>JGI12210J13797_10432390_pt1 | contig 104035 bp, 89 predicted proteins | sample ElkSlonscriptome_3_FD_13797 | JGI IMG/M metagenome (IMG submission 13797) | reverse complement strand
ACTTCCGAGCGGCTGACTAGGCCCTACTCGGGAGAGCTTCCCGCTTGCGCGGTTCTCTCACAGCGGGCAACCATTGCCAGGTCACCCAGGTCTTGCAATCACGCATTCCTGCGTTGTGTGGCTGGATGATGGATTGCAAGACCCTTGGATTGTGACCCTTGGATTGTGCTTGCAGGGCTTTGCGGGAGATAGCAATCGAATCGCCCACTAGGTGTAAGCCGAGAAATTTGACCCGATAGGATCGGGCCACCTGGCTCTTCTCAGGGTTAACCACCAGTTTGAGTCTGGACTGTCGTGCGAGCAGGCCTATCTCGATCCGCGACGCAACCATTCGTCCGAGAGCTCGACCAAGCGGGCAGGAGCATCATAGGTATTGCGCGTCCCGCGACGCGGCAGTTCGGCGAAGACCCCATCAGATGATCGTGGCGCAAATTCGCTACCGTCTCTATTGCCTCGCCGGTTCCAGTCGTTGGTGGAGCTCGTAGTCGAGGTCAGCGCCTTGGCCGACGGATCCGCGTCGGTCTTTTCGCCGACCAGCGCGGCTGTAGCGGCGAGACTGACGACGGCGAGCGAAACGACTGCAATGTGCACTGTTTTGATCATGTTGGTGATCTCCCCCTTGGTGGTGGTCTTGACGACGATCGGCGAGCCCCGTCGCGGGGCATTTGGCCTTGGGGATTAGATTAGTGCTCGCAGTATCGGGTGGCAGTCAACAAAGCCCCAGCAAATTGGTGAACTATTGACAATTCACCTACCTGGGCATCGACCTGCCGCCAGTTTGTTCATGCTGACGATTGGTCGTTTCCAAACTAATAAAATAGAGAGCCTTGAGATTCCTCAAGAAAGATCAGTACCTGTTGATGGCTGTCCGCCAGACCACGGCGAACCACCGTGGCACGCCCTGCCTGCTGCACGAGCAGTCCTTTGCCGGCATCAACGGTTCCGGCATGCATATCCACTGGTCCATCGGCAACGCTAACTAGGGCCACCTGCTGGATTCCAGCAACAGGCCTCACGAGAACATCCAGTTGTTGCCGGTCTCATGCTTTTGGCATTTCTCGCCCACACGCTGCTGGATCTCTACGATCCACGCTACCAACAGGTGCGCGACAACCTGTCCTCGCGGCGCACCTTCTTCGAACACCTGCCTGCGCTGGCCTTCTACTTGCCATTCGATACCTGGGAGTACCTGTTCGACTCCATGATCGACGCGCCCTACAGCCCGCGCAACCACCCCCACGTCGCCGCGCCGGCAAAGGGTAGGGGCAAATTTGGAATTGCTGGTTCGGGCTGGGCGACATCGCTGGCTTGCGGGGCGGTCGCGACACAACCGTTCTGGTTGTCTTTGCTTGGCGCGTCAGCAAGTCTTCGAAAATGATGTCTAGGTCATGACCATGCTCGGCTGCATATGCCTCCCTCAATGCGCGGGTCTCATCAACAAGTGGGTCTTGATACATGGTGTTAGGCCCCAGGCAATTTCGGGCGCGCGAAGCAAACGCAGCGGGGGCATTTGCAGCAGGTGGCCGCGCTGCACCGGGAGGATTTGGCGGGTGCTGCCGGTGAAGTCGCCGATGGATGTCTTGTAGGTCCTGCTTGGCGCCGCCATGACCGCGGGTTTGATCGTCGCGGCGCTCGACAGTGATCGATCGCGGCAACAAATGAACCTGGCGCCCGAAGACGGCCTGCGCTAGACGGATCACCGCATAGCGATGTGTAATCAAGGCGCGAGCGCCCGCAGGTCGCGGTCGCGCATGCCGAGCAGGTAGAGGATGCCGTCGAGGCCGACGGTGGTGAGGGCGTATCGTGCTTGCTCCTTGACCAGGGGCTTGGCGTGATAGGCGATGCCAAGGCCGGCGATGGAGAGCATGGGCAGGTCGTTGGCGCCGTCGCCGACGGCGATGACCTGCTCCAGGCGGATGCCCTCGCGTTCCGCGATCTCGCGCAGCAGTTCGGCCTTGCGTGTGCCATCGACAATGGGGCCGGCGACCTTGCCGGTGAGTCGGCCTTGCTCGAACTCGAGCCGGTTGGCGTGCACGTAGTCGATGCCGAGGCGTCGTTGCAGCTGTTCGGCGAAGTAGGTGAAACCGCCGGAGAGGATCGCGATCTTGTAGCCAAGCTGTTTTAGCGTGCCGATCAGCCGCTCGGCACCCTCGGTGATGGGCAGGCGTTCGGCGATGCCGGCTAGCACCGATTCATCGAGCCCCTCAAGCAGTGCCATGCGGCGGCGGAAGCTCTCGCAAAAGTCCAATTCGCCACGCATGGCGGCCTCGGTGATGGCGGCCACCTGTTCGCCGACACCGGCGCAGGCGGCCAGTTCGTCGATAACCTCGGTCTGGATCAGCGTCGAGTCCATGTCGAAGCACACTAGCCGGCGGTTACGGCGGAAAATGTCGTCTTCCTGGATGGCGATGTCCAGGTCCATCTCTTGGCCCAGGGTCAGGCAGCTTGCATGCAAGGCGCTGATGTCCGCTACCGGGCCGCGCAGCAAGAGCTGCACGCTGGCGTGCTGATTGAGAAGCTCCGCGGACTGTTCGCGCGGCTTTTGTTGGTTTGGGTGCTGCTTTGGGTGCTGGCTCGCGCGCCGCGAGATGCGCCCAGACAGGCGCGTGATTTGCTCGATATTGAGTCCGAAACGCGCGACCACGGCCGAAATCCGGCCGATATGAGCTGCGCTGATCTCGCGCCCGAGCAGCGTGACGATGTGTCGCGGCTGGCCTTGCTCTTGCACCCAGGCCTCGTAGGCGTCGGGGTCAATCGGGGTGAAGCGCAGGTCCAGGCCCAGTTCGTGGGCCTTGAACAGCAGTTCGCGGAAGACCGGGCAGCCGCCGTTGTCGTCCGGCAGTTCCACCAGCAGGCCGAGGGCTAGGGTGTTGTGGATCACGGACTGGCCGATATCCAAAATGGTGACCTTGTAACCGGCCAGCACATCGGTCAGGCCCATGGTGATGCCGGGTCGGTCGCGGCCAGAGATGTCGATCAGGACGATTTCGCGCATCGGTGTCTTGGGGGTCAGATGTTGGTGTCGGGACCGGTCGACTGACCGGTTGAGGATGGGGAGTGCGGGCTGAGCAGCGCGCCGATGGTTTGACGGGCGGCATCGAAGTCGAGTCGGTCGATCTGCCGACCCGCGGTTTCCAAACAGGCGCGAATCTCGGGGTCCGCGACCCGCGGCAGCAAGGTCTCGAACTGTTGGCGTGCGCGCATGTTGCGTTCGTTGAGCAGCGCGTCGAGTTCGCGCAAATCCTCGCGCAGGGCGGCGTCGCTTAGAGCATCTGCGCCAGGCGCATCGTCATCAGACCGCAGCCCGGCTATTGCTTGTCCAAGTGCGGTGATGGATGCGGACAAGGCCGTCAGCTCGGTTTCCAAGTCCGCATCCGCGGTGTCGATGGCTCGCTCGACCTTGCGGGCACGGTTGCCGACCTCTTCGGCGCCCAGGTTCAGGGCGATGCCGACCAGCATATGGGCGGTCTGCGATGCCGCGTTGCGATCGCCGGCCCCGATCAATGCCCTGATTCGATCCGGATAGTCTTGGTGATCGTCGTGCAACTGCGCCAGCAGCCGCAGGTAGAAATCCGCGTCGTTCCCCGCCCGCATCAGCCCCGAGTTCAGATCCATACCGGGGAGGCGCGCCGGTAGCGAGGTGGCGCCCTTTGCCGCTGCTTCGGTTGCAATGGGCAACGGCTCGGTCTGCTCGCGCGGGCGGCAACAGCGACGCAACACCTGGAACAGCTGTTCGATGTCCACGGGCTTGATGAGACAGTCGTTCATGCCGGCAGCACGGCACCGCCGGCCCTCGTCGGCGTAAGCATGGGCGGTCATCGCGATGATCGGCAGGTCGTCAAGGCCGAGGTCGTCGCGAATGCGCCGCGTGGTTTCGTAGCCGTCCAGCACCGGCATCTGCACGTCCATCAGCACGGCGTCGTAGGCGCGGCCGCCTTCAGTTTGCAACCGGTTCAGGGCCTCGGCACCGTTGTCGACCGCCGCGACGATGCCGCCCTCGGCGCGCAACACGCCGACCACGACGTCCTGGTTCAGCGGCTGATCTTCAACCAGCAGGATGCGCACGCCCTTCAAGGCACGGACGTTTTGTTTGTGAGACGACGCCGTCGCATTGTTGCGCTGGTCGTCGGACCTGATCTGGTCGGATCGGGCCTGCTCGAAGCACAGCGAGAATTCGAACTTGCTGCCCTCCCCGGGGACGCTAGTCAGCCGAATTTGGCCACCCATCTGCTGCACCAGCCGCTGCGAGATGCTGAGTCCTAGCCCAGTGCCGCCGAAGCGCCGCGTGATGGACGTGTCCGCCTGCGTGAAGGGCTGAAACAGCCTTGCCTGCTGGTCCGCGGCCATGCCGATGCCGGTATCTTCGACGCTGAAGTGCAGTGTGACCCAGTCAAGCTGTTGCTGTTTGTCAGTGACCAACTCATGGTCCAGGCCCAGATCAGGATCAGGATCAGGATCAGGACCGGAACCGGAATCAGCAACTAAATCCTGGCCCGGAATCCGCGCCGGCTGCTGGCCCGTACACCCAGATTGGTAGCGCACGCGCAGCTTCACCGAGCCGGACTCAGTGAACTTGATGGCGTTGGATAGCAGGTTCATCAGCACTTGCAGCAGGCGGCCTTGATCCCCGATCAGCGGGCGATCGTTGGGCAGGTCATGCGTCAGGTCGAGCGTCAGCCCCTTTTGCGATGCCGTCAATTCAACCAGGCTACGCGCTTCAATAAGCAGTTGTCGCGTTTGGAACGGGGCAGTCTCCAGGGCCAGGTGCCCGGTCTCTATCTTGGATAAGTCTAGGATATCCTTTATGATTCCCAGTAACGCCCGGCCCGCCTGGTCGATCTTGCTGACGAAACTTTGCTGATCTCGGCCAAGTTGGCTGCGCGAGAGTAGATGCACGAAGCCCATGATGGCGTTCATCGGGGTGCGTATCTCATGGCTCATGTTGGCGAGAAACTCAGACTTGGCGCGATTGGCCGCGTCTGCCTTGCGCTCAGCGATGCGGCGCACCTCGGCCTCCGCCCGCAGTCGCCTGTTGGACGCGCGCAGGTCCTTCAGTCCGGCCTCGACACGGGACTCCAACTCCTCGTTCAGCCGATTGAGTTTGCGGTTGGACGCTGCCAATTGTGCCCGAGCGGTAGCCCGGACTTGCCGCTTTTCGTATTCGATCAGATAGAAGCGGTCGGAGATGGCGAAGGCGAGGATGATGGCATCCCAGGCGGAGCCGATCTGTGTCGACCAAGTGGTAATGACGTTGGTTGGCAGCAAGCCGAAGGTCTTGAGCGAGTAGATGATCATGCCGGTCAGGGAGACGGCCCAGGCCAGCGTGTAATAGCGCGCTGGGCGGAAGCCCATCAGGCTGATCCGGATGCCGGCGATGACGAACACCACCAGCGCGAACACCAATATGGCCGCGTACTGTATCGCCCATTCATAGGGCCCGAGCAGCGCCAGCGCCGCACCGATACCGGCAATCCAGCGCAAGACTCCGAGCAGGCGATGAATGCGCGGTGTGTAGTGCCGCGTATTGAGTATGGACTGAGTGAACAGCGTTCCCGTCAGGCAGGTGGTGCAGATGAAAAAGGGCAGGTTGGCATTGGCCCACCAGCTGTTATTGGGCCAGAAGTATTGGAACGAGATGCCGTTCAGCGCCAGTTGGAAACCGATGTAGTTACCAATGAAGATAACGTAGTACAGGGCATTCTTGTCACCTAGCCGCAGATAGTGAAACAGGTTGTAGATAATCAGCATCAGCAGCACGCCGTAATATAGCGACAGCACGCTGTACTCGACGGCGGTGCGCCCGCTGAATTGGCGCGGGGAAAGCAGCAGCGCCGCCAGATTCATTGCGCTTTTGGTCTGGAACCGCAGGAAGACGGTCTGCGGTTGGCCCGGTTCGAGTTCCAGCGGGAACACGAACATGCGGTGATCCAATAACCGGGTGCCGAAAGCCCTGCGATCGCCGGTGTCGTAGCGCCTGAGGGTCTTCCGATCATCGATGAAGACGGTCACCTGGTCCAACAGCGGATAGGCGATCTCAAGAAAGTAGTTCGCTCGGTGTTCCAGGGTGTTGACGATCTCAAGCCTCGCCCAGACGGCGGAACGCGTGAAGCCGAGGTTGGGCGCCGGTACGTCCGATGGTTGAAAGCGGGCGGCGATCTCGGGCGAGCGGATGTCCGCGATGGTTAACCTGCCGGACGGGTCTTCGAACAGGCTAAGGTAGTTGCCGAGCTGGTAGGGCGCATGCCCCGCCCTGATCTTGAGCACCGGCGCGAGCCGCGTATCGGCGTCGCTGGACTCGTCGGCATAAACCGGGAAGGCCGCGTTGAGCAACCAGCTCAGCGCAAGGAAAATGAAGCAGGTGATAGGGACGGGCGACGGTTTCATGGGCTGCCCCAAGTGCCGATCAGACGACCTGGCCCAGATGCTTCAACCAGAATTGGTTGTGCCCGTTGCGCTTGGCCTTGGCCAGTAGGGAACGGGCTGCCTCAACGGCCGCTTGTGGTCGCGCGCCCGATGCGGAGCCGAGCTCGGCCTCCAGCGTGACACCGCCGATGCTTGCGGTGAGATGCGCCGCGGATCGGCTGGTGCACCTGATCTGCAACGCGATGATGCGGGCGAGCAGATCGCGGGCCAGCATCTCGGCGGTCTCGGTATCGGTGTCGGGGCAGAGCAAAGCGAAGATGTCGCCGTCGTAGCGCGCGATGAGGTCGAGCGGGCGATCGGGTTGAGTCCGCAGCGCCCTGCTGATCCTTTGCAGAGCACGGTCGCCGGCCAAGTGGCCCTCGATCCGGTTGTAGCCTTGGAAATGGTCGATCCCGAGCAGCAGCAACGAGATCGGGCGGTGCTCGAGCCGACCCCGTTCGATCTCTCGGGCCAGCGCCGCATCGAAGTAGGGTTGGTTGGGCAGACCGGTGAGCCCGTCCATGCTGGCCATGGCGCGGAGGTGGTCGCGGCTCGCTTTGAGCTCCAGGTGGGTGCGCACCCGCGCCCGAACGATCAGCGGTCTGATTGGTTTGGTGAGATAATCCACCCCGCCGACCTCGAAGCCCATGGCTTCGTCCTCGATCTCGCTCTTCGCGGTGACGAAGATGACTGGGATATCGCCCAATGTCGCATCGAGCCGCAACAACCGACAGAGCTCATAGCCGTCCACATCCGGCATCATTATATCTAGCAATATCAAGTCGATGCGCTGATTTGTCGCCATCTCCATGGCCTGTTCCCCGGAGGTGGCGAAGTAGATCTCGCAGTCGTCCTTGAGCGCTTCGGCGAGCACTTGGATATTGCTCGGAATGTCGTCGACGATCAGCACATTGGGGCGTTCCTTTGCTGAGCTGGGGCCATGCATCGGGGAGCGTCCTCGCTTTGGTCACCCGGAGCCGACGCGTGGGTCGGACTCAGGCTGTGTTACGCGGTTCTATTCCCGATGGTAAACCAGTCTTTTCCCCAATGCATACTGCCTTGGCTTTGACGGGCTAATAGATGCAGGCAGCCGGGCTCAGGTGACGCCAGACTCGGCGCTAAAAATTATGCCGCGCCGTCACCGCGCAAGATGAGGCGATCATCCCGTCCTAATCCGGCGGAGCCGGGAGTCGTTGTCGTAGCGCGACTCGATTGCGACAACAACGACGACGAGAATTCTTCGACGGTTTGTTCAATACTTGCCGGGTAAGGGCCTAAGTCCAATGTGTGTCGAAGACGCGTTGCAACGCCGCATCATCGCGTGCATCGAGCTGTTCTTTGATGCGCGCGGCCAGGCGCTGGTTGGCACTGTAGACGGCTAGCTCCTCGATCACGAACGCGGCGGTGGTCGCATCGGCGTCTCGGATCAGCAGCAGCATCCAGTCGAACGCGGGCTCAGTGCGGGCGAGGGTTGCGGCGCGCAACAACAAGCGGTGGCGTTGGCGTTTCAGCGGTTGACGCTCCCAATGCGCGCGCAGTTGCGCCACCGCTGCGTCCAGCCGCGATTCTCCAAGCGCCAGCGCGGCCAACTCCGCCAGCTGCGGAGTCGGATGATCGAGCAGGCCGGCGACGAACGCTGGCGATGCGTCGGGCTCCAAGTTAAGCAGGCCGCTCAGACATGCACCGATCACCTCGGGTTCGGCATCACCGAGCAAGACCTTGGTGCGCAGGACCGCCTCGGCCGCGAGCGGTTCAGTGCAAGCGATGGCTCGGACGGCGCCGCCGCGCGCCTGATGCTCTGGGTCAGCGAGCAGATCGACCAGCGCAATCAGTGCACGCGGGTCGCCGCTGGCGGCCAGCCCCATTGCGCAACTTGCGCGCACGTCCGCGGCGGTATCGATGGTGCCTCCCCAGACCGGCTCCTTCTGGCGCAACGCGATACCTTCTCGATAGTAGGCCGCATTCAGACAGTCCAACGCCACCAGCGCGCGGGCGATGGCAGCCTTGGCCATGCAGCCTGGATCCTGCTTGTGATCGCGCGCCGCCAACCGACGAAATGCGCTGATCAGATCGGCTTCCAGTTCGTAGGCGAGCCCTTCGCCAGCAAGCTCCGCCGCGCGGGCGATGATTCGGTAGGAGGGGGCGGCGAGGGCGGTTCGTAGCGCGGGGGCGCTTTGATCGACCTCAAGCTGGCGCAATGCGACCGCGATCCGAGTCTCCGCGGTCAAAACTGTTTGACGCGGATGTTCAGCGTCTGGATGCGATAGGCGATCTGGCGGGGCGTCATCTTCAGCAGGCGCGCGGCCTTGGCCTGCACCCAACCGGCCTGTTCCAGCGCGGCGATGACGCGCTCGCGTTCGTCGATGTCTGGGTCGTCGAAGTCAATAGTGGCGGCACCGGGCGTGCTCGGTGCCGAGAAGCCGACCGGTTCCGGCAAGGCGCCCAGGTCGAGCCCGGTGAGGTTGATCACATCGCGATCAATGATGCCGGATGAACTCATGACAGCGGCGCGTTCCATGCAATTTTCCAGTTCGCGTACGTTGCCGGGCCAGTCGTAGCGCATCAACACACGCAGAGCGCTGTCGGTGATGCTGAGCTGACGCGCCTGTTGTTTGGCGACCTTGTCAACCAGGAATTGGGCCAGGTCCGGCACGTCTTCGATGCGCTCGCGCAACGCGGGCATCACGATGGGCATGACATTGAGCCGGTAATACAGGTCCTCGCGGAAGATGCCGTCCTTGACCTCTTGCTCCAGGTTGCGGTTGGTTGCAGCGATAACGCGGACATCGACCTTGATGGTCCGCCCGCCGCCGACGCGCTCGAATTCGCCTTCTTGCAGCACTCTCAGCAGCTTGGCCTGGAAGGCCGGCGTGATCTCGCCGATCTCGTCGAGAAACAGCGTGCCGCCGTCGGCCTGTTCGAAGCGGCCCTTGCGCTGGTTCAAAGCGCCGGTAAAGGCCCCCTTCTCATGTCCGAATAGTTCCGACTCCAGCAGGTTGTCGGGCAGCGCCGCGCAATTGAGCTTAATCAGCGCTCCGCGCGCACGTGGCGAATTGTAGTGGATGGCGTTGGCGATAAGCTCCTTGCCGGTACCGGATTCGCCGCGCAGCAGCACTGTGGTGCTCCACTTGGCCACCTGGCGCGCCTGGTCGAAGACCATGCGCATGCGTTCGGTGTGACCGATGATGCTGTCGAACCCGTGGCTAACCTTGAGGTGGCGCCGTAGGGAATCGCGCTCTTCACGCAACGCGATGCGCTCGGCCTCCACCGAGCGCGACAGCAACACCGCCTGGCCGATCAGGTTGGCGACCATCTCGGCAAAGCGCGCGTGATGCTCCAGCAGGCCGTCGGCCGCCAGCGGTTGCAACGCAAACACGCCAATGGCGTTGTCCTCCAAACGCACGCGGATCGGCACACCGATGAGCGGCAGGTCGGCATCGAACAGGTTGAGTCGGTCGAGAAACTGCGGCTCGTCACCGACGCGCGGCAGCACCCAGGCTTGGTTGGACTCAAGGATGCGCCCGTTGATGCCCTCTCCGGAACGATAGCGGACCTTCTCAAACGGGGCCGCGTCGTCGTCGTGCAGGGCGCTGACTAATAGGTCACCGCTATCCTCGTCGAGCAGGCTAACCATACCTAAGCAGATGCGTCCATGCTCGTGCAGCGTACGCAGCACCTCGCGCAAGGTGTCGCGCAATTCCAGCGAACGGCTGAGCACGCGGCTCAAGTCGAACAGCGAGGCCAGTTGCGATTCCAATAGTGAGAGGCGCCGGGCCTCTTCGAGCACGGCGCCTGGTGTGATTTTGTCGGTCGTCATCTCGAACGGGCCTTACTCCGATGGCCTGACATTGCCCAGCGTCACCCGCATGCGGCAGCCATCGTGGTAGTCCTCGTCGATCTCAATGCAGCCGGCGTGTTGATTGACGATCTCTTGCGCCAGCGCGAGGCCCATGCCGGCACGCCCACGCCGCTGCCGCCAGCCGATGTAAAAAGGCTCGAAGGCCTTGAAGCGCGCCTCGCTGGGGATGCCGGGGCCGTTGTCCTCGACAATCACCTCGACCGCGTCGTCGAGGGAGCGGGTCGCCAGGCGCAGTTCGCGATCCGCGCGACCGCTTTCGTGCGTCGCCTGCAAGGCGTTGTCGATGAGGTATTTGAACAGCGAGCGGAGTTCGTTCTTATGACCGGAGAGTTCCGGCAACACCAACTCCGGCTGCCAATCGACGACGACACCGGCGGCAAGCAAGCGGTCTGTTTCCAGCGTCAAGACGTGACGCAGCAGTTCGTTGATATTGACTCTGACGCCCGGCTCCTGTGTGTCCGCTGGCAGAGAAGCCTTCAGCGTCTGCAGCGCGGTTTCCCCAGCGCTGGTGATCTGGCCCAGCATGTCGGCAAACACCTGAACGTTGCCGCTGCCGTTGCGGAACATATCACTGGCCGCGCGGATGAGGTTCAACGGCACCTGAATCTGGTAGCTGGCCGCGGTCAATGCCTCGCGCATGCCCTGTGCCCGCTGCTGCTCGGCCAACCGCGCCCGCAGGTTCTCCAGATGCGCGCGCTCGATCTCGCGTCGGCGTGCGGTCACATCGCTGGCCAGCAAGAGCAGGCGCAGGTCGCCAGCGTTGCCGCTCAAAAAATAGCCGCTGACGCTGTTGTCGGACTCGTTTACGGCGGTGCCGGAGCAGGAAAACCAGTGCGGTCCAGAACCGCCGGGGATCTCGACGCTGATCTCGATGTCGCGAAAACCCTCGCCGGCCTCGGCACGCTCTAATGGGTCGAACCCGGCCTGCTCGCGCAGGGCCTCGCGCAGTAGGCTGAGGGGTTCGCGCCCGCGCAGGTCGCCGAGCAGCTTCTTGTACTCCATGTTGTCGAGGATGATGCGTCCGTCCTTGTCTATCAGCGCCACCAGGACGGGGGCAGCATCAAGCACGGTCTCGATGCGCGCTTTTTGTTGTCGCAACTCGGCGGAGAGTTCGTGTTCGCGGGTAACGTCGCGATGCATCCCCAGGAAATAGCGCAAATTGCCGCCGGCATCGAGCACCGGGGAGATCACCAACTCCGCCAGGTAGTCGCCGCCGTCCTTGCGCTGGTTGACCAGCGTACCGGTCCAGGGGCGCTTGCGTTGGATGGTGCGCCAGAGTTGCTGATAAATGGAGTCTGGTGTCGCGTTGCTGGATAAGATGGCCTCGTTCTTGCCCAGCACGTCGCTGCGCGTATAGCCGGTCAGCTTTTCGAACGCCGCGTTGGCGTAGAGGATGTTGGCCTTGGCGTCGGTGATCGAGATGGCCACCGGGGCCTGCTCAACGGTCTCGAAGTAGAGACGCGGCGGCAGCGGGTCTGACGGGTCACCAGCCATCAAGGTGAGCGCCTCCAGCACTGCCGGCGGTGTGTGCGCGGGTGGCGCGCGCAGGAATGCACCCAAGGCGCTGACGATCAGCGCCTGATGCTCGTCTGGTGACGCCGAGTTGGATGGCAAGCCGGCGTTCAGACTGGCTGATTCCAAGCTGGACTGCAGGCTCGACTGGGGTGACTCGGTGGTCTTTCTGGACGTCACGCTGGGCTCCGGGAGGTTGGCGGCCGGCATCGATCGATGTTGTCCGATCGGGTGTTGCCTAAGCGGGTGTTGCTAAGTCAAAAGCGAAAACTCACAACCGAAAAAGGACATGCAAGAAACAAGCCCAGCTTTGATGAGCCAGGTGGCTTTCGGCAATTCAAGCGCATCCGTCGTCGTCGGGCTAATGGCGTCCGGCCTTTGTGGATTATATGACAATCTTGCTGCGTCGCAGGAGGCTGTTTGTCCTATCCGCGACAGTCCAGATGCTGCGCCGCCGCATGATTGCAAGCCTGTCGTGATGGGGTGATTCCGGGCCAAAGCCCAGGGCGAAGCGGGCGGTGCCAGCGTTCAGTCCTGGCGTTTGGCGTTCGGGTGCCAGGCACATCCTTGGGCGATCCAGCCGATGTATCGCGGCGGCTGGCATTGCTTTTGCTTGTCGCTCTACCAGAGGCCAACCGTGCGGCGCCGATTGTTAACCCACCCCGACCCTATCCCGAACCCGCCATGACCGAGTACCTGCTGCTGATTCTCTCCACCGCACTCGTGAACAACGTCGTGCTAGTCAAGTTCCTCGGTCTATGCCCCTTTATGGGGGTGTCGAACAAACTCGACTCGGCGCTGGGAATGGGGCTCGCGACCACCTTTGTGCTGACCTTGGCAGCGGCTGCAAGCTGGATTTTGGAGCATCTGGTGCTGATGCCGCTCAACATCGGTTTCTTGCGCATCCTGACCTTCATCCTGGTCATTGCCGCCGTGGTGCAGTTCACCGAGTTGGCGGTGCGCAAACTCTCGCCAGCGCTGTACCAGGTGCTCGGCATCTTCCTGCCGCTGATTACGACCAACTGCGCAGTCCTAGGCATCGCGCTGCTAAATGTGCAAGAACAGCATGGTTTTTTCGAGAGCCTGGTCTACGGCTTTGGGTCCGCGCTGGGCTTTACGCTGGTGATGGTGCTGTTCGCCGGGCTGCGTGAGCGCCTGGCCTTGGCGCAGGTTCCGGCCGCCTTTGCCGGAGCGCCTATCGCTTTCGTCGTCGCCGGGCTGCTATCGATGGCCTTCATGGGCTTTGCGGGGTTGGCTTGAAGTTGATCCCGCGCGCATGCGGGGTGTGTAGAGGAATCTTCTGGAGGTAACAAATTGATTGCCGCGATCTTCATTTTGACTGCTCTTGGGCTTTGTCTTGGCGCGCTGCTCGGTATCGCGGCGCGGTATCTGAAGGTGGAGGAGAGTCCGCTTATCGGGCAGGTCGAGTCCCTGTTGCCGGGTTCCCAATGTGGTCAATGCGGCTATCCGGGGTGCTCGCCCGCCGCGACAGCGGTGGCCAATGGAGACGCTTCCGTCACGCTCTGTCCGCCTGGTGGACGGGCGCTGGCTGAAGACCTCGCCGCGCTGCTTGGTGTCAGCGTCGATCTGTCGGCGGTTGAAGACAAGGCGCCCATGGTCGCACACATTCACGAACGGCTCTGCATCGGCTGCACCAAGTGCCTGAAGCGCTGTCCCACCGACGCGATCATCGGTGCCAACGATCAGATCCACTCTGTGTTCGAGGATGCCTGCACTGGCTGTGAGAAGTGTTGGGAGGTCTGTCCAACCGAATGTATCGAGATGCGCCCGGCGAGTCAGAGCGTGCAGAACTGGGTCTGGCCAGTGCCAGTGGCGGCTTAGCGCTCACACCTGAGCCAGACCTGAACAGAGCTGAAACAAGCCTGAAACCAGAACCGAAATGATTTGACCGAGTCAGCGGTGTCCCTGGGCCCTCGGCTCCCGCCGCTGCCGCCGGCCGCAAGACCGCACCTCATCTCAACGCAACGAGCCCTGAACCCATGCGCCTATTCAAGATTCGCGGCGGCGTCCATCCCGACGACCGCAAGGCCCTGGCCGCCGGACGTCCGATCGAGGACCTGCCGCTGCCGGCCCTGTTGCATATCCCTCTGCAGCAGCATATCGGCGCCGCCGCCCAGCCGGTCGTGCAGCGTCGTCAGCAGGTGGCCAAGGGTGAATTGCTGGCCCGCGCCCAAGGGATGATCTCGGCGCCGATCCATGCGCCCACGTCCGGGCGCGTTGTTGGGCTTGGGCTGTATCCGGCCAACCACCCGTCCGGCTTGTCGGTGCGTACGATCACCCTGCAGCCCGACGGCGAGGACCGCTGGCACGACGACATCCAAGGTGTGGCGGACCCCTTTGCGCTGGAGCCGGCGGAAGTGGCCGAACGGGTGGCCAGTGCTGGCATCGTTGGCATGGGCGGCGCCACCTTTCCGTCGGCGGTCAAGCTCAACCTGCGCAATCGCTACCAATTGCAGACGCTGGTGATTAATGGTTCTGAATGTGAGCCTTACCTGACCTGCGATGATCGACTGATGCGCGAGCAGCCGGACGCGGTGCTGGACGGAGTGCGCATCATGGCCCACGCCTTGGGTGTCGCTCGCACCATCTTCGGCATTGAGGGCAACAAACCCGAGGCGTTAGCCATTATGAGCGAGGCTGCGGCAGCGTTCGACGGCGTCGAGGTGGTCAAGCTGCCGACGCGCTATCCGATGGGATCTGAGAAGCATCTGGTGCAGACCCTGACCGGTCGCGAGACACCCGCGCGCGGACTCACCGCCGACATCGGGGTCGTGGTTCACAATCCGGCGACAGCGTTCGCCGTGCATGAGGCGCTGCGGCTTGGACGTCCGCTGGTGTCCCGTGTGGTCACGGTCACTGGCGAGGCCATTGCCGAGCCGCGCAACCTGCGCGCGCCTATCGGCACCAAGATTGAGGACCTGGTGAGCTACTGCGGCGGCTTCACCGAAGAACCCGAGCGCCTGATCGGCGGTGGTCCGATGATGGGCCAGCCGCTGCGTGAATTGCGGGTGCCCATCATGAAAGGCAGCAACGGCGTGCTGGCCCTAACGCTGGCCGAGACCAACCGACGTGCGCCGTCGCCTTGCATCCGTTGTGCCAGTTGTGTCGACGCCTGTCCCTGCGGCCTGATGCCGCTGGATATGGCGGCCCACACCCGCGTCGGCGATCTCGAAGGCGCCGTTGAACGCGGGCTCATGGACTGCATCGGCTGCGGCTCCTGCGCCTACGTCTGTCCAGCACACATCCCGTTGGTGCAATATTTCAACCACGCCAAAGGCGAAATGGCCGCTCGTGGTCGTGCCAAACAAAAACAGGCCGAGACCAAACGCTTGGCCGAACAACGCAGCCAACGCCTTGAGGCGCAGAAGCTTGCCAAACGCGAGGCCATGGCCAAGCGCAAACGCGAGGCGGCGGCCAAGAAACAGGCCGAGGCCGAGGCCGCGACGAGCTGATACAAAACGAGAGATCGGTAATCATGACTCACACCATTGCAGCCAGTCCGCACGCCCATGCGCCGGTCAGCGTCGGCCGTACCATGGGGCTGGTGATCCTGGCGCTGCTGCCGGCAACGCTGTTCGGGCTGTATCAGTTCGGCTGGCCGGCGCTGTTTTTGTTTCTCGTGACGCTCGGCGCCTGCCTAGGCTTCGAGGCGTTGTCTCTGATCCTGGCGGGCAAGCCGGTACGGCCGTCGCTGATGGATGGGTCGGCGCTACTGACGGCCTGGCTGCTGGCCATGACCCTGCCGCCCTGGGCGCCCTGGTGGATCGGTGTGGTCGGCGGCTTGCTGGCGGTGGTGCTGGGCAAGCAGCTCTTCGGCGGCATCGGTCAGAACCTGTTCAACCCGGCCATGGTGGCGCGCGTTGCGCTGCTGACCTCCTTTCCGTTGGAGATGACGCGTTTCATACAACCGCAGCCATTATTCAGCGCGGATGCGCCCGGCTTTCTGCAAGGGTTGGCCATCAGCTTCGGCGGACAGTCCTACGATGCCGTGACCGGTGCCTCCATCCTGGGGCATGTGCGCACCGAGTTGGGTCAGGGCCTGCCCTTGGCGGAGGTGCTGTCACAGGCCTTCGATCCAATCGACGCCTTGCTTGGTGTCGTGCCGGGCAGTCTCGGCGAGACCTCCGCGCTGCTACTACTGCTGGGAGGCCTGTTCCTGCTCTACAAAGGCGTCATTAGCTGGCAGATCCCGGCGGCCATGCTCGGCACCATTATCCTCTTGGCGACGGTCACCAGCCTGCTCGGGCCCGAGCGTTATCCAGATGCGTTATTTCATGTCCTCTCCGGTGCAACGATACTCTGCGCCTTTTTTATCGCAACCGATCCGGTGACCTCCCCGGTGTCGTTCTCGGGGCAGTTGTTGTTTGGTGCCGGCGTCGGCTTGCTGGTGTTTGCGATCCGCACCTGGGGCGGCTATCCCGAAGGCATCGGCTTTGCCATCTTGCTGATGAACGCCTGCACGCCGATGATCGATCACTATTTGAAACCGCGCGTTTATGGTCGTGATCGTCGCGGCAAGCCGTTGGAGTATGACGATGATGCGGAGATCCCCGCGGAGAAGGCCCGATGACGACTGTCTCCAATCCGACCTATCGCCAGCGCGTCGGCTACCAGGCCGGCTTGCTCGGCGGCTTCTCGCTGGTGGCCGCGGCGCTGTTGGTGATGGGGGATATCGCCACCCGCGACACCATCGCGGAACGCAATGCCGAGGACCTACTCGCGTCTCTCGCGCAGGTCATCCCAGCATCCATGCACGACAATGATCTGCTCGCCAATACGATGAAATTGGAGCTTGCGCCAGGGCCGGAGGCTGCCGATGCCGATGATGCCGCCGGCCCGCTGATCGTCTATCGCGCGCTGCAAGGGCTTGATGTTAAGGCGGTCGCATTCGAGGTGGTCGGGCAGGGCTACTCCGGCCCCATTCATCTGTTGCTTGGGGTCGACGCCGGCGGACGCGTGCTTGGGGCGCGGGTGCTGGCGCATACCGAGACACCGGGCCTCGGCGACAAGATCGAGGTCGACCGCGATGACTGGATTCTGGCCTTTGACGGCCGCTCGCTCGAAGACCCCACCGCGGAGAGATGGGCGGTGAAAAAGGATGGCGGCATCTTCGACCAGTTCAGCGGTGCCACCATCACGCCGCGGGCCGTGGTTAAGGCCGTGAAGGCTGGTTTGACGTTGTTTGAATCTCATCAAGACACGCTGACGGCATCGGCGGTGATGGTTGAAGAAGTTCCCACTGACTAGTCGCCGGTGGCTAGACCTTGGTGACTGGCTTATTTGCCCCCGCGGGCATGACCCCCGCGGCATGATTGGTAACCGACAATGAGCAAGACCGATAAGACGAACCCCAAGACCGATTGGGGGGGGATCGCCAAGAATGGCATGTGGGACAACAACGTGGTGCTGGCCCAGTCGTTGGCGCTGTGCCCGCTGCTAGCCGTGACCGGTACCGCGACCAATGGCCTTGGGCTCGGGCTCGCGACCACCTTCGTCTTGGTGCAATCGGGGTACTTGGTGTCGGTGCTGCGAGGCATCATCACTCCGCAAGTCCGTATCCCGGTGTTCGTGCTGATCATCGCCGCGCTCGTGACGCTGGTCGACCTTGCCATGAACGCCTGGATGCATGATCTGCACAAGGTGCTCGGTCTGTTCATCCCGCTGATCGTCACCAACTGCGCGATCCTCGGTCGTGCCGAGTCTTTCGCATCCCGCAATCGGGTGATGCCGGCGGCGTTTGACGGACTGATGATGGGCCTGGGCTTTACGATGGTGCTGATGGCCGTGGGAGCAATACGCGAGATCATCGGTTCTGGCACGCTCTTCGCGAATGCCTCCATGCTCCTCGGCGATGCGATGGGCTTTCTGGAATTGACGCTGATCCCCGACTATCGCGGCTTCCTACTCATGATCCTGCCGCCCGGCGGATTTATCGCATTGGGCGTGCTGCTGGCAGGCAAGCGACTGCTGGACCGAGGTGTGGCTGCCAGGCGTCTGGCGGGGCCGGACCAGGCGTCGGGCCCTGAAGGTCAGGGTGCCGTCGCCTAAGTCAGGGTGCCATCGCCTAGATGGACGACTCAACATTGAAAAAGAACTCAAGACCGGAGAATCCCGATGCACGTCGGTGTCGCCTATGCAGACAAGTTCAAACGTACCTGGCTGAAGCTGGACGTGCCCGACGGCAGTTCAGTGCGCGATGCCATTGAGCACTCCGGCCTGATACAGCAGTATCCAGACATCGATCTGGAGAGCCAGCGCGTTGGCATTTTCGGCAAATTTACCAAGTTGGACGCCAAGATTAAGGATGGCGATCGGGTCGAGATCTATCGCCCAATTACCGCTGATCCGGAGACCGTCCCGCGGCGTGATCAGGAAGCGACGGACGACTAAGGCACGGGCACGCCGAGGCCGAGCCTCAGCACCAGGGCAAGCGCAACAGGGCGACTCGCGAGAAGGCGCGGCATGAGACAATCCCGCGCCGAAACACCCAAGCGTCGAGCCCCGCACCTTGAACCCGCTCAAACGTCTCGCCTCACAGACCGCCGTCTACGGCCTCAGCAGCATCATTGGCCGGTTCCTGAATTACCTGCTGGTACCGCTGTATACCTATACCTTTGCCCCGGCCGATTATGGCCTGGTGGCGGAGTTCTATGCCTACATGGGCTTTTTGGCGGTGCTGCTGGTATTTGGGCTGGAGACCGGCTATTTCCGCTTTCGCAGCGGTGGCGAGCGCGAACCGCCGGTGGTGTTCGCGACCGTGGTGCGCACGCTGCTCGTCGCCAACGGCGGCTTTGTGCTCGCCGCGGTGCTGCTGCGGCAGCCCATCGCCGACCTGCTGCGCCACGCCGCCCATCCGGAGTACATCTGGTGGGTAGCGGCGATTGTCGCGCTGGACTCGGTCGGCGCAGCCGCCTTTGCCCGTCTGCGGGCGGAAGACAAGGCGCTGCGGTTCGCCGGCATTAAGCTGGTCGAGATTGGCGCCAACATCGGGCTGAATCTGTTCTTTATCCTGCTCTGTCGACAGGCCTTCGAGACCAATCCCAACTCTTTCTTCGGCCAACTGTGGAACCCCGCCATCGGCATCGGATATGTCTTCCTGGCCAACCTGGCGGCCAGCGGGCTCAAGATCCTGCTGCTGACGCCACAACTCAAAGACGGTCTATTCGGCGCCGGGGCCATCTTCGACGCAGCACTGTTTAAACGCATCGTCCGCTACTCACTACCAATGGTGATCATCGGCATGGCCGGTATCGTCAACGAGATGCTCGATCGCGCGGCGCTGAAGTTCCTGCTGCCCTACGACGACGCGACCAACATGGCGCAGCTCGGAATCTACAGCGCCTGCTACAAGCTCTCGATCCTGATGACGCTGTTCATCCAGGCCTTCCGCTACGCTGGCGAGCCGTTCTTTTTTGCCTACGCCAAGCAGCAGGACGCCAAACAGCTCTACGCGCTGGTGTTGAACTGGTTTGTGATCTTTTGCGTGTTCATCTTCCTGCTGGTGACGCTGTATCTGGACCTGTTCCAGTACTTCGTCGGCGCCGCTTATCGCGCGGGTCTCTCGGTGGTGCCGGTGCTGCTACTCGCCAACCTGCTGCTCGGCGTCTACGTCAATCTGTCCATCTGGTACAAGCTCACCGACCGCACCCTGCTCGGCGCTGGGGTCGCAATGATCGGCGCCGGCATCACCATCGTCATGCTCTGGCTGCTGGTGCCGGTCTATGGCTACCAGGGTGCGGCCTGGGCGCACCTGGCCTGCTACAGCGCCATGGTCGCGCTGTCCTATCTGCTCGGCCGGCGCTACTACCCGGTGCCCTATAGGCTTTTCCGCATCGCCGGTTACGTCGCGCTGGGTCTCGGTCTACAGGGCGCTGGCCGCTGGCTGACCAGCGCACTCGGCTGGAATGCCTTTGTCGTCGGCACGCTACTGATGCTGCTCTATCTGGCGGTGGTCTCGCTTGTGGACGGACGACGGCTCATCATAGGGTCGGCCTAGACCAATCGGCAGTCACCCATTCGCGGACTTCCAGACAGTCCTCAATCGATGCGCATACCAACGCCGATCCGCGCGACACCTAAAAAAAGCAGCACCGACCCGCGTTGGTCCCCTCAGCATGACCTTCGGCGATGTTCAGAGGCATCGCTTGCGAGGCGTTACTAAGCAGAAGAAGGCCCGTGCGCTTCATAACCACGACGAAGCAATCTCGATCCGAAAGATCGGCCGCGCCCTTGAAACCCAGGAAATTTGTCGGATACTCAGGTGACATTGGTCGTAGTGGTTACGGCCTCGCTTACCGCCCGATGAGGGCAGGTGGATGCTCCGATGACAACTCAAGCCACAGATCAACAGCCGGACGCGGCGGCCGAGCCAAGTCAGCAGCCCCTGTCTATACGACAGATACCCATCTCCGCTCCGGGGACTTGGTTCAAGAAGGCCTTGAAGATCTTTCTGCATGCACCGGTGGCCAGCCTGCTTTACGGCCTCATCTTCTCCGCGGCCTGCTTCGGAATCGCGAGCCTAACGCTCAAAAACCCTGGCTTCACCACCGCCTTTTTGACAGGCTTGCTGTTGATCGCGCCCGTGCTGGCAACCGGCCTCATTGTTGCAACCCGCCAACACGAACAGGGTCAGCCTGTTTCCATAGCCGCCAGCCTGCGGTTGATCTGGGAGCGTCGCGATAACCTTGGCCTCTTTATGCTGTTTCTGGCCCTGGTGATGGCCACCTGGGTCCGCCTCTCCGCGCTGATCTTTGCTTTTAAGGTCAACGCCTTTGCGCCCACGCAATATAGCTGGCAAGGATTCCTTAGCGGCAGCTTTGACCCCATCATTATCGGGTTCTTCGTGGTCATCGGTTCAATCCTGGCACTAACCGTCTTTGTCACCAGCGCAGTGGCCGTCCCGATGATCGCCGACCGCGACGTCGGTCCGATCACTGCGATGACAACCAGCTATCGCGCCGTCAAAAAGAACCCTCGGGCCATGGGGCTCTGGGCCGCCGCCATCGTTGCCCTAACCGCCGTTGGCGTATTTAGCTGGTTCATCGCAATGGTTGTCATCTTCCCGCTGCTGGGTTACGCCACCTGGTACAGCTATCGAGACTTAGTCGAATAGCTCCGAAATAGCACTAGATCAGCAAAACCCGTGAACAACGTGACAGGGATCTGTACTTGCGCACCGGGAACCTTGACCCCGACCGCGACGCCTACCAGTAGGCGCTGCACATCTACTGCATCGCTTCAGAAATCCCGCGACCGTTTTCTCGTCGCACCTTACCCAACGCCATAGGGGCCCGCTTGCGGGCGACCATGCCGCGTTCGCGGCTGCGAGCATCGCCCGCAAGCGGGCTCCTACGACAGGACGCTTGTCGGCAGCAGCGCTCGGTCTCGGAATTTCGAGGCAACATTGAGCGCGAGCATCTCGACGGTAACGACGAAGCGCACGCCGAGCCTTGGGTTGGTCCAGCCGCCGACCCGGGGCTGCGCGACCAGGCGACTGGCGCCGGTCAAGGCGCCATTTGGGCGGTCAGCGCGCCCGGAATGGAGCAACCGGCGCCCATGACCGGAGGGTTACGGTATACTTTTGGCGCTGAAACGAGCGCCGCCCGCGGCGGCATCCCACCATTTGGCACTAGTAATCAAAAAAGGGGCTTCCATGTCTGACTATAACGCGGAGGACGTCCGCAACATCGCCCTCGTCGGCCATGCCGGCGCCGGAAAGACGACACTGGTTGAGGCATTGCTCGCGGCCGTTGGGTCCATTCCTGAGCCCGGCAGTATCGCCAAGGGCACCACGGTCTGTGACACCGATGACATGGAAAAGGAGCTCAAGCATTCGCTGGATGTGGGCATCACTGGTTTCACCGCCCACGGCAAGCACGTCAATCTGCTCGACACCCCCGGCTTTCCTGACTTCCTCGGTCGCGCCCTGTCCGTGCTCAACGCGGTCGAGACCGCGGCCATCGTGATCAATGCCGAAAACGGCATTGAGCCGATGAGCCTGCGCCAGTGGAAGGCGGCCGACAATCGCGGGCTCTGCCGCATGCTCATCGTCAACCAGATCGACGCCGAGGGTGTCGATCTGGCGGACCTGACGGCGCAGATCAAGGAGACCTTCGGCAGCGAGTGCCTGCCCATCAACCTACCCGCGGACGGCGGCAAGCGCGTCATTGACTGCTTTTTCAACCCATCCGGCGAGGGCGCCGACTTCTCCTCGGTCGCAGAGGCGCACAGCCAGATCATCGACCAGGTGGTTGAGGTGGACGAGGCGCTGATGGAGCTCTATCTGGAGCAGGGCGAGGACCTTCAGCCCGAGCAACTGCACGACCCGTTCGAGACGGCCCTGCGCGAGGCGCACCTGATCCCGATCTGCTACTGCTCCGCCGCGACCGGTGCCGGCATCGCGGAGCTGCTGGAGATCATGGTGCGGCTGATGCCAAACCCGGCCGAAGGCAACCCGCCGCCCTTTATGAAGGGTGAAGGTGCCGACATGAAGCCGGTGCAGGTGTCGCCAGACCCTGGCCTGCACGCCATTGCTCATGTGTTCAAGATCATCAACGACCCATTCCGCGGTCGCATCAGCATCTTGCGCGTGCACCAGGGCCGGGTGGCGGCAAACAGCCAGTTGTTCATCGGTGACGCGCGCAAGCCGTTTAAGGTGAATCACCTTTATCGGGTGCATGGCGCCGAGCTGAACGAGGTCGACGAGGGCGTGCCCGGCGACATCTTGGCCGTCACCCGCGTGGACGATATCGACTTCGACTCCGTGCTGCACGACTCCCACGACGAAGATCACTTCCACCTCAGCAGTATCGAATGCCCGGTGCCACTGTTCGGGCTCGCCGTCAATGTGGTCAAACGCGGCGAAGAGCAGAAGCTCACCGACGCCCTGAACAAGCTACGCTCCGAGGACCCTTGCTTCCACATCGAGCACAACGCCTCGGCCAATGAGACCGTGATGCGCGGCCTCGGCCAGCTGCATCTGAAGGTGCTGATGCGACGGCTCAGCGAGCAATTCCACGTCGACATTGAGACGCATCCGCCGAGCATCCCTTATCGCGAGACCATCACCGCTAAGGCCGAGGGCCATCATCGTCACAAGAAACAGACTGGCGGCGCCGGCCAATTTGGCGAGGTCTGGCTGCGCATTGAGCCGCTGGAACCGGACGGCGGCTTCGAGTTCGTCGATGCCACGGTTGGGGGCTGTATCCCGAACCAGTTCATCCCATCGATCGAAAAAGGCGTGCGGCAGGTGCTTGAGGAGGGCGCCATCGCCGGCCATCCGCTGCAGGACGTGCGCGTCACCGTCTATGACGGCAAGTCGCACCCAGTCGACTCCAAGGACATCGCCTTCGCGACCGCCGGCAAAAAGGCATTCATTGAGGCCATAGACAAGGCCCGGCCCGCCATCCTGGAACCCATTGTCAAGATCCGCGTCACGGCACAGGACAGCGCCATGGGCGACCTGGCCGGCGACCTGTCGAGCCGACGCGGGCGCATCAACGGCAGCGAGGCCAAGAGCCGCGGGCGCATCGTACTTGAGGGCGAGGTGCCGCTGGCGGAGCTGGCCGACTACGAGTCGCGGCTAAAATCAATCACCGGTGGCGAGGGCTCCTACGCCATCGAACTCAGCCATTACTCGCCGGTGCCCGGCAACATCCAGCAGCAACTCGCGGCGGCCTATCAGCGCGCAAGCGACGACTGAGCCTCAAATCCGTCGGTCGACCGAGCGCTCAGCCGCTGACCGTCATGGCTGATCAGCAGCGCAGCCATGCCGCGCGCTTGCGCGAGGTCGAATCCGGGTTCCGGCCCCAGCACCAGCAGCGCCGTGGCCCAGGCATCGGCCTGCATGCTGGACTCCGCCAGCACCGTCACCGAGGCCAGATCGTGCACCACCGGCCGGCCCGTGGTCGGATCAATGGTGTGCGAATAGCGCTTGCCGTCCAAGGTGAAGAAGTTGCGATAGTCGCCGGAAGTCGCCATACCCATGTCGCGCAGAGGCACGACGCGAAACAGGCTGCGGGCGCCGGGGTCGGGCCGTTCGACGGCGATGCGCCAGGGCTCGCCACGCCCATTGTGTCCGCGGCCGTTGAGCTCGCCACCGATCTCGACCAGGGCATTCGCGATCCCCTCGCCTGCAAGCAACTCCGCAACGCGGTCGACACCATAGCCCTTGGCGATCGCGGACAGATCGACATAGAGATCGGCAAGCGTCTTGCGCAGCGCGGGCGGGTCGGGCCGCACCTTTAGCCTGGTATGGCCGGTGCGTGCAAGCGCCGCGTCGATCTCCGGCTGCGTTGGCACTTGATCGGCCGTAAGATCCGGGCCGAAGCCCCATAGGTTCACGAGCGGACCGACGGTAACGTCAAAGGCACCCATGCTGGCGGCGTTGATCGCCTGGGCTTGGTCGACGACACGGGCAAGCTCCGCGGAGACCGGAAACCAGTCCGTCGATCTGCTGCTGTTGAAACGAGACAGTTCCGAGTTGGACTGATAGGTGGACATGAGGCTGTTGACCTCCGCCAGCAAGGCGTCGATGCGTCGTTGCAGCGCGGCAGCGTCAAGCGACGGCGGCGGGTCGGCCAGCTGTATGCTGTAGCTGGTGCCCATGGTCGACCCGCTCAGCGCGAGCACCCGGCCGGCATCGCGACCGCAGCCTGCCGTTAGCACAAGCGCACAGAAGCAAGCGGACAGCATCGCGCGGATCGACGCCGAGCGGAGCCACGCGAGGACATCAAGGGGCGTCGACCGGCGCGGGACGGGCTGCGCATCGTAGCCAGGGCCAAGACCCGCATTGAGACGAGTCGGTAAAATGGAAGGGATGAACATCTGATGCCCTGTTACTGCCGTGCAGCCCTCGCGGAATCGAAAATCTTGACAGAAGCGATGGAAAGATGGCGTGCTTGGGCATGCGATGGGGGCATTCGCCCTGGACTTCGGTGGCGCATTCGCAGATGCTGCACCCTTTTGAACAAAAGGATGCTCCGATGTACAAGCTCGTCGTCTCCGACCTCGACGGCACCCTGCTCGGACCGGATCACCGACTGGGGGATTATACCCGGACGGTGCTTGCCAAGCTGCACGACACTGGCACCGAACTCGTGCTCGCCTCCGGCAGGCACTTTATGGATGTGCGCGCGCTATCGAAGCAGATTGGCTCCGACGGCTGCCTGATCACCTGCAACGGTGCCGCGGTCAACGACGGTCAAGGGCGCCTGATGCAGTCCCGCTGCATCGACCAGGTGACGGTTGACTTTCTGCTGCGCGACCCGTTATTCGATTCGGCGCACACGAATGTCTTCCTCACCAACGCCTGGTTGGTGGAACTGGCGGCACCGGAGTTGTTACGCTACCACCAGGATTCGGGCTTTTGCTACCAGGTAGTCGACTTCTCCGAACTCGGCGAGTTGGACGTGCTCAAGGTCTTTTTCTATGGCGAGCACGAGCACCTAAGGCGGTTGGAGACCCTGATCCAAGAACGCGTCGGCGATCGGCTCGACACCACCTTCTCGTTGCCGCAAACGCTGGAGGTGATGGCCGCGGGGGTCAACAAGGGCGTAGCCTTGGGGATGGTGCTGGAGGACCGCGGGCTGTCACCGGCCGACGTCATCTGCTTCGGCGACGGGCTGAATGACCTAGAGATGCTCAGCCTGGTAGAGAACGGCGCGGGAAAGGCGCTGTTGATGGACAATGCCGACCCGCGCCTGCACGCCGACCTGCCGCAATTGCAGATTGTTGGCAGCAACCAAGACGAAGCCGTGGCCCGCCGCCTAGATGCCCTGATGCAGGCGGGCGCGCTCGGATGACGATGATCGCGGCTCGGTCCGCGTTATCGCTATTTCAACTCAGCGCCAGTCATCTCAGCCCTAGTCATCTCAGCCCTAGTCATCTCAGCCCCAGAAGGATCGAAGACAACGATGCAAGAACAGCGCCTAGGTATGCTCCGCGAGATGCCGCTACTCGGCGGCGCGAAAGACGATGTCCTGGAACTGCTGCTGAACCATGCCGCTGAACGTTCGCTCGTCGCCGGGGAGACGCTGTTTACCGAAGGCGACCTCGGCGAGACCATGTATCTGCTGGAGTCGGGGGAACTGGAGGTCTTCCGCCGTCGCCATAGTGCCGACTATCCGATCCGCCGTCTCCATGCCGGCGACTGTGTCGGAGAAATGTCCTTCGTAGACTTGGGACCACGCAGCGCCTCCGTCGTGGCCGCAACGGATGCTCAGGTCTTGGAACTGACGCATGAGGCGCTATTGCAACTCTACGAGCAAGATCTGGAGCAATTCGCACTGATTCAGATCAACATGGCGCGCGAGATGAGCCGGCGACTCAGACTGGCGGATGATGCAGGCTCTTGGAGCCGGGCCTAATCGGACCTTTTACCCTAACTCCGTGGTGAACTGCTCTTTCTAGGTTCAGTCGAGCGCAACGATTAGCTCCCTTCAACCACCTCTCGTAGCCGTCGGAACAGCTTGCGCGGGGCATCCGGCTTGCCGCGTTCCGTGTCTCGCTGGGCGGCGCGGACCAGGGTGCGCAATTGCTGGCGGTCGGCGTCGGGAAACACATTGAGGAACTCGGTCAGTGCAGCGTCGCCTTCTTCGATCAGCCGACCGCGCCAGCGCTCTAACTGATGATGACGGGCGCTGGCCTCGCGCGCCCTTTGTTCGCGCGCGTCGAGTAGGTCGTGGAGCGGCTCGGTGTTCTCGCGGGCCAGGCAGTTGGCGATGCGCTTGTAGTGACGTCGCAAGGCGCGAAGATCCTTGATGCGGGCGGTCTCGTCGATGGCGACCCAGGTCGCCTCACCCAGATTCAGCCGCTGCAGCTCGGCACGTGGCAGCGACACCATCTGCTCGGCCATCGCCTGAAGCGCGTGCAGGTCACGCTTGACTTGGCTCTTGCTGGGGCCGTCATATTGGTCTCGGCCGGCTCCAGCGCTGGGGTCTTGGTCTTCTGGATGCATTGCGGGATCGGAGGATGGTTCAAAATGAATGCCGTTGGTCGCGGCGGCACCTCAAGCGCAGCCGGATCAGACCGGCGAGCATCAGGAAGATCGGTGTCGGCGACGGCACCATGACCCAGACATCGGCGGCGCCATAGAGGATGTAGTCCTGGCCGTAGGCCAGCCGGGTGCCGACCTCTAGGGTGCCGGCAGTTGCTTCGCCGAGCGACGCGGAGCCAATCCCGCTATGCGCCACCTCGAGCAGGGTTTCGGCTAGCATGGCATCAGCAGCCGGGTCGTACAAGGCCAAAAAGAGACGGTTGAGCAGCTCCCAGGAGCCCGTATCGGCCGGCGTCTCGACCTGCCATTCGCGCGACCAGGCGAGTTCGAACGCCAGATTCAGCGGTTCACCCGCGCTACCACCGATGGCCCGAAAACGGTTCTCGAAATAGCTGCCTGCGTAGCCATAGGCCCAGCCATCTTCGATGCCAAGGCTGATCTGCGTATCAGCCACACCGAAGACGCCAGCGTCAGCCGCGACGCCGACCTGGTCGCCATCGGCAATGGCATAACTGGCAAAGGACAAGGCCATTGGCGACTCGACATCGACCGCGTAAGCGATGTTGTTGCCTTCGATTTCGAGCCCCGACACTCGCGAGGCCGGCGTGGCATCGACCGCCAGGGCGTCGATCTCGCCATACCAGGGCAGGGTCCAGTCCACCTCAGCAACGACTGCAGCGCCGCTCTCCTCGAACTGCAACCTGAAACCATCATAGGCCAAGGTACTAAACAGCGTACCGCCGAAGGTCGCGGGCGCCAGGGTAAGACATCCGAGCAGCACCAAAGTGGCCTTGAGACCGATCGGCAGCGCGGGGCTTGGGCGCGGAGGGGAGACCTGGCGCGAGTTGAGTACGTCGATGCGCTCAGTGATCATCACTCATCGCGCCGGTCTTGCGCGCCGCTGTCTTGCGCATCGGGAAAGCGCCGGAGTTCGCGCTCATCAAGGTCCTCATCCATCAGGATGCGATGGGCATCGCCGTCAAGATCGTCGAACTGGCCGGAGCGCGCGGCCCAGAACAACACGCCGACGGCCACTAGGCCGAGAATCAGCATGCCGGGGATCAGACCGTAGATGACTTCCATGGATGCCTCGATGCGTTGGGGGTTGTCGGATTGTAGTGCACTAGACGCCAATCATCGCTCGTCGCCGCGTTGGCTTAGTCAATGCCTCGGACCAACGAGAGCACGGAGCCGCGGGAGCGAATCAGGCCGCGGATACGCGCCGAATTGCCGATCACCGCCAACGAACTCAACGGCATCGACACCGCGGCAATCAGCGGGGTGATCATCGCCGCCATCGCCAGCGGTATCATGAGGCTATTGTAGGCGACCGACAGCCCAATATTCTGGCGGATGGTACGCAAAGTTCGCCGCGCTAAAAGCCCGGCATCGCGCACCCGCATCAACTCGTTGGTCATCAGCACGATGTCGGCGCTGGCGATGGACACGTCGGTACCGCTACCCACGGCGATACCGACATCGGCGCGGACCAGCGCGGGCGCGTCGTTGATGCCATCGCCGATCATCGCGACACGCTGGCCTTTGCGCTGCAGGTCCGCGACGACGCCGTCTTTATCCCCTGGCAACACCTCGGCGATGACATCAATGTCGCCAAGCTGAGCGGCGATTCGGTTTGCCGCGGCGCGCCGGTCGCCAGTCAGCAAGGTCACCCTGAGGCCATCGGCGCGCAATTGCCGAATGGTCTGCGCGGCATCGGTGCGCAACCGATCCTCGACCCACAGCCGGAGCACCTCGATGCCATCGATAGCGCAATGCACCCCGGCGCCGGTCATTGATGCCGTCGCGGCAGCGGACCAGTCCGCAAGTTCGACACCTTGACCGCGCAGCCAATCAGCGCTACCGATGACGACAGCGCTACCGTTGACGGCTCCGGCGATACCCCGGCCGGGCTCGACCTGCACATCGGCGACCTGCGCGCGCGCATAGGCGATGCCGGCCTCGTCCGCCAACTGCGTAACCGCGCGCGCCAGCGGATGCTCCGACAGGCGCTCCAACGCCGCCGCTTTGGCCAGAGCCTCGCGGCGCTCGACCGACAGGGCGCCGAGGTCCAGCCGCGCTGATCCAACGGGCACCGGCCAATCGCCGTCGGCGTCCCGCAGCATCGTGACCAGAGGTCGGCCCTCGGTCAGGGTACCGGTCTTGTCGAAGACATAGTGGTCGATGTCAGACAGTGTCTCCAACACGGCGCCATTCTTGATCAGGATGCCGTTGCGAGCCCCGAGCCCGGAGGCGACCGCGATGGCCATCGGCGTGGCCAGGCCGAATGCACAGGGACAGGTGATGATGAGCACGGCGGTGGCCGCCATCAGAGCCGTCTCGACGGACTGAGACACCCAAAATAGAAAGGTTGACGTGGCCAGAGTCAAGGTAACGGCAACAAACCAGGGCACGATGCGATCCGCTATGCATTGGATCGGCGACTTGCTGGCCTGGGCCTCCTCGACCAATCGGATGATGCGACCAAGGGCGCTGTCTCTCAGCACACCAGAAACGCGCACGCGCAACAGGCCGGGGCCGTTAAGGGTGCCAGCGGAGACCCGATCACCGACGGCACGCACCACCGGCACGGACTCGCCGGTGAGCATGGCCTCGTCCAGGCTGCTGCTGCCCTCCTCGATCAGACCGTCGGCGGGGATGGTCTCGCCGGGGCGGATCAGTAGGCGGTCATCGGCGCGCACTGCGCGAATTGGCACCACGGCCTCGTCACCGTCGCGCAGGATCGTCGCCACCTTGGGCTGCAAATCCAGCAGCCGCTGGGTCGATGACACCGCTTGTCGTTTCGAGATGGCCTCCAGGTAGCGACCGACCAGGATGACAAACAGAAAGTTGACGACGGTATCCCAATAGACATGCCCGACGCCGGCCAAGGTCACGTAGAGCGAATAGAGATAGGTGATGGATGCACCGATGGCGATGGGCAGGTCCATGCTGAGTTTGAACTGCCGCAAACCCGTCCAGGCCCCCTTGTAGAAGGGCCAGCCGGCATACAGCAGGGTCGGCGTCGCGATCAGAAAACCGATCCAGTGGAACATGCCCCGAAACTCGCCCTGATCGGCGCCGGCGTAGAGCGCAATGGAGATCCAAAGCAGGTTCATCATCGCAAAGCCGGCGAAGGCCATACGATAGAGCAGCGCCCGATTCTGACGCTGCAGCGCCCCCTCGGCCGCCTCCGGGTCGAAGGGCACCGCCGCGTAGCCGATGTCGGCAAGTCGACGTAGGACCTGCGACAGCTTGACCTGGCCGTTGTCCCACTTGAGCCGGAGCCGGCGACCAGTCAGGTTGACCCGCGCCTCGCGCACGCCGGGAGTCGCAGCGAGCCCGCTTTCGATCAGCCAGACACAGGCGGCACAATGGATACCCTCGACCAGCAGGTTGATCTCGCGGGTTTCGCCTAAGCCATCGACGAACTCCTCTTGTACCTCGTCGAGGTCAAACAGGGCGAGTTGCTTGGGCGGCTCCGGCGGCGGCCCCAAGATCAATCCTTCAGGCGTGCGCCGATAAAAGCCGCCAAGGCCGGCGGCGTAAATCGCTTCACAGACCGAACGACATCCGCGGCAGCAGAAGTCGCGCATCGCGCCATCGACGATGGCCCTCTCCGGCAGGGCCTCCGATGTGGGCAGGCCACAATGGAAGCAGGGCGCATCGGCGCCGAGTTGCGTTAGTGTGGAGCCGGTCGCTGGCTCGCCAGTCGATGAGGAATAAAGCAATGGCTGCTCGGCGTATGCTGAGTCCATCTTTCGCGGCGCCGAATCTTCGGCACGGTCAATCGCAACAGCCAAGGCGGGGCCCCCATTTAGACCAGCAAGTTCAGTTTCGGCGGCACGACGCGGTAGCTCTCACGAGATGTCTAGAGATCGTCGGGGATCAGGGCTGGTCGACGCTGACGCGTTTGCTAAGCGAATAGGCAGCATCGGCGTCGCGCGCCTCGACGAGCGTGTCCCAAACGCCACCAAGCGGAAATAGCACCTGCGCCGCATAGCGCCCCGGCGCCTCTTGCACCATGGGCTGGATGAAATCCAAGTCGGCATCGGACGGCCGGTAGGCATAGAAAGTCACGTCGTCGGGCATCGCCGGCTGCCCGACCCTATCGACGACGATAAAGCGAACCGTGACCGGGACATCGGGCTGCACACGCGATGGCGCGTCGATCTTCATGGTCCAGTTCGGACCTTCCTCAAGGCGAGTGACGATGGTGCGCTCGATATCGCGCCCGCTCTCGTAATAATCGGCACGCACCAAAGCCGGCTTGGTGGAGAAGGCTAATCCGATCATGACCGCGTTTACCGCGAGCACAACAACAAGCAACGCAATCCAGCCGAATACCCATGGGCTGCGCCATGCGGAGCCCGATTCTTTGTTTGCGGTGGTTGTCGTATTCATGCTTCAAATGTCTCAATGAACGACCGAGGAGACCAAGACTCGCTCAGCGCTTGGGCCCGAAAAAGGCGCTTTCTCGCTTTGTGGAAACATCGGCCCCGGACGGAAGTTGCGCCTGCGCGAAAAAAGTCACCGGCACAGTCTCGGAGGAGAGGTTCTTGCGCTTGATTTTGACAAAGACAATGGCCGGCGTGACCTCACCGTGTTTGATCCTGAAGGGTTCATCGGCGCCGACCACTTCAATGGGGACCGGGCTATCCGCGGACATGGTTACAAGCAGGTCATCGTTTGACTTGTTGAGCAGCTTCAAGGTGTACTTGTTTTGGATCGAGCCATCGCTGAGCAATACGAACAACGGCGCACGCTCGTGCAATACCTTGAGGTCCACGGCCGACAGAGAGGAGAGGCCGTGAATGATACCGATTAATGCAACCGAGAGGATGCTTGTATAGACCCACACGCGTGGTCGCAGCAGCATGCGTTTAACCGGCTTGCCCTCGATCTCATCTAGCGATGCATAACGCACCAGACCGCGCGGACGACCAACCTTATCCATGACCGCGTCGCAGGCGTCGAGGCATAGGCCGCAGGTAATACAGCCCTCTTGCTGTCCTTGGCGAATATCGACACCGGTCGGACAGACCGCGACGCACTGGTTGCAGTCGACGCAATCGCCGGTGCTGCGCGTCTGCTCGTTCCCGCCCTTTTGCATACGACCGCGAGGTTCGCCGCGCTCGACGTCGTAGGTCGGCACCAGGGTTTGACGATCGAGCATGACGCCTTGAATACGCGCGTACGGGCAAAGCCAGAAGCAGGTCTGTTCACGCAGCCAACCGGCGAGCACGTAGGTACCAACCGTGAACAGCACAGTCGCTGCATAGGCAGCGGCATTGGCCTGACCGACGAAGAAATCTCGCCACAGCGGACCAGCACCATAGAACCAGGCGACGAAGCTGAAGCCGGTTGCAAACCCAATCAACAGCCAAATCAGATGCTTGGTCAATAGAATACGGGCTTTGCGGACTCCCATCGGCGCCGCCTCCAGCTTTCGACGCTCAGCAGGGCTCCCCTCTAGCTTGGCCTCGATCCAGGTAAAAACGTCGGTCCAGACGGTCTGAAAACAGAAATAGCCGCAATAGACCCGACCGGCCAAGGCCGTGAGGACGGCGAGCAAGATCGCGAAAAACAGCAGCAGCAGCGACAGCATCCAGAAGTCCTGCGGCAGCACTGTTGCCCCGAAGAGGTGGTACTGACGGCTCGGGATATCGAACAGCACGGCTTGCTGCCCGTTCCATCGCAGATAAGGACCTAGGAAGAAGATTAACCAGACCGAAGACGCCAGCCATTTGATCTTGCGCCACTTGCCCGGCAAGCGCTTTGCGTGGATGGTCTCATTGCCCGCGTTGACCTGCCACTGTTCCGCCTCCGCATAGAGATCATCCAATGATGCGTCGTGGGAAGCGTTCTGATTCGTCGTCATGGTTCGCATCCTAAAAAGGCTTAAGTCGGCTACCGCGCTCGGATTTGGCAACCGCCGTCAAACTACTGCTCAAGACTAGCCCCGGCCTCGGCCCACATCACTGCGAATCAGCAAGAAAGCCTTCAAAGGCGATGATTTGAAGCAACCGACATGACCCGCCCGCAACAGATAGCCCGACGCGAGCAGGGATGAAAGCCCTGGATATGGATTCCGGCAGGCTTTGAACAAACCGCCGAAAGAATGCTCATTGTCGCCACCGTTATCGGGATCGACTGTCTGTTAAGATAACGATAACAACGGTTCCGGCTTTGCCGGGTCAGGGTTGTAGTGGCCAGGCAAAGCGATTAAGGCTAACTACCAAGCCAACATTTAAACCGATGCTATGTTCCGCCACCCAGCTCATGCACATAGATGGCTAGCATCTTGATCTGGTCCGGCGTCAGCTTGCCGTCAAGTTGGCCAAGCTGCGCAAAGGCAGGCATCACCGCATTGCGGGTCTGCTCGATGCCAGGTTGATTCACACCGTAGAGGATGGTGTGCTTGGCACTGTCATAGCCGCCGGGTTCGAAGCGCCAAATGGCGTCGGTGAGGTTTGCCGCACCGACCGTCACGATGGTACCGTCAGGCAACTCCGCTAGGACTCCGTTCGCAGCCGGGCCATGGCAGGCGCTGCAGCCCTTGGCGTTGTAGATTGCCCATCCCTCATCACTGCCCTTCTCCCCCTGACTGAGGTCGACGACGAAATTGGCCATCGTGTCGACCTCTTGCTCGCTCAGAATCGAGGCGTGAGCAGTCATGGCACCCTTGCGCCCGTTAGTGATGCTTTCGTTGATCTTGGCGAGGGTTCCACCATAGAGCCAGTCGTCGTCGGCCAGAACCGGGTAACCGGGGTTGCCCTGCCCGCCGCTGCCGTGACAAGCGGAGCAATAATCCCCGAACAGGACCTTCGACGACGCAAGCGTATACTGCGTCAGCCCTGGGTCTGCCAGGATTTGCTCCGGGGTCATGGCCGAGATCTTGTCATCAAAAGGTGCCCGAACCTCCGCGACCTGCTCAAGACCCCTCTGATACTCCTCAATGGATGTCCAGCCGAGAATGCCCTTGGTATAGCCGTCTTCGCCTTCGATGACTTTCCAAGGCAGGACCGGCCAACTTGGGTATAGAATCGTGTAGCCTATGAACCATGCCAGCGACGCCCAGAGCGCGATCATCCACCACTTCGGTGGCGGATTGTTGAGTTCGCGCAGGTTGTCGTCCCAAAAATGCCCGGTGTTGTTCTCGCCGGGGAAAGGGTTATTTTCCGCCATCGTTTTCTCCGATGTCCGCGTGATCGTCTTCGAACGGAATGTGCTTTCGAGACTCGAGATCATCCCGGTTCTTCGGCCTAAATACCTGGAAGTAGGCAATCACCATCAAGATGAAGATGACGACCGTCAGGATAGTGCCGACCCAGTCGGTGGGCGTCATCGCACCCCAGTCGGTTTGAAAATACTCCAGCATGTTACTGCCGGTACTCGACGCCCGGCTCAAGCTTGGCCATGGTGCCCAGGACCTGGAGATAGGCGATCATCGCGTCCATCTCGGTCTTGCCTTCGACCAGCGCCGGTGCCGCTTCGATATCCTCATCGCTATAAGGAACACCGATGGCGCGCATTCCCCGCATGTGACGCTGCATACGCTTACCCTTGATCGGACGTTCGGCGAGCCAGGGATAATTCGGCATCACGGATTCCGGCACGACCGACCGGGGCGCCATTAGATGCTGGCGATGCCATTCATCGGAGTATTTGCCGCCGACCCGCGCCATATCGGGGCCGGTGCGCTTGGAACCCCACTGGAATGGGTGGTCGAACATCGATTCCGACGCCAGGGAGTAATGGCCATAGCGCTCGCGCTCGTCGCGGAAAGGACGCACCTGCTGCGAGTGGCAGAGATAGCAACCCTCGCGCTGGTAAACATCGCGGCCTGCAAGCTCAAGCGCGGTATAGGGACGGACACCATCACCAGCCTTCCAGTTCCATTGTTCCTTGCCCTCGGCATCCAGGGTGACGATCGGCTGCGAACCGGGATTGTCGCGATTCCAGACAATCTCGGGAAAGCGGTTGGCCTCCATGGTGCTCTTGAGATAAAACAGCGGTACGATCTCAACGATGCCGCCGACGGACAGGACGATCGCGACCGCGATCAGCATGCCCCAGATGTTGCGCTCCAAGCGCTCCTGTATTCCCTTGGGTGGTTTATTATTGTCTGCCATTGTCAACTCGCTCTCGCGCTGGTCATGAGCCCACTAGTTTGATGCCTATCATTTGATGCCTCTTCGGCGCATCGGTTCAGGCGATCGCCGGCATCGGGCCACGGGCCTCACGCAAGCTGCCCTTGTTCGATGCCTTGCGTACGGTCATCAATACGTTAAACAACATGATGATCGCCCCGAGCAGGAAGATGCCGCCCCCAACCGCGCGCATGGCGTAGTAGGGATGCATCGCCGCGACGGATTCGACGAAGGTGTAGGCAAGGGTGCCGTACTCGTCGTAGGCGCGCCACATCAGACCCTGCATGATGCCAGACACCCACATGGCGACGACGTAGATCACCGTGCCGATGGTGGCGGTCCAGAAGTGGATGTTGACCAGCTTCTCGGACCACATCTCGGTGTGCCAGAGGCGTGTCATCAGATGATAGATAGCGCCAATGGAGATGCCGGCGACCCAGCCCAACGCACCAGAATGCACATGCCCGATGGTCCAGTCGGTGTAATGGGATAACGCATTGACGGTCTTCAGCGACATGACCGGGCCTTCAAAGGTGGACATGGCGTAGAAGGCCAATGCGATGATCAAGAACCGCAGCACATAGTCGGTACGCAGCTTATCCCAGGCCCCGGACAACGTCATCATACCGTTGACGGCCCCACCCCAAGATGGAATAATCATGGCCAGCGATACCGCGGCACCGAGCGAGCCGGTCCAGTCAGGCAAAGCCGTGTATTGCAGATGGTGCGCGCCGAGCCAAACGTAGCCGAACATGAGCGCCCAGAAATGGATGACCGAGAGCCGGTACGAGTAGATCGGGCGATTCGCTTGCTTTGGCACAAAGTAGTACATGATGCCAAGGAAGCCAGCGGTTAGATAGAAGCCTACAGCGTTGTGCCCCCACCACCACTGGATCATCGCGTCCTGTACGCCTGAGAACAGGCTGTAGGATTTGAAAATGCCCACGGGGATCGCCAAACTGTTGACAACGTGCAGGTACACGATCATAACCATCATGCCAAGAAAGAACCAGTTCGACACATAGATGTGCGAGGTCTTGCGGTTGGCGATCGTCATGATGAAATTGAAGGTGAACGCCAGCCAGACGACGGCGATCAGGATGTCGACCGGCCACTCCAACTCGGCATACTCTTTGGATTGGGTCAGCCCCAGCGGGAGGGTAATAACGGCCAGCAGAATAATTGCGTTCCAGCCCCAAAACGTATACCAAGCGAGCTTATCGCTCCAGAGTCGCACACCACAGGTCCGCTGAACGGTGTAAAAGGCCGTGCCCATCAGCGTGCAGCCGCCAAATGCAAAGATCACCGCATTGGTGTGCAACGGCCGCAACCGCCCGAAGGACAGGTACGGGCTGTCGAAATTGAGGAACGGCCAGGCCAGTTCCGATGCAATATAGACACCCACCGCGGCACCCACGACAAGGTAGGCGGCGGCCATGATGGTGAAGGCGCGTACAACGTCGAAGTTGTACTTCTGCTCGGCTACCCGATCAGCTGTAGCTTCCATAGACCCCCCAAAAATACTGGGAAAAAAGAGAAGTGGTGGGCGAGTTTAACACCCTGGTTTTCCGGCGCAGCGTCTAAAACGCACGACCGACCAATGACACTTGATCAAGGCCAGAAAGTCAAGACAACCGAGGCACATGAAGCGCAGGAGCGCGGCATATCACACAGTTTTCATTGATCTCCGTCAGCTGCGGGAGACCTGGGTCGCGGCTCATTAACAATATGATTCGTGTCCATTTTCCAGCTTTCCTACTTGAAGAACGAATCCACTGAAAAACCTTCTTTTTCCAGAATGTCACGCAGCCTGCGCAGGGCATCCATCTGGATTTGACGCACCCGTTCGCGGGTGACTCCCAGTTCCTGCGCCACCCGTTCCAAGGTCGAATGCTCGTGGCCGTGCAGGCCGAATCGTCGTTCGACCACCTCACGCTGCTTTTCGTTCAGTTTTTCGAGCCAGTGATCAAGATTCGTGTGAATGTCGTCGTCTTGGATGTCGTCGGCCGGGTCATGGGCCGTGTCGTCCTGGAGCATATCCACCAGCGGCCTGTCCGCATCCTTGCCGAAAGGCGTGTCTACCGAAGCGACCCGCTCATTGAGACCGAGCATGCGCTTGACCTCGCCGATCGGCTTGTCCAAAAGGTCCGCGACCTCCTCAGTGGTCGGCTCGTGGTCGACCTGCTGGGACAGCATACGAGTCGCCTTGAGGTAGAGGTTGATCTCTTTGACCACATGGATCGGCAGACGCACGGTGCGGGTCTGATTCATAATCGCCCGTTCGATGGTCTGGCGAATCCACCAAGTGGCGTAGGTGGAGAAGCGAAAGCCACGCTCGGGATCGAATTTCTCGACGGCGCGGATCAGACCGAGGTTGCCTTCTTCGATCAGGTCCAGCAGCGGCAGCCCACGATTCAGATAGCGCCGCGCGATTTTGACCACCAGCCGCAAATTGCTGACGATCATCCGACTGCGGGCCTGCTCATCACCCTGCTGGGCGAGTCGGGCGAAGTGGACCTCCTCATCGGCGGTGAGCAGTTTGGACCCACCGATCTCGTTCAGATAAATGCGAGTTGCATCAAGGTCACCGTCACCCGCGGTAAAGCGCTTTGGTGCCTTTGTCTCGGGATGCTCAAGGTCATCGGTGTCTTCGCCTTCATCTGCGCTTCCGTCCACAGTAAGACCATCGTCTTCGCCATCGTCAATAAGGCTGCTGTCAGCATCGAGCAGGCCGCCTTCGTCATTCGGCAAGGCATCGGAATCAGTATCGGTGTCGGGTTCCTCGTCCTGCTTCTGCGATGACATAGAACTTCCCCTCAAGGTAAGTCAGATTAGCCCGCCAACCTGCCTTCGCCAGGGCGGCGAACAGGCTCAGCGCGATGCCGGTAGAAACCGCGTTGGATCGACTGCAACGCCGTCTTTGCGGATCTCAAAATGCAGCAGGCTTTCCCCGTTGGCGGCCTGTCCGACTTCTGCCAGTTGCTGCCCGCGCTTGACCCTGTCGCCCTCGCGAACGAGCAACTGCCGGTTGTAGCCGTAGGCGCTCAAGTAGCTATTGTTATGCTTGACGATGATAAGGTTGCCGTATCCTTTGAGTCCACTGCCGCTGTAGACCACTATTCCATCGGCAGCACTAGCCACTAACGTGCCTGGACTGGCCCCAATACGGATGCCCGAGCGGGTCCGGTCGCCGGGCGAAAATCCCTGTTTGATCGGCCCCCTGACCGGCCATTGCCATTTGATGCCGGAACTCCGAGCGTCGGCCCCGGCAACCACGGCGGACTTGCGAGCCGATGTCTTAACCGGTCTGGCTGCCCCGCGCCCGTGCGACGCCTTGCCTCTACTGACACCCCGGCTGGCCCTCCTGCTCGCACCGCCGCGACGCGCCGACACCCCACCAGCGGACGGCTTGACCCGCAGCAGACCACCAGCATAGATGGTATAGGGTGGACTGAGCCGATTCCAGGCTACGAGTTTGCGTGTACTGATGCGCTTGCGCTCAGCAATCTCGCTCAGCGTATCGCCGCGGCGAATACGATAATATCCGGGCGGCGCGGGTCCGGTACCGCCGCGACTGTCGACCGGCGCCAACCCGCCCGCCCCGCAACCGCCCAGCAGCATGATCGCGACGATGAAAATCGGCGCCCAAGCCATACGCGGCGCCAGGGGAACCAACGATTGCCGATACGACAGCATGATAATAAAGAAGGTCGAAGTCAGCCCTAGCGCAGGATCAACACCAAGGCGATCAACCCGACCAGGATCCAGCCTATGGTGTCGACATACTGCCGTAGGCGCCGCTCCATAGGTTCACCGCCCCAGGCCATTAAGGCGGCGACCAGAAAGAAGCGCGCACCGCGACCTATCGCCGACGCCACAAGGAAGGGCAGCAACGCCATTGACAGCACGCCAGCGGTGATGGTGAAGATCTTGTAGGGTATCGGCGAAAAGCCCGCAAGAAAAACGGCCCAGACACCCCAGCGATCGAACCACGCCTTGCCGTGCTCGAAGGCATCCTGATAGCGCCCGCCATCGCCCACATGGGATTGGATCAACTCAAAGGCGAACATGCCGATCATGTAACCGAGCAGACCGCCAGCCACTGACGCCAGCGTCGTGAGCAACGCAAAGCGCCACGCCTTCGCCGGTTGCGCCATGCTCATCGGCGCCAGCATCACGTCCGGCGGGATCGGAAAAAACGAGGACTCCGCAAAGCTCAAGCCGCCCAGATACCAGGCTGCATGGCGATGGCGCGACCAGGACATCACATGGTCGTAGAGTCTGGAGAAAAAACGCATCAGGCAATCCCTCCCAGAAGGGGTACGAAGGTGACCGACTCCAGCACCTCGTGCCTGAAACCGGTGCTGTTGCGCGTCAGCCGCAGCAGAACCTGCTCGTTGCCGCGTCTGATGGGCAGAACCATACGCCCGCCGGGCGCCAACTGTTCCGCAAGCAACCGCGGCACGCCGCTCGCGGCCGCGGTGATCAAAATACCCTCGAACGGCGCATACTCCGGCCAGCCGAGGTTGCCGTCGCCATGGCGCAGGCGAACATTGCGCAGGCGCAGCGCCCGGAGTCGGGCGTCGGCGCGTTGCCAGAGCGCGGACAGGCGCTCCACGCTATAGACACGCCGCACCAACGACGCCAGCACCGCGGTCTGAAAGCCCGAGCCTGTGCCGATCTCCAGCACCGTCGAACGACAGCCGCACTCAAGCAGGGCCTCCGTCATGCGCGCAACCGTGTAGGGCTGAGAGATACTTTGGCCATGGCCGATGGGCAGCGCGGCGTCGTCGTAGGCATGGCTAGACAGGGCCTCGTCGACGAACAGGTGGCGCGGCAATTGGCGCAATGCCTCTAACACGCGGCGATCACCGATACCGGCGTCCGCCAGACGCCGTACCAGACGTTCGCGAGACCGTTGCGCGGGCATGCCGCTGCCAGCCACCGCCTTCGCCCCGACGCCCCACCCAGCAATCAACCCAGCCCGTCCAGCCACCCGCGCAATGGCTCAACGGCGGCATGGCGCGTCAGATCAACTTGGATCGGCGTCACCGACACATAGCCAAGACGCAACGCATGAAAGTCGGTCCCCTCGCCCGCATCTTCCTCGGAACCGGCCAAGCCGATCCAGTACATGAGACGGCCGCGAGGATCATGCAACCGGGTTACCGGTTCGGCCTTATGACGGTGTCCGAGCCGGGTCGCGATCAGCCCGCGGACCTGCTCTCGCGGCACATCCGGTACGTTAACATTCAGTATAGAATTCGGGCCCATGTCGATATCGCGCAGACCCGCGACCAGCCGCTCGGCGACCCAGGCCGCGGTATCTAGATGCTCCGGCTGGTGCGAATCGATAGACAGGGCGATCGCGGGCAACCCCAGAAAACGGCCTTCGGTGGCAGCGGCGACGGTTCCGGAATAGATGACGTCGTCACCCAAATTCGCGCCGTGGTTGATACCCGCAACGACGAGATCGGGCTCGGCATCGAGCAAACCGGTAATGGCTAGATGTACGCAATCGGTCGGCGTACCGGTAACGCGGATGAAACCGTTGCTGAGTTGCTCAGCACGGATCGGCACATCAAGCGTCAAGGAATTGCTGGCGCCGCTGCGATCACGATCAGGCGCTACCACTGTCAGGTCGCCTAGCCGCGCCAATGCTTCCGCCAAAACGCGCAGACCCGGAGCGCGATAGCCGTCGTCGTTGCTAAGCAAAATCTTCATTGGCCAAATTCTTCGTCAGGCAGGAGTATCATCAGCCAGCGCTCGTTGCCAGACGGCACCCGGCGCCGCTCAACTGATCCAGCCGGCCATGATACTGGAATACCCGCATCGCGACACACTCAGGCAAAGGACTACTAGGCATTGCTATACTCCGGATTAAATGATCAATCCTGGCATGATAGTCCATATGAAAAATCCCCTCCAGGACGCTGATTATGCATTATTTCGCGCCGAGATCGAAGGGACCGAACCCCTGCGCCACGAACAGACCGAACCCTACCGCAAGCGACCAGCGCCGATTCCCCGCCCGCGCCCGACGGAGGACGAAGACGACGACCTTGCGCTGCTCTCCGAATCCGAGGTCGAGACGCACGAGTTCCTGCTCTTCTCTCGCCCCGGATTGCAGCTGCGCGTGCTGCAGGAACTTCAGCGCGGACGGATCGAGCCGGGCCTGGAACTGGACCTGCACGGACTGACGGCGGAATACGCGCGCCGCGTGCTACGCGAGTTCCTGGCCGAATGTCAGCATCGGCACATTCGCTGCGCGCGCATCATCCACGGCAAGGGCTATGGCTCGCAACAGCGCCAGCCGGTGCTGAAATGCAAGGTCAACTATTGGCTAAGACTGCGCGAGGATGTGCTGGCATTTTGCTCCGCTACGCGCCGCGACGGCGGCACTGGCGCTGTCTATGTGCTGCTGCGCAATCCGAACAAGGGCGAGAAGGGCGCTCGGCGACGACGCAACAGATCCGGCACCGAATAGGATGGCATCGGTCGTAACCCGCGGGTCAATCTGCGGGTCAATCTGCGGGTCAACTTGCGGGTCGAAGGGATGGCTCGCTCCATCACCCGAACGCAACCCTAAGAAGCAAACCGCACCGATTCAACTCCCTTGGCACTTAGGCCGATCGGCCAGCGATCCAGGTCAGCCAAAGCCAACACCGCAACCCACTACCATGCTGCAGTACCAGTCAGTCACGCGACGCCAGAGCCGGTCTAAAACGCCGCCATCGGTCCGAAGTCCGGCTCGATCAATCGCACTCGGCAAGGCTTGGTTGCGGCCCTGCCTGCGTGCGCTGCTCTTGCTGTCAAGTCTGATGACCGCCCAGGTCCTCGCGCAAAGCGCTGCACCCGCCGACAACGCCGCCGCGGCGCCCGATGCAGCGACAATCCGCCCATCGGCCAGCATCGCGTCGACTCTAACGCCGGAACTCGTGGAGACACGAATCAAGGAGGTGGAGGCCAGCAGTGCGCTGACGGAAGTCGCGAAGACGGAACTGATCGAGCACTATCGTAGCGTGCAGAGCAACCTGGAGCAGATCAACTCGTTCGATGCCAAAGCGGCCGCCTATCGCGAGACGATGGAGACGGCACCACAGGACATCGCGGCAATCCTCGCCGAACTCGACAGCCTGGAGCAACAAAGCCCCAATCCGCCAGTGGCCCTGCCCACCGACGCCGACGTTCAGGAGGTCGAACAGTTACTGTCGCGCGAACAGGCCGAGGCCGCGGCAAACGATGCCAAGATCGCCGAGCCGGACAAGATCCTCGAAGACGCCGACGAACAACCCGATGCGATTCGCAAGCGCATCAGCGAGGCCAGACAGGCGCTAGAGACGCTCGACGCCGAGCTGGCAGCGGCACCTGGCACCAGCCGCAATGACGTTGAGCAGGAGGCACGCCGTTGGATGCAGGAGACCCAGCGAGACGCCTTGCGTGCGGAACTGCTGATGCGCGATCAGCAGATCCTCAGCTTTGATGCACGCCGAGAACTTGCAAGCGCACGCCGCGATCAGTTGCGCGCAGAGCAAAAGCGGCTGCGCGAACGTCGCGCCTATCTTGAAAACGAGGCCGATCGACTGCGGCTGATCGAAGCCAAGCGCGTCGTCGCGGAAACCATCAGCGCGCAGCGCGAGACCGCCGACGCGCATCCGCTGATCAAACAGCTGGTCGAGTATGGTATTGCCCTAAGCGACGAGATCGCCAGAGTGACCGAGCGGCTCGGCCTGATCGACGAGCAGCAGGCCAAAATCGAGCGCGACACTCAACGCATCCAGGAGGACTTCCGCAGCGCTCGCCAGCGCCTAGAGGCCGGCGGCCTCAATCGCGCCCTGGGCCAGGTATTGATCGACCAGCGCTCGCGATTGCCCGATGTCCGCGCGCTGCGCAAGGCTTCGGAAGCGCGCGCTGACGAGATCGCCGAGATCACGCTAAGCCAGATCCGCCATCGCGATGAGCAACGCATGCTGAGCGAACTCGATGACTATCTGGACGCGATTTTGGCTGGGCTCGACCCCTCCGAGCAGGCGCGCATTCGCGGCGACCTGCGCACACAGGCCGAGCGCCTCCGTGACTTGATCAAACGCACCCTGGATGTCGAGGAGAGCTATCGCCGCGCACTCACCGAACTCGACGTCGCCTCCAATCAACTGATGGATGCGATCGGACAATACGACAACTTTCTCGCTGAACGCCTGCTCTGGGTGCGCAGCATCGCGCCGGTGACGGAACAGAGCTTCGGCGCCTTGCCGGCCGCCGTCTACTGGTTGGTATCGCCAGTCAACTGGCTCAAGGCGCTCGAGGTACTTCGGCATGAGGCATCGCGATCGCCATTGCTATGGGTCGGCCTGCTCGCGGTCTTGTTGTTGCTCTGGCGCGGCGCCGCGATACGCCGCGCCGTCCGCGCGAGCGCGGATCATCTGCGCCGTATAAGTACCGATCGCTTCTCCTACACGCTGGAGGCGCTGGGGCTGACGCTGTTAGCGGCGGCGCCATGGCCGTTGCTGCTGATTGTGGTCGGTTTCCAACTCTCGACTTCATTGGAGTCGAGCGCGTTTTCAAAGGCCATCGGCGATGCGATGATCACCGCCGGACCTGCCCTGTACTATCTGCGCGCGTTCCGGCTGCTATGCATGCCAGGCGGCGTCGCTGACCGGCATTTTCGCTGGACTTCGGACGTGCTGGCGCTGCTGCGGCGCAATTTCGCCTGGGCCGCATCACTGCTGTTACCCATTGGTTTCGTCGCCGCCGCGATCCAGGATCACGAGAATTCGGATTTCAACGGCACCCTGGGCCGCCTGACGCTGGTTGGCTTCGACATTGGACTCGCCGTCTTTACGGCAAGGCTGGCGAACCCACGCACCGGCGCCTTCCGGCACATGCTCGCGAGCAATCCGAATGGCTGGGCCAACCGCCTCAGCGGGCTCTGGTATCCGGCACTGGTCGCGGTGCCCTTGTTGCTCGGCTTCATCGCCTTGGCCGGCTATCTCTATACGTCGGGCACGCTGCTGGAGTCGCTGATCGGTGAGCTGTGGATGGTGCTGGGACTGGTGGTGCTGCATCAACTCATCGTGCGCTGGCTCATCGTCACGCGCCGCAGGCTGGACCTGGAAGCGACGCTGGAACGACGAGCGCAGCGCGAGGCGAAAAAAGAAAGCGAGCAAGAGGATGACCATAAAGGCGCCGAGCCGCTCACACTGCCGACGCCGGACCAAGAGGTCGACTTCGCGTCCCTCGACGCGCAGACCCGGCGCCTGCTGAACACCTTAATCGTTATTGCCGCCGCGGTTGGACTCTGGCTGATCTGGTCGGAAGTGCTGCCGGCGCTCAATATCTTCGAACGCGTCACCCTCTGGTCCTACAGCGGCAACGTCGACGGCATTGAGCAACAGATTCCAGTCACTTTGGCCGACCTCGGGCTTATCCTCACCATTATCATTATCGCTCTAGCCGCCGGTAAAAACCTACCGGCGCTGTTTGAGATCCTGATGCTGCAACACACGACGGTCAGCGCCGGCAGTCGCTACACCATCATTACACTGACCGGCTATGTCATCACCGCCATCGGCACGCTGTTTGTCTTCAGCACGCTCGGCCTGACCTGGGGCGAGGTACAATGGCTGATCGCGGCGCTCAGTGTCGGAATCGGATTCGGCCTGCAAGAGATCGTGGCAAACTTTATCAGCGGCCTGATCATCCTCATCGAGCGTCCAGTGCGCGTTGGCGACATCGTCACCATCGGCGACACCACCGGCGCCGTCACCAAGATCGAGATTCGCGCGACCACGATTCGCAACTGGGACAAGCAGGAACTACTGGTACCCAACAAGGAGTTTATTACCGGTCGGCTTCTAAACTGGACGCTCACGGACCAGGTCAATCGCGTCGTCATCACCGTCGGTGCCGAGTACGGCTGCGATACCCGCAAGGCCCTGCAACTGCTTCGCGAAATCGCGACCGAGCACCCGCGCGTACTTGATGATCCGGCACCACTGGTGAACTTCGAGGGCTTTGACGACAATTCGCTACGCCTGGTCCTGCGCTGTTATATGGAGACCCTGGAATATCGGCTCACGGTCACGTCGGAATTGCACCAAGCCATCGACGACAAATTCCGCGCGGCAGGCATCGGTATCGCCTTCCCGCAGCGCGACATCCATCTGCGTGCGTCGGAGCCGCTGGATGTCCGCTTGAGCCGAGGGTCGGGGGCCGGAGGTCCGGACACCGGAGACCCGGCGCCGAAACCGGCATAGCTTCTAGCGTGGCTTCGCCGCGGACCGGTGAATCGTGATCATTGCTATCGCTATCGGTATCCAAGACCTTGATCATCGTTCCAGCCACTGTTGCACAACGCGTGCGTAGTCAGGCCATCTTGGCCTGATAACGTCAGGGCTGGAAGCCCTGACTACACAGGGCCCGCTAGTCACTGGCCGAAACGATGATCAAGGCCAAATCGGAAACGAGTGGCCCGCCGGCAAGAGGATAGACCGGAATACTTTGGTTATACTAATGTACCGCGACCGCTTCGCTCGAGGACATGATGGCTATCGCTGATCCCGACACCGTCGACACGGACCCTCTCCCCCAGCCCTCGGACAGCCCGTCTCAACTGGCCGCATCGCAGAGCCAACCGCTGGGGCCCTCACCCGACACCCTCGCCGCGGTTGACCTGGGCTCCAACTCCTTTCATTTGCTGGTTGCCCGCATGGATGGCGGTACCTTGCAGGTCATCGATCGCTATAAGGAATCCGTCCGCCTCGGCGAAGGACTGACGATTGACAAGTATCTGCATCCGGACGTTGCCGCACGCGCCTTGTCCTGCCTGGAGCGCATGGGACAGCGGCTGCGTGGTATGGTCGCGACCAATGTCCGCGCCGTCGGCACCAACACCCTGCGCCAAGTCCGACCCGAGTCTGGTTTCACGGGGCGTGCGGAGTTGGCGCTGGGACACCCCATTGAGATCATCGCGGGGCGGGAGGAGGCGCGGCTAATCTACCTCGGTGTCGCCCACGGTCTGGCCATCGGCGACGAAAAGCGACTTGTCGTGGACATCGGCGGCGGCAGCACCGAAGTCATCGTCGGCCAGGGGTTCAGGCCGCTGCTTCGCGAGAGCCTGCACATGGGCTGCGTCAGCATGTCCCAGCGCTTCTTCGCCAACGACAAGATCACCGCCAAGGCCATGGACAGGGCCGAACTCTACGGCGCGCTCGAGGTACGCCCGGTGCGCGAGTTGTTCCGCCGCTCCGGCTGGGAGACGGCCACCGGCGCATCGGGCACAATCAAGGCCATTGCCGCCGTGGTCACCGCGGAGGGCTGGAGCGAAGATGGCATCAGCTTCGATTCACTGACAAGACTGCGCGATGCACTGGTCGAATTTGGCAAGATAGCCAACATCGAGCTGAAAGGCTTGAGCGAAGAACGCCGTCCGGTCTTCGCCGGCGGCGTCGCGGTTTTACGGTCGCTATTTCAGAACCTGGCCATTACGCACATGCGAGTCTCGGACGAGGCCTTACGCGAAGGCCTGATCTACGAGATGGTCGGGCGCACCCACCACGAAGACGTCCGCGAACGCACCGCCGCCACGCTGTGCCGGCGCTTCGACGTGGACCCCGAGCACGCCGGGCGGGTACACGAAACAGCATTAAACTTGCTGGAGCAGTTGCGCGACGCCTGGGAGTTATGCGACCTCAACCATGACAATGTCCTCGGCTGGGCCGCGGACCTGCACGAAATCGGCATCGCCGTCGCGCACAGTCAATATCAGAAGCACGGCGCCTATCTGCTGCAACACGCGGATATGTCCGGCTTCACGCGTCAAGAGCAAGACGTACTGAGCGCCTTGGTGCTGGGCCACCGGCGTAAGTTTCCGTTGGAGACCTTCCAGGCGCTGCCGAGCGGCGTACAGCCCAGCGCCCGGCGACTTTGCCTGCTACTGCGCTTGGCCGTGTTAATGCACCGCGGCCGCTCGTCGCAACTCAAGCCGGAGCCAGTGCTCGCCGGCGACGGCGATAAGCTCGTGCTGCGCTTCCCCGAGGGCTGGCTGGATGAGCATCCGCTGTCGCGCCTGGAGTTGGAGGAAGAGGCCGAGCGGCTGTCCGCGGCCGGCATCAGCCTCGACTTTGCCTGAGCCCCAACCCCTTGTTTTCAAATAACCGGGAAAGGACTCCGCCGCATCAACCCATCGACAACCGCAGGAAGAGTCAGTTGCCTTAGGCCGGGACCCTTGCAAGGGTTTGGGCCGCCTCGGCCCCGCTAGACTTGGCTGTCTCACCGCGAATCAGCAAGAGACGCTGACGCTGCCGCGTCCTGTGCTTCGTCCTCGTCGGTCGGCAGACGGGACAGCACAACTTGGCGTATGCGTCGCGCCGAGGCGTTCTTGACATGAATATCTAACCCATCAAGGACGAAGCGCTCGTCCTGCGACGGGATGCGCTCGGTGTGCGCGAGAATCCAGCGGTTGACGGTATCGGTGGGCTTGCCGGGCAACTCTTTGTCGAAGAATTCTTCCACCACCCGAAGCTCCACCTGACCATCGACGAGTATGCTATCGTCCGACAGCACCATCCGTTGATCAGGCGTCTCATCGACCTCATCGTAGATCTCTCCGACCAACTCTTCAAGCAGGTCCTCAAGCGTGACGACGCCGTGCAAATAGCCGGTTTCATCGACCACCACGGCCATGTGCTGCTTCTCGCGACGCAACAAAGGCAACAGTAGGTCGACCTTCTGGTTCTCTGGAACATATAGCGGCGCACGCCCGATGCTGAAGGCATCGCATTCGGTCGCCCCGGAGGCTAATGCCTCGAATAGATCGCGCAAGAAAAGCACCTTGAGGATCTCATTCGAGTCTTCGCCGAAGAGCGGGATGCGCGAGTAAGGCCGCGCCAGCACCTCCGGCAGGATGTCCGTAAGGGTCCTGCGCCCATCAAGCGAGAACACGCGCCGCATCGGCGTCATCACATCACCGGCTTTTAGATCATTGAGGATAAAGACGCGCGCAATCATCTCGCGCTCGTCGGCCTCAATCGTGCCTTCCTCCTCGCCATGCTCAGTCATGCTGATCAACTCCGCCTCGGTGACCATAGGGTCGCCTTCACCGCCACTCATGCGCTGCACCCAATTGGTGAAGGCATTGAACAGCCACACCAGCGGATAGATGGCGCGCATGAAAGCGACCATGATCGGGGCAATCACCAACGAGATGCGCTCCGAATAATGAGTGGCGAGACTCTTGGGCGTAATCTCGCCGAAGATCAGGATCAGCACCGTCAGCACGCCAACCGCGATTCCCGGACCGAGTCCGCCGAACCAACGTGTGGCGAGCACCGTGGCGATCGCAGAGGCCGCGATATTGACCACGTTGTTGCCAATCAAGATCGTGATCAGCATCCGCGAGGGGTTGCACTTCAGTTGATATAGCGCCGATGCACCGCGCCGTCCCTCGCGGTTCAACGCCTCAGCACGCGCCAGCGAGATTGAAACCAGCGCCGTCTCCGACCCAGAGAAAAGACCGGACAGGAACAGTAATACGAACAGTGTGATCAGATCTTCCAAGTGACTGCGGCACGCGAGGCATACTGAGGGAAAGGGACCGGTATTTTGACCCGATTATCAGGAAACGGAAACATATTTTTGGTGACCAGATCGCTTGAGTGCGCCGAATGGTAACCCATTGGACAGGCGGCCCGGCGCAGCCCTCTCGTTGGCCTGTGGCATTGCGATTCTTGCGCTGCTCATATCCCGGCCGTACCCGGATGCACAAGACTTCTCAGCCGCCGGCTTGCTTCTTCCACCAGGGATGTTTGGCCTCGACCAACTCCTCCCAGTAATCGTCAAAACGCAATAGCAGATGACGGAACTCGCAACTGCGCCAGCCGATGAGACCGCCGGCGTAGACATACACCTCGCGATCGCTGCTGCCGACCAGCAAGTCGTCGAGCAGCTGGTGAGTGACGGCCACGTCGTTCATGACCCCAAGCAGGTCCTGTAAGCCCTTCATGTGACCAATAAATACATCCATGCCGCCGAACAAGGGCCGGAAGAATTCGGCCGCGTAGCGCAGCTTCTTGCATTCGATACGCAATCGATGCATTTCGGCCGCGACATCGCGGTCAACATGGGTACCCGCCGTCAACACGCGGCGTTCTTGTTTGTCCAGCAGTTTGCGGGCATAGCCGACGACACCCGTATGCAGATGCTTGACCTGTTTTTTCTTCAGATGCGTCTTCTCCCAGGCACGGGCGTCGAGCCAGCCCGGAAAGTCGTCCCGGAAGCGTTGGAAACGCTCGCTGTCCAGCATTCGTGCCACTTGCTCCTGGTAGACCTCGGCTCGGCGCTTCTCGGCCAACTTCAGCAATGGCTCAGCCCCGGACAGCGGCAACAGATCGGCCACCGGCCCCAGACCTTCCGCAATGAACACGTCCAAATCGCGGGCCGGACCTAATTCGCCAGCAATCCAGCGCATCTCGTCGCCCCAAGTCTTGGTTGCTTGGCGCGGTATGGCATCCCGAAACAGGCTCAGCACCGAGCGCATGCGACGAAAACCAACGCGCATCTGATGCACGCCCTCGATATCCTCCCAGGAGCGCGCAGAGTGCTGCCAGATGAGCACTTGATGGAGATCCTGGCGCAGTAGCGCAGCAAAGGCCTCGCTCAGGGTCTGAGCAGCTTTGATCGGCGATAGGGCTTTTGATTTTGTCGGCACGGAACAACCATCTGCTGAATGCGGGCGGGCCGCCTTTGAACCGGCAATGCCCGTTGATCCGACGATGATAAACTAAAAACTTGCAGCTCCATCAGCGATGAGCTGACGACGTGCGTGGTCGACACCGGGGCGCCAGCCATTGATGCGCCGAAGATCACCGCGGCCGAGGTCAGTTGCCCGTCGAAGGCATGAATCGGCCGCACCTTGAAGATGCCGAAACCGACGCTGCGCACGATGCGCCATCCGCCGGACAAGATGCCAAGCGTGATGGCGATGGCGCAGGCGAGGATGACCCAGAAGAGCACCACAAACTCGGATAGGTAACCGCCGCTGAGCAGCACCAGGGTGATGCTGTTCCAGAAAATCGCCCCGGACAGCCCGCACGGGATCACGGTGATAAACAGGATGGCCGCCACATCGTCCAGAGTCACGAACTTACCGATGGTGTTGGTAACATTATTATTAACAAAAAGCTATGACTTTTCTTCGAAGGCAATTTCTGATACAAGCGATCTACTTGGAAGAGATCCCAGTGAGAGGGGGTATCTGAGCAGGTTAGAGTGGCATCTCAGAAGGTTGCGGGAGTGCGCGCTTCTGAATCAGGACCTGGAGATCTGGCTGTACGACAAGACCCGTCCCAAGCATGGAGCAACAGAGCCGCCCCCGTATGGGTCGGTCTGTGAAATTCGCGGTCATTTCCAAATGCTCCAGGTGCTCCGCGCCGGGGCCCCGTGGGCCGTTATCGACGGCCTTACCAAATCATTAGGGAGTTAATATTGAACGCCCAGACACATCACAACGGCTTGATCACGGTACTCATGGAGCAATTTGAGAGCCGGCAACTCGAACGAGCGCTGAATTTGCAGCGTGCGGTCTCGGCTGGCGCACGCATTGAAGACCATGATTGGCATTTCCTTGAAGGCGCCTGTCGTCAGGCGGTCTATACCAAGTCCTTGGTAGACGCCTTCCCGCAGTATCAGCCATTGTTCCTACAAACCGTCCATCTGTATAAAGAGATCTCGGCGCGGGCGCTAGAGAACGAAAGGAGCACGCTCGGAACGCCCGCAACTCAGCCGCGAAACTGAGCCGCAAAGCCCTCATCCTGAAGCAAAGGCCTCGATAGTCTGGTTGGCGCCGCGCCATGAACGCTAGTAACCGACAGCGCGCCGCATGAATGCATCGGGGCCGAACCTGCTGCACCACGAGGTCCGTCCTTTTCTGGAATGGCGCCTACTGCGCCCTTGGGTGCAACTCTGGGTATCGGCGGACCTAGACCCAGTTAGGTCTGGGTTCGCCTGGAACCGGACAACGAAGAATGACTGACAGACATCGACGCTGGCGATATAGATCAATGACTTACCGATGCGCGCTCGCGCATTCCCTAGGCTAACCAACTCTGCCAGCTTAACCTGCTCGGTTCCCACGATACCAGCGGCTTGCTGACGCTGCCCGGTGACAACTAGCCAGACCGGAACCGAGATTGATCTCGCGGCGCTTCCCAGCTACGGCAAAAAAATGTTTAGGGACCTGCTGACGGGTGTGGAGTACGAAGCCGACACTGATGGGCGAAGACTTAAGGTTGAGCCGAGAGAGTGCTTGTTGCTCCAACGCGGTGGTATCTGATGTCACCGGCATCGGCACCAGATCCGCGGTCGCGAAGATGACGCATCCGCAAGGGTTAAGCGCCCTTGAGCAGCCTAAGCACGGCGTTGCCGAGAAGCCAAACCAAATAGACCCACCAGGATCAAAAAAGCGGTCGCAGGCGCTGGAATCGCCGCGGTTGGAGAGGGGTTTTGTTCAAGCCCTCGAATTTCACCGGAGGTGTCGAGAATAGAACCCGGTTGTGCTGTAGATAGACGCACCCAGTCGACAGGGTCTGATCCCGCGGGATGCGCAAAGATGCCGATGCGCTGATACTGCTGGGCAAGCGCACCGGTGGTGGGCTGGTCGGGAATCAGGAAGCCGAGCGATCCCGCATCGCGACCCTCCTGCATCGCATCCAGCGTCCCGTTCATGAGTTCTTTGGCATCGGAGTCTTGCGCCGACGGAATACTACCGAAAATCAGCAAGCTACCTACACCTGCCGTCCCGGAAGTCATTTTGGCGCCCAAGTTTAATTTCGCCGTGAAGCCTGACTCGGGGTCGAAGACGCCGCGGTTGCCATCTGCATTGCGCACCTTGAGCACAACAGCGTTATCGGGTGAAAGCGCCACAGCCACCTCACCGATTGAGGGTGTGCTGTATTCCACTTTGCCGTCTACAAAGGTGAAGTTATCGACCGCCACCTCGGTTGCGAACATGCCGGCCGCAACCGGGCCCGCTCCTGCCGCTGCAAGCAGAAACAGAAAACCTGCCGCAGATCGCCGTAGCGAAAAAAAGTTATTATCCATTGGAGAAACCTCGGATGCCGCGCCTGGAAATTTTACACTCTCGCACGAAAATGCGCGCCTTTTCGATTTTGCATGCATTTTTTGGTCCATCTGACCAGCAGAAATGGCAGAGTGATCCTGCTGCCATGTTTTTACTTGAATTCTTCTGCGTCTTCGCGGTTCCGCAATCTCGACGACCAGCAAGATTCACCAATAGGCTCAAAGAGAGCATCCCAAGCTGTAAAAAAATCTGACACCAGGTCATTCAGTCATTCGTTGAATCGCCAAGTACAAGCCCATGGGACTCAGAGTGACAATCACGAGAGGCTAACAAATTACAGCCGGACATCGTCGGGGGAATTATCCGGGGGCCGGGCATCATTGGGGGCTTCAACACCCCAAAAAAAATCTTCGTCGCCGTCGTCAGGCGGATTGCCGTCGTAAACTTGGCTGCGCCGCCGCTGCAGATAGGCATCGCGCACGAATGCGTAGGGATCAATCGCCGCTCCCTCGAGGATTTCGCCGGCCTCCAGCAAATCAGCGCGGCGGTCGATGATCCGCAGCGCGATGAACCCCCAGTAGATCTGGTTCTGCTCGATACTAAAAAATGGGTCCACCACGATGTCACCGGCGAAACCCACGGTGTCGCGAAGACTGCTTGGCCCGACGATCGGCATCACAAAGTAGGGGCCGGCGCTGAATCCCCAGTAGCCGAGCGTTTGCCCGAAATCCTCTTTGTAGCTTGGTAGACCGATGTTGGACGCCACGTCAAAAAGCCCGCCGAGGCCAACGGTCGAGTTGACGGCAACCCGGCCGACGTCGGAGCCTGCCCGAAAAAGCTTAAACTGCAACGCATTGTTGACGAGCGAGGTCACATCGGCGATGTTGTTGAAGAAGTTGGTTACGCCACGGTCGACTGGCTCCGGTGTAATATACCGATAGCCCTTCGCCGCCGGCTTGATGAAGGCGTTATCGACATCCGTATTGAACCGGAACATAGCACGGTTGTAACCCTGCCACGGATCGCGCGGATCACGGTATTCCTTAGGCACGGAACCGCACCCTGAGATGAAAACCACTAACATTATCAGGCCGAGGGATCGGCCGAGCCCGTCGATCATCTGCTTGCTATCCAATTCCCCACTCTCCCCGATCGTTTGGTCGCCGATACTAACACAGCGGCCATGGAGTCTGGACAGCAGAAAATGCGCTCAATGCAAAACTCCACCCCGAACAGGCAATTCAGTCATTTGTTAGGTCCGGCCAGGCGCAAGGCGCCGATGGCCATGCGGTAGTCTTCTACTGCAGCGTCGGCGGAGCTCGTTGCACCTTCCTCGCATTGCGCGGATTCGCCATAACGCCAAGCGCCGAAGCAAAGTCAGGTCTTTGGCGACGCGTATCGCACGGCGACGATCCGGCAAGCGGTTTGGCATTTGCCGGCATGGCTCTTATGCTGCACTGATGCACACCGAAAATAATCTGCCAACACCAATCGCCGCGCGTTTCCGCGGTTTCCTACCCGTCGTGGTTGACGTCGAGACCGCGGGATTCGACGCCCAACGCCACGCATTGCTGGAGATCTCGGCAATTGTGATCCACATGGATGCCGACGGGTCGATCAAGCCGGGCACAACGCTGGCGTGCCATGTCTTGCCTTTCATCGGTGCCGAATTGGATCCACGCGCGCTCGCGTTTAACAAGATCGACCCCTATCACCCCTTTCGAGACGCGGTGGCCGAGAAAGACGCGCTCAATCAGATTCTGACGCCGGTCCGCAAAGCGGTCAGCAGCAGTAGCTGTAATCGGGCCATCCTGGTGGGCCACAACGCGCATTTCGACCTCGGTTTTGTCAAAGCCGCGGTAGAGCGAAGCGGTTTTAAGCGCAACCCCTTCCACGCCTTCAGCGTTTTCGACACGGTCTCCTTGGCAGGACTGGTCTACGGAGAAACCGTGTTAGCGAAGGCAGTACGAGCCGCCGGATTGACATGGGACGACGCCGAGGCGCATTCGGCGATCTACGACGCGCAGAAGACGGCCGAGCTGTTTTGCACAATTGTCAATAAATGGCATAGCCTCCACCGTCAGCAAGCGCTAGTCTAGCCTTGGTGAATTTGCCGAAGCGCAGCATGGCGAGCTGCTCAATGCGCCGCCTCCGCGCGGATTTGATACGCGTGAAAGCGACGCGACGGCGAAAGTATCACAGCGGTCGGGCAGTTAGAGCTAGGCCAGCAACCGCCGGGAGCGACATCGCTTCAGTCGCGATGAATCGTCAGCCCTCGCTGCCCTGTTCGGCAGGCTTTGCCGCCGCGGCCGTCATCATAGACTTCAACTCGCCGGAGGCATGCAACTCCAGCGTGATGTCGCAGCCGCCGACCAACTCGCCGTCGATATAGATCTGCGGGAAGGTTGGCCAATCGGCGTAACGCGGCAGATGTTCAAAAATCTCGGGATCTTGCAAGACATTCACGTAGGCGAAGGGTACGCCTGAGTCTGCCAGTGCCTGGGCGGCGCGGCTCGAAAAGCCACATTGGGGCATCTGCGGCGAGCCTTTCATGTAGATGACGATCGGATTACCCTTGACCTGTTGATCGATGCGCTCGATAACATCCATAAGAAGTCCTCGAAGGTTTGGTAAGTTGAGACAGGCACTTTCTTCAGCGCAAGGTCTGGGCCATGCTCCGGCTTCTCAAGACGCCATCCTGCCCATCAGTCCACTTGTCGCTGCAGCCAAAACTCCAGCAAGGCCAAGTGCCACAATTTGCTACCCTGAATACGGGTGTGGTGCATATCCGGCGCAGCCAGCAGTCGGTCGACATAGTCGCGTCGGTACAGTCCCCGCTGACGGCAGGCGGTCGAATCAAGGATGTCGCGCATGAAGTCAAGGAACTCGCCGCGTACATACTTTAGCGCTGGCATCGGGAAATAGCCCTTCGGCCGATCAATCACGGCATCCGGCAGCCGCCCGCGGGCGATGGCCTTCAGCGGATACTTGCCGCCGTCGCGCAATTTGAGTGCGGGCGGGCAGCGGGCGGCGACCTCGACTAAATGGTGATCCAAGAACGGCACACGCGCCTCCAGGCCCCAGGCCATGGTCATATTGTCGACGCGCTTGACCGGATCATCGACGATCAGCGTCGTCACATCAAGGCGCATAACCGCATCGACCAGTTCATCGGCCATGGGCTCGGCAAGCCGGCTGGCGACATATGCTGCGGTGTGATCCGCACCTGCATAGTCCTTCGAGACCATGCGCAGGTATTCGTTATGGTCACGATCAAAATAGTGCTTGCCCAGCCGCTCGACAGGGGTGCCGTCGGTCTCGGCCGCAATACGCGGATACCAGAAGTAACCGCCGAAGACCTCGTCCGCGCCCTGACCGGACTGTACCACCTTAATCTCCTGCGAGACCCGCTCGGCCAACAGGTAAAAGGCGATCGCATCCTGACCGAACATGGGCTCTGACATGGCGTCCACCGCCTCCGGCAGTCGCGCGAGCACGTCGCTGTTTGGCACCCGCAGACGATGGTGGCGGGTTTGGTAGCGCTCGGCGACGGGCGTGGAATACTCGAACTCGCTGCCCGCCTCCTCCGGCGTATCCTCGAAGCCAACCGAGAAGGTGTGTAGGTCGGTGACGCCGTTCTCGGCGAGCAACGCGACCAGCAGGCTGGAGTCGAGCCCGCCGGACAGCAACACGCCCACCGGCACGTCGGCGATCTCGCGACGCTTGCGTACCGCATTTTGCAGCGCATCTTGAATGGCGTCGACCCAATCAGAATCAGACATCGACTTGGCCGAGCGCGTGGCATCCAGTTGCCAGTAGGCACGTTCAGTGCGCCGTCCATCGGCATCGATACGCAGCCAGTTTGCTGGCGCGAGCTTGCGAACACCCTTGAGCAGAGTGCGCGGGGCCGGCACCACGGCATGCAGCGTAAACAGATTGTGCAGTGCAAAGGGGTCGATGCTGCTGTCGACACCGCCAGCTGCGAGCAGGGCCTGGGGATTGGAGGCGAAACGCAGCCGCGCACTATCATCGGTCCAATACAGCGGCTTTATGCCGAAGCGATCGCGGGCCAGGAACAGCACCTGTTTGTTTGTATCCCATATCGCGAAGGCGAACATCCCATGCAATCGAGCGACGCAATCCTCGCCCCAAGCATGCCAGGCCTTCAGGATCACCTCGGTATCGCCGTCGGAGAAGAAATGGTAGCCCAACGACTGAAGTTCTCGGCGTAGTTCCGGGAAATTGTAGATTGCACCGTTAAAGACCAGTGCTAGGCCCAGTTGCTGATCCACCATTGGCTGATTGGAGCGCACCGACAGATCAATAATGGACAGACGCCTATGGCCGAACCCAAGCACCCCATCGCTATAGCTGCCGCCATGATCCGGTCCGCGCCGAACCAGCCGCGACATCATACGCGATACCGCGTCAAGGTCCGCATGGGCACCATCCAGCCGCAGTTCACCGCAGATTCCACACATTCTCTCGTCTCCTCGGTCAGGTTGGCCTCGGTCCTCGGTTCGGTTCACATCGGCATGGTTCGATACGCGCCTAGAAAGCACTTCTCTGAGTTACGATGCGCATCATTTTCGGGTGCCAGCCTCGCCGTACCCGCCGCCGCCGGGGGTCGCAATACAAAGGTGATCGCCCGCGGACAGCTCAAGCGCGATCTTACCCGGCACTGGCCGGCCGTTGAGCCATTGTGCGCCGGGGCTACCGTCGCGACCACCAGCGAGCCCCCAGGGCGGATGGAGTCGACGCTCGCCGATCAGTGTGACATGAGCCGGCGCCAGACACTCGAACTCACGCACCAGCCCGTCGCCGCCGGGGCGATTACCAGCACCGCCGGACCCGCGGCGCAGCGCGTAGCGAGCAACCCGCAGCGGAAAGCGCGATTCGATCACCTCAACGGGCGTATTCAAAGTATTGGTCATGTGGGTCTGCACCGCTGACAGACCGCCACCGGTCGCACCAGCGCCCATACCGCCACCGATCGTCTCGTAATAATCCCAGGCGCCTTTCCCATCGCCGTCGGCAATCCAGCCGCCGATGGCGAGGTTGTTCATACTCCCATGACTGGCAGCCGGAATGCGCCCGGGCAGCGCTGGCGCGAGCGCGCCGAGCACTGCGTCAACGATTCGGGTACTAGTCTCGACATTGCCTGCAGCCACTGCGGCAGGACGCCGTGCATTGACCAGACAACCCGCAGGCGCTTGCAACCGGATAGGCCGCAAGCTGCCCGCGCAGGCCGGCGTCTGTGGCGGCATCAGACAACGAAAACAGTAAAACACCGCGGCAGCCGCCACCGCCAGTGGGCAGTTGAGGTTGCCGTCAACGGCCGCGGCCGTGTCGGAAAAATCGCAGTCGATGCTCCCGTCCCGCACCTTCAGCGTCACACGGATGGCAATATTGAGATGGCCCTGGCCATCGTCGTCCATCAGATCAGTACAGCAATAGATGCCGTTCGGGATCTCGGCCAGTGCCGCCCGAGCCAAGCGCTCACCATAATCGTTGAGCGCCGTCAAGCCTTCGCGAAAGGCGTTGCGCCCCTGGCCCTGCACCAACTCCGACAAGCGCTCGCGACCAGCCCGGTTGGCGCTGATTTGAGCGAAGAAGTCGCCGTGGGCATGATCTGGATTGCGCGTGCTACCGACGATCTGCGCCAACCTTGACCTATCGATCTGGTCCCCACGCAGCAGGTGGCGGGGCTCGATGACCACGCCTTCTTCCGACAACGAGCGCGACAGAGGCATCGAACCCGGCGCAGTCGCGCCGATATCGGCATGGTGCGCCCGATTGGCGACGAATGCGACCAAGGCACCACTGATAAATACCGGCGCGATCATCGTCACGTCCGGCAAATGCGTACCACCAAGAAAAGGGTCGTTGACTATGACCATGTCGCCATCCGCCCAATCCAGGCGACCAACGAGATCCGCCATCGCAAAGGCCATGCTGCCCAGGTGCACCGGGATGTGCGCCGCCTGCGCACACAAGGACCCCGTGGCATCGAACACCGCGCACGAAAAATCGCGACGATCGCGAATATTAGGCGATAGCGCGGTGTTGCGCAGCACGGCGCCCATTTCATCGCAGACCGCCTCCAGGCGACTGACGAAAAGGCCAAGTGCTACTGCATCGGGATAAGCTGTAGCTTTCATGAACACCCGACCCGGCGAGGCGGTGCCGCAGGCCGATGAGGGCACGGCGCTGCGATGGTCGTCCTTCGGGCGTATCCACCTGGGCTAAGCGCCAAATACCACACGCCGAGTGCCGAGGATCGCGTTACATGGCAATCGCGCAGATTTGGCCCCCGAACCTTGGTGCTCAATCCCTCTGGTGGCGGGGGCGTCGCCGCAACAAGACTGGACACGTCTACAAACATGTTGCGCCCTCGCTTTGATTAGAGACAAGGCGTGCATCGTCCCACGGGACCGGCTTAGCTGCAAAGTCCAAGACCGGGTTGCGCAACGCCGCCAGACTTGCGAGGCGAGGCATCAGACCGGGGAAAACAGGACGCCGTATCGCTTGACCTTTGCTTTGCTGCAAGCAGGCCTGGCGCCTCGATACGGCGCGAAGCGTGATCGCGCATTTCCAGGTGTCGGCCCTTGGCGCACGGCCCTCCAAGGGCTTCGAGGCTGCCACTGGCCAGAGTGCCTTGAGTTCCCGTCGTCCGGGCGCAATTTTGCCCCAGGCAATCACAGAGCCGTTACCCACTAGTGAAGAGGAAGACTGACAAATGACCCACGAACTTCCAGCGCTCCCGTACGACAAGAACGCCCTTGAGCCGGTGATATCCGCCGAAACGATTGAGTATCATTATGGCAAACATCATCAGACCTACGTCACGAATCTGAATAATTTGATTCCTGGGACGGAATTCGAGAAGTTGTCATTGGAAGATATCGTCAAAAAAGCGTCGGGCGGCATCTTCAACAACGCGGCTCAAGTCTGGAACCATAGTTTCTACTGGAACTGCCTGAGCCCAACGGGCGGCGGCGAGCCAGCGGGCGCATTGGCCGATGCCATCAACGCCAAGTTCGGCTCCTTCGACGAATTTAAAAAGGCCTTCAGTCAATCCGCCGCCACGAACTTCGGCTCCGGCTGGACCTGGCTGATCAAGAATGCCGACGGCAGCGTCGAACTGATGAACACATCGAATGCTGGCACCCCGCTCGCCGAAGGCAAGACAGCACTGCTCACCGTTGATGTCTGGGAGCATGCCTACTACGTCGACTATCGCAACGCCCGCCCGAAGTATCTCGAAGCCATCTGGAGCAAGATCAACTGGGATTTCGTCGCCGCCAATTACGGCTGAGCCAGCCGCTGCGTTTTTTGACTCAGTGACGGCCCCAAACGTCTGGCTGGGGTGCGGTGAGCCACTAATCGCAACGTGAAACGCGCGGGCCGCCTCAGGTTTAGTCGGTCCGTCATCGCACCCTCACATCTTGTCGCTGCGTGCTTTCACGACCGGCAACACCTGTTTGCCTAGTCGCGAACCTGATCCTCTTTCATTGCGGAAAGTTGGCAACTCGGGCGTGAGGCCGTGTCGCGTGAGCAAGTCTATTCACAGCGTAGACTCGGAAGCTACAGACGCCAGGTCGCAGACCGTCTCTGAAAATGCTGCGCCGTTCCTTTCACTGCCGGCGAACGGCTCGAATAACGGCGTCAAACACCGTCCCGGTCACTCGCCGACCGGCCCTATGCAACGATGGGTGCTGACACTCGCCCCGGTTCGCAGGATCTTGGGATACTGATTGCTGACACCTGGCGATGCGAAGCTGGAGCCGCGGCATTAGGAGCGCAGCTTAGCTTGCCTTACGCGATTTCGATTGCCGCTGGCGACTCATCTATCTAGAAAAAATTCTCAATTATCGCGGTCAGCGGATGGTCGGCAGTGGGACTCCACGCATACAATTGCCGAATTGTCGAAACCAGGACCAGCACGAACGATGTATCCGAAACATCGCCTAGCGTTACTCACCATCATTCCGATCCTGTTGCTTGTAAATGGCTGTGGTGAAGACCCGATCGGCCCGGATAACCGCATGGCGCTGCGGGCATTGGGGCAGTGTCGACACGCCCAGGCATTGCAACTGACAGACAACGCCATCGAGCGCGGCAGCGCCCGCAATGCGCAGCAGGCGCTGATGCTGAAGGCTGCAATCCTGCGCGACCAGGGCGCGAACGCCGCGGCAGAGGCGCTGAATCCGCGCATTGCCAAGAGCTGGGAGGCGGTCAAGCGCCGCCCGCTGCCACCCAAGCAGCGCGAGCACGAGATCGCGGTCTTCATCGACGTCGCGCGCAATGAGCGCATCGCCCAAGGCTTGTCGCCAAACTGCGATGAAGCGCCAGCACACCCGCCCAGGCCCTGATTGACCCATAATGTCCAGCACCAAGAACAGCCCGACGCCGGATGACGCCTACCGGGTCGCCCTGCGCGACGGCCACTTCGAACCCGACCCAGCCCAGGCCGCGGCAGTCGCGGAACTCACCAGGCTGCACCGCGAACTGCTTAGCTGGCGACCGCCAAGGCCGAGCCTTGCCAAAAGGATGCTGCGCCGTCGTCGCGCCAGCAGCCTTGAGCCCGTGCGCGGACTCTACCTCTGGGGCGATGTCGGTCGCGGCAAGACCTGGCTCATGGATCTGTTCTTCGATGCCCTTCCTTTCGCCGCAAGACATCGGGTGCACTTTCATCGTTTCATGCAAGGCATACATGCGGACATGGCTCGGCTGAAGGGCCGCCCGAACCCGCTGCGCGAGGTCGCCGCGGAGATCGCCACAGGCTGCCGCGTGCTCTGTTTGGACGAGATGCAGGTCAACGACATCACCGACGCCATGATTATGGGCGGACTGTTAGAAGGGCTGTTTGAACATGGCGTTACGCTGGTGACGACCTCCAACATCGCCCCGGACGGGCTCTACCGTTCAGGGATCCAGCGCGACCGCTTCATGCCGGCCATCGCGCTGATGCAGCGCCATTGCGCAGTGCTGGAGTTGTCCAGCGCCACCGATTACAGGCTGCGCCGCTTAGAACAGGCATCGGTGTACCTGACGCCGCTGGACGACCGCTCTGACGCCGCGCTGGCAGACTATTTCATGGACATCATCGCGCCGGAGCACCGGCGCTGGGACGCCATCATCGTCAATGATCGCGACATCCCTACCGTGGGATGGGGCGATGGCGTGGTCTGGCTCGATTTCGACGTCATCTGCCAGATCCCTCGATCCAAGCTCGATTATGTCGAACTGGCACGTCTTTTCCACACGCTGCTGCTGTCGAACCTGCGCTGCCTTAACGACGAACAGAGCAATATCGCCCACCGGCTGATCACGCTGATCGACGCAGTCTACGATTGCAACGTCAAGTTGATGGCGAGCGCGGAGGCGACGCCGCCGCAACTCTATACCGGCCGCGACCTGGCTTTCGAGTTCCAGCGGACCGTCAGCCGGCTTATCGAGATGCAATCTCACGACTACCTAGCCAAACCACACCTTGCCTGAATGCCGGACCGCGCACCGCTCCAGGGCCTTTGCGTTGGACACCAATAACCACACTCGGCAAGGCTTATTCATTTTGCTTTCAACGCCGATGACTTGGGTGTATGCTCAGGTTCTAAGTAGCCGGCGCAATGAGCAGGAGTCTTAAGCGCCGCGGATGATTCAATACCGTCTACAATGCCGTCTTGAGTGAATCCAATTTCCCCACGAGCACCCGGCGATGCATGCTGCACCGCCGACCCGACTGCCACCCGATGGGCGCATCGGCCGGGCGGCGGTTTTCTATTCCCTACGATGCGTGCTACTAGAGAGACCTGACTGATGAATATCTACGTTGGCAATTTGGCCTACGGCGTGACCCAGGACGAACTGCGCGAGGCCTTTGCCGCCTTCGGCGACGTCGAAAGCGCCAATCTGATCACCGACAAGTTCACTGGAGACTCCAAGGGCTTCGGCTTCGTCGAAATGCCCAACAACAGCGAGGCGGACGCGGCGATCAAGGCGCTGAACGAGCAGCCGTTGAAAGGTCGCCCGATCCGCGTCAACCAAGCCAAGCCTCGCAGCGACCGCGGCGGCGGCGGCCGTCACGGTGGTGGCGGTGGTGGTCGCTGGTAAGCACCATCCTGACCCTCCAGCCTACCTGACCATCAATCTTCAGGCCAAGCTGGAACAGGATTCAGGACCAGTTTAGGACCGACTCATGACTTGGTCAGTACCAGCCTCAAGATAAAGCCCGGTCTGCATCAGCACCTGAACCGGCCTGAATGGGAAGCAGCCCAGCTGGAAGTCAACACCAAAGGAAACTGGCCCAGATGCAAACTGGCCAAATGCAAACTGGCCTGAAGGAAAAAAGAAAAGGCCGGTAAGGATCACTCCCTACCGGCCGCTGGATGTTGCAGCATCGCAGATATCAAGCCTGCAACCCTCCTACCGCCCCGACTAAGGGCCCTAATGCGTCTTTTGGCGGCTTAGCCTCTCTACTGACTGATTTCACCTTGTCGGAGCTCGCACGCAGCTTGCCAAACGAATCGGCTCGCCTCTTGACTTACTGTTGCTTCCGCTGCAAGTAGCGACGGCGCTGCACTGTTGTGAATTCCGGTGTATATCCGCTGTTGTGAATTCGGGCATGTATCCGCTATCGCTGCCCTTCCTAGAAGCACATCTCAGGCCAACTAGAAAAATCTATAAAAGCCATAAGCTTAGAAACAAGGCTCAAACAAGACACGAAAAAATTCGCAAAATGCAACGCAGCTTGCGCATCCTTTTCGCGGATTGCGTCAGATTCCGACGTTTTGTGACGTTGGTGTCGGCCATGGCTTTGCGCTTGAGAGTCGTGGCGTTATGATCAGGCCCGCCCCGGCTGGTGCGTCATCAATGCGCGCCTCGACGCGGAAAAAGCGCTGCAAATGGTCAGCGGTCAGCACCCTTCTTACCGGGCCGTCCGCGCGCAGGCGTCCTTCGGCAAGCAATAAAAGGCGATTGCAATAGCGTGACGCCATGGTCAGATCATGGATCGCGGCCAACACCAATTGCCCCGCGGCCGCCATTTGCACGGCCAACTCCATCACTTCGAGTTGGTGGCTCAGGTCTAGATTGGCCGTCACCTCGTCGAGCAGCACCACGGGCGTCTGCTGCGCAATGGCCCGGGCAATCAATACGCGCTGACGCTCGCCACCGGACAGCGTGTCGATGGTGCGATCTGCTAGCGCCTGGACATCGGTCAGTGACATGGCCTCGTCGATCGCCGCCAGATCCTCATGCCCCGGCACGCGAAATCGGCCGAGATAGGGATAGCGGCCCATCGCCACCACCTCGCGCACCCGAAACGCGAAGCCGATCTCCAAGTCCTGCGGCACAAGCGCCATATTCCGTGCCAAGCGACGACGCGACAGCGCGGCCACGGGTCGGCCAGCGACCCAAACCCTGCCGACAGTTGGCCGCAGCATCCCCATCAGCAAGCAGAGTAGCGTGGTCTTGCCGGTGCCGTTCGGTCCGACCAGACCCACGATTTCACCGCGGTTCAGATCCAGATCGACGCCATGCAACACCGGACCGTTGCCGAAGTCCATGCCAAGACCGCGCGTACGCAAGAATGCCGGGACGGCTTGGTCCGATTGCGTCTGATGGGGTTCGAGAGATTCCATGTAACGCGCCTACAAAGACATCAAACCCCGCTGCCGCAGCAACAGGAATAAGAAAAAGGGTGCCCCCATGGCCGCGGTGACAACGCCCAATGGGATCTCATTGGCGGCAAACAACAGACGCAGCGCCAGGTCTGCCGCCACCAAGACTAGCGCTCCAGTCAGCGCCGACAATGGCAACAGCCAGCGGTGATGCGGCCCGCTCAGCAGCCGAACGATATGCGGCACCACCAGCCCAATGAAGCCGATACCACCAGCAACCGCCACCGCGGCGGCGGTCAACATGGCCGTCACCAACAGCAGTACCAGCCGCGTACGGACCACATCGACCCCTACCGAGGCGGCCTGGATCTCACCGAGCAGCAACGCGTCGAGGTCCCGCGGATAGGCCATCACCAACGCCAGCCCCAGGCCCAGTACGGGCCCGATCAGCAGCACATGGTCCCAGGTGCGGCCCTCAAGCCCGCCCATAGTCCAGTAAACGATGGACTTGCCCACCTCCCAGTTCTCCAGCGCCACCGCCAGCACGAAAGAACTCATCGCGACATTGAAGGCGCCAGCGGCGATGCCCGCCAACAACAGCGTCGCCACCGGCGTATGCCCGCCATGGGTGGCAATGCCATAGACCACAAACAGCGTCAGCAACGCGCCGATGAAAGCGAACAACGGCAGCGCCCAGATCTGACTCGCGGCTAAGCCGAAGAAGATGGCAAGCACGGCCCCTAGCGATGCCCCCGATGCGACGCCGAGCACGCTTGGGGAGGCGAGCGGATTGCGGAACAACCCTTGTAGGACAGCACCACTGACCGCCAGCGCGGCGCCGACCATCGCGCCTGTCAGCACTCGCGGCAAACGCACCTGCCAGATGACGACGGTCTGCCAGTCGGATTGCCCACCGATCGCCGACTCATCGGTAGCAAGGGACCAATAAGGTTGTATCAATGCCCTAAACAGGTCTTCTCCAGAAATCGCGGCCGGCCCGACCAGTACGCCAGCTAGCATGGTCAGCACCAGCAGGCCGGAACCGACAAAAAACAACGGACGCGGCGCTTCAGTTAGAACCATTCAAGGCATCCGGATGCAGCAGCGATGCGATCACCTCAACCCCGCGCACACTGTCCTGCGACACCGACGACAGCCAGGCCCCCCGCACCGCGTGGACACGTCCGTCTCGGATCGCCGGTAGCTGGCGCCAGACCGGCTGCCGCGCCAGCAACGCAGCCGCCGGAGCCTGTCCGGCCTGCCAGCCGCTCACCAGCAGTACATCAGGTTGCAGTGCAATGGCCAATTCGGCGCTGATACGCCCGTGAGCAGAAACGCCCGCATCTCGCACCACGTTATGCCCGCCCGCGAGCGTGATCATCTCGTCCACGAGGCTGCCCTCCCCTGCCGTAAAGCCACCAAGGGCATAGTACAGCACCCGCGGCGCCGTTAGCCCGGTGACGCGCAGGCGCACCGCATCAATGCGCGCGTCCATTTGCGCCACCAGCGCTTCGGCCCGGCCGGGCTCGCCCAACGCGGCACCCAGGGTGCGGATTGCCGAGCCAATGGCCGAGAAGCTGTCGGCTTTTGCCAGACGGACCACGGCGATGCCACTACGCAGCAACAGTCTCACGGTGGCGGCATTGCTGTAGCCCGCAACCACGGCCAGATCAGGCTGGCGAGCCAGCAACTCCTCAACCTGGCCATGGTTACGATAAATACCTGCCGGAAACGCGCCGGCCGCGGCAGAGATAGAGGGGTTGTCGGCATAGAAGGTGACGCTGACGACCCGTTCGGGCGCCACCAGCGCGGCCAACATCTCATCACCAGCGAGCACCGCCGAGGCGATGCGCCGCGGCGGCTCAGCGATGACCAACTCGCGGCCAATCGGATCGACCAGGCGCTTCGGAAACGCATCGCCTTCAACGCGGGTGGTGAGTAGCGGTGACGCGACCACGAAGCGCGCATCAGGCTGCCACCATAGCCACGCCGCCGCCGCGGCAAACGCCAGCAGCAGCGCCAGGCCAGAACCAAGCCAGCGGATTGACCCCGAAAGAGGGGGCGAAGCATCGGCGAGAACAGACAATGGGAGGAGAATTTCGGTGGCTGCGACGGATTGTGCAGGTTAACAGACAAGGGCATGACCCGTGCGAAGGGCTTGATGGCGATCTCTGTCGATCACCCAATCGCCGCGGACTTTTCAATCGGCAGGCCTTTCAATGTTGCTTGAGTGCGCTCAATCTTTTAGGTGCGAGCCGAACGCAAACCGCGACATGCCAGACCTGAGGGATTCACAGATGACGCAATTGAAGACCATTTACCCGAAGGCAACCATCTGTCTGAGGATGGTGCTCCCAAACCATCGACCCAAAAACACCCGCAGCCTGTTCGTTATCCCGCTCATTGCACTCGCCCTGAGCGGATGCTCGCCCCAGGTCGGTTCCGTCGAGCCTAGCACCGACGTGCCGGAGGCCCAAGGCTGGCGCACGGAGGTGATCGCCAGCGGACTCGCGCATCCCTGGTCGATCGCCTGGCTACCGGACGGCTCCGCGCTGATTACCGAGCGCCCCGGTCGGCTGCGCCTGCTGCGCGACGCTGTGCTGGAACCCAGGCCCATCGGTGGTGTACCCAAGGTTTGCACTGACTGCGGCCAGGGCGGCCTGCTGGAAGTCGCCTTGCATCCGAGCTTTGCCGAGAACCAACTGGTCTATCTAACCTACGCCACCGGCACCAGGGACGCCAATCGCACCACGCTGGCCCGCGGCAGGCTCGACGGCCTGCAACTGCGCGATCTGGAAGTCATCTTTCAAAACGCCGACGCCAAGAGCGGTGGCCAGCACTTTGGTTCGCGCCTGGTTTGGCTGCCAGACGGCACACTGCTAATAAGCATCGGCGACGGCGGCAATCCGCCGGTCTCGTTCGATGGTGACAATATCCGCAAGCAGGCGCAAGAACTCGGCACCCACTTCGGCAAGGTCCTGCGACTGCGCGACGACGGCAGCGCGCCGCCGGACAACCCGTTCATCGCCCAAGCCGGGGCGAAACCGGAGATCTACAGCTACGGCCACCGCAACATTCAGGGGATGGCCTATGATGCATCAACGGCACGCGTCTGGGCCAACGAGCACGGTTCCCGCGGTGGCGACGAACTCAATATCATCGCCGCGGGCAACAACTACGGCTGGCCCGAGGTCACCTACAGCATGGAATACTGGGGCCCACCCATCTCCAATCAGACTCAACGCCCGGATGTCACCGACCCGGTGGTCGTCTGGACACCGTCCAAGGCACCGAGCGGGCTCACCGTCTACAGGGGGCGCGAGTTCCCGGCTTGGCGCGGCGACCTTTTCAGCGGTGCACTCAAGTTTAAACAGGTGCGCCGGCTCGACCTCGAAGATGGGCGTGTGGTGGGAGAAGAAAAGCTCAGTATCGGCAAACGCGTTCGCGACGTGCGCCAGGGACCAGATGGCGGCCTGTACCTGCTGACGGACGAGCCCGACGGAGCCTTGTTGCGCCTTTTTCCCGACTGAATTCACAACAATGCTCTGATACGCGCAATGCACGGCTGTTCGATGCAGGAGGCAGAGCAGGTCGATGTCGGAAGACGAGGACGACACGGAGAATAAAGGCAGCGACGACAAGGAATAGGACCGGGACCTAACCCGGCAAAGCTGTAATCGTTGTCGTACGGATAGTCGTAATGCTGCGCCATTTCTGTTAAGCGCTTGTCGAAGACAACGGGCCGATCCGCTACATTAGGGCCAACCCACGGCCTCCGTGATCGTCTCGCCAACCTCGTCCGCGAACAACAGTTCATTCCAGCCAAATGAAGACGAGCTAGAGCGCATCGCATGCGCCCGACCGCCCGCCGCGGGCTCGCGCAGCAGGTACTTGGCCAGCGCCTTATCGTCGGTTAGCACATGTCCGATGAGCCACTGCTTGAGCGCCTCCAGCATGCTCGAATCGATGCTGCGGATGCCCGCGCCGCGAATATCGCGCAACATGACGGTGTATTCGGCGAGCAGCAGATCATGCTCCGCCTTATGCTGCGCAAAGGCGGGATAATCCGTCTTGCGCATCACTTGCTCCTCGCGCCGGAAATGCTCGCGCGCATAGGCGCCCAAAGCGTCTAGCCGAGACATCAGGCGCGCGCAGATGGCCGCTTTCCAACCGCCGCCGACGCAACAGGAGACGTCGCGCGCGATCTGGTTGAGCAGAGCCGCCATGGCGCGGCAATCTTCATCCATGAAATCGACGTTTAGGGTCCATTCGTCACGCCAGACAAGGAAGCGCTTGGCGGCATTCAGCAGAGGGGGGTCTGCCGGGGCCGACGGTCTGTTCGCATCGACTCCGCTCGCGCCATCGACGTTTAAAGCAACGATTTGCAGATGGCAATAGTCGGTATCGCCAAGGTGTCGATCGACCGATGCGGCGTTGGCTGAAAGCGTCGTGTTCACGGGCATTAAGTTGTTCCTCAATCTGGTTGTTGTTCCGTTCTCAGCGCTTCGGATCGGCGGCTTCAACCAGGGGTCGGGAACCGGGACTGGAGTCAGGCGGAGGATGCAACCGCACAACCTGGAAGCACCTTAATCGCTATAAGCATAGCTGCTAATGCCAATTAAGCAAATATGGTATCGAGATTAGTAGAAACCACTATGCCCACTTGAGAAAACACCAGCACTGGATTGCGTCGGCATAGGGTTGGTATGCGGGCGGGTGTCTTCGCGTTCTCTCGGCTACAAAGTCCGCCCCTAGAGCCGCCGATGACGATGGAAGCGGCGCCCATGCGGCAAGCGATTTCGGGGGATGCCTGAGGCTGGAACTCCAGACTCGACGATCTACTCCAGCATCCTGGGAGAGCGTCTGGGCGTTCATTAACGGGCCTAGGGCAGGTCGTTCTTGGCAAGGAGTCGGCGGACGTTTATAGTTGATGATCGGATTCGGCTCCGCGGGAGAGTCCGATGTCGCCGAACTAGGCCGGCATCGGCGCCGAAGGCGCAACACCGCCCGGAATCGCTCAGGCAAACGGACCGCGGAACCACGAACCGACTCTGGAGAGCGGCCGTCAACAACGGCCCACCGACGGGGCAGCAGCATGCCCGACAGGTCAGCAAGGCTGATCGGCGCTGCAAACTCTCAGGTTCAGGACAGAGGGGCGGTAGCACGGTTCGCGAGGACCGCGCGCCGTTGCTTTTGCCAACATCCGATCGGCCCTGGCCGTCGGATCGACCGGGAGGCCCGCATGGGTTCCAAAACACCGCTGTTTGCCGAGCATGAACGCCTCGGCGCCAAAATCGTCCCATTCGGCGGCTGGGATATGCCGCTGCACTACGGCTCTCAGATCGAAGAGCATCACGCGGTCCGCCGCGACGCGGGCATGTTCGATGTGTCGCACATGCAGCCGGTGGACGTCACCGGCACAGGCGCTAAGGCCTTCCTGCAACACCTGCTGGCAAACGACGTAGGCAAGCTCAAGACCCCAGGCAAGGCGCTCTACAGCTGCATGCTCAACGAGCGCGGCGGCGTCGTCGACGACCTGATCTGCTATTACCTCGGCCCTGACCGCTACCGTCCGGTCGTCAATGCCGCAACCGCGGACAAAGACATCGCTTGGATGCAACAGCAGTGCGGCGGCTTCGATATCAACATCGACCGGCGCAACGACTTGGCGATGATCGCGGTCCAGGGCCCGAACGCACGCGCCAAAACGCAGCCCCTGCTGCCCACCGCCCTGCGCGGTCCCGCCATGGCGCTGAAGCCTTTCTTCGCGGCAGAGAGCGGCGACTGGCTGGTGGGCCGCACCGGCTACACCGGAGAGGACGGCTTTGAGATCATTCTGCCCGCTGATCGGGTTGTTGGTTTGTGGCAGCATCTAATCGAGGCTGGCGTCGCGCCGAGCGGACTCGGCGCACGCGACACGCTGCGCCTGGAGGCCGGCATGAACCTTTACGGGCAGGATATGGACGACGACGCGGGGCCGCTCGAGAGTGGCCTTGGCTGGACCATCGCCTGGGAGCCCGCGGAGCGCGCCTTCGTCGGTCGCGGGGCGCTCAATGCCAAGCGCGACGCATCAGATCTCAGGCGTCTCGTTGGTCTGCTGCTGACCGGGCGCGGCGTGCTGCGCGGCCATCAGACGGTGCTGATCGACGGCGATCCAAGCGGCGAGATTACATCCGGGGGCTTCTCACCTACGCTCGAACGCTCCATCGCACTTGCCCGTATCAAACCCCATATCCGCACCGATGGTGGAGCAGGCATCGGACCGAACATCGGGGACAGATGCACTGTCGAAATTCGCGGAAAATCGGTCCCTGCCCGAATCGTCAAGCCGCCGTTCGTGCGCAACGGCAAGGCGCAGATCGACCTGTAAGCGACCTGTAAGCGACCTGTAACGGAAAATGGCGAGCGTCAAATCGCGACTTGCGAGGTCTGCTATCCAATGCAAAAACCTCTGCGCTTAATCATCGAAAATCTGAGTTTTTCGCATGGCGAAACCTAATCTCTCGAATACCGCATACCCCCATCCCCCATCCCCCAAACCGCATTCCAACAGCCCAGCATGAGGCCCTTGACATGAGCAATATTCCCGCGGACCTGAAGTACGCCGAAAGCCACGAATGGATCAAAGACAATGGCGATGGCACCGCTACCATCGGCATCTCCGATCATGCCCAGGAGGCGCTGGGTGATCTGGTCTTTGTCGAACTTCCCGAGGTTGGCACGCAACTAGCGGCCAAGGATGCCTGCGCCGTGGTTGAATCGGTGAAGGCCGCGTCCGATATTTACAGTCCAGTGGCGGGCGAGGTCTTTGCAGTCAATGAAGTACTGGAGAGCGCCCCGGAGACGATCAACACAGACGCCTATGGCGAGGGCTGGATCTTCAAGCTAAAGCTCGCCGATGCGAGCGAACTTGCAGAACTCTTTGATGCTGGAGGTTACGAGCAGGTGCTCGCCGACGAGGCCTAGTCCGGCGGAGCCGAACTCGTTATCAGCATCGCTGTTATGAGGATCGCAATCCTTTAGGGATAAGGTGAGTCTGGTAATGAAAACTCGCTTTCCGCAGGGGGTCGGCTTTCTATATCGATCACAGCGGCTGATCTTCTAGAGCTGCGGGCAATAGTTACGCGAGCGCCCTGCGCATATGCCCCCGGTGCAAACGCCCCCGGCACAAAGGCCCTCGCCCTCGGGCGCCCAGCCCACTTAAGTAATCGCGCGCGTGGCGCATTGCGGCGCTGTGCCGCAATTGGTTATAACCGCGCCTCGCTAGCCCTCTAATCCTAATTGCAAACAATGCCGGCTGGGCCTGGCCGGCCAACGGCAAGTAAAACCGGACGCGCTGACAAGATGCCTTTCATCCCTCACACCGAAGACGACGTCGCGGCGATGCTCGCCACGATCGGCGCCGAATCCATCGACGACCTCTTCAACGAAATCCCGCGGGAGCTACGCGCGAAAGGCCTTAATGGCATACCGCCTGGGCTCTCCGAGATGGAGATTGGCCGGCTGATGCAGGCGCGCGCGCGCGGCGATGGCCAATCGCTTTGTTTCATCGGCGCCGGCGCCTACGACCACCACGTCCCGGCCGCGGTCTGGCAGATCACGACCCGCGGCGAGTTCTACAGCGCCTACACGCCCTACCAGGCCGAGGCCAGCCAGGGCACGCTGCAAGTCCTTTACGAATTTCAGTCCATGATGGTGGCATTAACCGGATTGGACGTCTCCAACGCCTCTCTCTACGACGGCGCCACGGCGCTGGCCGAGGCCGTATTGATGGCGGTACGTTCAAACCGCAAGAACACGAGTAAACGCGTGCTGATGCCGCGGACCGTGCATCCGGCCTACCGGCGCACGGTGCAAAGCATTGTGCGGCATCAGGGTATCGAATTGGTCGAGATCTCCTTCGAGCGCGAGGGCGGACAGATAAGCACGGATCAATTGGAGGCCAGCGCTGGAGAAAGCTTTGCCGCGCTGGTAATCCCGCAGCCGAACTTCTTCGGCGTGCTCGAAGACGTCAACGCGCTGACCGATTGGGCGCACACCCGCGATGCCCTGGTCATCGGCGTCGTCAACCCGGTCGCGCTGGCATTGCTGGCACCGCCTGGCGACTGGGGCGAGACCGGCGCCGACATCGCTTGCGGCGAGGGCCAGCCACTCGGCATGCCGCTTGCCTCCGGTGGTCCCTACCTCGGCTTCTTGTGCTGCCAGAAGACCTTTGTTCGGCAATTGCCCGGACGCATCGCCGGCAAGACCCTGGACCTAGACGGCAAGGTCGGATACACGCTGACTCTCCAGGCCCGCGAGCAGCACATCCGCCGCTCCAAGGCCACATCCAACATCTGCACCAATCAGGGTCTGCTGGTGACGGCAGCCACCATCCACATGGCCCTGCTCGGCGCCGAAGGGCTGGAACGGGTCGCCGCGGCCTGCCATGACAATACACAAAAACTGAGCGATAGGCTGTGCGCAATCCCGGGCGTCGAGCCGCTGTTCAATCGGCCGACCTTCCACGAGCAGGCACTGCGCCTCCCGGGTCCTGCCGCGGAGTTGTTGCGTTCGCTGGCGGCCCAAAATGTGCTCGGCGGCTTCGACCTTGGGACTGAATTTCCAGAGCTCGACCCCTCGATACTGGTCTGCGCGACGGAACAGCGCACCGATGATGACATCAATTCCTTCGCCACCGAGCTGCAACGAGCGATTGTGATGCGCGGTGAGGCGCAACGCCCGGTAGAACCAAAGCTGTAACCGCTGGCACCAAAGATCACAGCACGACGCCAGTACCGCGCTGGCAACCACGAACGCGCCGGCTGCGTGATCACAGCTAGCGACACAAGGCAGCGCACCAGACGATCAAGCCCGCACCATCAACCCCAGTATCACCAGCACCAGTGCCACCAATACAAGCACCATCAACCGGAGACGATCCATGGCCCAAACCGCACTTCAAGGCAATCCAGTCAACCTATCCGGCGAACTGCCCGCCGTCGGCGCCCCGGCACCGGACTTCAAACTGGTCGACAAGGACCTGGGCGACAAGACGCTGGCAGACTTCGGCGGCAAGAAGATACTGCTCAACATTGTGCCGAGCCTCGACACCCCGGTCTGCGCCACGTCCACGCGCAAGTTCAATGAGTCCTTCGCCGGTCGTGATGATGCGGTCTGCCTGGTGGTCTCCGCCGACCTACCCTTCGCGGTCGGGCGCTTTTGCAGCACCGAGGGCATCGACAACGTGCACGCACTCACGACGATGCGCTCGCGCAACTTCGCCAAAGACTACGGCGTATTGATCGAAGACGGCCCGCTAGCCGGCATCACCGCGCGCGCGATCGTGGTCATTGATGCGATCGGCAAGGTTGTTTACACCGAACTGGTCCCCGAGATCGGTCAGGAACCCAACTATGACGCCGCACTGAAGGCCCTGGCATAACGGCTCAATTATCTCGGACCACCCGCCATGCTAATCCACGAGCAATCCCGACCCGGCCGACGCGCCACTGCCCAGGCGCCGCTTCTGACCGCCGATACCAGCGCTCTACCCAAGGCATTCCGGCGCAAGCAGCGCGCGGCACTGCCGGAGGTCTCGGAGTTGCAGGCGGTACGCCACTACACCCGGCTCTCGCAGAAGAACTTCTCGATAGACACGCACTTCTATCCGCTCGGTTCGTGCACGATGAAGTACAACCCTCGCGCCTGCAACAGCCTGTCTTCACTGCCGGGTTTCCTGGCGCGTCACCCGGCGGCTCCGGAGACACACAGCCAAGGCATCATGGCCTGCCTGTTTGAGCTGCAGGACATGCTCAAAGCGGTTACCGGTATGCACGCGGTGTCTCTGGCGCCCGCCGCTGGCGCCCAGGGCGAGTTTGCTGGCGTGAGCATGATTCGCGCCTATCACGATGCCCGTGGCGACAGCGATCGCCGCGAGATGCTGGTGCCCGACGCGGCTCACGGCACCAACCCGGCGTCCGCCATCATGGCAGGCTTCGAGGTACGCGAGATTCCCACGGGCGCCAACGGGGACGTGGACATCGCCGCGCTACGCGACGCCGTCGGCCCGCGGACCGCCGGCATCATGCTGACCAACCCAAGCACCGTCGGCGTCTTCGACCGCAATATCCAGGCGATAGCCGACACCGTGCATGAGGCCGGCGGCATGCTCTACTATGACGGCGCCAACCTGAACGCGATCCTCGGCAAGGTCCGACCCGGCGACATGGGCTTCGACGTCATCCACATGAACCTGCACAAGACCTTCTCCACGCCTCACGGCGGCGGCGGTCCTGGTGCCGGCCCCGTGGGTGTCTCCCAGCGCCTAGAGCCTTACCTGCCGGTGCCGCTGGTGCGCAACGACGGTGATGACTACCGCTGGCAGGTAGAACAGGATCGTCCGGACAGCATCGGACGTATGACGGCATTCGGCGGCAACATGGGCATCTTGCTGCGGGCTTATATTTACGCACGCCTGCTCGGCGCCGAGGGCATGCGCCGCGTCTCCGAATACTCGACCCTGAATGCCAACTACCTGCAGACACGCCTGCGCGAGGCCGGCTTCCAACTCGCGTATCCGCGGCGTCGCGCCAGCCACGAGTTTATCGTCACGCTGAAGCAAGAGGCCAAGGAACTGGGCGTCAACGCTATGGATTTCGCCAAGCGCCTGCTGGATTACGGCTTCCATGCACCCACCACCTACTTTCCGCTGTTAGTGCCCGAGTGCCTGCTGATTGAGCCCACCGAGTCAGAGGACATTGAGGCGCTGGACGCTTTCGTCGATGCCATGATAGCCATCCGCGAAGAGGCCCACGAGAACCCGGAACTGGTCAAGAGCGCACCGCACAACCTACCGGTCAGACGCCTAGACGACGTGCGCGCGGCCCGGCAACTCGATCTGGCCTGGAAGCCCGAGACTTAGGCGATCGACAGCGAAGGATGCAACGTGGTTAGTCAAAAGGCCAAGGGCTGGCGCCGGATGACCAACGCCTTCGGCTATTCCATGAAGGGGCTCCATGCCTGCTACAAGCATGAGGAGGCGTTTCGACAGGAGCTGTTCTTGCTGATCCCGCTGGTTCCGCTGGGCCTGTGGTTTGGCGAGTCACCGATTGAGCGGGCCATGCTGGTCGGCTGCCTGTGGATGGTGCCCATCGTCGAGTTGTTGAACTCGGCCATTGAGGCCAACGTCGACCGCGTCGGTCTGGAGCGCCACGAACTATCGGGACGCGCCAAGGACATCGCCTCGGCGGCGGTGTTCACCAGCATCCTGTTTGTGATCGTGATCTGGGCGCTGATCCTGTTGCCTAAGTGGCTATAAATCGCGAGGCATTTGCTCAGGGTCACGAGAGCACGGCGCCGTGTCGCTTGACCTGTGCGTTAATTCAGGTAGGCCAAGCGCCAAGGACCGCCCTACAGTGCGATCACGCAATTCTGGTCTTTGGCCCTAGGCACTTAGCCCTTCGGAGGGCAAGCTTGTCGTCGTCAGAAAACTGAACTCATCCACGAGCATTTACCAGATCGAATGAATAGCATATCCCAAGATGCCTCGCCAAATGCAGCCTTCATGCCGCTCGCCATCGCCGTTCTGACCATCTCCGACAGCCGTACGGAAGCCGACGACAAGTCCGGCGGCCTGCTCCGAGACAAGGCCGAAAACGCCGGACACCCGGTGGTCGCGAGGGAGATCGTGCCCGACGACGTCTACCAGATGCGCGCCATCTTCTCGCGCTGGATCGCAGACCCCGAGGTGCGCGTCATCGTCAGCACCGGCGGCACCGGCATCACCGGCCGCGATAGCACGCCGGAGGCCATCGCACCGCTGCTCGACAAGGCCATCGACGGCTTTGGCGAGTTGTTCCGGCAGCTCTCGTTTCAAGAGATCGGCGCATCCACGATACAGTCACGCGCCCTCGCCGGGCTAGCCAACGGCACGCTGATCTTTTGCCTGCCAGGCTCCTCCGGCGCCTGCCGCACGGCCTGGGACCAGATCATCGGCCCGCAACTCGACAGTCGCACCAAACCCTGCAACTTTGCGCAGTTGGTCGCGCGCTTCGACGAACGCTAATGAACCCATCGCAACGCAACCCATCGCAACGCAACCCATCGCAACGCAACCACTGCCAGCTGAGCAGCGCGCCGCTCGGCGTCGACGCCGCGCTGCAACTGCTGCTTGCGCGCGCCCGAGCCGTCACCGACAACGAGATCGTCAGCACCTTCGACGCCCGTAACAGGGTGCTCGCCGAACCCCTGCTGAGCCCAATCGACATGCCGAGCTGGGACAACAGCGCCATGGACGGCTACGCCGTGAACACCGCGGACCTGGCCGCGACGCAAGGCAGGCTAAGGGTAACTCAGCGAATCCCCGCTGGCTGCCGCGGCGATGTCCTGGCACCTGACACCGCCGCCCGCATCTTCACCGGGGCGCCGATTCCGGACCAGGCCAATGCAGTCGTCGTGCAGGAGATCTGTCAACGCGACGGCGATTGGGTGGTCATGCCAATGGACATCACCGCTGGCGCCAACATCCGCGCCCGTGGCGAAGACCTGCGCGCCAGCGACCCGGTGATCGCCGCCGGCACCAGGCTCAGTCCGCGACACGTCGGACTCGCCGCGTCGGTCGGCGCCGAACACTTGTCGGTGCGGCGAAGACTGCGAGTCGCGATCTTCTCCAGCGGCGACGAACTGGTCATGCCCGGCCAGCCGCTATCGCCGGGCCGAATCTACAATTCCAACCGCTTTATCTACCGCACCATGCTCGACGCGCTGGGCTGCGAGGTCATTGATCTAGGCATCGTCGCCGACACCTTGGAGGCCACCGTCGAGGCCCTGCATAGCGCGGCTGCGCAAGCAGACCTGGTACTGGCCAGCGGCGGCGTCTCTGTAGGCGAGGAAGACCATGTCCGCCCGGCCATGCAGCAACAAGGCTCGCTGGAGCTATGGCGGATCGCGATGCGCCCCGGCAAGCCGCTTGCCTTCGGCCATATCGACGACACGCCGTTCATCGGCTGCCCAGGCAACCCTGTGTCGATGTTCGTGACCTTCTGTCTGTTCGTCCGCCCCTTCATACTGCGCATGCAGGGTGTCATCGGCGACCTGCTGCCGCTGATGCTGCCGGCCCGCGCGGCCTTCGACTGGCCAGCGCCAAAGAAGCGCCGCGAATACCAACGTGCGCGACTCAGCCGCGGTGCCGACGGCGAGTCGGTGGTCGAGGTGTTCAAGAGCAGTTCTTCAGCGGCACTCACCTCGCTTACCTGGGCCAACGGCATCGTTGTCATCCCCGAACACCAAACCGTCAGCCCCGGCGATAGGCTAGACTTCATCCCGTTCAGCGAGCTGATGACATGATCCGCGTCCTGTACTTCGCCAGCCTGCGTGAGCGCGTCGGTACCGGCGCGGAAGAACTCCCCGTCGACCACTCTCAAAGCGTCGCCGATGTGCTTGCTCGGCTGCGCGCTCGGGGCGGCGCCTGGGCCGAAGCGCTGGCCCCCGAGCGCAAGGTCCTCATCGCCATCAATCAAGCAATGGCGCAGCCCAACGCCGGGATCGAAGACGGCGACGAAATCGCCTTCTTTCCCCCGGTAACCGGCGGATAAAGCCGCACGTCGAGTTAGAGCCCCGCAAGCGCTCGCCAGAGCAACAACAGCGCCATCGCCAACAACAACGAGAACACCAGCCGCCGGTAATCCTGCGCACCGAGCCGGCGGTAAAGCCCGACCCCGGCCAGCGCGCCTGCCAATAGCGCCGGCAGGCACCATCGTATTTCGACTTGACGCGGTCGATCAAGGTCGTATAGTCGGACCTGCGCATCCCTTGATGCGCTCATAAAAATAACTGATTTACCACCAAGACCGGAGTTGATGACCTATGCGCCCCCAAACCCAACCGCATGCAACGCGCTTCTCGTCCATTCACCAAACCCTACCCGTCGATGAGGACGGCTTCCTGCTCGAACCCGGACTCTGGACCGAGCGCATGGCCTGCCTGATCACCGCGATGGACGGGCGCGGCACGCTGGAGCAAGATCATTGGGCGGTGATCTACTACCTGCGCGAGCACTTCCTCACCTATGGCTCGCTGCCCCCCGTCTCCCAACTCTGCAAGACTCACAGCATGGACAAGCAGCGTGTCAAGGCCCTGTTCGGCAGTTGCCGGGCGGCCTGGCGCACCGCTGGCCTGCCCCATCCAGGTGATGAGGCGCTGGCCTACATGAGCTAAAGACAATGCCGCAGACCGACAGGAACAGGTCGCCGTACTCTCGTCGGTCTGAGGCATCGCCTCGCTAGGAGGCTAGGTTGAATGGCGGGGCGCCAGTTGCGCCTTACGGCCCATAAGGTGCGCCCAGAATGCTGTCAGCCGGCTCCCAAATCGGTCTCCCAGCACCAACAGACAGGGCGTCAGCACCAGTGTCAGCAGGGTTGCGAAGCTGAGGCCGCCAGCAATGGCGCTGGCGAGCTGCGTCCACCATTGGGTGGACGGCGCGCCGAAGCTGATGGTGCGTCCGATAAGATCAATGTTCATGGCCAACACCATGGGCATGAGGCCAAGCACGGTGGTGAAGGCGGTCAGGAACACCGGCCTCAGGCGCCGTCGGCCGGTCTCGACCGCGGCCTCGACCGTCTGCATGCCCTCTGCGCGCAGACGGTTGTAGGTATCGATGAGCACGATGTTGTTGTTCACAACGATGCCCGCCAACGCGATGATGCCAAGCCCGACCATGACGATGCCGAATGCCTGTGCCGTGACCAGCAGCCCAATCAACACACCGGCGGTGGAGAAGACGATCGCGGACAGCACGAGGCCCGCCTGATAGAGGCTGTTAAACTGGGTGACCAGAATCAAGGCCATCAGAACAATGGCGCCGACAAAGGCGCTGCCGAGGAACTGGGCCGCTTCACGCTGATCGGCGTCTTCGCCCTTGAAGGTGATTGCCACCGCCGGGTCCAGATCCGCGACTTGAATCGCGGCGCGCAGCCGCTTGAGTTGATCGTCCGCCAGCACGTCATCGGCCACGCCGGCCTGTATGGTCAGCACCCGGCGGGCATCGACCCGGTGCAGCGTGCCCGTCTTCGGGGCAGGCTTGACCTCAACAAAATTGCTGATCGGTACCATGCCGTTGGCCGTCGGCACCCGCAGCGCGTCGAGCTGGCCCAGGTTGCGCTCGGCGTAAGGAAAGCGCACGCGGATGTCGACCTCGTCGTCGCTGTCGTCCGGGCGATAGTCCGAGACCTTGATGCCCTGTGTGACCATCTGCACCGCATTGCCCAGCACTGCCACATCGGCGCCATAGCGGGCCGCACGCTCGCGGTCTACCTCAAGGCGCCACTCGATACCCGGCAGCGGTCGATCGTCCTCGACGTCGGCGAAACCGCCAAGTTCAGCCATGAGGCCACGGATCTTCGCGACAACGGCCGGAATGCGGGCGGTATCGCGGGCAGCGAGTTCGACCTGAATGGGCTTGCCCTCCGACGGGCCATTTTCGGCCTTGCGGATTTGAACTCGGATGCCGGCTAAGTCGGCGGTACGCGCGCGGATCTCGTCGAGAATGCGCGTGGCCCGGCGGCGGCGATCCCAATCGACGAACTCAAGCTGTATGCTCCCGATCACGTCCTCGGCAAGGTCCTGCCCGACACCACTGTTGAACGCTCGGGCGTAGACCGCCTCAAGCTCTGGCATATTGAGGATGCGCTGCTCCACTTCGCGCACGATCCGTGCCTTCTCCCGGATTGACAAATCGCCACGGGCATGCACCTGGACCAACGCGAACTCCGGCTCCACGTCCGGAAAGAATTCAACCCCCCGACCGAGTTGAAAGTAGGCGGCATAGGAGCCGAGCAGAACCGACAGCGCCGCCAACAGCACCTTGCCCGGGTGACGCAACACAGCGGCGAGCAAGCGGACATAGAGCTGCGTCAAGGTTCCGTCGCGCGCTGAATCCGCGCTCTGGACCGACGCTGGTGCCACTTTCGCTTTCGATATCTGCTTTGAGCTCGGCGTGGAATCGGGCGTCGCCTTTGGCTCAGGCACCTGATCGCTCCGCGCCGGATTGCCGACCGAACTCAGCAGCCGCCCCAATACGGGAACGAACACCAGCGCCATCGCCAGCGAGGCCGTAAGCGCGATGATGACCGTGATAGGTAGGTACTTCATGAACTCGCCCACCAGGCCGGGCCAGAACAGTAGCGGCAGAAATACCGCCAACGTGGTCAGCGTGGACGCGGTCACGGGCCAGGCCATGCGCTTGGCCGCCCCGGCATAGGCATCCGCTGGCGCTTGGCCTTCGGCCAGATTGCGATCCGCCAACTCGGTGACGACGATGGCGCCGTCCACCAACATGCCAACCACTAGGATCAGGCTGAACAGCACGACGATGTTCAGCGTGAAGCCGAAGCTGTTCAGGATCAGGATGGTCGCCAAGAAGGCGCCAGGGATCGCGATGCCGACCAACAGCGCGGAGCGCGAACCGAGCGCACCGATGATGACGATCATGACCAACAGGATCGCGGAGAGGACGTTATTCTGCAGATCGCCCAGCATGTCGCGGATCTGATCGGACTTGTCCTGCATGAAGGCAACTTCCATGTCCGCGGGCCACTGAATTCGTTCGACCTCGACAAGGTCGCGCACAGCGCCAATGGTGTCGATGATGTTGGCGCCAACCCGCTTCTTCACCTCCAGCGTCACCGCCGCCTGACCGTCGACCCGCGCGAAGCCTTCTGGGTCCTTAAAGCTCTGGCGCATGCTCGCCACGTCGCCAAAGGTCACCACCCGATCACCGGCCACCTTGACCGGCATGGACAACATGTCGTCAATGTCCTCGACCACGCCCGGCACCTTCAGCACCAGCCGTCCCGCGCCGGTGTCCATGGCACCAGCGGCCACCAGCAGGTTATTGTTGCTGATCAGGCTGAACAGCTCGCCGTAGTCGACCCCGTAGGTCTCCATGATCATCGGATCGACGATGATCTCCATCAGGGCCTCGCGGTCGCCGCCAATGTCGACCTCCAACACACTAGGCAGCGCCTCGATGCGATCCTTAAGGTCGCGCGCAATCCGCACCAGACCCCGCTCTGGAACCGAACCAGACAGGGCGATGGTCAAGACCGGAAAGAGCGCGACGTTGACCTCGTTGACGCGCGGCTCGTCGCTGGCGTCGGGCAGTTCGGTGCGAGCGATGTCCACGCGCTCGCGCACGTCCGCCAGCGCCCGCTTGCTGTCAAAGCCGGCGCTGAACTCCAATTGCACCGACGCTTGTCCTTCGCGCGCCGTACCCTTGATCTCCTTGACGCCCTCGATGGTCTGAAGCTCCTTCTCCATCGGCCGCACCAGCAGACGTTCGGCATCCTCCGGAGAAATGCCGTCGTGGGCCATCGAGACATAGATGATAGGCACCGCGATGTCCGGCTCCGATTCTTTAGGGATGGACTGATAGGCACCGCCACCGGCCGCTAGGATGAACAACAGCACGAGCAGGACCGTGCGAGCACGCGCAAAGGCGAGATCGATCAGCGCGTTCATGATGCGCTCCGGTTCAGGGTCGCCTGCCCCCTCGCCTGAGTGGACGGGGCGTCCGCCATCTGCTCTGAGACTGGCGTAACGACCTCGCCCGACGCCACGAAGCCCTGTCCACGCGTGATCACCCGCACCTGCGCGGGCAGCCCCGACACCCAAACCCCGCCAGCTTCCGCACGCACCAGCACGATAGGATAAAAGGCAACCCGATCATCCTCCGCGATTACCTTCACCCCCACCTGTCCGTCGTCGTCCAAGGTCAACACCGCTGGCGACAGGAAATGCGCTGGCTCTTGCGCGACGGCTATCCGCAACTCCGCACTGACCCCGCTGAAGAGATTGCCATCCGGGTTTTGCATCTCGGCCTCAACACGAAAACTCCGGGTTTCAGAATCGGCGACGCGCGACAGATAGACGATATGACCCAAGGCCGTGCGGCCGTCCAGCAACCGCACCTCAACCTGCTGACCCAGCGCCAAGGAACCCACGCTCTGCTGGGGCACGTGGCCGACGGCCTTGAGCACGGATGCGTCCACCAGTGTCAGTACTGGATCGCCGCGTTCCAGCAGACTGCCCAATTCGACCGCACGCGTCTCGACGACGCCATCGAATGGAGCGCGAACGCGGGTATGCGCCAGATCAATGCGCCAGCGCTCAAGCTCCGCCTCGGCCGCGGCGAGATCGGCCTCGGCCGCCTTGACAAGGGTCTGCGCCTGCATGCCCTTGCTGCCGAGCTGCTCGGACGCGGACAGATCGAGTCGTCGACGCGCCAACTGCGCCTCGGCCCGCAAGACCTGCGCCTCGCGATCATCCACCGACAGCTCCGCCAGCAAGTCGCCCTTGGCGACGCGTGCGCCCTTATCGACCGGCAGCCGTACGATCTGGCCGCCGGTCCGCGCTCGGATCTCGACCTGCCGACGCGGCTCCAACTGACCCTCAATCAGCACCTCACGCGTCACGGTCTCGGCCCTGAGATCGGCCACGCGCACCCGCATCGGCGCGGACTCGCGAGGCACAGGAGCGGCAGTGCCCGAGGCCGCGGAGGCCTGGCTCAGCCCGGGTTCGGTGCGCGCCGCGCCAACCAAAAAGCCGCTCGCCATCCAGGCCGCCACAGCAACGAGCAACCCCAGGGAAAGGAAGGCGGAGTGTTTCATTGTCAATCTCCTGAGGTACAACCGCGAAGGCCGCTGATCATGAACCCTGTCGCCGCATTCACCAGCGTCTCGTCGTCGCCCATCGGGCACCAGTCATCCGCGGCCCAGATCATCGCGGCCGCACCCTTGTAGCAGGCATGTAGGCCGATCATCACCTGCATCAGGGGTCGGCGCTGAAACTGCCCGAGCGCCATGCCGGTTTCGACGATCGGGTTGCCCCAGGTCTGAAAGGCGCGGTCCAGTTCTAGGAAGTCGTCGCGCCAGGCGCGATCGGCGCGTTCCTTAAAGTCGATACGCTCGCAATAGGTCACTACATAACGGTATTCGCTATGGTCGATGTGGTAACGCAGCGCGCGCTCGGCCGCGGCGCGTAGTTGATCCAGCGGGCTACTACCGGCCGTCTCGTCATTGAGCCGCAGCAACAAACCGCGGTAGAAGCGCATCGTCAACCGAAACAGCAACTCGTCCTTGCTGGCAAAGTGCTTGTAAACCGTGCCTTTGCCGACCTCTGCCCGATCCGCGATCTGCTCCACTGTCACCGATTCCCAACGCGGCGTCGAACACAAGTCCAGCGCCGCGGTCAGGATGTCCTGCTCGCGGCGCTCAAACTCCCGTTGCTTACGATCTTGCAGGGCCATTGCAGTGATTGAGATTCAATTTGTGACTGTTGGTCATATTTTGACGCAGAGTCACATTTCAAGCAAGCGTTTATATTGTGTAGCGAAGCGAGGCGTAAAGGCGACGAGAGCACGGCGCCGCGATAATCGACCTGTGAGCGCCCTCAATTGGGCCAAGGGTCGAGGATCGCTCCACAGGCCAATCGCGCATCTTTGGCCCCTGGCCCTCGGCCCTCGGCCCTCGGCCCTCGGCCCTCGGCCCTTTCGCCAACAAGCGCGTCGTTGCCCTAAAATTCAACTCATCCGCAAACAACTGGCGCCTGCGGAGGATCCAGCGAGCATGCTGTCGGGCAGTCCGTGATATCGGCCATGTTGTTCGATTAGCCACGAGAAGCGCTCTGCCCAGGACGCTATACTCAGCGAAATCTACCAGAGAGCGTAGCGCCATCATGTGCAACCTTTTCGACGCCGCGGGGTCCACCGCTGACGAATAGCTTGCGGCGAGACGCGTTCGCCAGTCCATCACGAATCCTGGTCGGGCGAGGTGTTTGCGATGGCCGGAGCCGGCAAAGCGCAGGTCACCATCGCTGGCAATGCCTTCACGCTGCCGCACGCGCGTACATGAAGTTCTAAGACATCAATTCATCTCAAAGGATGGGTCCAGACAGCAGGCATGAATCTACGCGACATCAAATACATCTTGGCCGTCGCCGAAACGCGCCACTTCGGTCGCGCGGCGGAGCGCTGCTTTGTCAGCCAACCGACCCTGAGCGGTCAGATCAAGAAGCTTGAGGACCAACTCGGAGTGACCATCTTCGAGCGCACCAACCGTTCGGTCGAAATCACACCGATCGGTGTCGAGTTGCTGTCCCACGCGCGACTGCTGATGGAGCAGGCGGACGCCATGGAACAGGTGGCGCGCGCCCATCAAGACCCCTTGTCCGGACCACTACGGGTGGGTGCCATCCCGACCCTGAGCCCCTATCTGATGCCGCTGATCCTGGTGCCGCTGAAACGCCGCTATCCGCAGCTCAAGTTGGTGTTGTTCGAAGAGATCACGGACTCCCTGATGCGTCGGCTGCAACAGCATGAACTCGACGCCGCGCTCTTGGCTACGCCAGTCACGGACCCAGACTTGGCACTGATACCGCTGTTCGACGAGCCCTTCTGGCTCGCGCACCCCCGCGATCACCCGCTGTATGACAAGGACGAGATCAACGAGACCGATCTGGAGCAGATTGAACTGCTGCTGCTCTCTGAGGGCCACTGCCTGACCCACCAGGTCATGGAAATCTGCCACCTGGCCGACCGCCCCCGCGAAGGCGAGATGGCGGACCTGCGCGCCGCTAGCCTTGAGACATTGCTGCAGCTGGTAGGCGCCGGTTTCGGCTGCACGCTGGTGCCGGCACTGGCCATTCGCGGCGGCTGGATGACCGACACCGGCATCATCGCTCGCCCTTTGGCCTTCGATGCCGCCTATCGACGCATCTCGTTGGTCTACCGCCGCAGCTTTCCGCGTCGTGCCGCGCTGGATGCCTTCGCCGAGACCCTGCGCGAGCACCTGCCCAACACCGTGCGGGCGACAGACCCAGACGACGATCAAGCCGCAATAATCCAGAACGACAACAAATGACCGACTCAATGCCCGCGACAGACTTCTTCGTCACCACCGCCCGCAATCTTGAGACCCTGCTCGCCGAGGAATTGCGCGGACTGGGGCTTCCCGCCGTCACCGAGACCCGCGCCGGTGCGCGCGTCAGCGGTACCCTCGCCGATGCCTACCGGGCCTGCCTGTGGTCACGGATCGCCAACAGGGTGCTCTTGCCTCTGGCGCAGTTCGAGGCAGCCGACGCCGGGGCGCTCTACGCCAGCGTGCGCGCCATCGACTGGTCCGTGCATCTAGACCTCGACCGGACCCTCGCCGTGCATGCCGACAGCGCAGGCTCAGGTATCGACCATGGCCGCTTTGCGGCGTTGAAGATCAAGGATGCCGTGGTGGATCAGTTCCGCGAGCGCACCGGCTCAAGACCGAATGTCGACACCGCATGTCCGGACGTCGCGCTGTATTGTCATCTGTTTCGGGACCAGGCAACGTTGTCGCTGGACCTGTCCGGAGACTCGCTGCACCGGCGCGGCTATCGTGCCGAGGGCGGCGCCGCGCCGCTGAAAGAGACGCTGGCCGCGGCCATCTTGCTGCGCGCCGGCTGGCCGGCCATCGCCGCCGACGGCGGCGCCCTACTCGACCCCTTATGCGGCTCCGGCACGCTGCCCATTGAGGCCACGATGATCGCCGCGGATATCGCCCCGGCACTGCTACGCGACCATTGGGGCTTCACCGGCTGGCTCGGGCATGACGCCGATGCATGGCAAACGCTACTGGTAGAGGCCCGCAAGCGACAGCAGGCCGGATTGGAGCGGCTGAAGGCCGCGGGTCCGCCTATCCGTGGCTGCGATCGCGACCCGAGTACGGTTCGACTGGCCCAGGATAATGCCCAACGCGCTGGCCTCACCCGCTTCATCCGCTTCGAGCAGTCCGACCTCGCCGACTGCCGCCCACTCGCTCAAGAAGGGCCCGGTTTGGTTGTCACCAACCCGCCCTACGGCCTGCGTCTCGGCGGCGACAGCCACCTACCAGCCCTGTATGCGCTGCTGGGCGACCGGCTGAAGCAGCATTTCGACGGCTGGCGCGCGGCGGTCTTCACCGGTAACCCAGACCTCGGCAAACGCATGGGGCTGCGCGCGCAGCGTTTGCATACCCTCTACAACGGCCCCGTGGAATGCCGGCTGCTCCATTTCGACATCAGCGCCGCGGCTCATGTCTCAGACAAGCCGCGCCCGCTGCCCGCGGCCGAGCGTGGTCCCGGCGCCGAGATGTTCGCGAACCGGCTGCGCAAGAAACAAAAGGCTCTGAGAAAATGGCTGCGTGCCGAGGGCATCTCCTGCTACCGGCTCTACGACGCCGACCTGCCCGAGTATGCAGTTGCCATCGACATCTACGGCGCCGCTCGCTCGGACAGCGGCCGAGACAATCCACCGAGTGCACCGGCGCGGCGCTTCGTGCACGTACAAGAATACGCCGCCCCTGCCAGCATCGACCCGCGGGATGCGCGCCGCCGCTTACGCGAGGCGCTGGCGGTCATCCCGGAGGTGCTGGAGGTCCCAGAGCAGGACATCTTCTACAAGATGCGGCGACAGCAAAAGGGCACGGCGCAGTACGAACGCCTGGCCGCCAACGGCCATTTTCACGAGGTCGCGGAGGACGGGCTGCGGCTGATGGTCAACTTCGAGGACTATCTCGACACCGGCCTGTTCCTTGATCATCGTGAGGTTCGCCGCCTGATCGGCCAACTGGCCCCCGAGCGACGCTTTTTGAATCTATTCGGCTACAGCGGCAGCGCCAGCGCACACGCGGCGCGCGGCGGCGCACGCTCCACCACCACCCTCGACATGTCGCGCACCTACATCGACTGGGCGCGCCGCAACCTGTCCCTAAATGGCTACAGCGGTCGCAACCACGAGTTGATCCAGGCGGACTGCATCGACTGGCTGCACAACGCCCGCGCCTATCACGGCCACTTCGGGCTGATCCTGCTGGACCCACCGAGCTTCTCCTCCTCTAAACGCATGCAGGGCACCTTCGACGTGCAGCGCGACCACGTCGAATTGATCTACGCCGCAACGGACCTGCTGACGGAAGACGGCGAGTTGGTGTTCTCGACCAACCTGCGCCGCTTCCGACTCGACGCCGAGTCGCTGGCGGGGCTCCAGATTGAGGACATCACCGCGGCGACCATACCGCGCGACTTTGCCCGCCATCCGCACATCCACCACTGCTGGCGGATTAGGCGTCTTGGATCGGCTCTTAGGATGCGAGGCTGAGGTTGGACTTGGTTGAGACTTGGTTGAGACTTGGTTTATCCTGAACGGAAAGGCCGGAAAGTCGCCCGGGTTTCTAGACAGTCTTGTCGTTGTCTCGCAGTCATTCGATGACGACTAAGGATCTCGGCGCTGTCGCGTTAGGGGATAACCAGACTCATGCCCAGCGCAAGATCGTCCGGCGTTTGCAGCAGTTGGCGATTGGCCTCAAAGATGCGCCTCCAGTCGTTGGGGTTGCCGTAGACCTTGTTGCTGATGCCAGACAGCGTGTCGTCGGCGCGGACCCGATAGATCACGGGGAGTGACTTGCCAGAGTTGCTGTCGCTGTTGCTGCCGGCCTTGGTGACATCGGAGTTCATTTGAATGGCGTCGCTAGCGCCATTGTCCGCCGTCTCCACCCTGGCGCCGCCGGTATCGGCGAACGGCAACCCCCTAGCCTCTGCGCTGGCAATCAGGCTGTCGAGTTCGACAACGCGCCGCAGGGCCTCGGCCTGTCGCTCGCGGGCGGTGGCCAAGTCTCGACTGAGGCGTTCGTTTTCGGTGCTGACCCGCAGATGCGCCTCCTCCAGCGCGGCGTAGAGCTTTTCTGACTTGTCGGCGCGCATCATTGCTTCGTCGGCGGCCTGTACGCGTTGCCGCAACCGGGCATTGAGTTCGGCGCTGTTACCTCGTGCCGCGGCGGCCTCGGCCAGTGCATCAAGTCGCAGCCGGTGTGCCTCGCCAAACTGCTCTATCAGCAACTGCAAGCGGCGGCTGGTGGCATCGAGTTCGGCCTGCAATTGGGCATTCTCATCCAGCATCGAAACAGTATCAGAGTTGGGCCCCGCCGGGCTATCAGGCGCTTCCGCGTCCAGGTTAAGCCGCTCCGCCAGCCTCGCCAGTACCGCGGACTGTTCATCAATCCGCAGGGACAAGGCGGCGAGCGCGCCGCTTTGCTGTAGCCGCTTCTTCAGATTGGCGTTCTCCAGGCTCAAACGCGCCCGCTCATCCTCGGCGGCCTCGTAGAGGGCCTCAAGCTGGGCGATGATACGCTGGTTCGGCGTATTGCACGCGTCGATGCTCGCCTGGTCTCCGGATTGCGCCATCAGCGGTTGCGCCAGACAACTCAGCAGCAGAAGCATCACCAACGGCGTCGGCCAACTCACTCTGAATCGGCCTCCAGATCGGTGCTCCGCGAGCGCGGCCTGGTTCGGTCGGACCCATGCAATAGACCCGGCCGATGGACGAGGGCTTGGGTCGCACCAGGTCAGCAGGTGCGAGCACCTCCTGTCAGCGGCGTTGCGCTTAGCCTTGCGATCGGCGTTCATCCGTATTGTCGTTTGATGTGCGAGCAACAGTTGATTCATGTCCTGAGACCGAATGCCTGGGTCTTATAGGGCGGCCCGAATCCCTATATCCTCAAGCTCAGCGATGGGAGCGGCTTGCAGCCGCGACTGTCGTCGCGCGATCCGAGCCGCGGCTGCAAAACCGCTCCGACAAAGCATCTAGGGGCAAGACTCGTTACTTGAGACTAACAGCTAGACTCCAAGCTGGCCGCTGTCGGCGCGATCAGCCAACCCAAGCAATCAAGCGGCCAAGCAATCGAGATGCGCCGACCCGCATCGCCCCAAGCAGCCGCTCTAGCGGACGCTTCCGGGCCTTGTAGCGCAGTTTGAACAATTCCGCATTGTCGCGCGCGCCTAGCAGATAGTCGTCGCTGGTCTTGAGTTCGTCCACCAGACCCAGCGCCAAGGCCCGTTCGCCATGCCAGTACTCGCCCGTGGCGACCGCATCGACGTCTAGATCGGTACGGTACTCCCGGATGAAGGCTTTGAACAGTTGGTGTGTTTCCTCTAGTTGCTCCTGCAGTTTGGTCCGGCCCTCGTCGGTGTTCTCGCCAAAGAGCGTCAGTGTGCGTTTGTGTTCTCCGGCGGTGTGCAGTTCAAAGTCGACGCCGTTGCGTTCCAACAATCGATGGAAGTTGGGTAACTCGGCGAGCACGCCGATGGAGCCGATGACGGCGAATGGCGCGGCGATAATGCGATCAGCGACGCAGGCCATCAGATAACCGCCGCTGGCGGCGACCTTGTCGACGGCGACAGTAAGCGCGATGCCGCGCTTGCGCAGCCGCAACAGTTGCGACGCGGCGAGCCCGTGTTCATGCACGGCACCGCCGGCATTCTCGATGCGCACCAGCACCTCGTCGTCGGCGCCGGCCTCAATGAGCAGCGCGGAGACCATCTCCCGTAGACCGCCGACCTCGCTTGCCATGATGTCGCCGTGAAAGTCGATGACGAATAGGCGCTTGAGCGCGGCCTCCTCGGCCTTCATGCGCTGCTTGTCGGCCTTGCGCTCGGCCTTGGCGGCCTTCTTGTAGACCTTGGGGGGTAAGGTCGCGCCTTTGATCGCGTCGACCATGTCGGCGTAGCGATCATTGAGGCTGATGACTTCCAAGCGGCCACCGTCCCCGTTACCGGCAACGCCGGAATGCTGTCGCGCACGCACCAACAGGAGTAACACCATGCCGAAAAAGACAATGACGGTGAATGATTTGGCTGCGAACAGCGCATAGTCGATCAGGGCTTGTGTCAAGCGAAGACTCCTTGCTCGGCCAGGAAGCGCTCGGGCTGATCCGGCCTAGACTGCGATTGGGGCACGAATGCCCGGATAGGGGTGATAGTCGGTAAATTCGAAATCATTGAGGCTGTAGTCAAACAGGCTTGCCGGTCGACGGTGGACCAGCAGCCGCGGCAACGCTCGCGGCGTACGCCGCAGTTGCTCGAAGACGATGTTGTCGTTGAGATGGTTCCGGTACAGATGCAAATCGCCGAATACGTGCACGAACTCCCCAGGGATCAGATCGCATTGCTGCGCTATCATGTGCGTCAGCAGCGCATAACTCGCGATGTTAAAGGGTACGCCCAGGAACAGGTCCGCGCTGCGCTGGTAGAGTTGACAGGAAAGGCGCCCGTCCTGCACATAAAACTGGAACAGACAGTGACAGGGCGCAAGCGCCATGCGGCCGGCCGCGGCATTATCGGCCGGTGAAAGACCCGGCAGTGGAAGGTCTGCCGGATTCCAGGCAGACACCAGCAGGCGGCGCGAGTCCGGATCGCGGCGAATCTGCTCCAACAGCTCGCCGATCTGGTCGATGGCACGACCATCCGGTGCCCCCCAACTGCGCCATTGGGCACCGTAGATGGGCCCGAGCTCCCCGCCCGGCGCCGCCCATTCGTCCCAAATACTTACTCCACGTTCGTTCAGCCAATGGTTGTCGGTAGAACCGGAAAGAAACCAAAGCAGTTCCTCAATGACGCTCTTGAGATGAATCCGCTTGGTGGTCAACAGCGGAAAACCGGCACCCAGGTCAAACCGCACCTGGCGCCCAAACACCGAGCGCGTGCCGACTCCGGTACGATCGGATTTGTCGCTGCCGTTATCGACGACATCCTGGAGGAGGGCTAGGTATTGATGCATTCGGGGAACTGGACGCTTTGGCGGGTGTGGGGCTTGCCGGTGACGGGATCGACCGCCTTGTTGTTCGGATAGTGTTCGTTGCGCCCGCCGTTAAAGCCGTTGACGGGGGTGACTTGCCCAGATTTCTTGAACATAACGGGCGATTGGGCGTGCTTACCCTAGGCGATGATACAGAAGACTTCGGCGGCCTTGAAATCGCAGCGATCGGCGCGTCGAAGGCCCGCGGTGACAGCGCCGAACTGGGCCGGCGAGGCTTCCAATGCGTCAGCGCATCGAAGGCGAGACTGGTTCGACCCCGGCGCCAGTAGCGATCCCCCGCATCATAGCGCCGATTGCTGCTGAGCAGCCGGTCGAAATTCAACGTCTTGGCAATAAACAGGGCGTTGTTGGTCTCGGTTGGCTTGGCGCCGAACCCCGCCATGATGATTTGCACGCCGGGTAGGCGTCGCACGGCGAAGCCGATGTAGCGGTTTCGCTCCCGCGGGGATTCCATTTTGCTAACCACAATGCCGCCAAATGGCAAACTGGCGCATCGCTACCAACAGGCGCTTGTAGTGCATCGGCTCAGGGCGCGCAAGGGTAGAGTCGACTGAGCATGCCCGGCACAACCTGCTCGGCGGGCAGTCTCCGATCTGGCGCACGCTTGAGCTCATCGATCATCGCCAGCATGGCTGCGTCTATGGATTCGTCCGCTGGCATGCACCAAGGCTCCAGCTCGGCCTTGGGTCGGCTCAGTTTGCAGTCGCAGGGCACGGCATACCATTCACATAAGGCGGAATCGACGCCGACGTTGCCCTGCGCGAGGCCGCGCTCGCAGGCAGCCAGCAGTTCACCGACCGAAGGACCCGCCGTTGCGCTGGCGACCGGCATCAACAAGAGCGCGAGCGCGCTCAGCACAACCAAGGCGCGCGGCGCGGCACTCGCACGGCGGCCCACCAGGGCGTCAATAAGAGACACCCTCGATGGCTCGATCGCGCCGCACCGCGGTCCTCGGCCCTTGGCGCTTGGCATCCTTGCAGGCAATGCACGGACCCGGCGGCACGCCGTGGAGCTCGCGTCGGCCTGCGGCATGACCTCGCCGAATTCAGAAAAGGTAATAATCGACATCGGCAATCCAAATAAAACTTCGCTCGCGGGTCGGCCAAGAACATCCGACACAACCCAGTGCGTTGACGGATTTTGCGTGCAGCGCCGAGATGCGGCAACCCAATGCAAACCATGGACCGCGCTGTATCAAGGAAGCAGCATCAAGTTCGCGCAAGAGGGGCAGCGCCAGTTTATTATAGGACCTCGGCCCGGTCTCGACGTTGCACCGCGATCCTGAAACGCCCCGCACCAAGATACCGACTCGTTAGACTGAGACAATAACGGCGCAAAACCGAGCGCCTGGAGGAGAGATGCCCGACAGAATTATCGCGTTCGTCATGGCCGGCGGCCAAGGCTCGCGCCTACAACCGCTAACCGCTGCCCGCTCCAAGCCTTCGGTGCCCTTCGGCTCGCGCTACCGGCTTGTCGATTTTGTACTGAGCAATCTGGTCAACTCACAGATCCGCACCATTTACCTGTTGGTACAGTACAAGTCGCAGTCGCTAATCGAGCACGTACGCAAAGCGTGGACGATCTCACCGCTATTAAAAGATCAATTCGTCACCGTGGTGCCGCCACAGATGCGCTACGGCGAGTCTTGGTTCCAAGGCACCGCCGACGCGGTACACCAGAATGCCAATCTGATTGAAGAGCACGCACCGGACTATGTGGTGGTGTTCGGTGCCGATCACATCTACCGCATGGACATACAGCAGATGGTGGACTTTCACAAGGAGCGCGACGCCGATGTCACCATCGCCGCGCTGCCGGTTCCGCTGGAGGATGCGAAGAGTTTCGGCGTCATCGCCGCCCACGGCGACGGTCGCATTGATGCCTTTCAGGAAAAGCCTGAAAACCCCTCGGCGCTGGAAAGCGACCCATCCAGCGCTTATGCCTCCATGGGCAATTACGTCTTCAGCGCCAAGGTGTTGATCGAGGCCCTGGAGGCATCGCAGCAAGCTGGCGAGACGGATTTCGGACAGCATGTATTGCCGCGGCTTCTGGCAAGCGGCCACCGGCTGTTCGCCTACGATTTCGCCAGCAACGTCATTCCCGGCATCAAGCCCTATGAACAAAAAGTGTACTGGCGCGATGTCGGCAACATAGACGCCTACTTCGACACGCACAAGGACGTACTCGGCGCCGAACCCACCTTCGACGCCTTTAATCCCGACTGGCCCATCTATTCGAGCAACTATCAGGGGCCGGTGGCGCGGGTGCTGGGCGCGCGCATCGATAACGCCTTGCTCGGCGCCGCATCCGTTGTCCATGAGAATGCGCTCATCTCCAACTCCATCATCCGCCGCGAGGCCGTGATCGAAGAAGATGTGGTACTGGAAGACTGTATTGTCATGGACTATGTGCGCGTCTGCAAAGGATCACGCCTGCGCCGCGTCATCATCGACCGCCACAACATCATCGATCCCGACACGGTGATCGGCTATGACACGGAAGCCGACAGTCAGCGCTACACGGTCTCCAAGGGCGGCGTCACCGTGGTGCCAGCAGGTCAGTCAAGCGTCTTCGCTCGCGGCGGCGGTTACGGCGGCGGCTATGCCGAATAGCAGTGGTTAGCTGCCCGCCAACAGGCGGACTTGGCACCGACAAGCCCTGTGTGTCGCTCGAGCGCTCCGGCATCGGCGCCTTCGCGAAGGCCTTGTCGCAACTCGCCATCGAGCCGCACCCGCGGGCAGCGCTCGGAGCACGGCTAGGGCCACTGGATCAATGATCGCCGTTGGCGCCTGTTGGAGCAGCGCTCGGAGGGTTGGGCGGCGGCAACACGACAGGGTGACGCGAATGGACCACAACGGCGCTACCCAGGGCGAAGGGTCAGCCCTGGCGTCCCGCTGCCAGCCGGTCGAGCCGCAGCCGCTGACGCTCGTCGAATAGCCGCTTTGAGCCGATCCAGACCGCCGCGACGCTACCGAGTCCAGTGCCGGCAGCGATGAGAAACATGATCAGCAACTGGTATTTGGCGGCCTCCATCGGAGGGCTGCCGGCGAGGATCTGCCCGGTCATCATGCCTGGGAGGCTGACGACACCGGCGCTGGCCATGGCGTTGACGATGGGGATCAGGCCGGAGCGCAATGCATCGCGACGGATGTCTTCGATGGCCTCGCTCCAGGTGGCGCCGAGCAGGAGTCGCGCCTCGATGCGGTTTTGCGCCTCCGATGCCTGGCGTGTGAGGCCGTCCAGTGCGATAGCGATGCCACTCATGGTATTGCCGAGCAACATCCCCAACAAGGGGATCAGGTATTGCGGCTGATACCAGGGCTTGACGCCGATAATGACGGTGAGCGCAAGCACAGTGATGCTGAACGAGGACAAGAACATCGATAGGGCGCCGATGCCGTAGCCCCAGGTGCCACGGAAACGGCGCGTCTGTCTCGCCATCACCTCCCAGCCGGCGACCGAGAGCATGATCACCACCAGCAGGCCGATCAGCAGCGGGTCGGTGGTTTCGAACAGCACCTTCAGCACTAGCCCCAGCAGCACCAGTTGCACGCAGCTGCGTGCGGCGGCGATCAGAATGCGCCGTTGCACGCCAAGGCGCAGCCGCCACGAGACTGCCGCCAGCAGCAGCACCAGCCCGGCGGCCAGGGTCAAATCAAAAGGGCTCAGGGAGATGAGGGTCATGCAAACTTCAACCCAATGATGCCGACGATGATCAGGCCGACAAAGAAGAAGCGCGCCATGGTCGCCGGCTCGCTGAACAGCAGCAGGCCGATCACGAAGGTGCCAACCGCGCCGATGCCGGTCCAGACCGCATAGGCGGTGCCCATTGGAATGGTCTTCTGCGCGATCAGCAGCAAGGCACCGCTGGCGGTCATGCAGACGATGGCGAAACCGATCCAACCCCAGCGCAGACCGGCGTCGGCCATCCCCAGCTTGAGCCCAACTGGCCAGCCCCATTCGAACATGCCTGCAATGATCAGATAGATCCAAGCCATCCGCTCGCTCCTCCTCGCCTGTTTGGTTAACGACTCGATCTGTCTAGCCGAGCTGCCGACGCGAGACCTGAGTTTGTCGCCGGCCATTGTGCGCTACGCAGCGCCCTGAGTGAACCGCTCAGGGCAAGACGCTTCAGGCATCTCCGATATCTGCCGGCGCTGTCGGCCAGGCAAGGTCGCGGTCGAACGACGCGAGCTTGACGTCGCCGCTATCGATACCGCGAAAGAACGTATCAACGAAGACGTCGGCCAACTCGACGCGCGTCGCCAGGCTTGGCGTCGGGCCGTCGGCCGACGCCGGACCCTCTGCCGCAACAGCGGTGCAAACCCAGAAGCACGTCGCGCACGTGCGCCTGCATGTCCTCGTTGAGCAGTTGCCCCAGGCGCTCGCGTCCGAACGCTCAGCGCCCTTGTCTCGACATCGGAAGAATACGCGGTCGCATCCAGCCGACCGCCGTCGAGGCGCACCCCGGCGAATGCCGCGGCGCAGGGCGAATAGCGCGCCAATCGCAGGTTTGTTACCTCATGATTGCTTGGCTGTCCTCCAGGAGTCGAGCTTCAGGGTAGGTCGGTCCTGCTTGACATCCTCGCCGTCGATGCGGGTGGTAGGCGCTAGCGTATCGAGATGCGGATTCGCCATCGGCGGTTTGTCCGTCAAGCAACAGGGCCTGGCGCCTCTGGATTATGGAATGAGGCGACCAGGCGACCAGGCGACCAGGCCTCGACCATCGGTGATCACAACAAGGCCGCCAGGTTGGAGCCGGATCGGCGTTCGCTGCTAGGAGAATGCCCGGTCGTCGATCTTAAACTGGGCCGGACGGCCGGGTGTCCAGGCAGAGGATGTTGCCGGCTCCGGCTGGCTTGGCGCGCCGCCGGGGCTGGTGAGCGACACCAAGACCTGCAGGTTGCCGGGCAGCACGTCCACGTCGGCGCCGGAGGCGATCAACTGCTCGTTTTCCATCACCTGCAACACGGCGTCGAGCACCTCGGGGTCTTGCTTGGCGATGCCGTTCAGGGCCTCACCGACCACCGACGGGCGGGTGGCGGCGGCCTCGGCCATCTTTTCGGAGACCTTGTAGGCGGTCTGGCTCTGGATCAGGCCGACGCGGTTCTCGCCGTCTTGGCGCATGGCGCTGGTGACCTGTACCAGGCGCTTGACCACCTTATCGGTGATGTTGTCGACCATGTCGCGGTCGGTGAAGGCGACCTTGCGGATGTAGACCGAGCCGAGCTGATAGCCCCATTTTTCCGACAGCGGGGAGACGGTCGCGCGCACCTTGCGGCTGAGCTGGTGGCGGTCTTCGAGCAGCTTGTCCATCTCCAGGTTGCTCAGCGTGGAGATGGTGGCGCTGGCGACATTGGCCTGCAGCGAGCCCTCCGGGTCGGCGTTGTTGAACAGGTAGGCCACCGGGTCGCTCACGCGCATCTCGTACCAGATGCCGACGCCCATGGGCGTACCTTCTTCGGAGTTGACCATCTGGTCGCGCAGATAACGTTGGCGCAGCATGGTGCTGACCACTTGCTTCTTGCCGAAAAAGGGCAGCAGCAAGGCGGTCAATCCGAAGTGGGCCAGCGGAAAGCGTAGCCCGGGTTCGCTGAGGGTGCCTATGACCTTGCCAAACAGCGTGTAGACCTGGGCCTCGCGTTCGCGCACAACGGCGTAGAGTCCGAAGGCGGTGGCGATGCGCAGCAGCAGCGGGATTGCAACGAGGCCGAGCACGAAGGCGATGGCATAGGGGGCTGGATCGAGTGGCATGACAGGTCTCCTAATTATGAACGCCCGGCCTGGGCGGCTTCGGTGGTTGTCGGGCCGGTCTCTGCTGCGTTTTGTGGTCCGGACGCCGCGCCAGAGGATGATCCGGTGCTCTGAACGATGCGCCGAGCGCGCGTCAGCAGCGGGATGCGCATATTGCGCACATAGGCGGCCAGCGCATGCGAGCCGCCGCTGGCCTTGATCTCGGTCAGGGTCTTGGCGAGCTCGCGCAGCGGCGCGACCTCCGCCTGGGCGTTGTTGCTGGCGATGTCCACCGCGCGTTTGCTCATTGTGATCTGCTGTTCGGCGTCGGCGCGTGCGGTGCTGATGTCCGCGGCCACCTGATTGCGGGTGCTGTTGATGGCCGACAGCGCCCGGTCGACCTCGGCTGGCGGGTCGATTTGCGTGATCAGGGCCGCGTCCAGCTCGATGCCGTAGCGGGCGCCGGTGGAACGGCACTGCTGTTCCATATAGTCGTTCAGCAGCGGTAGGTTCTTGCGCAAGTCATTGATCGAAACCCCTTCGGACAACTCGGCGGCGGCGCTGCCGCTCTCATTGGCCAACTCGGTGCCCTCAATCAGGCTCTGTCCCTTGGGGTCGACGAAGTTGGCCATGCGTTCGCGCAGCACCGAGATGAAATAGCCCATCACATGCTCCAGCGGGCTGTCGACGCCGAAGCAAAAGGCGTACAGGTTACCGGTGGAGGCGCGGAATCGGATCTGGCCGTCGACGCCGGTGGTGAGGTTATCTTTGGTCACCGCCTCGATCGTGGTCTGGCGCTTGGTCGGGTCCCAGGTCAGGTCGATGGATTGGGTAGCGATGTCCACCTTATGCACCTGCTGCCAGGGCCATTTAAAATAGGGTCCACCGGGGCCGATGGTGCGCACCAGTGGATACTGGTAGCGGGCCTGCTCGTCAACGTTTAGGCTTGCATCTTCCACCAGTTGGTCACCGACCCGCTGGGCGCGACCGAAAGAGGTCAGCACTGCGCGCTCGTTGGGTTTGACGGTGTAGAAGGCGCGGATGAAGACCTTGAATACCAGGTACAGCGCAAGGCCGGCGAGGAAGGCGGAGAGGATCATGATGGGCTCCTTGATTCCGATGGGTGTCGATAGGCGGGACGAGGATTGAGACTCAAATCGCAAGGACGGCTGTTGAGGATGGTTGAGACGACAGTCGGGAACAGGCCCGATGTTACCGGAGCCAGCTGTTGCGATAAACCGAGAAGAGCGATCATTTGTACCAGACCTGGGCGCTGAGCCCTTGGGCTTTGATAAGCTGCGCGTCTTGCTCTCGCGCCGCTGACGATGGGTTGTTCTGTCCCGTTTGAAATGGGGCATGCCGCCCAACATTTGGTCAGCGGTCAGACGCCGATGACGGGCGATGTATGTCACATTTCTATTCTGTCTAAGTTCATCTCCGCCGATCGTTCAAACGGCTTAGTTCGCGGCTCGCCAGGAATTCAAAATCATGGTCAAGAATCCGTTCGCGCAGGCCGGTTCCTCCGGCTCGATCACCCGGGCCCCGTCATCCGCTGAAATGACCCGCGACGCGCTGTTCCGAACCATCGCCTCTGCCTTTGCGATGTTGATCATCGCGCTTGTGGCGTTCATCCTCTGGGACATTGGCGAAGAGGCGCTGCCTGCGGTTCAGGAGCACGGCTTTGGGTTTTGGGTCGGCACCACCTGGGACGCAAACCAAGGGGTGTTTGGTGTGCTGCCAGAGATCTGGGGCACGCTCTATAGCTCTCTGCTGGCCTTGTTGTTGGGAGGGTTTTTCGGCGTTTCTATTGCAATCTTCCTCACCCAGGGCTTCATCCATCACCGCATGGCGTTGGTGTTCCGGACCACTGTCGAATTATTGGCGGCGATTCCGTCGGTCGTCTATGGCCTCTGGGGCATCTACGTGCTAATCCCAATGATCCGCCCCATCGCGGAATGGCTGCATGCGCAGTTTCCGTGGATTCCGCTGTTTGGTACCGACCTGAGCGGTCCCGGGATGGCGCCGGCCTCCCTGGTGCTAGCGATTATGATCCTACCAACCGTGGCGGCAATCTCCGTCGATGCCTTCCGCCGAATACCCTACAAGGTGAAAGAGGCCGCCTACGGGATGGGCGCCACCAAGTGGGAGGTCATTCTCAAGGTGATGCTGCCGACGGCTTCGAGCGGAATCCTCGCGGCCTTGGTGTTGGGCTTCGGTCGCGCGCTGGGCGAGACCATGGCGTTGGCAATGCTGATTGGCAACAGCAATCAAATCAGCCTGTCGCTGTTCGCCCCGGCAAACACCTTGGCCGCGCTACTTGCGTCCAGCTTCCCGGAGGCCGGTCCTATGGAGGTGCAGGCGCTGATGTATGCAGCCCTTGTGCTATTGGTGATTACCTTCGTCGTCAACGTGCTCGGCCTGGGCATCCAGCAAATGACCACGCGTAAGTTCGAGGGAAAATGATGACGGATAGCGAGCTCACTACGGCAGCCGATGAAGGAATCGTTCGCCCAAATCTTGACCGGCGCCCGTTCGAGCGCCGCGCGATCAAAAACAATCTGCTGACCCTACTGACTTGGCTTTCCGCGCTGATTGCCTCAATCCCGTTGCTATCGGTGATCTATATGCTGCTGGCGCAGGGTGGCGGACGATTGTTTGGCGCCGACTTCGTCGAAGTGCTCACCGAACTGCCCCCGGCTGGTTTCGAGATGGGCGGCGGCATCGGGCCAGCCATCGTCGGCACCCTGCTGATGGTTGGTATCGCGGCCCTAATCAGCGTCCCCTTCGGCCTATTCGCGGCGATCTACCTGGCCATGCTCGAACCGGACGGCAAGATCGCTACCACAGCGCGCTTCTTGGCCAAGGTGCTGACCGGCTTCCCTTCTATCTTGGCGGGTGTATTTATCTACTCGGTGCTCGTCATCAACTTCGGTTATTCGGCCCTGGCCGGTGGCGTCGCGCTTTCAGTGTTGATGCTGCCAACGGTCGTTTTGGCTGCCGAAGAGGCGATCAAGCAGGTGCCGCGGCGTATGAAGGACGCTGCCTATGGGATGGGCTGCACCCGCACCCAGGTGATTACCAAGGTGGTATTGCCCACCGGTCTGCCAGGTATCCTCACCGGCATCATGCTGGCCATCGCTGGCGCAGCGGGTGAGTCGGCGCCGTTGTTGTTCACGGCCCTGTTCAGCAATTACTACATCAGCGAGTTGATGGAGCCGACGGCATCGCTGTCGATCCTGATCTACAACTTCTCGGGCATGCCCTTCGAGAACCAGATCGAACTGGCCTGGACCGCGTCCCTCGTGCTGGTGCTGATTGTGCTGATGTTTAACATTTTGGCGCGGCTGTTTGGCCAACCAAAGGCCTAATCGGCGGTGTTTAAAACCAGGCTGGCTAGATAGCTCGCTATTGGGTTCGCCTGTCGGTCGGCGCCTGAGGCCGGATTGAGTCGCCGCCAATAGAAGTTACCTAGCGCAACTCGGTCCGCACGTAGTCGATGATGCCCGACGGCAACCGAACGTATCCCAAGCGTTCGGCGACCTCCTGTCCTGGGCCCAAGCCGTACTCGATCATCGCCAGCAGTGCCGGCAACTTGGCGGGTTCATCATAGGACTTACGCAAGATAAGCCAGGATAGAGCGACGATCGGATAGGCCGCGTCACCCGCGGGGTCGGTGGCAGTTGCCAAAGGCTGGTCCGGCACCGGCGAGTCCAGTGCAGCCTCGAAGCCGACCTTGCCCGGCGCAACGAAGGCACCGGCCTGATTTTCCAACGCGGCCATGTAGATGCCCGGCAAGAAACCGTAGGCATGCTGTACGTACCCGATACTGGCCGGAATCAGCCGAACATTGGCGGCCACACCGGCGTTGCCCCGACCACGCACTAGACGACCCGTACGTTTCAGCCGATCAGGCCAATTCGGCGTCATCGTGGTGCCAACCTCATCGGCGAAAGCTGGGTTGATCGCAGTTAAATAGCGGGTAAATTTGTACGTGGTGCCGCTGGAATCACTTCGGGCTATGACGGTAATGGGCAGATCCGGCAGCATGACATCCGGGTTGTCCTTCTTGATCTTCGCATCATTCCAGCGCTGGATGGTGCCTAGGTAGATATCCACCAGCGCCTCGCGACTCAGCCTAAGCCCCGGCATGTCGTCCAGGCTGTAGATAATGGCGATGCCACCAGCGGCGAAGGGAACCTGATAGACGCCATCTGGTACGCGCGCCACCTGCTCTTCGCTGAGGCGCAGGTCAGACCCGGCAAAATCGATCCGTCCGCCGATCAGGTCCCGAACGCCGCCGCTTGTGCTCGTGCTCTGATAGTCCAGGGTTACATTCTCCTGCTCGCGGGAGAAGTCGCGGAACCAACGGAGATACAACGGAGCGGCAAAACTGGCGCCAGCACCGGTCATTTTGACCGCTTTATCATCGGCAGCGAGGCAGGGTAAAGCGACGATGAAGAGCGATAGCAGGCCCCACAGGAGACCAGCTAGGATCAGGGATTGTGGTGAACGGTCCATATCGGGATCTGTGATGAGGTGAAAAGCCAGTGAGGACGAGGACAGAGCATCCCACAGGCACGCAATCCTAGCAACCAGCCGAAAGGCTAGGTCCTTTGCCTGTCGCTGCCCAACCCCGGATTGCTTGGAGGTGACTTGCTCAGCTTGGCCGCAGGCGCAGACTGACTTCACCGCCATGAAAGGCGCGCAGTTCGCCGCCCATGTCCAGCAGTAAAGCGCCATCGGCGTCGATGCCGGCATGCACGCCAGCGATGCGCCGCTCGCCGAGCAGCAGTTCCACCGGCTCCCCCAGATAGGCGTCGAGCCGCTGCCATGCGGGCAGAAACGGCGCCAATCCATGGGCCGCATAGTGCTCCAACGCACTGGCCAGCTCGGCGATCAGGCCGGCCGCCACCGCGTTACGCCTATAACCGTCGGCACCCAGCACTGAAGCCAGATCCGTCCAGGGCTGATCGATCTCGGTGGCGCATCTTGGATCGAGCCGTAAGTTGAGCCCGACACCCAGTACCACGAGGCTTGGCCCTTGCGATTCTCCGGCCACCTCCAACAGCAGCCCAGCAAGCTTGCGGCGACGCCAGTGGAGGTCATTGGGCCATTTCAGGCCGATCCCGTCACGGCCCATCGGGCCGGCCCCCGCGGCGGCCAATGCCCGGGCCACGGCAACGCCCGCGGCCAGGCTCAGACCGCCAAGCTGGGCCGGCGCGAGCGGGGAGCGCCAAAGCATCGACAAATAGATGTTCGCACCAAAGGGCGATACCCAAGACCGGCCGTGGCGGCCACGGCCGGCGTTCTGACGCTCCGCCAGACAGACACTGCCGCTCGGCATGCCTTCGCGGGCACGCTGCATGAGCCAAGTGTTGGTGGAGTCGACCTCGTCGAGCAGGTCGATACGTTCGATCCACGGCTGCACCGCGCGCGGCAGCGCGCCTCGGATCGACCCGGCATCAAGCAACTCCAGGGATTCATGCAGACGGTAACCCCGCCCGCGCAACGATTCGACCCTCAGCCCCAACCTGTCGGCGAGCTTATGCAGGGCCTTCCAGACCGCGGCTCGGGTAATACCACACCGCGCGGCAATCGCCTCGCCCGAGTGCACATCGCCATCGGCCAAGAGTCGGACGATGTCGAGGTGACGATCCTCCGAATTCGCATGCGGTGGATCGGATTCGGTCTCAAGCCGGGACTCGGCCTCAAGCGAGCGCGCGGCGTTCATCGGGCAGACCCGCCCGGCCCGGACGCGGCGAGCCCAGATGTATTCAAACCAGACCCAGCCAACCAGGCTGCACGCCGCTTCAGTATCTCTACCGGCGCATCCGCGCTCAGGCACAGCTCGCAGGTATCCGCTGGCGCTGGCGCCGGCGTGACCTCGAAGGTCATCAGCTCGTCGCGACGGAAGGCATGGATGATCAGTGGCCGACCGATGACGGCCCGACGCAGCATCTCGTCAGCGGTCGCGGCGCCTGCGCGCAGGCCGTCGATGGCCACAATCAGGTCGCCCGGCGCGATGCCGGCCCGTTTGGCGGGACGATTGTCGATGACGACGGCCACCTGCGCCTCGGCGGCACCGGGCCGGAAGCGCAAACCGATATCGGCATCGGCTTCCACCGGCTCGAAGCGCTCGCTGACGTTGCCGGTGTCATTGTCGCCGCGAGCAGGGCGCAGGCGCATCTCGATCCCAACACCGGCCAGCAGCCGGACCAGGTCGAGATCGTCGGTGGAGTCGAGCGCTTGCTCGAAGAATCCACTCAGGTCCAGTCCGCTGACCTCCGCGGCGAGGGCCTCGACACCGCGCTCGGGCACGCCGACGCCACCCTGCCCATAGCGCTGCCAAAGGGCGCGCATCACATCGTCTAAGGATCGCTTACCATGGGTACCCTGGCGAATGCTGAGGTCTAGCGCGAGCGCCGTAAGCGCGCCCTTGCCGTAATAGCTGACGATGGCGTTGGCGGCGTTCGCGTCTTGCTTATAGAACTTGGTCCAGGCGTCGAAGCTCGACTCCGCCAGGGTCTGGCGCAGCCGGCCTGGATTGCGCATAACGCGCGTCAGGGTCTCGGCCAACAGTTCCAGATAGCCCTTGGCATCAATCCTGCCGCTGCGCACCAGGGCCATGTCGTCGTAGTAGGAGGTGATGCCCTCGAAGGCCCACAACAGCCGCGTATGCACCTCGCGTTCCAGGCCGTTGGCGACGAACGCCGCGGGGCGGATGCGCTTGACGTTCCAGAGGTGAAAATACTCGTGGCTGCACAGGCCGAGAAAGCGCCGATAACCACCGCTGGCCTTGGCCTGCGTCGGCTCTGATGCGCCAGCGCCGGGCATCGATCGCGGCAAATCGCCGCGACTGCAGAGCAGACTGGTAGAGAAGCGATGCTCAAGGCCGCCATAGCCATCACCAACCACCATGGTAAGAAACAGATAGCGATCAACCGGCAACTCGCCAAATAGGTCCGCATGCTGCTCGCAGATCGGCGGCAGGTCCGATGCCAGGCGGGCCAGATCCGCATCCTGGCGACCGCTGATGGCCATCCAATGCGCTACGCCGCGGACCTGAAACTCCAGCAGATCGAACTGGCCCATCTGCACGGGATGATCGATGAGGTCGTCATAGTCGGCGGCCAGATAGCCACCGAAGCCCCAAAGGCGGGCATCGGCAGGATGCAGGCTGGTGGCGACACGCCAGTGCGCATAGGCATCGCCATCCGGTGGCAGCAGCTCCAGGCGGCAGGGGCGGTGGTCCAGGCCATGCACCCGCGGCAACAGGCTCGGACCGTTGAAATAGCCCTGGGTGATATCGAGGTATGCAGAGCGGACGGTCAGCTCAAAGGCGTACACCTTATAGTGGACGATGACATCGCCGTCGACCCCGTCCAGGCGCCAGGTCTGCTTATCGAGTTTGGTCAGGTTCAGCGGGCCGTCGGCACCGGTCGCGTCCAAGGCAACGACATTGCGGGCGAAGTCCCGGATCATATAGCTGCCTGGTATCCAGGCCGGCATTGACAAGGTCAGCGTTGTCATCCCGGACGCGGGGATCAGCAACTCGACATCGAACTGATGCGACTCGGGGCGGGTGGGACAAACGCGATAGGTGATCGCGTCGGTTTCGGACATGCTGACGGTCATGGCGCGGTGAACCCCGCAAGATGAAGCGATTGTTTCATCGTCGTTGAGATTTGGCTCCGGCAATGGAGTCGGTTGAAGATGTGATTACGGTTATTACGGTGACATCTCACCATTTACACCAATTCCAGCTGGTCTGGGTCGTTCTTACTGGAAGGGCGCCGACCAGGTTTGCCAGGACGAAGCGTTCGGCCAAGCCGTTTCTCAAGCTCGGCTAGCGCGTGCTCGCCCATCAAGGGCCTGCCGACGGTCTGACCCCGTGCCAGACGCCCGTGTCAGAGCAGCAACGCGTGCAAGGTCCGTCTTGCGTGTCCAAGCACTGCGCGACATTCTCGACGCGCTCTAGTAGCGCTCGAACAGTCACCAAGCCATCGTCTTGGCGCCGGAGATGTGCACAG
>JGI12210J13797_10003936_pt1 | contig 104146 bp, 89 predicted proteins | sample ElkSlonscriptome_3_FD_13797 | JGI IMG/M metagenome (IMG submission 13797) | reverse complement strand
CTCAACACTTTGCTCATGCAGACATCGACTCTGGAGGGAAATTCACTGTTCTACCAGGCTCTCAACAGCGTCACCGTCTTTTCCGGTCTGGCTTTTGGGGTTGTCATGTACGGACTGCTGAGTTTTTTCGGACTGCCGGTGCTGCTGATCTATGGCGTAGTCCGCGGTCTTGGTCAGTCGACGCCACACGGGATGATCCTCGAAGTCGTCGGCGCTCTGCTGGGCAGATACTATTTTTACAAACGCTACGGCAAGATGTGGCGTCAGTATGCGCCGGTGCTGCTGGCCGGTTTCTCCTGCGGTATGGGACTGACCGGTATGTTCGCCATGGGTTTCGCCCTCATCATCAAATCACTGGGCCATCTGTCCTATTAGTCTGCAGGATTAAAGAGACGACAATACCTATGCGGCAGACGATTTTTCCATGAATACGTCACACTCTCTTTCGGAGGAAGACGGTTGACGAATGCTTGCGACAAAAAGTCAGGACTGCAGAAGCTTCCGACGGGGTAATCCAGTGGTCATTTTATTCACAACCGGCAATAAATTTGCCGCAATCACACACATATTCTGCTATGCTATGAGTATATTGACCCTTTCCCTGCAGCACACCAGGAATAAACGGACAACCGGCCAACTCTTACCTAAAACGCATCCCGCCGCAGGAGAAAACCGGTGATCACCAAAAAACCTCTGTTTTACTGGATACTCACCAAATATCGAGGACTCCAGCTCTTTTTGCTATTGCTGATAGTGGTCAGTCTCTTCTTCAAGGTCTACCCCTTAGAGATGCAGCGCAAAATCATCAATATCGCCATCAACCTCAAAAAGCTCGAACTGCTCTATCTTTACTGCTCTCTGTACATTGGCTCGGTGGTCCTGGCCGGCCTGATCAAATACTATATCAACGTCCTCCAGTCGGTCATCGGCCAGAAGATCCTCATTCATATGCGCCGGCAGCTCTACACCCATGTTCTGCGGATGCCGCTGCAGTTTTTCCATAAAACCCAGGCAGGTATCATCATTTCGGCCATGACCTCGGAACTGAACGCCGTCGGCAATTTTTTGGGCGGCGCACTGGCCATACCCGTTGCTTCGGTTCTGACCTTCATCACCTTTCTTGGCTATATGATCTATCTCAACCCCCTCCTGGGAGTGATGACCTCGCTGATCTATCCCTTCGAGTTCATCGTCATCCCCCTGCTGCAAAAGCGCTACAACATCCTCAACCGCAAGCGGGTGCGTACTATCCGCACCATGGCCAACCTGGTCAATGAATCGGTATCGGGCATCCACGAAGTGCAAAGCAACAGCAGTTTCCAGCTGGAGCAAAGCAAGCTCAACATCTTCATAAAAAAGCTCTACAAAACCATGAAGGGGCTGTTCATCTTCAAATACGGCATCAAGTTCAGCAATAATTTCTTCCAGAGCCTCGGCCCTTTCCTGCTGTTTCTGGTAGGCGGCTACCTGGCCATCAACGGCCAGTTCACCATCGGCGCCCTCGTCGCCTTTCTCTCCGCCTATGAGAAGGTCTATGACCCCTGGAAGGAAATAATTATGTATTACCAGGACTACCAGGATGCCCAGGTACGCTATAAGCAGATCATGGAGACCTTCGACATGCCGGAGGAAATCCTCATAGACATCCCCGAAAATCTGGAGACAAAAACCCTCAAGGGCAAGATCGAGGCCAGAGACATAGGCTTTCAGATCAGCGAGGATGTACGCCTCCTCGAAGAGGTCAGCTTCGACCTCGAGGCCGGCAAGCATATGGCTCTCATTGGTTTTTCCGGCTCCGGCAAGTCCACCCTGGCCAACCTCATCAGCCAGCTGCTCACCCATAACGAGGGGACACTTAAGATCGACGACTACAACATAGAAGAACTCAGCAAACTCGATATCGCCCGAAATCTGAGCACCGTCTCCCAGCATCCCTTTATTTTTACCGGCAGCGTCAATGACAATCTCCTCTACTCCTGTGAAGCCCTGCGCTCCGCCGGCAAGGATATCGATCTCCCGGAGCGGGACACGGTCATCGACATGGTGCGGGGTGTCGGTCTCGAAGAGGATATCATCCGCTGGGGCTTCCGCTCCATAATCCCCCTGGAAAAGGCCCGCGGTCTTGCCGACAAAATCCTGTCCATGCGGCGCATCGTCCATGAAACACTGCGCCAAGAGTTCGAAGGCGTTGTCGAGTTTTATGACGCCGAGGCTTTTCTCGAATATTCGAATATCGCCCAGAACATCATTTTCGGCGAATACGCGGACAATAACAACAGTGACTATCTGGCGACGAGAAAGCGTTTTAAGGCTTTTCTCCACAATCATGATCTGGAAGAGACACTGCTCCAGCTAGGGCAGAATATAGCCGATACCACGGTCACCCTCCTCCGGGATATGCAGCAGGACGAATTCTTCTTCCAGGGCAGCCCCATGGAACCCAGCGAATTCGACCTCTACGCCGGAATTGTCCAGAAACTGAAAAAATCGAAAACCAACACCCTGTCCCGAAAGGAAAAGGACGACCTGCTCAAGCTGGCGCTGCGCTACATTCCCGGTAAACACAAGATCTTCACCATCTCCGAATCGCTGCGGCAAACCATCGTCGACGTCAGAAGCACATACCTGCTCAATGTCGAGCAGATAAATATAGAACAGTGCAAAGACGGAACTATCCAGCAGCAGATCGTGCCGATTAAGGAAATGAAGGAGAAGGAGCAAAAGGATGAAAATATTTTCACTCCCTATTGCTCGAGCCAATATCTCTACAATCATACCCTGCTCGCAAATGTTCTTTTCGGTACGGTGATTGACAGGGACGCCATCCGCACCCAGCTTGGCGAGCTGGCCCTGGACCATTTCTCCAAACAGGGACTTCTTGACGAAATCATCGAAATCGGCCTCGATTTCCACGTTGGCAGCAAGGGAGATAACCTCTCCGGCGGTCAAAAGCAGAAAATTGCCCTGGCCCGGGCGCTTTTGAAAAAAACGCCGATCCTTATTCTCGACGAAGCGACTTCGGGTCTTGACAACAGCTCCCAGACCAAAGTACAGAATTACATAAGCGATACCCTAAAGGGCACCACCACCGTTGTCGCCGTCGTCCACCGCCTTGACATGATTTCCGGATATGATCATATTATAGTCATGAAGGCTGGAAAAATCGTCGAATCAGGCACATACGACGATCTACTTGCAGCCAAAGGAGTACTCTATGAGCTCATCAATGAAAACGGAGAACCTGCAGAATAGCACCGAGTGCAAACTCACCTGCGACTTTGAAATACTACGGCGCTCTCCGGTCTTCAGCGGCATCGACACCGATGTGGTAAAACTCTTCGCCTATCTGGCCAAGAGAAAGAAGTACAAGAAGGACCAGGCGGTCATCAGCCTGGACGCGGATGCTGCTGAGGCCTTTTATCTGATCTCCGGCAGTGCCAGGGTCTCGACCCTCCACGACGGCAAAGAATGCGTCCTGCAGGGACTGGGTCCCGGCACTTTTTTCGGAGAACTGGCCCTCCTGGCCAGGTTCAACTGGTTTTTCAATGTCTTTGCCGAAGAAGAAAGCGATATCATGATCATAACTCGGGAAAGTTTCAAAAAAGTGCTTGATAATTTTCCCCAGCACCGGGAGAAGCTGGTTGAAAAAATCGTCCAGCTCCGCGTCGAGAGACTCATCGACCAGACCTCCTTTCTTCTCGATAAAGTTCCCGATAACCTGCTGGTCGAGGGCAGTCCCTCCATCTGATGTCTCAGCCAGCGGCTTATCACCACATGTGGTGAAGGTAATGCGTTATCTCTACAGACATATCCTCCTGGCGGCATTGCTCACCTGCATGCCCGCGCAGCTCGCCGCCGCCGTCGAGGTCCCCCATAAGATTGCAGGGATAGAACTCGGCACCAGTATCGAGGCCTATCCCGATTTCGAATTTTCCAATTTTCTTAAGGAGATCGTTGTCATGGACTGGCACGGTTTCCGCAAAGGCGTCATCTCCTACGGCATCTGCCATTCTCCGGGAGAGATTGTCAAACTCCAGATGAAGTATGAAAATTCAACCAAGGAATTCTTCGATACCCTCCTCCAGCGCTATAGACAGAAATTCGGCGCTCCGTCGATCTGGAAAGGCGATTCCTTCGGCATCAAACATGTATGGAAATGGCAGTTCGTCGATGACCAGGACAGACAGGTCAACATGATACTTCAGCACAATCTCCAGGATGACAATGCCAGTATCGGCAACCAGGTGAAGCTCTATTTTCCCGAACTGATGGAAAAGGAGCATCTCTGCTTCCTGGAAGAATGCGAGAACATTGAGGATCAAGAGGGACTGCGGCGGAAGCAGGAATTAAAGAAATCCACCTGGGAGCACCTCATCCCTCAATAGTGTTACCCGACGTGCCCCTGCCGCCTCTAGCGGAGAGACCAGGTCTTTCGTTCACACCAGCGAACTTCATGAAAGAACATTCAACGCCAGGTAAACGGCATATCTCGTGGAACGGCCTCGCCCTTTACATACCGCGGAGCTGGGAGGTGCGGGCTGCCGGCAACCAGCATCTTATTTTTGAGCGCTCTTTCCAGGCCGTCCTCGAAATCCGCTGGCAAAAAACGGCAAAAACATCTGAGCGCTTCTTCACCTCAGCGAGGGACCAGTACAGCACACTGACAGGAACAAAACTCACCCTGAAGAAAACACCGGCAGCCGTTAAAGAGGCTCTGACAGAATTCGACATGCAGTGCTGTGGCGTCGATAAGGTCGGCATTGTCCTGGTTTTACTTCTGCACAGACCGAGTGGTACCCAAATCATGGTCCAGCTTCATGCAGTTGATGACAGGGACAAACTCTGGAGCACTCTCGCCTCGATCTCTTGCCCCGACCTTGAAAGGGAAGAGGTTACCTGGAAAATCCAGGACTTCCAGGTCGACATCCCGCCAGCATATCGGCTAACCCGTTTCACCATGGAGGCAGGGCTTTCCGCCCTTTATTTTGAAAATTCTTCCAGTCAGCTGCAGATTTGCCGCATGGCCCCAGCCGATCTGCGCCTGCACGCCAGCAGTCTGGAAGATATCTTTTCCACCCTTCTCGGTCTTCCCTCTCGAGAGGCAATGTTTTACGAAGATGGTGGCAGGCTCGTCTACAAACGCACCCCAAGTATCCTCCAGCAGATAGGTCTGCGCCTGCGGCGCCAAAAACCTTTCATCGCAGCAGCCTTCTGGCATAATCAGCAAGCAAACCGTCTCCAGGGTGTCTTTCAGCATACCATCCATCCAACCTCGGCAGATGTTCATTCCTCTATCTGTGCAAGTTATGAAATTATTCCGATCTAAAAGTCCCCCGGCACCCTCCGGTCTCAGCCGCCAGGAAGCGCTACAATGCACCCCGGTGGTCAACTCGTCGGTGGCCGTCCAGGAACTGGACTCGGGCGAGATAGTTGTCGAATACCCCCTGCCGATGAAGCCGTTTTTCCTGTCGCTGTTTCGACGATTTCAGCAATCCCAGGAGTTCCCGACAAAAAAGCTGCAGCTCGACGCCATGGGCAGCAATGTCTGGAGGGAAATCGATGGCAACCGCAACGTCAGCCGGATCATTAACCGATTCGCTGATCACTACCACATTACCATCCAGGAAGCCGAAAAATCCGTCACCACATTTCTGTTTGAGTTGGGCAGACGTGGAATTATCGCCATGCGCTGAACCCCAGGAAGAGTTATCGGCGTTGAAGGTGCGGCCCCCCGCTGAAAGAATAATTATCATTTTGAGTCCCCCTGTCTTCCCATAATTGGCCAGGCTGAGTTTCAGAGGTAGTCAGGATTATCATAGAAACCGACGGAACGGTCAGGCCGGCACGCGGCATTTTTTTCGATGCTATTTGCCAAGTTCCTGGGCGATGAGCTGGAGATCAGTCCAGGTTGCCTTCTTCATTTCCGGATTATTGAGCAGGAAGGTAGGATGATAGGTCGGCATCACGGGTATGACCCTGTTCTGCCCCATACGATAGGAATGAAACCTGCCGCGTAGCTGAGACAATGGCTGGGAGACATTGAGAAGCTTTCTGGTTGGGACGATACCCATGGTGCAAATGACCACCGGCGAACTTACGGCAATCTGCCTCTGCAGGTAGGAGTAGCAGGAGGTGATGTTTTCCGCCTGTGGCTGCACCTCAGGCGCTACGCCGCATTTGATGGCATTGGTGACGTAGACCTCTTTCGGGGCGAGATGGATGGCCTCGATCATTTTTTGCACCATGCGGTCTTCTTCGACGCCGAAGATGAGATCATCGCCACCCGACTCCGTCTGCAACCAGCCGCCGACGATGAGCAATCGAACTCTAGCGCCGCCTCTGCCTGCCACAGCACGCAGCCTGTGCCTATGAAGATCACAGGCCGTGCACGTGGCTATCTCTTCGACTATTTCCTCCATCGTTTCAACTGCATCATCCGTCTTAACGCTCTTCAATCTCACAGGAACCGGTGGCGGCAACGTCGCATCAATATCTAGGGGCCGCTGACCGTCTAATAACGGCGCTGCTTTGAGAAAATCGACGACCTCCTTTGAGGACGGATAACCTTTGAGCCCTACACGCGTCTGGTACCGCAGGAGACACCGTATTTGCCTCACTATTTCAATGTCATCCCTGAGCATACCACCTCGCTTGTTCTCTTTGGGCATCCAGGCCTTCCGAACGGGAGTTGAAATTTTTTACCATTCAATTTCTTCTATGGTCTCTGGCCACCTTGGAAAATGGCCTTTTCACTCAATCTCTTCGTTGTGTCAGGAAATTTTATCCTCGGAATATTAGGTATATGCCTCCGGTAAAATTCCCTGTCACGCCTCGACCTTGAGCGAAAATCCCTCTTATTCAAGGTACCCTTTATCTATACCTTACAATGCAAATACGGGATAGCCCGCCAGCGGCGTCGTCACAACTACGCCAATGGTTCTTCTTTCTGCGTCCTATTTTACCCCATCCAGCAAACAAGCATCACATTTTTTTCGTTTTTCTTCAAAGAAGAGCGAGCACCATATATGAAGAATATCCCACGAGTACGCCCGCAGGTAAAAAGTCGGTAATGGTGATGGTGGAGAGCCCCTTCTATTTATCATATGCACATTCCAAAAACAAACTCTCTCAAGAGCCGCTATCTTGCTCAAATGACACATTCTAGTTATCGCCGTGTATGCGGGTCCACGTCTTCCTTCACTACGATGTAGTACAAAACTATCACACTGTAGTACTTCAACCATACGTCAAGTATTGATAATGTATATAAAATAATGACCTCATCCATCTTTTTCTAGGTGTCATTTATGCCATTTGTGGTATACTACAAAAGCAACAGGATAAGAATTACGAGTGTACGCTGCAGCTGTGACCCGAAGATTCCTTCTCGCACGAATGTAGCAAATGTTCATTACCTTGCAGAATAGAGGGTGAACGGTTAATCCCCACGACAGGACCCTGGAGGGAATGGTTTGAACAAGGAAGATTTTGCTGTCTCTAGAAAGAAACTTGGTAAAACGCAGAAAGAACTTGCCCAACTTCTCGGAATGGCACTCAAAACAGTTCACAGCTATGAGCAGGGCTGGCGCAAGATACCCTCGCATATAGAACGCCAGCTGTTCTTTCTTCTTTGCAAACAGCGATCCCGCCACAAAATTCTCACCCCCTGCTGGGAGAAAAAACAATGCGATATCAAGCATGAATGCCCAGCCTGGGAGTTTCAGAGCGGGCATCTCTGCTGGTTTCTCAGCGGCACTAAATGCGATGAGATAAAAGATCTCAGCGACGAGGAGAAGATCCAAAAATGCCGGCAATGCGACATCCTCACTTCTCTTCTCGGTGAATAATGCTTACCATACCTGGTAATTCTATAATACGTATACCTCTTGGGTGGTAAACATGCCTATCTATGAATATCGATGTGAAAAGTGCGGGGAGGTTTTTGAGGCAATCGTCTCGCTGCACAGCAATAGGGATATAGGCTGCAGGCACTGCGGCAGCAAAGACACCACAAAGCTGATTTCCGCAGGAGTCAGTATGGCGCCGGGTTCGGAGAAAAGTGCGGGGTGCAGTCCCCGCGGCGGCTTCTCCTGAGGCTAGCCCTGCGGCCGGTCCGGCTGCTCCATCATCCCTGACGGAACTATTCCTGCTCCGCCTCATCCGTGCTGAAATCAAAGATCATCTCGTTTTTTTTGAGAAGACCGTGCTTTTCCCTGGCCAATTGCTCAAAATAATCGATATCATTCTGGATACGTTCTATTTCCTGGCGCAGAGCGGCGTTTTCCTGTTCAAGTTGCGCTTTTTTCTGCTGCAGCGCCTGCAAACGATCGTGCTCCCTTTTCATCGACAGCAGCCCCATGTCGGGGGCAAAAACAATCCACAGCAGCGCGGCACATGCCAGAATCAGGCATATCTTCAGCAACCTGCTGCGTTGCAGCGGTGAAAGTGATTTTTTGGGTCTGCTCTTCATCTTATTCTTCTTGCCGAGGCTGTCATGGATTCATCGCCTTCTCTCTATCTGGTCAGCAGCTGTCTCATGGGACTGTGTACCCGATACGATGGAAAACTCAAAGCAAGTTCTCCCTGCCGCAGCCGCCTGCAGGGACATCTGTGGATTCCGGTCTGTCCCGAACAGCTCGGGGGCCTGCCGACACCACGGGAGGCAGCTGACATCGTCTCCGGCAACGGTGCCGATGTACTTAAAGGCCAGGAGCGGGTTGTGACCAAAAGTGGCATCGATGTCAGCGAGGCCTTCATCCGCGGCGCAGAACAGGTTCTGGCCATCGCTTCGGCTCAGCCGGTGGCAGGCGCTCTGCTCAAATCCGGCAGTCCCTCCTGCGGAGTGTCTCAAAGAATGGGAGTTGCCGCCGCCCTTCTTCACGCCCATGGCGTGAAGTTGGAAGAATTCTGAGCCCTTTGCTGTTCCCCCGGTTTCACTTTATCCTCATTATCATCAAAATGACGATACCCGCCTCATACAAAAGGTAGAGCGGTCCACCCATGAGCGACATATTGACAATATCCGGGGTAGGCGTCAGCACTGCCGCCATTATAGCAATCAGCAACAGGGCATAGCGCCTGCTCCTTTCGTAGAAGGCTCTGGTGCAGACACCTACCTTGGCCAGAAAAACCATAAAAATAGGCAACTCGAAAATAATGCCGAAGGCCAGGATGAAAACCGTTGTGAAATTGACGAATCTGCCAATGGATATCACCGGGCGCAATTCCTCGGAACCGAAGCCCAGCAAAAATTTTATCCCGAAGGGCAAAGTGACAAAATAGCAAAACAGAGTTCCGCAGTAAAAGAGCAGACAGGTGAAAAAAATAAAGACGAAAAGTTGCCCTCCTTTGACACCGAACGGTTTCCCAATGGATTTCCACAGCACCGTCATCAGCCATGGCATGAGAAAAAACAGGGAACAGAACAGGGCCAGCTTGACATGGGCGAGAAAGGGCCCCGCCACGGAAAAGAAATACAGCGTGTCGGCCAAATGATTTTGAACCATCGTTAGCAGCCGGGGGGCAAGAAAAAATACGCCGGTGGTGGTAACAGCTATGGCCACGGCCAGCATGCGAATCGACTTGCGCAATTCCTTGAGGAATATGATCAGCTTGGTATGTCTTTCCATAAACGTTGTCTATTACCGGATCCAGGAGAACGATGGAGGGTGAGTGCCCATGCGTATGCGGCGGAAGATAGCAGAGAGGGGAGACAAAAGCAATTACCTTGCGTTGCCGGGCAGGCAAATACCTCTTCATCTTTTTCGTGGACAGGTGGCTTCGGCCATGGCAAAAACTCTGCGCAATAGATCAATAATGGACCTTTGCAAAGATCAGAGGTTGCTTTCGCCCCACAGCCATGATACATAATTCTTGTGCTATTGACCTTTTATCACTCAAAAATCCATCCTTTTCCAATACAGCTGCTATGCTTGAACTACGATTCATACGAGATAATTTCGACCGTGTTAAGGAGAAAACCGCCAAGCGCGGCATCGCCACCGACATCGTTGACCGCTTCCTGGCCACTGACCGCAAGCGGCTTGACATGCTCTCCGAGGTCGAAAACCTGAAAAACATCCGCAACACTGCCTCAAAGGAAATTGCCGAACTCAAACGGGGAGACAAGGAGCAGCAGCAAAAGGCCGAACCGCTGATCGACGAAATGAAAAAGACCAGCTCCATGATCAAGGGCCTCGACACCTCCCTTACCCAAATACAGGAGGAACTGCAGGAAATCGTCATGGCCATCCCCAATCTCTGCGACGATTCCGTTCCCAAAGGCAATGATGACGCCGATAATGAGGAGATCAAAACCTGGGGAAAGAAACCTCAATTCAGCTTCACCCCCAAACCACACTACGACCTTGGGGAACAGCTGCAGATTCTCGATTTTGAATGCGCGGCCAAACTGTCGGGATCACGCTTTTCGCTCCTCAGCGGGATGGCCTCCAAACTCGACCGGGCGCTGACCAACTTCATGCTTGATCTGCACACCGAAAAACACGGTTACACCGAAGTGCTGCCGCCTTTCATGGTCAACACCGCCAGCATGACAGCCACCGGTCAGCTGCCCAAGTTCGAGGAGGACCTTTTCAAAATTAACGGCTGGGACCTCTACCTCATACCCACAGCAGAGGTACCTGTCACCAATATATACAGAGACGAAACCATTGCCGAAAAGGATCTGCCGATCAAGTTGACCGCATATACCCCCTGTTTCCGTTCTGAAGCCGGCTCCCACGGCCGTGACACCCGGGGGCTGATACGTCAGCACCAGTTCACCAAGGTTGAGCTGGTAAAGTTCACCACACCAGAAAGCTCCATGGACGAGCTCGAATCATTGCTGGCTGACGCCGAAGAAGTCCTGCAGCTGCTCGGACTGCATTACCGTGTCGTCACCCTCTGCTCGGGCGACCTCGGTTTCTCAGCAACCAAGACCTACGACATCGAGGTCTGGCTGCCCGGCCAGCAGGCCTACAGGGAAATATCCTCCTGCTCGAATTTCCTCGACTTCCAGGCCCGCAGGGGATCCATCCGCTACCGCCCTGAGGGTCAGAACAAGAGCGCCCTGGTGCATACCCTCAACGGCTCCGGCCTGGCTGTGGGCAGAACCCTGGTGGCGATCATGGAAAATTACCAGCAGGAAGACGGCACCTTCACAGTTCCCGAGGTATTGGAGCCCTATTTCAACAGGAAATTCTAACGGCAGGCCGAAAGACGGCACCACCATCGATTCCCCTACAGTGACGACGAAGCCGATGAAAATTATTGGCAAGGAATCCATCTTCAGCTCCCTCAAACAGGACGGACTGTTCTCCTGCCGGGAAAGCGTACCCGCCTTCCAGCCCTTTTCACGGCAGACGAGGGAATGGGTGCGCCAATACTGCCGTGAGCAGATCGACGTCACCAAATACCGCAGCGTCCGCAATCAGGTTTTCGACTTTCTCAATGTCGATTCCTTTCGGCAGATACAGCACCTCATAGACAATGAGAGTGCCCGAAATCACCGCCAGGAGCGCACGCTGAAGCTTCTTGGCAACATGTTCGGCATCGACGGCACCCTCCGCGAGATAGAAAGCAGACTCAACGAATTCGCGCGAACGGCAAACAACGTTGTCACCTATCTGCGCACCAAGGTCCTTGCCCCCAGTACCTCCCACATCGAAACGACCAACGAGATCCAGGTCACCAGCAACCCCCTTGACCTGCTGCTCATCATCTTCAATGACAGATACCACAAAAAAGCTCGCTTCGAGGCCAAGCGCAAACTGACGCTCATGAACCTGGCAGGCTCCATCGACCAGCGTGAACGGGAGACCGACATAGAGCAGAAATTCTCGGCTTTTCTTTTCTTTCTCAACGAACATGTGTGGAGCCCGTCGATGAAAATAGGCGAACTGGAAATAGCCTATCTCGTCAGCCAGCACGAACCACAGGCCTTTGCCTGTATTGACGTCAGGATCATTCGGGAGGAACAACTGAAATCACTCCAGGACCTCCCCGGCCAGAAAGTCACTCTTATCAAGCGCCGGCGCTTCTCCTCACGAGGGCTCGAGTATCCCATCTATGTCACCATCCGTAAAAAGGCGCCGGAGGCCAAGGTCCTCAAGCTGCTGCGCAAAAATGAAAAAAACCCGGCGGTGGCCGTGGACGACGAACTCGGTCTCATGGCCGTTCTCAACACCACCAGCGATGTCAAACAATTCCAGCAGCACCTCACCCGCAGCGCCCTCAGAATCGACTCCTTTATGACCCTCGAGGATATCTCTGATACGCTTACCGGTAAAAAATATCAGAGTACGGCTGTGGGCAGCTCGTCCCAGACCCAAATGCTTAAATTTTTCGCCCGGCTTGGCGGTATACGGGTGGAGTTCATTCTCCATACCAACAAAAGCTACCTCAATTATATCTATCAACGCGATGTGGCTCACGATGAATATGAGGTCAAACGCATATTCGATACAGGCGTTGCCGAACTTCTCTTCCCCCAGGATATATACAACCTCGATCATACCAAAATACGGGAACAGCAGCTTCGTCGCTTTCGCCGGCAGATAGAAGAATTTTAATCAAGACACAAAAGTACTGCTGCCGCCGTAATGACCGGGCATCGCCATGTTAAAATCACAGGTATCAGCACACTACAGGAGTCCGGCCAGAACAGCATCGACGTCAACTCCATGCACAGCACAGGTGAAGAAGGACAAAGGGAGAATGAGATATGAGCAAGTGCTGCGAAACCGGTCCCCTGATTACGAGCCTTCTCGATACCGATCTCTACAAGATCACCATGCTCCAGGCCTTCTATCACGCGCCGGAATTCCGCACGGTCGAAGTCGAATGGAAATTCGCCTGCCGCAACCGGCTCGCCATCGGTCTTGCCGACCTGATCCCCAGCATCCACAAACAGCTTGAACACCTCTGCAGTCTCTCTTTTACTGACGAAGAACTACGGTATCTGGCAGCCTTTCCATTCTTTTCCCCTGACTTTATTGAATTTCTACGGATATTTCGACTCGACGAACGCTTTGTTCATCTGCAAAACAAAGATGGTGCCTTAGACCTTCGCCTCAAAGGACCGCTTATCCATGTCGCCCTTTTCGAAATTTATCTCCTGGCGATAATCAGCGAGCTCCATACGGTGATCAACTGCAATGGCTTTTCTGAAAAGCGCGGCCGCCGCAAGCTGCAGGAGAAAATTGATCTGCTGCGCGCCGAGGACAACCTCGATGATTTTGTCTTCGTCGATTTTGGTACCAGACGGCGAGCCAGCCACGAATGGCAGAAACAGGTCCTGGAAATGCTCATCGAGCAGGTACCGCAGTATCTCGCCGGCAGCAGCAACATCTATTTCGCCAAAACCCTCGGGATAAAACCGATCGGCACCATGGCCCACGAGTGGTTTCAGGCCTGGCAGGCCGTCACCAGGTTGGCCGATGCCCAGAAGGCCGCTCTCGAGGGCTGGGTCCGCGAGTTCCGCGGCCGTCTGGGCATCGCCTTGACCGATTGCTATTCCATGGACTCCTTTGTACGTGATTTCTCCGATCCCTACTTCGGCAAACTCTATGACGGGCTCCGTCACGACAGCGGCCCCCCGGTCGAATGGGGGCGCAAGGCCATCGCCATGTACCTCCGCATGGGAATAGATCCGCTGACCAAAACACTGGTCTTCAGCGACAGCCTTGATTTTCCCAAGATGATCACTCTTTACCGGACGTTCAGCAAACGTATCAGGGTAAGTTTCGGCATCGGCACCAATCTCACCAACGACGTCGGCAATGCTCATCTGAATATCGTTTTCAAAATGGTGGCAGCGGCAGGCAGGCCGGTGGCCAAGATCTCAGACGAACCGGGTAAATCGATGTGCGAGGACAGGGAGTATCTCCATTATCTGGCGACGGTCTATGGGATCGATCCTCACCGTCTGCAGGAAGCAAAGAAATAAGCCTAGCCCCGCCGCCGGGAAAGCATCGATGCAGCCGTCCCTGTCCGAAAACGGTCCTCGCAGGGCAACCGGACCGGACAGGATAGGGCTTCGTTTCTGCGGCAGCCGTCAACTCAATACTTGCAAAAAACACCGCCTGCAGGTATGAATGTCCTTCGTACGGAGGAGTGCCGGAGCGGCTGAACGGGGCGGTCTCGAAAACCGTTGTGGGGGCGACCCCACCCAGGGTTCGAATCCCTGCTCCTCCGCCACGTTCTATCAAAAATGACGACCGCATCACCCTGACAGTCGGAGAACAGCGTGTTTTTCAGCCCTGAGGCCTTGCCACCCTGGCCGAGAACAAGGTGGTCATGGACTGTTCACCTCGGGGACAGATAGCGAGACGTCGTTTTTCGTATTGCTTCCTGAAAATCCTGTAGCTCCATCGGTTTTACGATGAAATCGTTTGCTCCCAGTTCAAACGCATCTCTCTTGTCATTTTCATCAAGAGAAGATGAAAAAACCACCACCGAAACCCTATCCAGACTCCTGTCCGAACGTATTTCCCGCAGGACCTCCAGACCGCTCACTCTGGGCAGCTTCATGTCGAGAAGGATGAGATCCGGATTCCCCTTCTTTCTTTTGCTATATCTCCCATGGCGGTAGAGAAAATCCAGAGCCTCCTGGCCGTCCTGGACAATCTCGCACTGATCGCCGAGGGACAACTCTTCGAGGATGATTTTAATCAAAATGACATCGTTCTCCTCGTCTTCCGCAATAAGTATCGGCTTGAGTTTATCCATCACATTCCATTTTCTCCTTCGGAAAAGCCAGATAGAAAACGGCTCCTTCATCCACCTTTCCTTCTGCCCATACCCTTCCACCATGGCGCTGGACAATACGAGCGACGTTGGCCAGTCCCACTCCGGTGCCTTCTATTTTCTCGAGGGTATGCAGCCGCTGAAAGAGCCCGAAAAGTTTGTCGTAGTACCGCATGTCGAAGCCGATTCCATTGTCCCCGATATAGAGAAGGCACTCCGTGTCATCAAGTACACAGCCGATTTCTATAACGGCAGCGGCGCAATTCCGTGTGAACTTCAGGGCATTGTCTATCAGATTGGAGAACACCAACTGCAGCATTACCGAGTCTCCCAAGAGCCTGGGCAGTTTCGATATTCGCCATTGGATATCTCTGACGTGGATATCTGTGGCATAGTTGTCGATGATTTCACTGACAATGGTATTGATGTTCACCAGAGTTTCTTCCAGGGCGGAGCTTCCCATGCGGGAAAAGCGTAAAAGCTCGTCGGCCATTGTCGACATTCGATTGGACGCATTCATAACAATAGAGAGGTAGGAACGGCTCTGCTCGCTGAGAACAGGCCAGGCCTCCTTTTTGAGCAGTTCGGAGAAACTGTTCATATGCCTGAGCGGCGCTCTCAGATCATGAGAGACCGAGTAGGTGAATCCTTCGAGTTCGGTATTGGCGGCTTCCATTTCGGCAATCAGTCTCTCCCGCTCCTCTTCGTGACGCACTCTTTCTGTGACATCACGGGATATTCCGGCGATACTCTCCACCTCGCCACCTGTTCCTACCACAGGAGTAAATATGTACTCATAAACGCCAAAAATACCGGTGAGGGGGTTCTTAAACGATACTTCACCCTTTATTGGACGCTTGGTTTCGATTACCTGCGCTATCTCACGCATGTGTAAATCATGTTGCCACTGCTCATATCCAAGCTGCAGAGGAGTCTTACCGAGCACATCGGACTGTTCCATTCCCCACAACTCACGCAGTCTGCGATTGGCATAGACGAACCTGCCCTGCGGATCAAAGACGAAGACATGGTCTGGCGTGCTGGTGGTGATTCCACGAAAAAGCCGCAACTGCTGCTGGTAGCTGTCCCTGACACGCTCCAGCGCCTGTTCTGTCTGTTTGCGCTCGGTAATGTCCGCCACTACACCGACAATACGTACAGATTTTCCCTGATCATCGAAATGAACATTTCCCTTGAGGAAAACCCAATGGATGCTGCCATCCGGCCAGCGCACCCGTGCCTCAAACGACAACAGACCGGTCTTTTCGGAACGGACAAGAGCTTTTTCAACAGTAGGGCGATCCTCAGGAATTACTTGGCGCATGGCTATCTCATATCCCCATTCCGGCTGAAGTTCACTGTAGCCCCATATTTCGTCATGGCGCAGTGAGCGGGTTGCCGCATCGTTCACCAAATCCAGATCCCACGTTCCGAGATCACCTCCCTCAACGGCAATTCGCAACCGTTCCTCATTTTCCCGCAAAGCCTGCTCTGCCAGCTTTCTTTCGTTAATATCCTCAATAATGGCAATCTCGTAGTCCGGCAGTCCCTCGGCATCGCGTACCAGCGACAAGGTAAGCCTCGACCAGACATAGTGTCCCTCTTTGTGAATGAACCGTTTTTCCACCGTGTAGCTTTCTAATTTTCCGGCGGCCATCTTTCGAAAGGGGATGAAGTCCAGGTCAACATCCTCCGGATGAGTTATTTCCGGCCAGGGGATTTTTTTCAGTTCCGCCCGAGAGTAGCCGAGCATGTTTTTAAATGTGTCGTTAAATTCAATCCAACGGGCATCGCTGAAGTTCACCCGGCATATGCCAACCGCCGCCTGTTCGAATACAGTCCGGAATTTCTCTTCGCTTTCTCTCAGCTCCTCTCTCATCCTGGCCTCTTGGCTAATATTGCGAAGGATGTGAGCCGCCCCGATCTGCTGGCCGCTAGCGTCGAGAATGGGATTGAACCGCAGGTTGTAAATCTGTGTCTGCGCCGTCGATGGACCAAAATTCATCGTCTGCTGGAACGTTTCGCCATTGAGCGCCCGAGCCCACATGGCTCTGGCCTTCTGCTGCTCATCGGGCCATGGGGCCAGAGCTTCGACCATGCTCATTCCAACCTCGATGTCAATTCCCCAGAGCTTCTTGAACTCCCTACGGTAGGCATCGTTGAAAAAGAGATAACGGAACTTGTGATCCTCTGCGGCAATCATCTCTTCCGTGCCCTCTGTAATTCCCTTGAGCAGTCCATGAGTCTGCTGGAGTTTTTCCTCGGATTTCTTGTATTCGGTCACATCCGTAAAGAGAATGGCAAAGTGTCCCTGGAAGGGCCTGTAACAACAGACGTCGAAATGCCGGTCCAGGTCCTGGTTGTAATTCTCAAAGCGGACCGTTTTGCCATGGAGGGCAACCTCGGAGTATATCTCAACCCATTCCCTTTTTACCCGTGGAAGTGCCTGCTTCAGCGGCTTACCCACAACGTCCCGCGAAAGACCCGATTGTTTCTCAAAAGATCGGTTAACCTCAATAAAACGAAAGTCAACCGCTTCGCCGTTCTCATCCAGTATCGGTTCGCCAAGGGCAAATCCCTCTGTCATTTTCTCAAAGAGCATGCAAAATATCTGCTCGTTTTGCGGTGTCTGGACTGATTTGAGACGCGTATTGTCCTCGGTAAGAAGCCGGCAACGTTCTCTTTCGGCCTTGAGCAAAGCACGCAGTTCGTCTCTCTCCTGAATAAACCGCTCAGAAGATTTCTGTTCATCAGGCAAGGCATCGGAAGGCTGTTCAGTCACTCTTTACCTCAATAGATACGCTGCATCGTTTTCTTCAGGGAACACAGAATTTTCGGAAAATATAAACATGGTGGATACAGTCTGAGTTTGAGCGGCATGCCCCTTTGCAATCACTACTACTCTCTTTGTGATTGTTAGATATCCTTGAAATTCGAGTAAGTAGTTCTATTTAATCAAACGCGGCCAATGATGTCCATCACCAACTTCGCGTCCGGCCGCCGAGTAACGGAATCGTGAGTAAAAAGGGTAAAAAAAACCTTAAACATCACACCTTTTCAATCAAAGCCCAGAGGCAGGACACCCGGAGGGATGGTCTTCAGCCGCGATCACCTGAAGCGCTGCTCTTTACTCTTCCCACCGGCGCCAGATAGACGGTAAACTGCTCCTCGCCGTCCACCTGCAACAGCGCGTCCATGGCCTCCTGATCATAGGCGGCAATAGCGCAGGTTCCGGCGCCGATGGCCTCACAGGCCAAATAGAGGTTTTGACAGACGTGACCGGCATCAAGGAGAATGACCCGGTGAGCGGCCTGGAGATAGCGCCACTCCATTCGGTAGGCTACGGTGGTCCAGACAAAGACAACGCTGCTGTCGGCGACGAAATGCTGACCGAAAACCGCATCACTGAGCTCTTTTCTGCTACCCGCCTTGAGGGTTGCCTGCACAACCAGCTGGTGCGACAGCGGCAGATAGCGGTAGAGGCCCATGGCAAGGGTCTCCACTTGCTGGATATACAGATAGGTCTCGAAACTGTGGCGGGCGCCGGCGGAGGGCACGGTACGGAAATGCGGGGTTGGACGAGCGGGCTCTCTTCTTCCCTGCGTCGCCCACAGCAAAAAAGCCAATTCTTCCAGCGTCAGGGGAGCGCCGCTGAAACGTCTCCTGCTCTTACGGCCGGCAATAGCGGCTTTAAGGTCCATTTCCGGCACAGCCTTGGAAAAAGACCGGATATCGGGCAGGTCGATACGGGGCAGCGATGGATCAGCGGGTTCCTGTGCCGGCGGCACGGGTACGCCTCTGTGCTGGTCGCTCGACCGAAAATCAATGTTCTTGCGAATACTGTCTTTGAGAAAATATCGATACAGACTGATGTCATCCACCCCCTATCCTCCGCAAAAAATAAATGGTTTTCTAGTCGTCACCCCCGCCAGTCTATACCCGTTGGCCGTGAATCGGCTATCAACCAGATTCCAAATCTTTCCTCTATCTTCATCTCAGCGCCGGGATTGATGACCACCTTTCCCGAATCCGTCTGCAGGGCAAAACTGAGGTAATCATATTTCTCCTTGAGATAAGTATGAAGCTGCCAGTAGGTCCACTTTCGCTCAAGCACCGGCACCGTCACGAAATATATTTCCTCCTGCTCGTCATTGGTGAGCAGTACCTGCAAAGGTATATGGGTCTTGTCCTGCATGGCCTGGACCAACATCTCGGCGGTCATCTGAACGATAACCTCGAATGTGCCCGGTACGCTCCTGAAAGTTTCCAGGGCCTCAGTGGATATGCAGCGAACGGTGACATCGCAACTCTCGCCTTTAAGTTTCATCACATTGACCAGAGCAAAAAGGGTTTCATCGTCGCTACCGGTATGTATAACCACCCTTCGGGCTGTACTGATATTGGCACGCTGCAGCGTCGACTTGGTCTCGGCCTTACCTTTGATGAAAACAACATTGTCCATTTCCGGCATGGGATGCTGGTCGAGGTTGGCGGCAAGGACTATGTCGATTTCGCTGCTGCCGTCATCCTTGAGGATCTGCTCTATGAGAAAAGCGGTCTCCTCCGTTGCGCCGACAACGACGATATGGCCGCTGCCGCTGTACTCAATCTCCCCCGTCATCTTTCTATCCCTCCTCTCGATTATACTCGATGCAAGATAGGTGATAAAGGCAGCGCTGACACCGATGCCCAGAAACATGGGCAAAGCCACGGCCACGATTCTCCCTGCCGCCGTAATCGGATAGATATCGCCATAGCCCACCGTCGTGCTGGTAACCACAGACCACCACATGGCGTTGGAAAAACTGGCCAACGCCGACTCCGCCGGCTCGACCGCCATCACCAGCAGGCTTGAAACGACCAATAGCAGGACGTAGATGACCACCAGGGAAACACCCTGTCGCCTGAGCGCTTCTTTTACCACTCTTTTGATAAAGAAAATCAAGTCCGTCGCTCCTTATGGAAACCCGCCGTTCCTAATGAATACGCAGTCAAGACACCGTAAAGATTTTCCGTTCCATAACTTTTTCTCACCCTATCTTTTTTGGATGACCTTTTCCACTTCTTTTCCTAGATGCTCCTGCTTCTGCCCTCGGCAGTGCACCGAAGAGTTCCATTTTTCAAGGTCGCAACCATAAAATTTCGCATACTTGCGCTATAAGTATTATTGTTTCCATAGAAAAGTAAAATGATCGTGTTTCTTCACCCGGACCAGCAGATATGAGGAGAAAGCATCATGGCTCGCGGTCAGGCATTTCAGGTACGCAACGGTCGTTTCCGGTTTATATGCAGCCAGTGCAGCACCAAACGATACATGCCGGTCCCACCGAACATCCGCAGGCGCAGTGTTCGCTGCCACAAGTGCGGCTCACAAGAACGCTGTACTTTAAATCGCAGAGATCACATGCGTCAGCGCCAAAGCGGCAAGATCACCATGGTTCTGGGATCGGGAAAGGAAATAACCGCGGATCTGCACGATATCTCTTCATGGGGATTGGGCTGCGATGTTCATCCACGGGATGCAAGAGTGCTTCGTCTCCGGCAGGAGATCAAATTCAAATGCAGCTGGAATCCACAGCTTCTCGATGGCAGCCGTTATGTCATCAGAAATATCATGGGAGGCCGGATCGGCTGTATCAACAAGACAGGGAAGACTCTCGGCTGACCTGCGGTACCGTTGGGACAGGTATTGCTGTTCTGTCGACCAATTGAGGACACCGGCATCCAGAATTCCTGGACGACACGAGAGGATGACAGAAAAAAACGAAGACCGGAAAGAAGGCGAACACCGCCGGCAAACACCACCGCCGCTGTAGGCCTCGATTCCATCTGCCACTATCCTGGTCGTAGAACCGAGCCTTCTTCTACTGAAAAAAGCACCCGTTCTCCACCAGGAATACTACTTGCATACCACTTAGTACCAGACGTTGAGGATAGATTATTCATTATATTCGCAGAGGGACACTATGATACTGAGTGACATTATACTTGCTTTGGTACTGGGAATCGTATTTGCTGCACTTTTTGGCGCTTTTGCCCGAGGTCGTGGAAGAATGCCTGGTATCGTGCCGGTCTTTATCCTCTTTTTTCTTTTTGCCTGGGCGGGAGGTCTCTGGCTGAGGCCCGCGGGACCACCGGTTTTCGGCATGTACTGGGCTCCTGGTCTCATTCTAGTCGTCCTGATTTTCCTGCTGCTTGCAGCGGTTGTCAGGAGACCGACCAGGACCCGAACCGATGTCAAGGAAGAAATAGCCGTAGAGAATGCCGCCGCAACCGTCATTGGCATAACCTTCTGGATTCTTATCGGCCTGCTTCTCCTTGCTATACTTGCCGGATATTTAAGCTGATCGATTTTTTCTCCAATGATTGTGTTAGAGCAGCGTAAACGTCGCTTTGAATTGCCCGGCGTATCATCGCTTCGAGAAAAGGCTGTAGTGACTTTTTACACAGGAGGTTGGGCCATGGGTTCTCTTGGAAATATTCTCGTTGTCGACGATGAAAAAATATTCTGCACCGTACTTACCACCTCCCTCGAGTATAAAGGCTATACGGTTAAAAGTGCTGTCAGCGGTAAGGAGGCGATAGAGGCATTCAATTTGGAAGATTTCGATGCGGTGATAACGGATTTGCAGATGGACGAGATTAACGGCTACGAGGTTGCCGACCATATCAAGGCACACTCCGCCCAAACCACGGTTATACTCATTACCGGCGGCGATTGTTCCAAGATAGAGAAAGAAGCATTCCAACGCGGAGTCGATGTGCTCTTTCAGAAGCCTTTTGCGGTTGAAGACCTGCTGCCGTATCTGCCTCCGAAAAAACACAATACAGATCTTACACGCCAGAGACCGCCGCCGAATACAAAATACGATGCCGACAAGGATACCAACTCGACCTGAAGAGTTGCATAAAACCGGCGTGCTCCTCTGCACCAGCGAAAATCGTCGCCCATTTTTTCGCAAAAAGCATCTGCCAGTTCCATTTTCACTGTCTTCTCCCCCCAAAAGCGATCGAAGAGGCCGAGGGCTGCCAAAACCGCTGACCACCTACAGATAGAGAAGTAAACCGACGCAGGATGCGCATCTTCCGCCATCAGTGCAGGTGAGCGCAGCGTTCTGGTCAGGGGCAGGGGCAGGATCAAAGCGCAGGCATTTGCCGGCGGTTCTTATATAATTTTGAGAGGTTATTCGTGTTGGGTCGTCTGGGAAAGAGAATACGGCGCCTCCGCCGCATCTTCAGCCGGAGTGAATGGGCAGCAGAAAATCTGCGGCTGAGGAAACACGGAGAACTGCATGCGGATCCGCATACCCCCGGTGTTATTGTCATCCAAATCGACGGTTTGGGATATGACCGGCTGCTGCAGGCCATCGACAAAAGAAAACTGCCCTTTCTCCAACGACTCATACAGCGGGATAATTTCATTCTGAGAAAGTTCTATTCCGGTCTTCCCTCCACCACCCCCGCCGTGCAGGCCGAACTCTTCTACGGTATCAAAAGCGCTGTCCCCTCCTTTGAGTATTATGACCGTGAAACCCAGAAGAAACGGGCGATGTTCACCCCTGAGGCCGCCGATGCCGTGGCAAACAGACTCGACTCCACAGCCAGGGGACTGCTTGCCGGCGGCAGTTCCTACTCCAATATCTTTGCCGGCGGTGCCCGGGAAGCGCCATTCTGTATCCAGTCCATGAAACTGCAGTCGCTCTTTGCCGGTATACAACCAGGAAAGATCGCCTGGTTCGTCCTCGTCAATGTGGAAAAAATCATCCGGGTAACAGCCCTCTTTTTACTGGAGATGGCATTGACGCACCGTGAGTTCTTTCGAGCGCTTTTCCGAAGGAAAAATCCATTAATGGAGTTTAGGTTTAATTATTCTCGCATAGGTACCTGCATTGTCCTGCGTGAACTGATACGAATGCACGTCAAAATAGATATTGCCCGCGGACTGCCGATAATTCATGCCAATTTCACAGGGTACGACGAACACGCACACCGACGCAATCCGCATTCAGCCTTGGCCCTCAGAACTCTCAAGAGCATTGACGCGGCCATAAAGGATATCGTTACCACCGCTATTCGCTCGGATCGCCGGGACTATCAGGTTTTTATCTACTCCGACCATGGTCAGGAGCCAGTAACACCTTTCACATCCGAGAACAAGGAGACATTGCATGAAGCGGTGGCCCGAGTCTTCAGTTTCGGCACGCTCGCAGGCTTTAGCCTGGCCGAAGAAAAGTGGACCCTCGAACATCTCCACCTACGCAGATACCCTCTCTTTTTTTGGAAAAAAACTTCGCGTCAAGGAATGCAGGAATCGGCAGAGAGCGCTGATGACCCTGCCATGATCCACATAACGGCCATGGGTCCGCTGGGCCATATATACCTACCCTGCAAAATCGACTCTACTGACATGTATGAATACGGCCGGCAGCTGGTGATAAATGGCGGGATCCCACTGGTCTTTTTTGTCGACCGCAACAGGGTCATCTGCGTCACTGCAACCGGAACCGGTCAACTGGCCGACAAGGCGGCAGGAGCCTTCGGCAAGGACCACCCCTATCTCGCACGACTCTGCGAAGATATGGAGGTGCTCTGCCGCCACCGCGACAGCGGTGATTTCATCATCTCCGCCTATAGACCCTCAGGATCTTCACTGAGTTTTGTCAACGAAAACGGTGCTCATGGCGGCCCTGGAGCAAGGGAAACCGGGGCGTTTGTTATTTTACCCGATACCGTCTCCAGTGTGTCGCAATCCTATCTCAGGCCCGATGATCTTCGACATCAGATCATCGGCATTTTCAAAGAAGGAGTAGTTACGCCTCGGCCGGTGCCCAAGGCGCAACTACAAACCCCACAGCCCCTCACTGTCATGACCTATAATATCCACAGCTGCCTGGGTATGGACGGTAAACTCTTTCCCGCCCGCATAGCCCGTATAATCGGCAGGTCTTCTCCCGACGTCGTCGCCCTGCAGGAAGTCGACAGGAATATGGCCCGAACCGGCAGCAGCGATCAAACTCAAATTATCGCCGAACAGCTCGGCATGCATAGCTGCTATTTTCCGTTATGGCAAAGCGACGGCGGCGAATATGGACTTGCCGTGCTGAGCAGATTTCCGGTAGTAGACAAACGCTTTCTCTTTCTGCCGGATCTTGGCCCGGACACTTACACCGAACAGCGGGGAATTCTCTGGACGACCCTGCAAACGGAAAACGGACGGCTGCACCTGTTAAATACCCATCTAAGCCTTGTGCGCCGGGAAAGATTACGACAAATTCGACATATAGCCGACACCATCATAGCCGGTGGCGTACCGTCGTCGGAGCCTTTGATTCTCTGCGGCGATTTCAACGCCGGCATTAAATCCCCCACCTATGACATTCTCACTACAAGGCTGCGAGATTGCCAGAACATTCATGCGCAGATCCCGCCGGAACCGACGTTTTTTTCCTCGTATCCGCTGCTGAGACTCGATCACATCTTTCATTCCGATCATCTGGTTCCAACATCCATAGGTGTGATAAACGACTGGGAATGCAGGTTGGCCTCGGACCACCTTCCTCTGCAGGCGACACTGCGCCATGAGAAACGGAGGCTGTAAACTGTATGGACAATAAAGCTCCGCACAGAAGTCCGCATAAGACCATCATCCTCGTCACTGCGCTGGTGGCCTGTATTGCCGCAGGTGCCTATATCTTCACCTTTCATGACCCGGCACAGAATCTGGAGATCTATCTCAAAGACCAGATACATCCGCTGGTGTTCCTGTTTTTCATGGCGGTGTTACCCATTTTTGGAGCTCCCGTATCCATCTTCCTGGTAATGGTCAGCATAAAGTTCGGCATCGTACCCGGTATTGCCGTCACTGCCGTTTGTATGGCCTTTCATATGGCCGTCTCCTACTACCTCGCTAATTCATTCGTGTATAAATGGTTGACGGGGCTGCTGCGGTTGTTCAACATCACTCTGCCAAAATTCGTCGGCCACCTGAGCATGCGGACGGCCTTGGTCTTTATGCTCATCCCGGGAGTTCCCTATGTAGTCAAGAACAATGTACTGGCGCTCTCAAAGATAGATTTTCTGCCCTATATGCTCATTAACTGGACTGCCCAGTTTGGCATGAGTATCCCACTGATTATCCTCGGCCGTGCCGTGGTGGAGATGAATTTTTACATCCTGGCAGCTGCAGCGGCTTTGCTGCTGCTCATTTTTTTGATTCAGTATCTGGTTAAACGAAGATACATACCTCCCTCCGAAGGGTGGAAGCTGCCGGAAAAGAACGAATAAGTCCCGTCTCCAGGGCCTTGGGGAGGAGATGACAGCTCTATCCTTGAATACCCTGCAGACACCTGAGTCAGTGGAGCCTGGAAGATAATGCCGCCCTATAGCATTTTTCTCCCCTTTGCCATTGACCGACTGTCGGTCACGTGCTATGTTTGTCTTTCCAGAAATTCATCGTGGGGGAAAAAAGATGCAGGCGACACCAACAGAGATTACCATTATGCGCAGTCAGATAGTAAACACAGCGCGCCTGTTTTTCACAACAAAGGGGTTCGACCTGACAACACTGGAGGATGTGATGCAGGCACTGAACATCAACGAAGAGATTTTTCGAAAAAACTTCAATTCTATGGATGAACTGCTCGAGGTAGTATGGTCAGAACGGTAAAAGACCCGGCCGAACGGCGAAGGGATATCATAGCTGCCGCTTGCCGGCTTTTTCTGGAAAAGGGCTACGACAAAACCACCATGGCCGATGTCATGAAAGAGCTTCACATTGCCAAGGGCACAATATACCACTACTTTGACTCCAAGGAGGATCTGCTCATAGCCGTAATCGACCATATGAGCGATGAGCAGTTCGCCGTCCAGCAGGCCATTCTCGAAAAATCCGCCGGCAATGCCCTGCAACGATTTGAACAATTCGTCATTGCCGGCAGCCGGCAGTCAGACCATGAGACCGTCATTGAGCACCTGCACAAGCCCGCCAACGCCGGCATGCACATGCTCTTACTCGCCAGACATATTACCGTTCAGGCACCGCTCTATGCCGGGCTGATCGAACAGGGCTGCCGGGAAGACCTGTTCGTCACTGACAGGCCGCTTGAACGGGCCGAGTTCATACTCGCCGGCATTCAGTTTCTCACTGACACGGGCATCTATCCCTGGAAAGAGGCCGAACTGCAGCGACGGATCGAGGCGTTCCCGTCCATGGTGGAATCCCTTCTGGGCGCCTCCCCCGGCTCGTTTGCTTTTTTGTTGAAGGTATTCAAGTGACGGATCGTTCGACGGTTGTTGCCGGCAGTGACACTGGCCGCCGGCTCCCCAGAGACATGAAAATGGCCTGCCGCAGAGGTGGTGAAACGTGCATGCCCCCTGCGAAAGGCAGAAAAAAGAACAGCATTGAGGAGAACAGTACTTATGACCTTTAAACGATGTGCTGCAACCGCCCTGACCACCCTCGTTTTCACCTTGCCCTCCACCAGCTTCGCGGACAAGGAAAAGCCGGTGTCCATTCGCCTTGACACCGGCTTCATCTTTTCCGGCAGTGCCGACAACCTGAATCCGGACGGATCGAACAAATATCTCGCCGATCTCGACTCCTCTGCCGATATGGAATACACCTTTCTGCCCATCATTTTGCCAACGGCACAGTGGGATGTTGGGCAACCAGGTGAAGTTGTGCTTTTTTTCAACGGCAAACGTCGTATCATCGATTCCGCCGGTGGACTGATCATCAATATCGGCGCCAGCTATACGGCAGCCGGAACGGCAGCGTTCGAACTCAATCTCTTCTCCTCCTTCTTCGATGAAGTCTGGGAGAATCCCTACCTCACCGGTGAACCCCGCAGTTCTTCAGATACGACGAAGTACGGCCTTTCTCTGGCAGCCAAGGATCTTTTTGACTCCGGTTTCGGCCTTACCATTGCCTATATGGACGACGATGTCGAAGACGACCTTCTCGCCGAAGAGCTGCCGCAACTGGCACGGGACGGCTCCGTCTACGCCCTGAAGGCAGAGTACAGCCACGCCCTTTCGTCCTCACTGTCCCTTGGCCCGCAGTTGACGGTCATCAAAGGCGATTACGACGGTGAAAGTTCTTCCTACAGCATGTATACTGCCGGTATTCAAGGTACCTACCGCCACGGCCGCCTCTCCATCACCCCGGAAATTTACTACGGCAACCGTGAATTCGACCAGACCAACCCTGTCTTCGACCGCACCCGCGAGGAAGATATCTATGGCCTCAAGGCGATGCTCTTCTATCGAGCCCCCTTCGGCTTGCAGGACTGGTCGCTGGTAACTCTGCTGGGGTACGAAAAAGGCGAGAGCAGCATCGCGTTTCACGACACGGAGGCAACCAGTTTCGGTATGTTTCTCAGCTATTCCTTCTGATCTATGCCTTCTGATCAGTGTACACCACCGGCAACGCTGATGAGCCACCCACACTCAGAGGTGCAAAGACCTTTTTGACGACTGCTGCCATATTTGCCATACGCACCTCACTGGCGCCAGGTAAAGGACCGAGATGACTCCATCCGCCGAACCCACAAGAGACCGCGCTCTTGAACGCTCTGCGCTCATCGTCGCCACCCTGACTTCTTTTATCGGGCCGTTCATGATCTCTTCGGTCAATGTGGCACTGCCGGATATCCAGAAAGATCTGCAGATGAACGCCGTCCAGTTGAGCTGGATCGCCACCGCCTATCTGCTGGCCGTGGCCGTGGGACTTGTGCCGGCGGGGAAAATCGCCGACATCCACGGCCGCAAGAAGGTCTTCGCCGCTGGCCTGGCCGTCTACACCCTGGGATCGGGTGCTGCCCTGCTGGCGGGCAGTGCCGGCTTGTTCATTGCCACCCGGGTCCTCCAGGGACTCGGAGCGGCGATGTTCGTGACCACCGGCATGGCGATACTGACTTCAATCTTTCCACCGCAGGAACGGGGCAGAGTCATAGGCATATACGTGGCCGCCGTCTATATAGGCCTCTCCGTCGGGCCTTTTGCCGGCGGCCTGCTCACCGAATACTATGGTTGGCGCAGCATCTTTTTGATCATGCTGCCGCTGGGAATCTTCTCCTTTCTGCTCACTGTGTTCTATCTCAGGGGAGAGTGGCTGGGAGAGGCCGGCCAACGCCTGGATGTTCACGGCTGCCTTCTCTATGTCGGCGCCATTCTGGCTCTGGTCTACGGCGCCACCAGGCTGCCGGCGCTCATGGGCATCATCCTGGTCGCAGCCGGCGCTGTGCTGTTTGTGACATTTTTCAGACAGCAGCTTACCGCCACCTACCCTGTCTTCGACGTCCACCTGTTCACCATCAACAAAACGTTTACGTTTTCCAGCCTGGCGGCGCTTTTGAACTACTCCGCCACCTTTGCAGTCACCTTCCTCCTCAGCCTCTATCTGCAGTATATCAAAGGCATGTCCCCCCAGACGGCGGGGAGCGTGCTCATGGCCCAGCCGGTTATGATGGCACTGTTGTCTCCACTGGCCGGTCGCCTTTCCGATCGTATCGAACCACGCTTTATCGCCAGCAGCGGCATGCTGATCACCGTCGTCGGCGTGTCGCTGTTTATCCTGCTGCAACCGCAAACGCCGACGTTTCTGATCATCGCCAATCTGATGCTGCTTGGCACCGGATTCGCCCTCTTCAGTTCTCCCAACATGAGCGCCATCATGGGAGCCGTGGAAAAACGCCACTATGGTCTGGCCTCCGGCGCGGTAGCCACCATGCGCCTGCTCGGCCAGATGTTCAGCATGGCCACCGCCACCGTGGTGCTGACCCTGATGCTGGGAAGCGAGGCCATCACCCAGACCAATTACCCCCAGTTCCTGCAAAGCATCCACATCGTATTCACCATCTCCGGCCTGCTCTGCCTCTGCGGCGTTTATTTCTCCTGGTTCAGAGGATCCGTGCTGCCTGAAGACCATACGTGATCTTGATTTTCAAAGTCACGGCCAGCTGTTAAATCGAAAAGCTTATAGATTTAAGATAACTGGCAGGAAATATAAGGTCTTGTGCGCGTTAGGGTCAATGCCAGTTATTTTAATTGCCTGTCGTTTTGTAAAAGTTCATGGTCAAGGCCAAAGATGAAATTGTTTTTTTGTTAGGCTTTGAGGAAGGCATAATCATGCAAGATTACTACAGACAGGGTGTTAGTCGATTCAGTAAGAAGGTCAATTTTCAATGCTGATAGAAACGTTCAAATCGTTATCTTCTCTTAACTGTCCCTTCAAGTATTTTAACAGTCGAATAAGCTGAGGTGCAGTTCCATTTACAGCGAATCATTTCTACAGTATGATCGACGCGATCGGCTGACCCCGGAAGATCAACCCTAGGAAGCTAACTTCATTCAATGCAAATCCATTTTGTCAAAGCTGCCCCGCTACTCTTTGTCTTGCTATGGAGTACAGGTTTTATAGCAGCCAAATACGCCCTGCCTTTTATCGAGCCGTTTTACCTGCTGTTTATCCGTATGACGCTAACGGCATTGGTGTTTACCTCCCTTTGTTTCTTGTTCAAATCAGGTCTGCCGAAAATCCCCCAGGCGCTGCACCAGCTGGTAAGCGGTGCACTGGTGCATGGAGCCTACCTTGGCGGGGTGTTTGCCGCCATTAAATGGGGCATGCCCGCAGGTATTGCTGCACTTATTGTTGGTATTCAACCTGTCCTTACAGCGTTTCTCGGCAGACTTTTTTTTGGAACCAGGCTCAGCGCCGTCCAATGGTTCGGGCTTGTCCTTGGTTTCTGCGGAATCGCAGCTGTTCTCCTCAGTACCGGGCAGCAGGAGACGGTGAGCCTCCCCTGGTACGCAGTTGCAGCAGCGGTTACAGCCCTTCTTGGGATTTCCCTGGGAACCATTTACCAGAAAAAATTCGGCAAGAATGTCAATATTCTATCCGGTTCAGTATTCCAATATATCAGCGCTGCACTGCTGATGGGGCTGCTGACCTTGTCATTTGAATCCAGGATTGTCGTCTGGGATATCCAACTCCTGCTGGCACTGGCATGGCTCATCTTTGGCCTTTCAGTATCCGCTATACTGCTCCTCATGTACATGATACGGGAGGGAGAAACCGCCAAGGTGGCAAGCTACTTCTATCTGGTTCCGCCAGTTGCCGGCATCGAGGCCTGGATACTTTTCAATGAGGCCCTCACACTGCTTGGCATAGCTGGAGTAATCGTTACGGTCACGGGAGTTTATTTCGTCATCAAGCCACACCATTTGAGACAATCGCGTCGTTCCAAGTTACCAGAAACGTGTGCCCATGCCGACGATTAATAGAGAAAAAATCTACTCAGGCTATTGCTCGAGGGGAGCGACCCTTTTGTCGACAATGGTTAACCCCACGTATCAATAAAGACTCTTCAGTGTTTTTATTGCAAACCTAACCTGCGTACCGTAGCCTCAGTGGGGATGCCACTTTCTGACCAACCTCTTGCCTGGTAATATTCTTTGAGCATGAAGCTCATGTCTTCTCCGGAGATTCTATGGCCCTTGGCCGGACCGTCCGGGAGGGCTTCTTCAACGAATCGTTTCGGCAGTGTGTCGTCTGCTGAGTCAATGCCTTCTCTGAGGTTGAAAAGCCGGGTGATATTCCAAATTCGCTCACCAAGCAGGTCGAAATCATGCGGCTTAAGCCGGATGCCTGTCGCAGCTTCAAGGAGATCGCAGTAGGTTTGAGTGGAGATACCAAAGCCACCAAAGTCGCACTTGGTTAATGTGTCCGTGCCGGCCTGCAGGTTTTGGAGCCTACAGACCGACTCCCCTTTTCCTTCCACCCCATTCGGATCAAGCTGCTGGCCCTGCCAGGGTTCGCCGCCTACTTCATAGGCGATGGGACACCCCATGCAGGCGGATGATTTTATCCACAGATGGCGCTCCTGACCGGCATCACCAAGTTGGGAGGCATGTTCGTAGGTGGCGTATTTATAATTCTTCGTGGGGAGAACAGCGACTTCGTTGGCAAATTCGACCGCCATTGCCATTCCCGAATTCGCCAGCGCCTTGACATCTCCACTTTCAGCCAATTCTTTCCGTGCAGTAAGCACGGCCCTGGCGAATTTCTCTTGATTATGAACGTGGACGAGATTGCTGCCCTTGACAGCAACGGCTTTGAGGTTTTTCGAGCCCATAACAGCTCCAGCCCCTCCTCTTCCGGCCTGACGATTGTACTCACAGCCAATGAGCGAGTAGGGCACGCCATTTTCACCCGCCTTGCCGATGGTGGAGACAGTGTAGTCGAAATCTTCAAGATCCTTCTTAACCGCTTCAGCGGCAGCGATCGTTCCTAATCCGCGCATGGCTGCGGCTGATTTGATGACGACAGTGTCGTCTTCGATGGAGACATAGCAGAGTTCTTCGGCTCTTCCCCTGATAATTATGCCGTCGTAACCGGCATATTTAGTTGCTGGGGCGAAGTGACCGCCAAAAAAAGAGTCGAGATAGGTGCCTGTGAGCGGTGATTTGGTGCCAGCCACCGCCGCACATGGCCGGTGCCGTTGTTCCAGTGAGCGGTCCGGTAAGAAACAGTAGGACGTTGTCGGGCGAAAGCGGGTCAGTATCCTGTGGGATCAACTCATAGAGCATTTTGGCGCAAAAACCCTTGCCGCCGATAAAAGAGCGTTGCAGTTCCGGGGAAAGCGGCAAAGTTGCGGTAGTTTTGCCTGTGAGATCAACTTCAAAAAATTTCCCCATATATGAAGAGGTCAGGCTCTTTCCTCCGTTATCTTTTGGACGAGTTCAAGGGCACCTGTGGGGCAGTTCTTAACGCATTCCGGATCTCCGCCACATAAGTCACATTTGACGGCTTTTTTTTCTTGTCGTACGTAATTAACCGGCACATACCCAATGGACAGTAGTCAGCGCAGAGCCCGCAACCGATGCAGGTATTACGGTCAATGACGACGACGCCCCCTTCGTCTCTGACAATGGCACCGGTGGGGCATACATTGACGCGTAGGGGGTAGTGCAGTGATTGCAGACCACGGGTTGATTGTAGAGATTTTCCCTTTCACGTAAAATTTCCAACCGAGCCGCGTTGGGGCTAAAACCACCCTCCTTTGTCATGGAGCAGGCAAGCTGGCAGAGAGTACATCCGGTGCAAAGGTCGAAATTGGCATGTATGAAATTCCGAGAAGGCATGAGGGTGTCCTGTTACACAGAGATTTTGAGGATAGCTTTGAGAAAATAATTTTCACATCAGCAGATGCACGCATAGGCATCTGATGTGAGGACGATTTTCTAGTTGACGTTGTTATGCATAAAGCGCCAGTAATGGCACTCCCATTTGACGCTTGATCTGGTCCTTGGCCAACCTGTATCCTCGTTCTTTCCGGTTGTAAAGGTCAAAATCAGAACAGAAAAGGCAAGAAAAGGGGGGCACATTAATTTTCATCTTCGCATCAGCGGCATTAAATGAGTTTCCCCACAATCTTTCGCCCATAACCTTCGCTGGCAACGAGGAAGGAGAAATCATTTCCCGGCGGCGCCGGCAGCGCCGCCAGGTGCTTTGGAGTTTAGAAAGAAATCAGATTTTCTGGAGGTATGCTTCAAAAACCGGAAGGGCAGATTTACTGCCGTCAGCGGTGGTAACCCCTTCGAGCCATCCCGTATACACTTCAGGGTGCTCTTTGAGATAGGCCAGTCCAGCTTCGGCGTGGGTATAATCCTTATTTTCCTGGAGCATGAGTGAGATCTCGTTAATCATTGAGATCGGAAAGATGAAGTTCTTGAGGAAGATGCCGACATTGGGCATTTCTTTGTCGAACCCTTTATGGATGTTGGTGTAAACGGTGGCCGTACCGTCATTTTCGCCAAAGGTCTCTGCAGTGGAACCGGTGAGATATTTCATGTCGATCATCTCGTTCATGTAATGCGGCGACCAGCCGAGAAAGACGATCCATTTTTGTTCTTTGCTCAATGCCTTTACTTCAGAGAGCATGATCGGCTCACTGGTGGCAATGAGTTCGAAATCACCAAGTCCAAACTTGTCTTCATCTATCATTGACTGGATGATCAGGTTACCATCATTACCGGGCTCAATACCGTAGATCTTGTTATCGAGTTTATCGGCATATTTGGCAATATCACTAAAATCCTTCAGACCGCCTTCGACCACGTAGGAAGGTGCCGCCAGGGTATATTTCGCCCCAGGCATGTTGGCGACGTACTTGACTACCGTGCCTTTTTCGAAAAATTTGTTGGCGATGCTTGCCATGGAAGGCATCCAGTTACCCATGAAAATATCAACATCACCCATATCCAGGGCTTTATACACAATGGGAACGGACAGGGTTTTTATGTTGGTTTCATAGCCAAGGCTGTCCAGGATATGCGCGCCAAGCTCCGTCTTCACCGTAACACCGGTCCAGCTGACATTGCCGAAACGCACCTCCTTTGCGGCATAGGCAGTACCACTAAATATAAGTGCTGCTGCTAACAGGATAAGCGCTATACGGCATCTTCTTTGAAATTGCATACATTCTCCTTGTTGTAGAGTTGTTGAATAGGCTTGTCTGAAGCCCGTTGTTTCCTTCTCTAATGATCATCGAATTACATATCTTTATGGTATTACCAAATACTATACACTATCAACGGCCAAACCACCCCGATGGTTCAGGCTTATGGTTCTGGAAAATATGTTTGACTTCTGTATACTCTTCCAGACCCTGGCGCCCCAGTTCACGTCCAAGACCTGATTGCTTGTAGCCGCCCCACGGGGCCTGGGTAAAATACACATTAAAATCATTGACCCAGACAGTGCCGAAGCGCAGTTGCTTAGCAACCCTGTGAATCCGACCCGGATCACGAGTCCAGAAACCGGCGGCGAGGCCGTAAATTGTGCCATTGGCAAGCCGCACAGCCTCTTCTTCTCCGCTAAACTTTTCCACGGTGATGACCGGACCGAACACCTCTTCCTGAACGATACGCATATCATGGCGGCAGCCGGTAAAAAGTGTCGGCAAAAAGAAAAATCCATTCTCCAGGTCCGCTCCCTCGGGACGCCTGCCGCCGAGCTCCAGAGATGCTCCGTCAGATTCGGCAACACGCATGTAACCTTCAACCTTGGCCAGATGTTCCGCTGAAATCAGTGGTCCCATCTGGGTCGTCTCCACCATACCGTCACCCAGCCGGATCTTGGCCATTCTGCTCTTCAGCTGCTCAACAAAACGGTCATGGATGCTGTCCTCGATCATAAGTCGGGAACCGGCGGAACAAATCTGACCAGCGTGGAAAAAGACGCCGTCCAGAGCGTAATCAAGGGCCGTTTCGATATCGCTGTCGGCGAAAATTATATTGGGATTTTTGCCACCCAGCTCCAGGGCGATTTTTTTGACGTTGGTGCTTGCCGCCTGCATAATTATCTTGCCTGTCTCTATGCCTCCGGTAAAAGAGATCAGGTCCACCAGGTGATTCTCGGCTAGTTCTGCACCGACATCTGCTCCAGGACCAAGCACGGTGTTGATGACACCGGCAGGAAAATCGAGTTCGGCCGCAAGTTCGGTAATCTTCAGCGTCGTCAGCGGTGTAATCTCGCTGGGTTTGACAACCACAGTACAGCCTGCGGCAAGGGCTGGCGCCAGTTTCCAGGCTGCCTGCAGCAGCGGATAATTCCACGGAGAGATCTGACCGCACACGCCTACCGGTTCGCGCACCACTTTGCTCTCGCTGCAGGGTATCGGTGAGTTGATCACCTCACCGCCGTCCTTATCGGCAAGCCCTGCAAAATAACGAAATATTCCGGAGATATCGGACATATCCCAACGGCTCTCTTCAACGGTTTTGCCGGTATCCAGGCTTTCCAGCTTAGCCAACACCTCACTCTCTGCTTCAATCCGGTCGGCAAGCTTATAGAGATACCAGCCCCGTTCACTGCCGGGAAGATCCGACCATACTGTGCTGTCAAAAGCTTGCCTGGCTGACTTAATTGCGCAACGCGCATCCTCCCGGTCGCCTTCGGCTACTTCGGCAATAACAACGCCATTGCAGGGATTGATGATTTTGCGGCTTTTCCCTGATACGGCAGGTTGCCAGCGGCCATCTATATACATGTTCATTACAGTTTTACTCATTGTTGGCTGCCTCCCGTTCAAGGCTGTAATACCCTGCCTGCGAAGGAGCTTCGGGCGTGTTGCCGAGAATGATGTCTGCAGCTTTTTCCGCCACCATCATAACCGGAGCATAGATGTTGCCGTTAGTAATGGAGGGGAAGACCGAGGCATCAACTACGCGCAGATTTTCGACCCCGTGCACCTTCAAGGCGGAATCGACCACAGCCATATCGTCGTAGCCCATTTTACAGGTACATGATGGATGATAGGCGCTTTCGCCTTCACGGGCGACAAAATCAAGAATCTCTTCATCGCTCTGCACCTCCGGCCCGGGCGCAAGTTCGGTGCCTCGCAAATCATCGAAGGCCGGCTGCCCGATTATTTGGCGCGAACACTTGATTGCTTCCAGCCACTCTTTGCGCTCCTGGTCGGTGGAGAGATAATTGAAAAAGATTTCAGGATACTTTTGTGAATCAGAGGAGGTTATTTTGACGTGTCCGCGGACATCGGTGTTCATCGGCCCCACATGGAGCTGAAAACCGTGGCCCTGCGCCGGTGCCGAGCCGTCGTAGCGGATGGCAATGGGCAGAAAATGGAACTGCAGATTGGGGTACTGCACCCGGTCATTGCCACGTATAAATCCACCCGCCTCAAAATGATTGGTGGCCGCCGCCCCCTTACGGTGAAAAAGCCAGTCATAGCCTATTTTTGGCTGGTTATACCATTGCAGCGCCGGATACATGCTCACCGGCTTTTTACAGGCATACTGGACATACAGTTCCAGATGGTCCTGCAGGTTTTCGCCCACACCCGGCAAATCATGAACAACCTTGACGCCGAGGTTGCTGAGTTCACTGCCGTTGCCTACTCCTGAAAGCTGAAGGAGCGAAGGAGAGTTGATGGCACCACCGCAGGAGATAATTTCTCCACCATAGACTTTGTGTGACGTGCTGCCTTTGCCGTATTCGACCCCTACCGCCTTGTTGCCATCAAAAAGGATGCGTTTGACCATGGCATTGCACTTCACCTTGAGGTTTTGACGGTTTTTGACCGGATGGACATAGGCCCGGGCGGCATTATGACGCCTGGCCCGATAGATATTCTGGTCAAATTTGCCGAAACCTTCCTGCTGATAGCCGTTGACATCTTCTGTCAGCGGATGGCCTGCCTGCTCAGCCGCCTTGAAAAATGCATCGAACAGAGGATTGTCGCATTTCGCTGTTTCCAGGTTGAGCGGACCATTTGTACCATGATATTCGTCTGCTCCCTGGAGGCGGGTTTCCGCTTTCTTGAAATAGGGCAGGCAGTGGGCGTAATCCCACTTTTCCATACCTTCATTTGCGGCCCATTTCTCATAATCCAGTGCGTTACCACGGATATAAATCATACCGTTTATGCTGCTTGACCCTCCCAGCACCTTGCCGCGGGGCTGAGCAATTCGACGGTTGTGCATCTGCGGCTCCGGTGCCGATTCATACAGCCAGTTGTAGGTCTTGTCGGTGAGCAGATAGGTCAGGGCCGCTGGCATATGGATACGAAAATCCCAGCGATAGTCCGGTTTTCCTGCCTCCAGGACCAACACCTTATGCTGTGGGTTGGCACTCAATCGATTGGCCAGCACGCTTCCAGCCGACCCGCCGCCTATTATGATATAATCGTATGTACCGTTTTCCATGTCTCTTCACTCCGTTGTTAAAAAAGATATTCATCAAAATGCGGCAATCCAGGTAACCTGGGAAAACCATTCTATACATTCATCGCCTTGAAGCTTTTCGACGAGGCCACAGGCTCACCCAAAAGCTTCGGTATTCTCGGATAGACCTTCTGTTTTAGCTTTTTTTTGCTCAATACAGCTCTGCAGCAAGGCATAATGCGCCGAGATCGAATTGAGTGCTTTGACTGGCTCATTCTCCGCAATGCGGCAAGCGGTGGCATTCCAGTTTTCTGCTGTTTTCCGACGATATTCAGAATCGTCATAGAGGGCATAATCGTGGGAGCTGAAGCCATGCTGAATGGCTTCCATGACCCATTCAAAAATTGGATTCTTACTCATTTTTGCCAGACGGATATTCAGCACTCGGTCATGCTGTGCCAGGATATCCTGGTCAGGATCTTCTATTTTAAGGAGCTCGAGTAGTTTTTCGGTATCTGCAACAAGCTCTTTTTTTTCGGCTGCACTCGCCCGGGCAATGGCCAAAACGGCTATAACACGGTCGATGCTTTCACGAAATTCAACAATATTATCCGGGCCGACATGCTGTTGCTTCAATAAAATACCAAGTGATTCACCAACGTTGGCGATATCTATATTCTTTACATATGCCCCGCCTTTCGCTCCTTTGCGAATCTCGACCAGCCCTTTCTGCTTCAACGCGCGGACGGCCTCCCGAATGACGCCCCGTCCACACTGAAACAGGTTTTGAAGTTCTCTTTCACTGGGAAGACGCTCACCGGGCAGTATCTTTTCTTCAAGAATCGCCGCTTCGATCTGCAGGGCAATGTCTTCACCCGCCCTGCCTATCTGCACAGGAGTAAAAATTGATTGTGTAGTCATAAACCCGCCGCACCCCCTAATGGTCGTGCCAATATCAACAAACGCTCACTGCGATCTCAGCAACAACCATCTGGATAAATTTTATTGTTGCATATATACAGACATTTAATTACTTTCAAGGGAAAGTCAAACAAACCACCCCTCCCTTAATGGTCGTACCATTCTAACGTGATAAGCAGAACATTGTCAAGGCTTCGGGGTTTTTTTTCGAAGGGTTAGGGAGATACGAAAGGAGCGCCGGGCAGACTGGAAATACACTACTATGAGACTCTTTGTTATAATCAGAAACTGTATGATATTTATTTTCGGGGTATGGTTTTTTGAATTTCATCTTGACTACAGACTTCCCGACGAAAACAACCTCCTCCTTTTTTTCGTGGCCATACCAGTAGTCTGGGCAACCATAAGTCAATTGTGGACATCCTACAGCTATAGCGAGATCGACAGCAAACCCATCCTGCTGTGCTGCCATATTTTGAGCATGATGATGCTACTGGGTACAGTCTTTCTGGTAAGCGCTGTGCTCAACACCATTTCAGGCGTTCTCGATCCAATAGGCATTTTTATGTTCCATGCCGTGGGCTGGACAGTTGTTGCGGCAATGATACTTTACGATATTGTCGATTCAGGAAGAAGATGACGCCAGCCCACCTCATGAAAGCAACACGGAGATGGGCGGTAAGCGAATGCAGCGAGACTCCGGGAAAGTGCTTTCTCCGGCAGGCCCTTAGTTGGTCTTCACACCAAATATTTCCAAAACAACTTTTGTGTCATTCATAATTCGCACAATTCTGTCTTCTATCCTGAGGAGCTGGGTTCCCGCTTGCGGTTCCAGGGAGTAATCAACTGGCCGCACAGGGTGTTGCCTGGCTATATGGTACAATCTGGGGTCGAGGACTTCGCCTTGTCTCAATTTCTTCTGCCAACCTGGAGGTAACTCTCCTGTTTTTTCATACTTCTTTTGCAGGCCAGGGGGCAGCGCCTTATGCTTTTCTTGGTTTTTTGCGAAAGCAGGAATCGATACAACAAAAACGAGGAGGAAAACAAAAAAGAGTCTCATATTACCCTCTATTTCGAATACGAATGATGTTCTTGAGGTTTTCAATCGATTGACTGGAGAGGCTGAGCGGACCTCAGCCGCGCGGATTTTTGCGACGGCTCAATGAGCATCGCGATATCTTCTATTGTCCTGCTGCAGCCTGTGTTATACCAGCGAGTGCCTTCTCGATTTTGGAAACCACCTCACCGCAGTCAGAGATATTGTGCCTTTGGGCCAAATATCGTATATCGTTATATGATATCCACGTAATACCTTCACTATCTTTCCAGATTAAAGCTTTTTGAGGCAGATCAATGGCAACGCTTTGCTGACACTTCATGAGAGGACTCCCCACTTTGGGGTTTCCAAAAATCAGTAGTTGGGTGTCTCGCAATCTCACCCCTGCTTTTCGAGCTGCCTCAGAGTGCTTCACTCTCTTAAATATTGTCATCCCTTTCTTTATCAAAACATTTTCTAATCTGTCTGCCGTCTCCTTCACGCCGAAGGAGCTTTTAACGTCAACCATACCCTCGGTTGCATAGGCTGAGACTGTCAGTATCAGTACCACCAGTAGAGCGGATAGTAATGTTTTCATTGTATTCTCCTTTCTCTTTCAGCATTACGGCACGCTCACCGGCGCAGATCACATCCTCCGGTGAAACGACAGGTTATACAGCAAGTATAACCTTTCCCAGTACACCAAGCAAAAATCCGGCAACGGCACTCAATGGAGGGGCCCAGTGCTTTTCCAGTTTGGCTTGCGGCGCAATATCCTGAAATATAAGATACAGGATGCCACCGGCTGCAAACAGCATTATTCCGGAAACAACGTACGGGTATCCCGAAAGCACGAAGTACCCGGCAAGACCTGCAATTGGGCCTAGTAAAGCCATGAGCACAAACGCTCCTACGATTTGCGGTCCACTATAATGTGTCGATGACCTAAGTTCCCTGTAAGCATTGAAACCCTCGGGGACATTCTGCAGGGCAATGATTCCAGCCAGCAACATTCCAGTACCTTTGGATAAGACGAAGGTCGCACCAAGCGCTAAGGCCTCAGGGACAAAATCGGATAACATGGCAACCAACTGACTCGCTGAAGTTGCGTTGGCAGCTAACCGCATATCAAGACACATGAAGGCGAATCCACCACTTGCAAAACAGGCGACAATTGCCGGCGGAGGCAGACTGCGTATGCCCTCGGGAACCAGGACCAGCGCAACAGCCGCCAGAAGCGCTCCTCCGCCAAAGGCGATTACGCTATGCCGAACTTCCGTTTCTAACCAGTCCGGGCGGATTCGCTCGATTCCGGCAATAGCAGCTCCAACCGGCATTGCGATCCCTGCGATTAGCGTCAAAAGTATAATCTGGATCCAGTCACTCATTATACCAAAGCCACTCTTTAAAAAAAAACAAGACCTGCATTCACGTGCTTTTTCGCATGCTTTGCAGGGTTAGAATCTTTGAATCGGGATAACACTTTTTCTGCTTTGCGCCCCGCAAGGAGGTTTTATTCATTCCCGTTGCCCAGTCACCATGTCTTGCAGATCAAAAACATTCACAACCAGAGAACGTATCTCAATCTTTTTAATATAATCGATGAAATTCAAAAAGATCGATTCATGCCAGGCCGTGGATCCACTATTAAGGGAATCAAAAATAATGCTGAAAAATACTACCAAGGCCCCAAATACCCAACTTTTCTTCGAGTCCATCACGGTGACGACAATCAAAGAGAGTAACCATACTACCTGGAGCCACTATAAGTAGTGATACAAGCATCGCCAGGGCCATGCCCCCTGAACACGCCGATCTTTTTATTTTGTTAATCTCATGGCCTAGTTTTTGAGCAGATATGGACTTTTCTCATTCGAAATATTTTCTGTGAAAAATCACGACCGAACCAGGTCGATCCCAAAACAGACCAGCATATTCAACAATATATGCCTGAGCGTAAAATATGGGCAGCCACCTTCGTTATACAACATTGGTCATTCAGGTACCCGATTACCCTTGAAACTCAGCCTAGTGAATTTTGGGGAGACAGGTGTGCTCTTTTCACGGGCGTCTGTAGCCTGGACGGCTGCAGTCGAGCCCCCCGGGATGGATTGATGGCGTACCGGGAAAGGAGTATCCCTGTCTCAGACCGAGTTGCTGAGAGCAGGGGTAACCAGATCCAGGTATTAAAACCAGGGGCAACCCTACAACTCACCGCCTTCGATAATCTCCAGGGAATACTGTTGCAGCAGGGGAAAAAATGTTCTGAAATCTTCTTCGAATCGGCGGTAATCCCTGCGCAGATCCTCACCGGCCTTGGCCATCTCCGACTCAAAGGTGCTGCGGTGCGCCAGCCCCTGCAGAGCCCGGTCGACGCCCTCAAGACGGCGGTAATGCACCAGCCAGTTGCCGGCTTGCATGCGGAGGAAGGTCTTCTTGGCTCTTGTGGGGAAAAGAGACTGGAACTGTGCCAGGCTGCCGTAGGCGCGGTGGGCGAATTCCTCGAGCGTCATGGCACTATAGTCATGCCAGTTATGGGCGAGAAGGTGGTCGTAGAAAACATCGACTATGACGGCCGCATAATGCCTATGTCGGCGCCACAGACGCCGTTTGCTCCTTCTCACCAGAGGATGTCGATCGGTAAAGGCGTCAATGCGGCGGTGATGGAGGATGCCTCTGTAGACTTCGCTGGGGAAATTCGGCGCCCGTTCACCGCGAAGAAAATCGGCAATAAAGCTGCCCGCCAGTAACGTTTCTGAGCCAGAGGTAAGAGAGAAGTGCGCCAGAAGATTCATGGATCAGCCGGCAAGACGGCTTTCAACTGCGGTCGCCATCGTCGAGTTTGATACGCATCTCGATTTCCCTGGCACCGTCGGTGAGCTTGAGGGAATCGACAAAACCGATAACAGTGCCGGCCAGACAGTCTTGGATGAATTCCTTCATCGGTATCTTTCTGCCGTTCACCAGCAGAAATACCTTCTCAGGCCTCTGGTCTCTCTGCTGGATAAACCGTTTTTCGATGAACTGGGCGATCTCATTTGCCTCACGGAGACTGAAGACATAGTCACCGGCAATATCAAGGTCGGTGGCAATGGCGATGACTCCATGAACTTCCCGGCGAAGATCCTGATCGCTGTCTCGGCGCACCTCGATTTTGGCGATCTTACGGGCATGTTTGAAGCCTTCGCCTATAACGATGTCGGCATCGGCAAAATAGCGGTGGGCCAGGGTAACGACGGACTGGTCAGAGGGGCCGGTCTGCAGCACCATCTGGTCAGGAGCGACAAACAGCACCGAATCTGCACCCGCCAGGCGATGAGCGGAGGTGTCGGTTCCCGTGCTGTCAAAGGTGACACCGGTTTCATTACTCGATTTCATGACAGCGACCCGATGGCCGCGGGTTTTGAGGTGTTTGACCACCTGGCTGACCAGCGTCGTTTTGCCGCTGTCATGATAGCCTATGAATGTGACCACTGCCGGCATGAACCACTCTCCTGATACGCTGAAAAAAATGGGCAGACCAACCTCATGCTCAACATTTCGATGATGGCTGTCCGCACCTGATGGATAAGGAGTGCAATTATGCCATACTCGGTGCCAAAGCGCCAGCATTGGACCAGCGTACTACTGGAGCCAGACTGGCAGCCGGTGCTACATCTGATCGAATGCGCCAAGTTCCTGAAAAATATCTTCCAGGGGCGGCCTGGTGTTGATGTCGACTACCTCCGCTGCGGTAATCACCCCTTCCTTATCGATGAAGAAGAGTGCCCGCTCGGAGGTACCGTCGGAGCGCAGCACGCCGTATTGCGCTGCTACCTGCCCATGCGGCCAGAAGTCGGAGAGCACATCGAACCAGAGCTCACCCATCTGTTGCGTCCAGGCGTAGAGGGTGGGAATATTATCGACGGAGATGCCAAGCAGCACGGCATCGCTTTGGCGGAACCTGTCTTCGACAATATTGTAACCGGGCCACTGCCCGGAGCATACCGGCGTCCACGCCGCAGGTATAAAGGAGAGCACGACGTTGGCTTTGCCGCGAAAATCAGCAAGCGTCACATCGTTTCCTGAAATCGCAGGTAGCGTAAAATCAGGAGCCTTGTCTCCAACCCGCACCTTGAGAGTGCTGTCGACTGGCTTGAGATCGCCGGGGTTGTAGATATAGTCGTAGAAGCGACTCACCGGCCCTCCGGCCGCAGCATCATGCACCGGATAAAAGACCAGCAGCGCAGTTATCAAGACAAAAGCAGCAATATGTTTCATGACCGGCACCTCATTTATACCCGGCACTCTCAAGCAGCTTCTCCAGAAATTCCTCGGGGCTGTGGAAACCGCCCGACTGACGCAGAACGATCTCAGGATCATGCCCCTCTTTAAGCAGCACGCCGAGAAAACCGGGTGTGCCCTCCCCGCCGAGCTTTTTGTATAAGGCCATCGACTTATCCGGAAACAGGGGAAAGGATATATCGTAGGTGTCACGGAACTGGTCAACCTCGAACTGGGTGTTAGAGGCGCCCAGGCCGACAAGCCGGATATCGACGTCGTGTTCCTCCTGCCGCAGCGCCAGATCATGAAAGTCATTGATCAGCGGAGCTTCTGCCTGGCAGTAGGGGCAGTACATGCTGAACAGCTCGATAAGGAGAATATCGGCGTCAACTTCGGCAAGGCTGAAGGTCTCTCCTGGCTCTTTTTCAAGGCCCAGATAGGCGCGTTCCTCCGTGCTTTCAGGGACGGCAACACTGATTTCAGGCAACGTTTCGGTTGCAGCAGGTCCTGCTGTTGCTAACAATATGGCTATAGCGAAGACGGTGAAGCAGACGGACAGACTGAAGCGTTGGAACATATTTCGACCTCTTGTAGTTGTCCGGATAGTAATCCGAAAATGCAAAAGGGCGGGAGCAACCTCTGCTTGACCCGCCCTATCTCAAAGAACATCTTCTTCGAGAAACCGGAAGAAAAAAGAGCACCGGTTCCTCAGCCCCCTCCGGACAACCCTCGATTTTTTAGTGGTTAACGGGGGAGTCTTTCGGAGGATCTACCATTAATAATTATATCTACTATGTAATATGTCCACCTCTTCTTTCGGTTTATAGCCTGTTTTCATACTCTCGAGGGAACCGGCAATGGCGAAAACGGACATATAGACATGGGTCAGATAAAAGGCGACAATGCCCATGCCGAGGAAATTATGGATTATGGCATAGATGCGCACAGTATCCAGACCGGCGCCGAAGCCCCAGATGACATAGCCGGTATACGCCATGACACCGCCGCCTACCGTAGCAAACCAGAAATACATCTTCTGGCCGGCATTGAACTTGCCGGCAGGCACCGGTTTCTTCTTTTTGCTCAGATAGCCGCCGACAATGAACATCCATTTGATGTCATGCAATTGCGGTAACATATCCCTGACCCAGAGAAAAAACATCAGCAGGCCCGGTACGACAAAAACCACTGCCGAAATGATATGGAGATATCGGGCCGAACGGATAAAGATACCCCCGCCGAAGAAGGCCCCGAAGATTACGAGCAGGCCGGTAATCACCAGCAGCGAAAAGGACAGGGCGGCAACAAAGTGCACGATGCGTGCATATTTGCTGAAAAACAGGATCTGCTCGCCGTCATGATCAAAATGCTTGGCGCCGACGATAAGATAGTGCAGCAAAAACACCAACGGCACGATAATGATTACCGCCAGGAACAGTGTTGCAAACCACTCATCCTGGAGAAAAGTAAAGAGCTGACCGTACCCCTGCCAGTCGCCGGCAATGATACCCATCAGCTTGTTGTAATAGACCGACACCGAATATGTCAGCGGCGACAGGAAAAACTGATCCTGCGCCGATACGGCTGCAGCCGCCGCCCCAAACAGGGCGAGTGTCAGAAGAGAAACGAAAGCGATACGTCTCTGCATATGATGCTCCACGAAATAAATACTCGATGCCGCCCCGCCTTACAGATGGCCGGAGCGGCATCAGATGATACCAAGCGTATTCTGCTTCGCTCAGTCTTTCTTGTAAGCGGTATCCCAACCCCAGGCGTTGGCTCCCGAGCCTCTCTGGAATATCCGCTCCCGGTATACATCGGCAACCTTGTCGGCATCACCGACGAGCAGCGCCTTGGTGGCGCACATACCTGCGCAAAGGGGCACTTTGCCTTCGGCTATACGGTTCTGGCCGTAGAGTTTTTGCTCCTCCTCGCTGAAGTTCTCCACAGGGCCGCCTGCGCACATGGTACATTTATCCATGGCACCGCGTGCACCGAAAACCGAGTTCGTAGGAAACTGCGGCGCACCGAAGGGACAGGCCATGAAACAGTACCCGCAACCGATGCAGGTCTTTTTCGACACCAGAACGATGCCATCATCCCTCTGGTAGATGGCGTCCACCGGACATACGGCTATGCAGGGAGCATCGGCGCAGTGCATACAGGAAACCGAGATAGCCTTCTCCCCTGGCTTGCCTTCATTAAGGGTTACTACCCGGCGGCGGTTGATCCCCACCGGGACATGGTTGCCTTCTTTACAGGCGACGACGCAACCGGAACAGTCGATACAGCGCTCGACGTCGCATAAAAATTTCATCCTTGCCATTTTCTATACCTCCTTACTCAGCAGGCTTAGGCCGCGCTGACTTTGCACAGACCATCTTTTGTCGCCTGAATCTGTGTGATGATATCAAATCCATAGTTGGTGATAATGTTGCCGGGCTCGCCCAAAACGAAGGGTGCATGGCCTTCGGGATACTTGTCGGCCAGCGATTCGCCCATGAACATTCCGCCGAAATGGAATGGCAGGAAGATTGTCTTTTCATCGACTCTTTCGGTGATTTTAGCCCGCACCGTGATCTTGCCACCTTCGGGAGATTCGACGACTACCATGCCGCCCTTGCGCACCCCGATATTATTGGCGGTCGCCGGGTTGATCTCGACATACATTTCCGGTTGCAATTCGGCCAGGTACTGGTTGCTCCTGGTCTCGGCGCCGGCACCCATATGTTCGACCATGCGGCCGGTGGTGATGACGTAGGGGAACTCCTTGACCAACTCGGGATTCTGCTCGCTCTCGTAGCGGGTATCGACCCGGTAATGATTGGGCTTGTCCTTGTAGGTCGGGTACTTTTTGATAAGATCCGGACGCGGCGAATGCAGTGGCTCGCGATGTATGGGGATCTGATCGGGGAAAGTCCAGACGACGCAGCGGGCCCTGGCATTGCCAAACGGCGCCATACCCTTTTTCAGCGCCTCCTTGATGGTCTTCTGCGAGAGGTCGGTCTTCCAGTTGGTTCCCGGAACGATATCCTTGAACTCTTCATACCCGCCGGCTTCCTCGCTGCCGGGGTTGCAGACGCCCTTGGCCGCCAATAGACCCTCTTCCCTGCCGCTCATCACGTAGGTGGTAAGCGCGCCGAACCTGTTTCTGAACGGCAACCCGCCTTCCATGACCGGTTTGGAGATATCGTAGAGAATGGGGGTACCCGGATGCTCTTCGCTCCAGCAGGGCCACGGCATGCCGTAGTACTCGCCGTTGCAGGGCCCGCCCTTGGCCTGGAGGTCGTCGATATCGAAGGTGTGCCAGTTCTCCATGTGCTTCTTGATGCGTTCCGGACTCTGGCCGTTGTAGCCTATGGTCAGCGAGCCTTTGCCCAGTTCGCGAGTGATGTCTTCGGGAACCTCCTTGATATTCTTGTAGAACTCATCGGCAAATCCAAGACGCCCTACCAGATCGGCCATGATGTCATAATCCGATTTGGAATCGTAGATCGGGTCGACGACCTTGTGACGCCATTGGATCTGGCGCGAAGTCGAGGTGACCGAACCTTCGGTCTCGTACTGGCTGGAACTTGGCAGGATATAGATATTATCCTTGTCGCCCAGGGCAGCGGTCATGGTCGGAAAAGGATCAACGACAACGATCAGATCAAGCATGTCGTAGGCCTTCTTGACCTTGTGGTACTGAGAGTTGGAGTTCGGTCCACATCCCCACTGGATCAGAGCCTTGAGCGGTGTATACTGATGGATCTTGTCCTCCTGTATAACACCTTCGTACCATCGGGAAAGAGTAAAGCCCTTCTCGTTCATCCACTTCTTTTCCTTGAAGCGGGACTTGATGTAGTCGTAGTCGACGTCCCAGACCCGGCTCCAGTGCTGCCAGGCGCCGTCGCTAAGGCCGTAGTAGGCAGGCAACGAATGCGACAGGATGCACATATCGGTCGCCCCCTGGACATTATCGTGGCCGCGGAAGATGTTGGTACCTCCGCCGGACTTGCCCATATTGCCCAGAACAAGCTGCAGAATGCAGAAGGCGCGGGTAATGGACGAACCGATATGATGCTGGGTTCCGCCCATGCACCAGGTGAGGCTGGTAGGACGGTTGTTTGCGAGCAGCTTGGCCACCCTGGTGACTTCGGCTGCGGGAATGCCTGTGATATCTTCTACCACCTCGGGCGTATAATGAGAGGCGACTTCGGCCATTTCCTCATAGCCTGCAACCCTGGTGGAAATAAAATTCACGTCTTCCCAGCCGTTGGTGATAACGGCATTGATGAGACCCATCATATAGGCCGCATCGGTTCCCGGACGGATACGAACGAAATCGGTTGCCTTGGCTGCAAGCTTGGTAAAACGCGGATCTACAACGATGATCGGAGCGTTGTTCCTCTCCTTGGCGTGCAGCACGTGCTGCATGGCCACTGGATGCGCTTCCGGCGCGTTGGAACCGATAAAGATCATGCTCTTGGCATGCCTGATATCGTTCAAGCTGTTGGTCATTGCCCCGTAACCCCATGTATTGGCGACACCTGCCACCGTTGAGGAGTGTCAGATACGGGCCTGGTGATCGACGTTGTTCGACCCCCAGAAGGCTGCAAATTTGCGATGGAGGTAGGCCATCTCCGTGGAGACCTTGGCGCTGCCGTTGAAATGGAGGGCGTCGGGACCATCTTTTTCCCTGATCTCCAGGAGCTTTGAGCTGATCTCGCCCATGGCCTGATCCCAGGTAATGCTGGTCCATTTGCCGTTCACCCGCTTAAGGGGTGTTTTCAGGCGTTTGGGGCTGGTGACCATATCGATGGCACCGGCGCCTTTACAGCAGTGTGCGCCCCGCGAAACCGGATGATCATGGGCGATTTCCTGACGAACCCAGACACCGTTCTGAACCTCGGCCTCTATACCACAGCCGACGGCGCAGTAGGTGCAGATGGTGCGGACTTTTTTCGAGCCTTCGTACTGGGCCTTGCGCGCAGGCGCGGCCGCCACCTTGGTGGTAAGTTTACTGGTCATGGCCGCACCGGTCAGGGCGGCAGTGGCTGCAGAGATCTTCAAGAACGATCTCCTCGCCAGTTTGGGATTGAGTGTCACCTTTCTGCCGGTGCTTTCGACACCGGTGCCAGAGGACCTCAGTATTTTGCTTCGTGCCATGTGTCTGTCTCCTTGATTGCTAGCTCACAATTCTTAGAACTGAATATGCTGGCCACTGTGTCCCTGCATGCAGGAACCTACGATTTCAACGAATCGTAGTACTTTTTGAAGTTTTCACTTTCCTGATAGCAGGTCTCGTCCCCGTCGTGCGTTACGGCTGCCGTTTTTCTGGCTCTGGCGGGTTTGATGGCCGCCACACTGCCGGCCACAACCGCGGCACCAGCCAGAATGTGCTTGAGAAAAGAACGACGTTTGTCCTGGTCTTTTTCCATGTGCCTCCTCCTTGTTCAACTAGATCTTGGTCTGAGGGCCGCCGCACAGGGCGACCGACATTTTCCGGAGAATTTCCGGAGTGGAACTCTCACTACTTTTCACAACTTTTTTTGATTACCCCTTATTCTCAGCAACTCGGTCTGAAGCAGGGATATTCTTTTCCCCATAATTGGCTAGGCTGAGCTTCAGGGGGAATCAGGAAACTCTTTATCACCCGTCATGCCGCCACTCCCATAAGCTCCTTTTCCATCTGCAGATAGCAGCAGAAAAACTGGCAGCAGAGGGTATAAAAATCTGCAAATGTATTTTCCTGCGCGCTTTTCAGAAGACTGTCGGCAAATGGCAGCATAAACCGGCGCAGCAATTGCTCCTGGTAGCTCTGTACATCGCCGCCGGTATCTGCAAGCGTTTCCTCTTCGATGAGTCTGGCGTAAATGTCTAGCATAACTACCAGGGAATCCTCGGTGTCGATGGTATCCTCATTGCGCTCGATTCCTGCCTCCATAAGCAGCGAGCGAATATCCACCAGTGTTTTGCCGTGACTCCTGCCGCTGAGATAAAAAGAGGCAGAGGTCTGCAGCCCTTTGTCGGTGAAAGGATCGGTGAAGAGTTTGTAGTATTCCTCCTGCAGCTCCTCAAGGCTCTTGCGCTGCAGACAGCTCCGTATCGCCGCCACCTGGCTGTCGAATGCATCGCCTACATTTTCCTTGGCCAGGGCGTTGAAAGTTCCGCGCCAGCGGCTCAGTTTCTCGGCATCGGGTTGACTGACATAAAACGATTTAATCAGATCGACGATCCGCAGCCGTACCTTGGTGACTTCTTTTTCCAGCATGCTCATGACTCCTCTGCCTCAAAAATTTGAACCACCCTGCAGTCGCTGCAGTACTCGAAATGGTCACGGTTTATGGACTCGCGCGCTGAAAGTATCTGCAGCACCCGGTCCAGACTTTGACGCGTACCGAAAACCTTGCCGCAGCCTTTGCAGTGTGCCGCCTCGGCACGGGCAAGCTCCCTTCGCGCGAAATATCCAGCATCGACAACTGCGGCCTGCTCCAGAGAAAGGGCATTTTCCGGACAGACCCTGACACAGATGCCGCAGCCTACGCAAAGGCCGGCTTCATGGGTGAGGGTCAGCTTTTCCTCCTGCGCCTTCAAGGCGGTGGTTCGGCACTCGTTGAGGCAGGCCAGGCACTGGCTGCAGGCGGAGGTTTTGCAGTTGAGAGCAAAAAAGTCGCCGGCCGTCTCTTCAATCGCCAGCGGCGTGCCGGCAGCGGTGATCAGCGAAGCTGTGATCTGCGACAGCATCGCTTTGCGGCTCGCCGGGGTTTTCAGATCAACGGCTGCTTCCAGCGGGTGGCGTTCATTGCCACCTGCTTCGAGGGTGACATCATCGATCGCTGCAAACTCGACGATTTTCCTGCCGAACAGCGATGTGGTTATAGCGTTGGCCTTGTCTGCCTGCCGCAAAAGCTGGGGAGGCGGATGCGCAGTACTGCCGGTAACCACGGTGATGGTACTGAAGCCGCGGGCGAACAGCAGGAGAAAATGGAACCAGGAGAGAAAATCAAGCGAAGGATATTCGAGGAAAAAGGTATTCGCCTTTTTATCCTTGTCTCGTCGCCACCACAACTCCTGCAACTGCTCTTCACCACCGATAATCAGGGAGCTGCCATGGTCTATTTCCAGTGTCTGCAGATAGTTGACAAGGACATCATCCCGGAAGAGCGAATAGTCCATGGCCCCCGTGGGACAGATTCCAACGCAGTTGCCGCACTCTTCACAGAGGAGAGGGTCGACTTCGATCCCCTGCGCGCCGGCGGTGAGGGCGCCGTGAGGACAACTGTCAATACAGCGGGCACAGCCTATTTCCAGCCGGCCGCTGTATTGGCAGATGCTGTTGTTATGGCAGACAACCTCGGTGATATCAGCTGAAAAAAGCGTCGAGAAATACGTTTCCAGCTGATTATAAGAATAGACGCAGTCAAGATCTTCGGGCAGTTCGGGCGCAGCCCCCTGCAGAAGAATGAGCGCGGGCAGGTTGAGAACGACCTCCTCTGCCCCGTATATATCCAGGGCATCGGTTTCACAGGCATCCTCGCACTTTTTGCAGAAGGTGCAACGGGAATAGTCTATGTGCAGCCGGGGAGATATACAGTGCTCATCGCAGACGTCGCTGCAGGCGCCGCAATAGGTGCATAGCTCCGCATTGAACGGCGAACGCCGGCGGTAATGGACGCGGCACCCCTGTGACGACTTTGCAACAGAAAGCTGGAGAATCTCTGGATAGTCAGGATGTCGGCCGTCGATCAGCAAGGGATAGATCTCCAACACGCCGCCGTATGTATCGACAAAGCGATCGAGGTCCTCGGCGCTCCTGCTGATCACGCACACCCGCGGATCCGCCTCCAGTCGGTAGCTCTTGGAAGCAGCACCCTGCAGCCTGAGCAGTTCCGCCTTGGCCACGGACAGTAATTCCTGCTCGGAGAGATCGCTCATGTCGGTGCAGAGTTGCAGGGTCGGAGAAAGCGGCACAGGGCTCTCCGGAGAGAGTGTGGGAAAGCCGCCGGCCAGGAGAACCTGGGCCTCGCCCTCTACGACAAAAGGCGTGCCGGGCTGCAGTTTGCCCTGGTAGTTTTGAAGAGCATAATTGCCTGTTCGGTCGGCACTGAGATAGCGGGTAGTAAACATCTTCTTCATGGGCACCGTCGTTGATAAAAAGAAAAGGGTCCTGCTCAGCAGCGGCAGCACTGTGCCGCTCCGGATACCGCCGTGTCCCCGGTTGTCGGCACGAAAGCCAGTATGCAGAGGCTTTCCCGGCGGTATTGCCATGACACGCAGGCATGTTCGGCACTATAGACAAAAAGGTGCAGGGTGAAAATCGGGCGAATGCCCATTCTCATGTAGGGAAAAGACGGACGGGCTGTAGGGTTTTTACCTACACGCCGGCTGTGCCGGACGAGTCCTTTTCCGTCCAGAGGACGGCTCTTCGGGTAAGTTCGGCACCGCTTTTTATACCCAGTTTCTGCTTGATCCGGTCTCGGTAGGTACCTATGGTTTTAACCCCAAGCTTCATCCTTGCAGCGATCTCCCGTGTAGACAGGCCCATACCGATCAGACGGAACACCTCAAGCTCCCTGTCGGTCAGCGCCTCTTCGGTGGAGGCTGAACTGGTGTCGGTGCCGTCGTGGAATTTATCAAGCAGCCGCATCATGATTTTTTCACTGACATGGATACGGCCTTCGAGGATATTTCTGACGGCCCCGACAATTGATTCGGCCGCCTCCTTTTTCATTATATAACCGCGGGCCCCGGCACGAATGGCCCGTTCGGCCCATACCGACTCGTCATGCATTGACAGCACCAGTACGGCAACCTTCCTCGCGCCGCCGCTTATCTCCTTGACCAGATCAAGGCCGTTCTCATTGGCAAGAGAGATATCTACTATGGCCAGATGGGGCTCGCTCTCCTTCATGGCCCGGCGTGCCGAAGCGATATTCTCGGCAACCGCACAGACCTCGAAGTCCTTCTCCTGGTCAAGCAGCTCCTTCATGCCCATGCGCAGGATCGGATGATCGTCAACTATGAGGATTTTGGTCATATTCAGATTTCTCCTTCCAGCAGTATGCGGCTGCCGCGACCAACCTCCGAAGTCACGGCCAAGCTGGCGTTAATGGCCTTGGCCCGGTACTTCATGGTATGCAGGCCAATGCCCAGCTGTATTTTCTCTTCGTCGAATCCGCAGCCATCGTCGTTTATCTCTAATCTGAGACTATTCCTGTCGATGAGCAGATGTATCTCTATCCTCTGCGGTCTGCCGTGACGGGCGGCATTGAAGACAGCTTCCCTGGTGATATAGTAAAGATGTATGGATGCCGAAGCATCTATCTTCTCCCGGTCCATGTCGATTATCATATTGCACTGCAGATCGAAGAGATTTTCGATTTCAACCTTGAGTTCCCCGAAAGAGGATTCCAGGCCATGCTCGACCACATGGACGGGATAGAGGCCCTGGGCCAGACGTCGGGTAATCTCAATGGCTTCACGGATGAGATTGCGTATGGCTCCAAGTTCCTCGGCTCTCTCGGCTGATTCACCGCCCAGCTTCTTCTGAAGAACCATGCACAGCAGTTCGACGCCGCTGAGATGCGAGCCGAGATCGTCGTGCAGATCGCGGCCGATGGTGGAGCGCTCCTCCTCGCTGACGGCGATGATCTGCCTCTCCAGCCTGGCCATCTCCTCTTCGGCGCACATCTTCAGCACGTGCAGCCACAGCCCTTCGAGCAGCATGGTGATCTGGCGAACATCGGAATTGTCATAATCGCTGCCCTTGTTGTAGACGCCGGCAACAAGGACGACCTTGCCGCTGTTGACTATGGGTACGTCGAGGTGGCGCTGCACCGGCCGCGCATAGGGAAAACCATCGATGTCCAACTCGCCGCCAACATTGCAGATTATGGCCTCGCCCTTGAGAACGGCGCTGCCGGCCAGACCAGCCTTGTCCAGAGATCTGGAGATGCCGGCGACATCGCTCTGTGGAGAAGTCGGCATCGCCGCCGCCTCATGGCGACAATAAAGGTTGATGTGGCTCTGAGCGCTATTGACCAGGGCCAGATACCCTCCTTCACTGCGGCTTATGGCGACAATGCGCTCAAGGATGAAATCGTATTTGTCCTGAAAGCAGCGTTCCTCCATCATGCCCAACTGCAGCAGCGTATCAAGGCGCAGTTCGTCGCGCCGGATAAGCTGCTCCTTTTCTGCCAGATCGTCGACCATTTTATTGGCGAGATAGCGCAGATCCTCGAATTCGGAAAAGGCCAGATGAGTATCTTCGATGCGGTTTTTCTCATCCACCGCCCGACGCAAAAAGTTCGTGAAAAGGCTTATGCCCTGTCGAATGCGCATCGAATAAAAATAGGCGAACAGCAGCATGAGCGAGACGGCGACGATGAAAAGGCTGATGAACAGAGCGATATTCTTGGTGTTGATACGAATGTAGGTTTTGCGCTCGTTTTCGATGGCCTTTTCCATCTCGTCCATGGACATGGAGGCAACAAATATCCAGTCCCAGTCCTCGTAGGATTTGACATAGCCGAGCTTATCGACATCTCTCTGGTCGCCTTCTCCGTCTGATTCACTGTAGCTGACCACTCCCTCGCCATTGCCGTTGAGCCCCGTAAGCCACATTCTGCGGCCGTAGGAATCCTCGCCGCCACCGAAATCGACAATGGAGCGACCGATCAGGCTCCGGTCACGGTGGCAGATGATAGTCCCGTCGTAACGAAAACCGAAGATCTCACCATCCCTGCCGAAATCGATATTGCGGATGCGTTCGAGTACATTGGCCTGCAGGGCGTTTTCGACATCGTCAATATAAATGCCGGCGCCGATATACCAATCAAAAGGCTTGAAATATTTAACAAAGGTTATCTTCGGATAAATTCTGCCGGTCATTCCCGGCTTGGTCCAGTTATAGCGATAGATGCCTGCGCCTTTGTCTTTGACAATGGCGGTAATGTCCGCCATTTTTCTGCCCAGCTCGGCAAGCTCCGGCGAAAACCGGTTTTTTCCCTCATAGAAGGGATCATCGCCATAGAGATCGATGGTGCCGCTGTCGACGCCGCCGGCAAAATAATAGCCCCGGCCGCTGCTCCAGCGTATGGGCCTGAGAACTTCAACCACCAGGTCTTTGAGTTCCTCGCGGCCCATCTCGTCTTTGTGCCTGCTGTACATATGCGAGGCTATTGAATAGGCCGCCTGCACCCTGTCCCGAATCTCGCTTTCAATCTGCTGTTCAGCCTGCGAACGTCTGTATTCGATGAAGCCGATCACCTTGCCCACCTCTTCGGCTACCCGGTTGCGGTATCTGTCCTTGTAGCTCTGCTGGATGTTGGCAATGCTTTCAGAGTAGGCCTCGTACTCATTGAAGGCCCAGAATATGGCCATGAAGACGCCGAGGGAAACAATCACCGCCGCCGAGGCGAAAAAAGGCGACGAGGACAGGGAAATGCGCCTGCCGCGTAGATTCAAGCGTTCAAGCAGTGTATCGAAAAGTGACATTCTATTCTGAGAGCTCGCCTTTCATCGGTACCGCCTGGTTTCCCGTCGAGTCGAGCACATGAATGGCAGGCATAATGCCGGTGAGATATATCTCGTCCATGCCCTGATGGTCTCGGGGACCGAATTCGAGGACAAGCCCTCCGAGGTCGTAGCGGCCGACACTCTCCATGGTTTCGATGAACTTCTCCCGGGTCAACTCACCCGTGACGCCACGGGCAATTTCAGCGAACAGCCGGCCGGCGATATAGCCTTCGAAGGAGGTGAAGCCCACCGGCATATCGTGCTGGTATTTACTCATGGCAGCCCTGTACTCTTGCACCAGCGGCAGTGCCGAAGATTGGGGATAGGGTACCACCTGGGAAACGATGACATCGTCGCCATAGCGGCCAAGCGCTTTTTTCAGGCTTTCGGTTCCGACAAAGGAGATGCTGCAGTAGGTGCGTTCACCGGGCATTTTGACCTTGCTCAGTTTGATGAACTCGGCACAGGCGGAATATGCCCCCACCAGCACGATGGCCTCGGGATCACCGCGATGGACGTCTCGCAATCCCCCCATCACTGCCACCGTATTGCGCTCGTAGGAACCGGTGGAGACCAGCCCCATGCCTCTTTTCGCCAGTGCCTCCCTGATTCCCTGAAGACCGGCAAAGCCATAGCTGTCGTTCTGGTAGAAGCAGGCGATTCTGCTGATCTTCTTTTCGTCGATAAGATAGGAGGCCAGTCTTTCCATCTCCTGAAAATAGCTGGCCCGGACGTTGATCACATATTTTCGAAACGGCACCCGCAAAAATTCGGCGCCGGTATAGGGCGCGAAAAAAGGCACTCTGTGCTCTTCGATGATCGGCACCACGGCTTTGGACGTCGGGGTGCCAACCTCGCCGATGACCATGAAAACATCATTGTCGATAAACATCTGGGTGTTGCGAATAGCGCGGTCCGGCTCATAGCCGTCGTCGCGGCTGATAAGCTCTATCTGCCTGCCGTCGATGCCGCCCTCGTCGTTTATCTTCGAAAATGCCGCCAGCAGTCCGGTTCGCATTCCCACTCCGAGATTCTTGGCCGGTCCCGACAGAGCGCAGGACTGTCCGAGGACAATGGGTTTTTCCGCAGCCCAGGCGGTGACAGCCAGGGCGATACACATCAGAGTCAGTACGGCACCGCGGCCGATGGCGGTTATTTTCATCATGACACCCTCTTATAAAAATGCCCCGCTGTACCACAACGACGATGGCGGAGCAGAAATTACAGCGCAGAATAGATAATAATCGGCCGTATGGCAAGGGAAAGCGACCAGCGGATGACGAGGGGCTCCCCGAGACATTGACCATCAAATTGCCATTGTCCTCTTTACATTCAGATTCCGGCTGTGTATTAGTGTTTGCTGAAAAACTCCCCCAGGTCGCCTCGATCATCGCCGAAAACGCTTCGGCGGCAAGCACCTGCAATGGATGCAGGTGCGGCGAAGCGCCATTATCACTCAAGAGAAGAAAAACGACACCACCATCATGAAAACCATACTTTCCGGCTCTCTTGCCTACGACCGCATCATGGAATTTCCGGAACTGTTTTCCGACCACCTGCTTGCCGACAAACTCCACGAAATCAACGTCTGCTTCATGGTCAACGGCATGACCGAGAATTTTGGCGGCACTGCCGGCAACATCGCCTACGCCTTGAAAATGCTCGGCGGCAGCCCGGAGATCAGCGCCACCATAGGCCTCGACAGCCACCGCTATATCGAATGGCTGCACAAAAACACAATCTCCACGGACAGAATACAGCACATCGAAGACGAGTGGACCGCCGGTGCTTACATAACCACCGACAGAAACGACAACCAGATAACCGGCTTCAACCCCGGCGCCATGAAGTATTCCTCCACTCTCGACTTCGACAGCTTCGGCAAAAACACCCTGGTCATCGTCTCCCCCGGCAACCTCGATGACATGGTCCGCTATCCGCAAAAGTGCCGAGACAAAGGCGTCAAATACATCTTCGACCCCGGCCAGGCCCTGCCCATGCTGGAAGGCGAAGAGCTGCTGCGCTGCATAGACGGCTGCCTGCTGCTCATGGTCAACGACTATGAGATGAACCTCATTGTCAGCAAAACCGGTCTGGTCAAAGAGGAGATCCTCGAACGCGCCGGTTCCACCGTGGTCACCCTCGGCCATGAGGGCTCCCTGCTCTACACCTACACCTCTGCCGTCAAGATCCCAGTTTTTCCGGCCCGCAAGGTCGCCGATCCCACCGGCGCCGGCGACGCCTACCGCGGCGGTCTGCTCAGCGCCCTGGTCCGGGAACAGTCGCTGGAAGAAAGCTGCATCATCGGCAGTGTCTGCGCCTCCTTCGCCGTCGAGCGCAACGGCACGCAGATGTATTCCTTCGACGAGCAGGAGTTCAACGCCAGAAGAAAGCTCATTTGAGATGCCGGAAAAGCCCGCAGGTTCAACCAGCAAGACGGCTCCGGTACTTCAGTCTGTGTGTTTTTCCATCAGCCAACGGAGGACTCCGGCGGCAACAATGCTTACAGTTGAGACCTCGAAGACAATGACACCGGTGCACCGACATCCTTTTCACCCTCACCGCCATAACGCCAATGAGTAACCCAGTTACAGTTTCCCACAAAACACTGATCATCACCCCTGAAGGCAGCAGCGAAACAGAGGAGCTGCTGGCCCACGAAACTCCCTATACCGTAACCCTCAACGACGAAGAAATCGGCTCATCGATGGTCTTGCCGGTGGGACTGGAAGAATTCGGCGTCGGTTTCCTCTTCGGCCAGGGATATATCACAAAACCGGGAGAGGTGATCGAGGTAATGGTCTGCCCCGACGGTCGCATCGCCGTCTATGCGGATGTCGACGAACAGATACGCCACGAGGTGATCATCACCTCCGGCTGCGGCGGTACCGGTAAAATATCCAAAGAGATGCTCGAAGGCGCCTTCGAACCCCTGCAGGAAGCCGTCATCTCCTTTCCCGAGATCAAAGAATTCATCCTCACCGTTCTCCAGGCCTCGCCTCTGGGACCGCAGACCCACTGCGTCCACGGCTGCGGCCTCTGGGCTGACGGCAGGTTGCAGGCCTTCTATGAAGACGTGGGTCGGCACAATGCCGTCGACAAGGTGCTGGGCGCCATCCTGCTGGGTCGGATTCCGGCAAACGGCGCCGTCTACACCACCGGCAGGCTCACCTCGGACATGGTCCTCAAGTGCGCCCGGATAGGCATCCCCATCCTCATGTCCCGCACCGCTTCCTCCTCCCTCGGCCTGGCGATTGCCAAACGAGCCGGCGCCACCCTGGCCGCCTATGCGCGCCCGGAACGGCTCAATGTCTTCTGCCACCCGCAGCGGATTGTCGTCTGAACAGAGGACTGCGGGCCCACTCAGCCTCCGTTGCTCCCCCAGAGTCCACCCCGGAAATCCAACGTTGTTCCCTGACAGCGTGATTGTAGGTCAGCGTAAGTTTCTTCAAATTTCCTTATGGAAAAGATCAACAATTATCAATTGCATTTTCAAACTCATTCACTAGGCTCAAACGGGTTCTAGCGCCGGAGGCGTCCGAGGGGCGACCTTTGAGATCAACTTTTACTATGGGGGCATAGATGGCTGGCAAGAAAGACAAATACAGTATCTCGAATACCGACTATGTGGTGGGACAGGATAATGTCCAGAAACTTGGATTTGATGTGCATAATCCTGTATTTTCCATAAGCGCTGGGCTTATCATGGTGTTTCTTGTGGCAACGCTGGTAAGTGATGCGGCCACGGCCAAAGCAGTGCTCGATGGATTGAAATGGAAAATTATCGGCAATTTCGACGCCCTTTTTATCTGGTCGGGCAACATTTTTGTCATCTTCTGCGTGGTACTTATTTTTTCCCCTTTCGGCAAGATTCGCCTGGGTGGCAGCGAGGCCGTCGCCGAGCACTCCCGATTGAGCTGGCTGGCCATGCTTTTTGCGGCAGGCATGGGTATCGGCCTGATGTTCTGGAGCGTTGCCGAGCCGGTGGCATATTTCACAGGCTGGTACAAAACTCCTCTCAACGTTGCAGCCAATACACCGGAAGCGGCACGTCTGGCACTCGGAGCAACCATGTTTCACTGGGGCCTGCATCCCTGGGCGATTTACGGCGTCGTCGCTTTATCTCTGGCCTTTTTCGCCTACAATAAAGGGCTGCCGTTGTCCATACGATCCATCTTCTATCCGATCCTGGGCGATCGGGCCTGGGGCTGGGCCGGCCATATCGTCGATACCCTCGCCGTTATCGCTACCCTTTTCGGCCTGGCAACTTCACTTGGCCTCGGCGCCCAGCAGGCGGCCAGCGGCATGCATCATGTTTTCGGCATAGAGGCCAGCATGAATCTGCAGATCGGCATCATAATCGGGGTGACGGCGCTGGCAGTAATCTCCGTTGTCCGCGGCATCGAGGGCGGCGTCAAACTGCTCAGCAATGTCAACATGCTCATCGCCCTCGCCCTTTTCGTTTTCGTCGCCCTTGCAGGCTTCGCCATCGCCATGGGCTCGGTGTGGACGACGTTCACTGCCTATGTGGAAAACATCATCCCCCTCTCCAACCCCCACGGACGCGAGGATCAAGCCTGGTTTCAGGGCTGGACCGTGTTTTACTGGGCCTGGTGGATCTCCTGGTCCCCCTTTGTCGGCATGTTCATCGCCCGCGTTTCCCGGGGCCGAACTATTCGGGAATTTCTGATAGCGGTGCTGATTGTGCCGACGGTGGTGACAATTCTCTGGATGTCCGTTTTCGGCGGTCTGGCCATCGATCAGATAACCAACAAGACCGGTATATTGGGAACAGAAGGTCTGAAAAGCGTCTCCCTGGCGATGTTCCAGATGTTCGACTCCCTGCCCTTCGGCACCGTCCTCAGCTTCGTCGGCATAATTCTGGTACTGGTCTTCTTCATCACCTCTTCCGATTCCGGATCTCTGGTCATCGACAGCATCACCGCCGGCGGCAAACTCGACGCGCCGGTACCGCAGAGAATCTTCTGGGCCTCCATCGAGGGCGCCATCGCCGCAGCTCTGTTGTGGATTGGCGGCACCGAAGCCATTGAGGCACTCCAGGCGGGAGCCATATCCACGGCACTGCCCTTCACCTTCATCCTGCTGTTGATGTGCGTCAGCCTGGTTCTGGGATTGAGAACCGAAAAATATCGGGACAAGGCCTACGGACCGCTTTCAAGGGCCCGGGAGTCGGCGTAGCCGGCACCATATCACGAATGCTGAAGTGACTCCTATACCAGCAGCTCAGCCAGGCGAGTCCTGGCTGAGTAGTGGTGGGCGACCTGTGCCTGAAACAGCTCCGCCGTCGCCAGTGCATCGGTGAATGCGTGGTGAGCCCGGTAGGCGGGAAGCCCATAGCGCTGCCGGCTCCGGCCCAGCCTGACGGAGACCGGACTGCGGCCCTGCAGTCGGCGCAACAAAGTGGCCACAGCCCGCCGCCGCACGCTCCGTTCGATCATCATGGTATCGATGACGGGGAAAGAGATCTCTTCTCCTGTATGCCGACAAAAGGCACTGCTCAGGAACTGGCGCTCAATGGGGTGATAGTGGACGACGACAATACTGCCAGAAAGTACCGCTAGAAGTTCTTCGAGAACCAGGCCTATGCCGGGAGCGCCGTCAATATCCCCATGGGTGATACCATGTATGACCACGGAATCTTCCTTGAGCCGGCGCTGAGGACTGACCAGCCAATGGCGCCCCTCTTTGATGCGGATGCAATCAAGAGCAAAGGGTACGGCACCGATGGAGATGATCTCGTCGCGACTCGGATCTAAACCGGTTGTCTCGAAGTCGAGGGCCACAAAAGGGGTCTGTGCCAGCGTTCCCGAAAATACTTCCAGGCAGCGGCCGTAGAATTCCTGCAGACGCTGATTGGTGGTATGCCGTTTCCTGGCCTTGAGAATTACCTTCCAGTCGACGTTGAGCCTATCATCTCTTTTCATAGTGTTGAACATCGTTTATGAAGTCGAGCTGAAGCGATTGCCGGTGTAGCGGAATTTCAAAAAATTCTGGGCCCTGCTCAGTATCTGGAAAGCATCCTTGAGATTCCTTCGTTCAAAATCGGAGAGATCACCCGGATCGATGGTGTTGTCCGGTTCGATCCCGTTTTCAATATCCCGGGCCTGATGCCGTATGCTGACCATGGAAATGAACTCCATGGCGTCACGCAGGTCCGGTCCCCGCCCTTGAGGCAGAATGGCGGCGGCGATGACATCGTCGAGCCGCTCGAAAGAGTTGTGGGCATTGGAGCCCACGGCCAGAGCATGCACCCGCAGTATATCGGCCAGCGGTGCCGTTCCCCGGCGTTTGAGGTTGATGGTGTTGCGCTGGCGACCGTCCTTTTCCATGACGAAATTCCGGAAAAAACCAAGCGGCGGTGTGCGGTTTAAAGCATTGCGGGCCAGGCAGGCGAGAAATCGCCGATTGTCCCGCGCCCTTCCGACGATGAAATGCTTCAGTTGCTCGGCCCATGGTACCTGACCGTGTACGCCGGCAAGATCGAAAAAAATCGAGCTGTTGAGCAGAGCCTCGGGGCTGGGTTGCTCGATCCAGTCGAGAAAGCAGCTTTTCCAGGCGCTCAGGGTCTTTCGCCACTGCGGATTAGAGGCCATTATGTTACCGGTACACCTGGGATAGCCGCAGCGGGCAAGGCTTTCACAGACAAAGGAGGTCAGGTCGTCGAAGTACTCGCCATGTCGGTCCGGCTCATAGGCTTCATCGACGATGATGGCGTTGTCCTGGTCGGTGACGATCAGCTGCTCATCCCTTGCCATGGAGCCCAGGGTGATAATACAGTAGGGTACAGGGGGCGGCCCCAGCCTCTCCTCGGCCAGTTCGGCGAGACGCTGGATAAAGGTTCTGCCGATTACCGACATGGAACTGCCGATCATATGCGAATTGGCACCTTCGTTGACCATCCGGACATAACAGCCGGGAACGTCTTCGGCGGTTTTGGCCAGTTCTTCCACCGTTGTCTGGGCGCGGATATTGCTCACCAGCAACAGACTGCTTTGGGATTCATAGCGGAGGATATCGGCGACCTCGATGATGCCGACGGGCACGCCGTCGCGAAGAACCGGCAGATGATGCACCTGGTGCCGCAGCATCATCAGCATCGCCTCGAATATATAATCGTTATGATCCAGGGCAACGATATCAAGAGACATGACCTCAGCGATTGCCGTGTCCCCGGAAAGCCCGCGGGCAAGTACCCGGGTGCAGAGGTCCCTGTCGGTGAGAATACCGGCAAAATCGTCATGACGGCCATTTGCCGGCTCGCTGTCGGCGTCGACAATGAGAACAGCGGAGAGATTGGCCTCGGTCATGGTGACCGCGGCATGTTCAATAGTATCGCTGGATGAGAGAATGACGGCCTCGCGGCCCAGCAGCGTCTTGACCTTCGATTTGGTTAAATGGTTGCCGCCGGCGGCTACGGTAACGGCATTGCGCAGGCGGGCACTGTCTTCCACCTCGACAAAGTCGGAAAACTCTTCATAACGGCTGTAAAGCTCGTAAAAGATATCTTCCGGCAAGATATAGACCAGGGTGTCGGCGCTGGCCCTGGCGGAAAAGGGTACTCTGTTGTTCATAAGCAGCCCCATCTGTCCGAACAACTGGCCCCGGTCGAGCCGGTTGTAGAGATCGCCGTTGCGGCGATACAGTTCAACGACGCCGCTGCGAACGATATAGAGGCTGTGTATGGTGCCGCCATACTCGAGAATACCCTTGCCGGCACGAAAATAGGAAATTTCAAGACTGCCGGCCACCCTGGCCAGTTCTTCCTGCGGCAACATCTCAAATGGCGGGTACTGGTTGAGGAACTCCTCGATTTCTTTACATTCCGGGTGCATGACCTGAATTCTCTGTCGTAGTAATGGGATATTACGTGTTCTTGCAATACGTTGCAGAGGTTATATACAGTTTTTCCGTTGTCGTCCACCGCAAATGAAGATCAAATACTCACCTGAAAGACTCCCAGCCCTGCCGGCTCCCAACCCTGAATAAATACCAGGACACTAATCTCCACGACAGACGCTGGATTCGGTGATCAGAGCTCATCGCACTCCATACCCGAAAGATACCACGACACCGTCTCCGCCACAGCCAGGGCTGCAGGATAACGCCCCTCGGTGTCCGCCCGCACCGCTTGGACAATGTCTTTTTTGCTCGAACCATGGACAAGAAAGCAAAGAGTCCGGGCAAGCTTAATCCCTTCAAGGGTGAGACTGATCCGCGGAACCGGAGGAGAGGCTGTCTTCGGGGGGTCGACGGCAGTTACCAGCCCGGAACTCTGCAGGGCGGTATCGCCTGGGTACAACGAAGCGGTGTGACCGTCTGCGCCGAGTCCCAAAAGGACAAGATCGAAGAGAGGCTGCTCAGGGGAGATACTGGAAAGAGTAGTCTCAATGAGATGGCCGTAGGTTTCGGCTTCCCTGGCTGGATCACCCTCACCATGAATTCTGTGTACCTGGTTCGGCGGTACCGGCACCGCTGAAAGAAGAGAACCATAGGCCATTGCGTAATTGCTGTACCGGTGGTCGAAAGGGACGCACCTCTCATCACCGAAAAAAACATGGGCCCGGCACCAATCTATTCTCTTTCGCCAGGGCTCGGTTGCCAATAGCTCGTAGAGCGCGCCGGGGGTCGATCCCCCGGCGAGCACCAGGCTGAAGCACCGGCGCCGCTCAAGAGCAGCGGTACTTGTTTTGACAATTTTTTCTGCAAGAGCGGCTGCCGCAGCCTCTTTTTCAGGAAAACAGTAAACGCTCACGAGACGATCTCCCTGATAGTCGGCAATATCTCCTGCGGCCCCCAACTGCCGGCCTCATAATGGTGAAGCTGCTGTATTCGACAACTTTCTCCCTCACAATCTTCGAGAATAGGCGTCACCAGTTTCCAGGTGGCCAAGATGCCGTCCTGGCGCCAAAACAGGGTGCGATCTCCCAGAATGCAATCGAGCAGCGCCTTTTCATAGGCATCCAGCACAAAATCATCATATCCCTGACTATAAGAAAAGTGCAGATCACCCGTCCTCAGACAGAGCCGGGGACCGGGTATCTTGGCCTGGATGGACAGAGTGATGGACTCCTCCGGATACACGGAGAGCACCAGCCGGTTGCCGGAGAGATGATCGCCTATCTGTCCTTTAAACATGGCCAGGGGGGCCTCCTTGAAGCGGATCACCAGCCGGGTGCATTTTTCCTTGAGTCTTTTTCCGGAGATAAGATAGAAAGGTACGCCCTGCCAGCGCCAGTTGTCGATGTCGAGCTTGAGGAAGGCGAATGTCGGGGTACGCGAGTCCGCCTTGACCCCATCCTCGTCTCGGTAGCCTGCAAGCGCTTCTCCATTAACGCTCCCGGAATCATACTGGCCCAGGACAATGTTGTTCTCAGCGCCGCTGAAAGGGAGAACGGAGGTGAACACTTTGACTTTTTCGTTCTGAATGGCATCAGCTTTGAAACTCGCCGGCGGCTCCATGGCGGTCAGGGCGAGCAGTTGCATCATATGGTTTTGAAACATATCCCGCAGCACTCCCGAGTCGTCGTAGTAGCCGGCCCGCTTTTCGACACCGAGCGTTTCCGAGGAGATTATACCGACCCAGTCGATATGGGTTCGGTTCCAGATGGGTTCAAAAATCTGATTGGCAAACCGAAAGGTCAGAATATTCTGCACCGTCTCCTTGGCCAGGTAATGATCGATACGGAACAGCTGCTCTTCACTGAACGAAGCATGCAGATTATTTTCCAATTCCAGGGCGCTCTCATAACTGTGACCGAAGGGTTTTTCCACCACCAGGCGCACCCAGGCCGTATCCGTTGCGGCTGCAGCCAGACCGGACCGGCCCAGCATTTCCCCTACCTGGCTATAGAGCAGCGGTGGAACGGCAAGGTCAAAGAGAAGATTGCCCCCGGTGGAGAATTTTTCCTGGAGTTTCGTTATCGCACTCTTGAGATGACGGTAGCTCTCTTCCTGATCGTATTCAATCGGCTGGTAGTGCAACTTCTCGGCAAACAGCGCCCACGCCTCATCGTTGTCTTGGCCGGCGCAGCATCTTGCCCGCATTGCCTGACGAAACTCAGCGTCATCGAGAACGGTCCTGGCACAGCCCAGAATAGCCACCTTTTCCGGCAAATAGTTTTTGCGGAACATTCTAAACAGCGACGGCATGAGCTTTCTGGCCGTCAAATCACCGGAGGCTCCGAAAATAACAATGATACAGGGATCCGGATGGACAGCATTGTTGCAGTCTGGTACTTGTGACATGCTTTCTCCTTGCACGAAAACGTTCTCGGATACGCCGCCGTTAGCGTCGCAGGGCCATGAGTTTATGGAAAATCGCCTTGACCGTCGGGGTGAGCCGCTGCCGGTTATAGGCATCGCCGCACTGGCGAATAGCCTCCGCCAGCGTCGGATACGGATGAATCACTCCGGCCAGGCTGGCAAGCCCCATGCCTGCCTGCATGGCCACACTTATCTCACTTATCATATCACCTGCGTGGCTGCCGACGATGGTCGCCCCCAGTATCCGATCTTTGCCTTTGGCCACATGAATTTTAACAAAGCCTCTCTCCGCTCCGTCGATAATGGCCCGGTCGACCTCGGCAAACTCGCGTTGAAAGGTGGTATAGGCTATTTCCCTTTCCTGCAGATCTTTTTCATACAGACCGACATGGGCCACCTCCGGGTCGGTATAGGTGGCCCAGGGCACCAGCAGGTCGGAAACTTTGTCGCGCCCGAAAAAGAGGGCGTTTTTGATGACCATGCGGGCCATGAAATCGGCCATATGGGTGAACTGATACTTGGAGGCTACGTCTCCGACGGCATAGATATCACCATTTGTGGTCTGCAGATTATCGTTGACCGTCACTCCCGCACGCACGTCGAATTCAACACCGGCCTCTTCCAGCCCCAAATTGCTGATAGCGGGTTTCCTGCCGGTGGCAACCAGCAGCGCATCAAAGACCCACGCCTTCTCGGTGTTATCGTCGCCAACCACCATGCGGATTTCGTCTTCACCGTCTCCGCCTTCAATACGCTTATATCTGGTGTTGAAGGCAAAAGTGACACCATCGTCCATCATCGACTCTTTGACGATATCGGCAGCCTCGCGATCTTCTTTGGGCATGATCTGTTCACTGCGCAAAAAGACGGTGACCTGCGATCCCAGCCGCTGGAAGGCCTGGGCCAGTTCAATACCGATGGGACCTGCACCGATGACACCGAGGCGCCGGGGCCGCCGGGTCAGATTAAAGATGGAGTTGTTGGTCAGATAGGGGACATCGGCAAGCCCTGGAATATTGGGGATGGCGGCGGTACCGCCGGTGGCGATCACCGCTTTGGCAAAATGCAAGGTGGCTCCATCCACCTCAAGGCTGTTGGTGCCGGTAAAAGTACCCCTGCCCATGAAAACATCGACACCGAGCTGATCGGAATACCTTTGCGCGGAGTCCACCGGCGAGATGCGACTCCGCAGCCGGCGCAGACGCTCCATCACGGCACCGAAGTCTACCGAAACCTCACCATCTATTGCCACTCCAAACCGGCCTGCTTCACGTACTGCCGCAACAGCTTTGGCGCTGCGCAGCAGGGCCTTGGAGGGAACACAGCCGACATTGAGGCAATCGCCGCCAAGAAGATGTGATTCCACAAGGGCCACCCGGCCGCCAACCCCGGCCGCTCCGGCCGCGGAAACCAGCCCGCCGGCTCCGGCACCGATTACCACCAGATTATAGATGGACTTCGGCTGTGGATTGACCCATCGTTTCGGGTGCACATTGTCGAGCAGCCTGGCATTGTGTTCATCAAGGGGAGAGATGCCCACGGCCTCAAGGTCTATCTGCTCCATGCTGCCCATCTCCGGGTCGGGTCCGGGTATGCCCGGCTGCAACGCCTCCTCTCCCCGTCTCGCGGTGCTGAGAGTCCCCAGAAAATCCGACCACCGGACTGCCGGGCCTTCACTGGTCTCATCGGCCAGGCTACCGTGATCTTCATCTGCGGCAAAACGATAGAATAAAAACTCGTTTTTAAAGGCATGGTCACGGTGGACATGATGAAATACTCCCGCCTGGAGCAGGATATTGCCAAGGCGAAGGGCATCGTCCTCATCGGTCGCCAGTTGCGCTTCGATCATTTTCGTCACCGCTTCGGAACCGACAAAACAGTCGTCGTAGCTCTTCGGCGGAAATCCATACTGCCGCTGGCGCAGGTTGACAATCTCACGCAGGGAGTGTTCCAGTTCCTCGAGATCACCACTCTGCAGGGATTTATCCCCACCATGTTTTTTCTTCTGACTCACATTGATCTCCTTTTCCTTATTTGATGGTTGCCGATTTCTCCTACAGGCTCCCCCTGGTCCGTTTGCAAGCGGAACTCAAGGGGGCATGTACAGTATGTCGTCCAACGACTGAAAACCTTACACCCCCATCCACCCAATCAGAGCCTGTCCAGAATAAAGGGGCCTAATTCTAAAACCTGATTACCCTTGAAACTCAGCCTAGCCAACTATGGGAAGACAGGGGTGCTCTTTTCACTCCGTAATAGGGTAAGCTGAGGTTCAGGGGGAGTCAGAAAAGATTATACTATACCTCAAACAACAAAGAGTTGCCGAGATGTTGCAAAAACCATTAACCGACTGGACAAAAGCACAGACTTGCCTGTAGAATTAAGCCCGAGTCACATTGCCTCTTGCAGCACATACCCCCTGCGCACGCTTGCCGAAACGCCCGGACCGCAACACAGGAAAGAAAACCCATGACAACCGCCGAAACCAATACGCCCCCGGACCGGGATACAGACGATCCGGAACAGTGGGTGGATCAGTATGCCGATCCCCTCTACGGTTTTGCTCTTCTTCGCGTCACCGACGCCGCAGTCGCCGAGGAGCTCGTCCAGGAAACCTTTCTCGCCGCACTCACTGCCTTCAAAGGCGGAAATTTCCACGGCAAATCATCGCTCCAATCCTGGTTGACCGGCATACTCAAGCATAAAATAATGGATCACTTCCGCAAAAAGTACAGAAACAGCGCTGACACCTTCGACGATATCAGGGAGGAGAAGATTGCCGATTTCTTCGATGCCAAGGGAAACTGGCAGGTTAAACCGGGCAGCTGGGGAGATACCCCTCAGAAAAAATACGAACAGCAGGAACTGATGCTGGCACTGATCGAATGTATCGACACGCTGGCTGAACGTCAAGCCGACGCTTTCAGGCTGCGCGAACTCGATGGAGAAGAAGCGAAGGTAATCTGTAAGGTATTGCAGATCAGCGCGACCAACTACTGGGTGCTTATGCACAGAGCACGATTGGCGATGCGGCGCTGTATGGAGCCGCACTTGGCCCGGCGGTCGTAACAGAGGACGTGGTAATGAAAGTGTGGATGTTTAATTGCCGCAACATTGCGCGCCTGGTTTCAGAATCCATGGATCACACCCTTCCCGTCAACCAGCGGATGGGTGTCCGCTTCCATCTGATGATGTGCAGACACTGCGGCCGCTATGAAAAACACCTCCATCGCCTGCGTCGTCTTGCCCGAAACCAAGCCTTAGCCGACGGCGCCCCTCCCTCCGCATCCCTGGATGAAAAAAGCAAAAACCGGCTCCGCCGGCTCATGGCCTCGGAGTCCAAAAAGAACCGCTGAAAAGGTGTTCTCAGCTCTCTCCTCTTTGCCCCTCCCCCACGCTGCCCTCATGCTTGCAGCATTCTCCATTTTTTCTGTAAGGAACCGGCCAGCTGGTACGACAAAGTAGGCAAAGGGAATATTCTCATACCCACAATCATCCGTATAGGTACTCATAAATCAACGAGGGGTGACAATGAAAAAATATCTCATTATCCTTGGTATTCTCGCCGCAGTTATTGCTTTCTGGTTTTTCGATCTCGATCGTCATCTCACCCTGGAGGGGATCAAAGCCGCCCGGGCACAACTCGAGAGCTGGCGCAGCAATGCTCCTCTGGTGAGTGCTTTCGCCTTCATGGCCATCTATATTCTGGTCACCGCCCTGTCTTTACCGGGCGCAGCGGTCCTGACTCTGGCAGCCGGCGCCTTCTTCGGTCTGCTGTGGGGAGTGGTGGTTGTCTCTTTTTCCTCCACCATCGGCGCGACGCTGGCCTTTCTGGTAGCCCGTTTTCTTCTCCGCGACATCGTCCAAAAACGATTCGGCGATCGACTGGCGACTATTAATCGAGGAGTAGAGAGAGAAGGCGCTTTCTATCTTTTCAGCCTCCGCCTTGTTCCCGTCTTTCCCTTTTTCCTCATCAATCTGCTCATGGCGCTGACGCCTATCGGCACCTGGACCTTCTACTGGGTGAGCCAGCTGGGCATGCTGGCGGGAACGCTGGTCTATGTCAACGCCGGAACCCAGCTTTCTGAAATCGACAGCCTCAGCGGCGTCCTCTCGGTGGAGTTGATGATCTCCTTTGTTCTTCTCGGCCTTTTTCCTCTGATCGCCAAGAAAATTCTCGACTGGCTGAAAAAGCGCCGGGTCTTCAGAAAGTGGTCGAAACCTTCCTCCTTCGACCGCAATCTCATAGTGATCGGTGCCGGTGCGGCGGGACTGGTAAGCGCCTATATCGGAGCCGCTGTCAAGGCCAAGGTCACTCTTATCGAAGCCAATAAAATGGGCGGCGACTGTCTGAACTACGGCTGTGTACCAAGCAAGGCCCTGATCAAAAGCGCCAGGCTGGCCCATCGCATACGCCACGGTGACAACTACGGCCTGGAGGCGGCGACGCCGCAATTCAGTTTCAAGAAGGTGATGGGCCGTCTCCGCCAGGTCATAGCGGCGGTGGAACCGCATGACAGCATCGAGCGCTACACCAGCCTCGGCGTCGAGGTGCTGCCGGGCTACGCCAGGCTGATTGACCCCTGGACCGTGGAAGTCAACCTCAACGAGGGCGGAACGCGACGGCTAACCTCGCGCGCCATCGTTCTCGCCACCGGCGCGCGTCCCTTTGTGCCGCCCTTGCAAGGAATTGAGGACGTCGGCTACCTTACCAGCGACACTCTCTGGGATGCCTTTGCCGAGATGAGCGAAGCTCCGCGGAAACTGGTCGTGCTGGGTGGCGGCCCCATCGGCTGCGAATTATCCCAGGCCTTTGCCAGGCTCGGCTCCGAGGTCTGGCAGATTGAGATGAGCGACAGAATCCTTATCCGCGAGGATACCGATGTTTCACAATTCGCCGCAGAATCGCTCGACCGTGACGGCGTCCATGTACTGACCGGCCACAAGGCCCTGCGCTGTGAGCTGCAGGATCAGCGAAAATTCATCGTCGTCGAGCACAACAACGAGGAAGTTTCCGTGGAGTTCGACGCCCTGATCTGCGCCGTCGGCAGGGTCGCCAGACTGGAGGGATACGGCCTGGAAGATCTCGGCATTGCCACCGACCGCACCGTCATCACCAACGAATATCTCGAAACGCTCTATCCCAATATCTTTGCCGCAGGTGATGTCGCCGGACCCTACCAGTTCACACACGCCGCCGCCCACCAGGCCTGGTATGCAGCTGTTAATGCCCTGTTCGGCGAATTCAAAAAATTCCGGGCCGATTATTCCATAATTCCCTGGACCACCTTCATCGATCCAGAGGTTGCCCGAGTCGGACTCAACGAGCAGGAAGCCAAAGAAAAAAATAAAGAAGTGGAAGTAACACGCTATGATCTGGGCGATCTCGACCGCGCCATCGCCGAGGGAGCGGACCACGGGTTTATCAAAGTACTCACCGTTCCCGGCAAAGACCGGATTCTCGGCGTAACCATCGTCGGCGAGCATGCCGGCGACCTGCTGGCGGAGTTCGTGCTGGCAATGAAGCACGGCCTTGGTCTCAAAAAGATTCTGGGCACCATACACACCTATCCGACCCTGGCGGAGGCCAATAAATATGCGGCTGGAGAATGGAAAAAGGCCAATGCGCCCCAGAGAATACTTGCCTGGGCAGAAAAATATCACAAATGGAAAAGGAGGTAAAACATGCTGCGTCTACTCATCTTCTCCTGGTGCATCGTCGCTTTCGCTGCCACTCAGGCATTAGCATACGATCACGACATCTGGAACGTTCTGCTGGATCGTCATGTGCAAGCCCTTGACGGAGGAAAAGTCACCGCGGTGGATTACCGGGGCATGGCCGACGACAGAGAAATGCTGGCAGAATACCTGCAGCAGCTGGCCGGGGTATCACAGAAACAATTCGACGCTCTGCCAAGAGATGACCAGCTCGCCTTTCTCATTAACGCCTATAACGCCTGGACGGTTGAGCTGATCCTCACCGGCTATCCCGATATCGATTCGATCAAGGATCTCGGCTCGTTTTTTCAGTCTCCATGGAAAAAGGAATTTGCCGACCTGCTGGGCGAGAAGCGAACGCTCGATGAAATCGAGCACGATCTCATTCGCGGCTCAGGCCGCTACCACGAGCCGCGGATCCATTTTGCCGTCAACTGCGCCAGCATCGGCTGCCCGGCCCTGAAAAAGGACGCCTACCAGGCAGGGGTGCTCGAGGCGCAGCTGGAAGAGGCGACCAGCCTCTTTCTCGCCGACCAGAGCAGAAACCGACTGATAGATGACACCTTGGAAATTTCCAGCATTTTCAAATGGTACCGGGAGGATTTCGAGAGCGGCTGGCGGGGTGCGGACACATTGCCGCAGTTTCTGGCACTCTACCGCGACAGTCTCGGCCTCAGCGATGCCGAAACCGCACGCCTCGTCGCCGGCGACATCGATATCGAATTTCTGGACTATGACTGGAGCCTCAACAGCACCGAGGCCCGAGAAAAGCAGGTGGAACCCGGAATACAATGACGACATGACGACTCAAGGTTGAGAGTATCGGACTCAACCTCATCGGTATCGGCATAGTTCTGCCGACGGCCCTGGTCCGCAGGCTCTGGTATTATTTTCTTTCTTTGTTTTTCGAAGGCGTCGGTTTCTCTTTTCTTACTGGCAGCATTGTCTAATGGACAGGTCACCCGGCATGAACCGTGAAATGATTGCACCATCCCAGAGCATAATCCCGGATACCGAGGAGTAATGAATGGAACACTTCGAAGTACTCGAAAGAATTTCAAACATATTGAAAAAATACCTCCTGGAACAGGGGCAAGGCTCTTTTCTCCGCTACAAAGACCCCGCCGAACTCAGGGAGATCCTCCGGCTTGAAGACTCTGCAGATGGTGCCGGCTGGCCGGAGATTTTCCAGTGGATAGAAAAATATCTGGAATATTCGGTCAAGACCAATCATCCAACCTTTGTAAACCGCATGTGGGCAGGAGCGAACCTGCCGTCCATCCTCGGCGAAATGGTGACGGCGGTATCGAACACCTCCTCCTGTACCTATGAATCCGCACCGGTCTCCACCCTGATGGAAAAATATATGATCGCCGAGATGCTCGAACTGGTCGGATTTACAAACGGGGAAGGCCAAATGACAACCGGATCAAGCAATGCCAATATGCTGGCGATGATGTCGGCTCGAAATGAAATGCTGCCCACGGTTAAAACCGAGGGAATGTTCGGCCAGCAGGATATGTATGCTTTCGTCAGCGCCGATGCCCACTACTCCATGGAAAAGGCGGCCAATATCCTCGGCCTGGGGACCGCTCACCTCAGAAAAATCGCCGTGAAGCAGACAGGAGAGATGGATTCGGTCGATCTCAAGACTCAACTGCAAGAGGTAACCGAGCAGGGAGGTCTTGCCTTTTTCGTCGGCGCCACTGCCGGCACCACGGTGCGGGGCGCCTATGATCCCCTTGAAGAATTGCTCGAACTGAGAAGCAGATACCCTTTCTGGCTGCATGTCGACGGTGCCTGGGGCGGTGCCGTCGTCGTCAGCGACAGGCTCAAAGAGAAATATCTCAGGGGCATCGACCGGGTCGATTCCTTCACCTGGGATTTTCACAAAATGCTGGGCACCGCCCTGATGTGCAATATTTTTCTTATCAACCGCCGGAACCATACCTTGGGCAAGGTCTGCGGAATCGGTGACAGCAGCTATATTTTTCACGAAGAGAACATCAACGAGGTGCTCGACCTGGGAGCGGTTTCGCTGCAGTGCGGACGGCGGGTGGACAGCCTCAAATGGTTTCTAGACTGGAAATTTTTCGGCAAAAAGGGATTCGCCGCCCATGTCGAACGCTGTCTTGAACTCTGCCGCTATGCCGAGAAAATCGTCCTTGAAGCCAAGGAGCTGGAGCGTGTTCTGCCGCGAGCATCCTTCAATGTCTGCTTCCGCTACAAAACCTCCGAGGAGGAGGCCAACCGCCTGAACCTGGCCCTGCGCACGCAACTGTATCACCAGGGCAGCAGCCTGGTCGGCTATGCCTATCACGGCACGACGCTCTTTCTCCGCCTGCTGCTCGCCGGCCATGATCTGACGGAAAAAGATGTCGAGAGCTTCTTTTCACAGCTGATTGCCGCCGGAAAACACCTTGAGCGAGGTCAATCATGAATGTGACGGGTTTATGGCGTCCCGGGAAAAGAGCACCCTGTCTCTCTGGAAGTGGACATGCTGAGTTTCAGGGGGAATCAGATAATTTTTTCAACAGAGGAGCAAGAAAAATCATGAAGAATGCCAGCGGAACGCCGGTTACCTATCTCGGCCATCCTCATCTGAGACTTTTTCGCAAAGTCCTCTTTGAACTCTTTCTCCAGCCCGACCCGGAAAGGCTCGCCGCCGCCGCTTCCTCCTTTCTTCGGCAATACCCCCTGCCGCCTGCGGATTTCCCCGTAATCGAGAAGACATATTCGCGAACCATTCTCCACAAAGGCGAAAACGGCTTCGAGGCCATGGCAGCTCGATGGGACAAGGATGCGGTAACTCCGGTCCACGGGCACCCTTCGTTCATCTTCTACCACGTTCTCGAAGGAGGCTTAGCCATCGACAACTATCGCCGTACCCCGGACACCATACTCTTGGAAACCTCCTCTTTTTTGGGAAAAGGAGATTTCTTTTTCTTTCAAGGCGAAGAGGGACGCTTTGACAATCACATTCATCAGGTGCACGCCATTGAAGAAACTCTCAGCATCCACATATCCTCGGACGATTCGACCAAGGGCGAACTCTTCAGCGAAACTGGCGTCTAGTTACAAAGGACTCAAGATCCGTACCCTGCTGGTGCTGCGGTATCTCTACGCCTGCCTGCGCCATCGCGCCCTTCCCTGGAATTTTTTCCAGCTCAACAGCCGCTATTTCAACGAGACCAAAGGAATTTTCTCCAAACTGGAGATGGACGACCTCGTTCCTGAACAATGGCGCCTGCAGCAATACTATCTGGACGAAGACCAGGCGCCCGGGAAATATCCGGTTTTCATCAAACCGGAATGGGGCCAGAATTCCAAGGGTATTGTCCGTATTGACACTGAGCAGAGCTATAGAGCTTTTGCGCGCCAGACCCGTAAAACCGCCGTTGCCTATATCGTCCAGGAGGCCGCCGTCGGCAGAGAGGAATATGAGATATACTACCTGCGCTCTCCCATCAGGGAAAATGACTGTGCCGTCTTTTCCATAACCCGGGTAACCAATAGCGGTCACATCAAATCCCCCATTAACTCGGTCCATAACCCGGACACCGCTTATGTCGAAATTACCTCGACTTTTGCAGGCGACGATCTCCTGAAACTCTGGAGATATGTAAAGACAATCGGCACATTCCGCATGGCCCGCGTCTGCGTCAAGGCCGATACCAGAGAGGCGCTGCTCCAGGGGAGATTTCAGGTTGTCGAGATCAACCTGTTTCTGCCAATGCCCCTGGTTCTGCTGGCCGAAAATGTCAAAGACGCGCAAAAACAGCGCCTGGCCGGGGAGATAATGACCATTGCCGCCCGGCTGGTGAAAACGATACCGCCGGAGCAGACCGGCACCTCGATATTTTTCAGAAAGATGAAAGCCCACTATGGAATGACTCCATGAAGACCTTGAAAAAACTGCTCTACTCCTCTATAGAACGGTATTTTCTTGGGGGATGCAGCAATTACAACAGCCTGGCGACCAGGAAGAGCTGTCGCTCGAAAAAACAGGCCCGGGAGGTCTTCAAAACACATGGCATCCCCCACGCCCAAGGGGCTGTTTTCTACGGTCTATTGAAACCATTGCGCTTTGCCATCCGGCATGGCTTCCCGCTGGTGGTCAAACCTAATGTCAGCGGCTTTTCCCGTGGCAGCCATTTTCCCATAACCACCTATGGTGAGCTGTTGAAGGCTGTGGTAATGGTGAAAATATGGTGGCCGTCATCTATAATCGAACAGTATCTGCAGGGCAAAAACTATCGAATTGTTGTCCTTCAAGACGAAATAATGTCTACAATACGAAGATATCCTCCTTTCGTCAAAGGAGACGGCCGCTCAACCATCGCCCAGCTGATAGACAGGGAAAACGAAATCCGGCAAAGTATGGATCTGCATCCGGTAATTCACCCGCTGGCAAAAAACTCGACCACCGTTCGCTTTCTCAGAAAGAAGAATATGCGCCTGTCGTCCATCCCCGGGGATGGTGAGACCGTCACCCTCCACAACCGCATATCACTGGCACCCGGCGGGGTGGTGGAGGTGATCGACAAAGACAGGATCCATCCGAAGAACCGGGAACTTCTGGAAAAGATACCTGCGCTTTTTGACGCCAATATTCTCGGCGTCGACGCCATTTTCGAACTCGGCATCGAGACTCCCCATAACCGCCAGCGCGTCTTTTTTCTCGAAGTGAATTCAAGGCCATATTTAAAAATGCACGACTTTCCGCGCTACGGCAACAAGGAAAATCTGCACCCCTACTTCGACCGCCTGGAAAAACTGGAAATTACCCAGGGGGACACTTTTTGATGCCCGGCCGCCTGTTTTTCACTTTTAGCGGTATACATTCTTTTCTCATCGGGCTTTTTCCGTTCTACCTGCCCGTCTATCTCTACACCATCGGTCTGTCTCTCCGTGAAATCTGTTTCTTTATCGCCGCCACCGGTACGGGATACTGTCTGACGCTCTATGTGTGGGACAGAGTCCGCCGAATCTTTCCCTTCCGTCTTCTTTTCCAGTGGTCGTTTGTCAGCGAAGTTGTTCTGCTGGCCTTTTTTTTTCTCGACCCCGGCATGGTCTCGCTGCTGGCGGCAGGACTGGTCAACGGTATTTTCAACTGCAGCTTCTGGACGATCCAGCGCCTGCTTTTTGTCGAGTTGGCCAGCAGCCACAATTCCGGAAGGAATTTCGGAAACTTCCAGATTTTTGTGCTGGTTGTTCTTAAGGCAGCTATCCTTGTTGGCGGGGTACTGCTGGAAAAATGGGGGCTGTTCTCCGTCTTTCTGCTCTCCCTGGCGATGGCGGCGGCAGGCGGAGTTGCCGCCCGGCTGATGGATGGGGAAACCGAGAAAAGAATCAGGAGTGCCAAACCGGTCTGTTTTCACCGGATAAGCGGTTTCGGGGATAGCTCCGGCTCACAGTCTATGTTTCTGATCGACGGCGTCTTCCTCTACCTGGAAAGTTATTTCTGGCTGCTGTCGATGTTCTTCATCGTCCGCCAAAACTTTTTCCGTCTCGGTGTGGTGGTAGTCGTGCTGGCACTGCTTTTCGGCGTGTTTTTCGTTCTCTTCAAAAACACCATAGACAGGCTGCCCGGACAGAAGGTGTATGTGGCCGCGGTTGTGCTCTATTCACTCTCCTGGTTCCTGCGGGGCACCCTTACGCAGGATTTTTCTCACCTGGCGACGCTGTGGCTGCTTCTGGTCATCGCCCTGTGCACTTCTCTTTTCAGGCTAAGCCTCAACAAACGGTTTTTTGACAATGCCCGGTTGGCCGGCGCCCATGAGTACATCCTTGTCAAGAGCTATATCTCCCAGTTTTCCCTGGCTCTTATCTTTGTTGTACTTGCAGGCGTTTTCAGTCTGGCGGCACAAGAGGTGGTCGACCAGCTTTCGCTCTGCTATTACCTCGCCGCCGTGGCCTCGCCGCTCTACCTTTTTTACCGCATGAAAGTCCCGCACCGCCTTGATGCATCAACATCGACAGCTGCTGCTGGTTTGATGAAAAATAGGTGAGGACGCCCGAGCGCAGAGGGCCGGCTCTTCTTCGTTTCTGCTTGGTACCGCCGAGCCAGGAATCGACCAGTTTACTGTTGTTTTTCATCCACTGCCGCGCCGCCTCCTCCTGGGAAGTGGTCCGGTTCATGGCATCCATGAGGCTGCCTATCTGCTCATCGCTGAAGCTGAATTCCTTGAAAAAATTGACCACTTCAGGCATATCCTTGGCTATTCCCGGCCGGACCATGGTATGGATATTCTCCACTTTGCCGTAGACATTGCGCGGGTCGTCAAGAAACTCCAAGTCCCAGCGGGCAAACATCCAGTGCGGTTTCCAGCCGGTGACGACAAGGGGCCGGATCGGCCATGGTCAGTTCAACCTCATAGCCGAGACGCTCTTCGAGCACCGCCTGGGCCGGATCGGTCATGGCAATACCTTCGGCCCAGCTGACATAGCCTATGCGCACCACCTGGCCTTGCTCGCCGGTGTCGATGTCATGTTTGAAGACATATTTACCTGCCAGGCCGCTCTCGAAACCAAGACCGATTTTCAGCTGTTCTATGCCCTTGAGAACCTGCTGGCCGAGTCCGCCGGCACCGATCATGGCAGCGATGACCTTGTTCGAGCCTGGCGTCCCGGAGCCTGACGGCGCCTTTGATCCCATCGTTTTCCATGACGAAGGCATAGGAGACGCTCCGCTCCTCCATGACCTCAATGGCCCTGTGCACCGAATCGTCTTCAGTAACTGCAGGCTGCTCTTCCGCCGAAGCGGTGCCCACTGTCAATACCCGGCTGCGGTCGACGTTCTCAACAAAGTTGGCAACGTAGTCGCTGGCCGGCTCAAGAATGATTTCCTCGGGTGTACCGACCTGAATCAAGACGCCGTCCTTCATGATGCCGATATGATCGCCAAGCGACAGCGCCTCACCAAGATCATGGGTTATAAAGAGAATGGTTTTGGGATACTGTTGCTGCAGTTTTTTTTCTCAAGCGCCAGGACATCATCATCGTCGATGTAAACCTCGCCGGCAGTAGGCTCGATGAGCCTGTTGATGCAGCGCAGCATGGTGGATTTACCGCTGCCCGACAAACCCATGATAACGAAAATCCGTTCCTTATCCACCTCCAGACTGACATTATTGACCGCCACCACACAATCCGTGCCTTATTCACTTCGTCCCTCTCTTTGCCATCGCCGGCCATCTGCAGGGCCTCGTCTAGGCTGGAGGCAGGCCCGAAGATTTTAAAGAGATCCTTTATTTTGATCAGCGGCACGTCTTCTCCTTGCAGTAGTGACTGGTGCCTGGACGGCCCGCAGGCCGTCCAGGCAGTTGTGATTTTTAGATTTATTTACTGCGCATGCCTTCGGCTATGCGATCTCCGGTTTCCTTATCGATATTACGCCAGTATTCCAGGGACCGCTCCAGCACCGGTTCGGTGACCCCGTCCTTGAGATGGCCGACCACATTGGAGACCAGGCGGTCGCGCTGGTCATCATCCATGACCTCGCGCACCAGGGTGCCCGCCTGGCCGAAGTCATCGTCGTCCTGGCGCTTGGTATAGGCGGCACGGATAAACTCACCGCTGGCGTTCCAGGTGGCCGTCTCCGGGTAGCCCATGTCGTTGGCCTCGGGGCCGCCTTTTGAATTGGGGGCATAAACCGGGTCGCTGACATTTTCCACCCGCATCTGGCCGTCCTTGCTGTAGCTGTGAACCGGACATTTCGGCTTGTTCACCGGAATCTGTTTGAAGTTGACGCCGAGACGGGCCCGATGGGCATCGGCATAGGAGAAGAGGCGGGCCAGCAGCATCTTGTCCGGACTGGGGCCGGTTCCCGGTACCATACTGTTGGGCTCAAAGGCCGCCTGTTCAATCTCGGTGTGGAAATCGGTGGGATTGCGCACCAGAGTAAGCCGGCCGACCTCGTGCAGCGGATAGTCGCTGTGCGGCCATACCTTGGTGAGGTCGAAGGGGTTAAAGCGATAGTCTTTTGCCTCGCCGAAGGGCATGATCTGCACTTTCAGGGTCCAGCTGGGATGATCGCCGCGTTTAATTGCCTCGAAGAGATCACGCCGGTGATAATCGGCGTCTTCGCCAGCAAGGCGATCTGCTTCCTCCTGGGTGAGAAAATCGATGCCCTGATCGGTCTTGAAATGGTACTTTACCCAGAAACGCTTGCCGTGAGCATTGACCCACATATAGGTGTGGCTCGAGTAGCCGTTCATGTGCCGCCAGGTTTTGGGAATGCCTCTGTCGCCCATGAGCCAGGTGACCTGATGAGCCGATTCAGGTGAAAGTGACCAGAAATCCCACTGCATGTCGTGGTCGCGCAGGCCGTTGTCGGCCCGGCGTTTCTGCGAGCGAATGAAGTGCTGAAATTTCATGGGATCACGAACAAAAAATACCGGAGTATTGTTGCCGACCATGTCAAAATTTCCCTCGCTGGTGTAGAACTTGAGGGCAAAACCACGCGGATCACGCCAGGTATCTGGACTGCCGCGCTCGCCGGCGACCGTGGAGAAGCGGATGAGGGTATCGGTTTTGGTTCCCGGCTGAAACAGGGCCGCCTTGGTGTAGGAGCTGACGTCCTGGGTAACTTCAAAGTGGCCGAAAGCCCCGGAACCCTTGGCATGGGGCTGACGCTCGGGGATCCGTTCCCGGTTGAAATTGGCCATCTGCTCGAGAAGATAATGATCTTGAAGCAGGAGGGGGCCGTCTGGGCCGACGGTAAGCGAATATTCATCGCTTGACATCGGTATACCAGCATCGTTGGTCGTTGGTTTGCGGTCGTCGTTTTTCATGAATGATCTCCTTTTCTATTTCTAATTACGTATGAGCTTTTCAGCCAATCTCATACTGGTGTTCTGACCAGGACTGCTTATTTCTTCAGCGCTTTTTCTCCGGAATTATTTCATCGGCAGGGTCCATGATTTTCCCTTCCTTGACGGCGTCAATAGTTTGGGTGCCGCTGCCGCCGGCAACGTCGGGCTGTTGGCTGGTACCGGTGCGGCTGGTTGACGAACGGTCTTCTCTGGCCCAGGCCGTCCGGTCGATGCGAATCTCCTCCTCGACGTCGGTAAAACCGAGTACGTCGTAGACGATCTGTCTCAACCGGCTCAGCTGACGTTTATCCGGCAGGGCACCTTCAAGCCTGAGCCGGCCATCTTCGCAACTCACCTGCAGATCGTCCAGCGGCACCATGCCGTCGCGGACAATGGCGTCTGTCACCGCCTCGACGCGCTGGTCGTCGCCAAGCCCCCGCAACTCCCGGCCGGACGGACCGCCTTTGGCCGCAGGGGACTCTGATTCTTGAATAGGCGGGGGTACATTTCGGCCACCCTCTTTTTTCTCGGCACAGGCTATACACAAGCTGGTCCAGGGCAGAACCTCAAGACGCTTCAACGAGATGCGCTCGCCACAGGACTCGCAGATATCGTACTCATCGTCCTCTATCCGCTCGAGGGCATGATTAATTTCTGCTATTTTCTTCTCCCCTTCTGCGTCAAGCTGTTCCAGACTCCCGGCCATCTGCTGACTGGCGGCCCGTTCTTCTAGCTCCACCTGATCCTGTCTGAGGTTGGCCCTTGACTCTTCGAGAGTGAGCCTTTGTTGCATCAGTTCCTGGCGCTGCGTTTTCAGGCGATCTTGTAGGTATTTTTTCTGTTCTGTATCCATTGTCTTTTCCTTCCGGCATAAAACACTCCCAGCATTTTCTGCGGCGATGGTGTTACTGTCAGTGCTGATTGTCTTCTTTTGCAGGACAGTAATCTTGTCATATCGGAAAGTACTCCGCCGCCGATATTCTACCGCCCTGCAGCTGGCTCACTTCTCTCTCCCCGGCTCAAGCGCAACGATGCTATGCTATGTCTCAATCGAAAAAAACCCTTCAGATACAGGCGACAGACCTTAGCAGCAGCCTCAGCAACCCGCGCCTCATGGTCTTTGAGCCCGAGGCTCCTGACATTTCTGAAGCTTTCTCTGGCATCGGCAATTCACAGCTTCAGGGAAGCGACAACAATCCCTGCAATTCCTTTATTATTTCACTATCTTTTGCCTAACACTTCATCTTCAATATCCATGCCATCTATAAAAAATCTTCTCACTACCAAATCCGTAAGGTTTTGTATTTGTGTGCCACTTCATTTACACAAGCAGCGAATCAGAATAGATCTTTTATGTGACACCAGTATATAGACAGGCTGAAACTGGCTGAAACTCAGCCTAGCCGATTATGGGGAGACAGGGGTGCACTTTTCACGGGCGTCTGCAGCCTGCCAGCGGGCGGCGGAGCCGTAGCGGCCAACATCTCTACGGAAACAGATACCACTTGAAAAGTGACAAATAAACATTCATATACAGGAGAAGACCGTGGCCGCAGCAGTCATCGATCTTGGCGAGATTCAGGGTGGCAGCGGTCCCGTCACCAGCCAATCACGTCTGCTGAAAACGAGGGGAGGCGCATATGCGGAAAAGAGAGCTACAACTCAAGACACTGGCCGAAAAGGCGCAAGGGTGCAGCAGGTGCCCGCTTCACAGGGGACGGACCCACGTCGTCTACGGCGAGGGTCCAGCCGCCGCATCGGCCATGCTTGTCGGTGAGGCACCGGGCAGGGCCGAAGATGAAGGCGGTCGACCATTTATCGGCAGAACCGGATCCTTTTTCAGAAAGATGCTGGCATCCTGCGACCTGCCCAGCGAAGAGCTCTACATCACCTCGGCGGTGAAGTGCCGGCCGCCAGGCAACCGCGACCCCAAAAAAGATGAGCTTACCGCCTGCCGTAGCGCCTGGCTTGAAAAACAGATCGAGCTGATCGACCCACCTTTGATACTGGTGCTCGGCAAATGCGCCGCCGTGCAGATGCTTGATTGGAGAGGCAGCCTCAAAGAGCTGCGCGGAGGATTCCACAGCCGGCAGGGCCGCTGGCTGCAGGTGACCTATCACCCCACTGCGGCTATGCGTTTTCCCAAAATACGAGAGGATTTCAGAAAGGACCTGCAGCGCTTTGGCCGCAACCTGGCACACAGCCAGAACAGCAACCGCTGACAATGGTGCAGACAGCACTTCTGCCAGCACACACCCACTGGCAGGAAACTCGCTTTTTGCACCATTGCTTCAAGCCGCCGGCCATGCTATGGTTGTCTCAATCCCGTATCAGCGAACCTTGACCTGCAAAATCCTGGCAACCAGGAAAAAGAAGCGATGAGAGACAACGGTAAACGACCCCTACGTCGCCGAAACACTCACCCCCGGTCCGCGGCAAATGCTCAGGCATCAAATATGTCGGGATAATATTTTTTTGCGCATTCGGGGCAAATGGAGTGGCTGAACTCGGTTTCCAGCCGGCTGGCGAAGTAACTTTCGATACGGTTCCAGTAGCCTTCGTCGTCGCGGATGTTTTTGCAGTGGGCGCAGATGGGCAGCAGTCCCTGCAGCTGCTGTACATGATTCAAGGCCAGACGCAACTCCGAAACCAGACGCTGGCGCTCGATGGCGTAGCGGATTGAACGAACGATGGCCGATTGCGACAGCTCTCCTTTGAAGAGATAGTCCTGGGCCCCGCGCTTGACTGCCTCGAAGGCGACTTCGTGGTCGCGGTGGCCGGTCAGGATTATGCCCGGCACGTAGGGATGCTTGTCGTGAAAGGCGGCAAAGGTGTCGAGACCGTTGCTGTCCGGCAGAGAAAGATCGATAATGGCCACATCAAAAACAGCGGACTCGGCCATAGACAGGGCCTGCTCCAGACGCTCTGCACGGAAGACAGCGGCATCAATCAGCTCGGAGCCGGCAATAATCTCGTTTATGAGTATAAAGTCGTCGTCATTATCCTCTAAAATCAGTGTGGATATATGCTGCTTCACATGCTTCTCCCGGGGTCAGACAATCAACCGAATTATTAGGCATATTATGTCTGCAGAAACAGACGCTCGACTTCCAGAAACCGATTCTATCCTGTTCGACAGGACAATGCAAGCGCTGAAAAGACGCCGCTTTGGGCATAGATGGTCCTTTCCATAGTCCTCCACCTGCACCGAGGCCGGTAACGGCCACCGTCAGGACCTCCACACGGCGCAAGGAAGGCATGATATTTGCAAAAGACAGTAAGTAAAGACCGCCCAGTCCCAATTGTAATAGGTACCAAAAGGGAGCACAAAGAGAAGACAATGCCAACAACCACCATCCTCCTCTCCGGCAAAAAACAATCCACAGAGATGATTGCCGGACTGCTCAGCGAACTCGGCTATACAGTCGTCTCCGCCGCAGAGAAGACGCCGGGCCCTGGCGACATTGACAGGCTTCGCCCCCAGCTGTTGCTCTGTGACATTACAGCCGACGATATCGCCGCCTCTGGCGAGTCTGTGCGCCACTTGCCGGGCCGGTTTAACCTGCCTGTCGTCCTCTGTCTTACAGCCGACATCCTTGACGATCTTCCCGCCGGCTTCTTCGACGGCGGCTGCAGCTATATCATCAAACCGCTCGTCAGGCGCGATCTGCAGCTGCGTTTAGAACAGTCACTGGCTGTGGACAGACGCCGGCAACGGAGAGAAAACCTGCTGAATTTTACCGAAGCCGTGAGCGACATGGGCCATTGGCACTATCATATTGATACGGACCGGCTCCAATGGTCGCCGGGCGTATACCGCATCCTCGGACTCGACCCGGACCTGACGGGTGCGGATCGGGAGACGCTGATCTCTTCGGTGCATGCCGATGACCTGCAGATGATTGAAGAGTATTACCGGGAGGCACCAAGCAAACGCCGCCCGACATCGATCAGTTATCGGATAGTGCGTGGCGACGGAACACACCGTTTTGTCCGCGAACACTTTTTGCCGCTACAGGAGGGTACCGATGCTCCCGTCGTGCTTGCCGGGGTCCTGCAGGATATCACCGAACAGCGCACAACAGAAAAGGCCCTGGAGCGAAGCGCCGCCGAAATGGATCAGTTCGCCCATATCGCCTCCCATGACCTGCAGGAGCCGTTACGGGCCATTAACGGCTTCATGCAGCTTTTACAGAGCCGCTACCGGGACCGGCTCGACGACAAGGGCTGCGAGTTCATCGACCGTTCCATTAATGCCGGCAGGCGTATGGAACAGCTTATCAAGGAGCTTTTAGCGCTCTCGAGAATCTCCTCACGCGGTGACCCTTTCGAAGCCGAAAATCTGGAGAAAATGCTAAAGGCGGCAACCGACAGGCTAGGACCTCTGCTCAGAGAGACCGACGGCGAAGTCGTCAGTGGCGTGCTCCCCCGTTTGCCGGTTGACGGCAAACAGATAGCAAAGCTCTTCTACCACCTTATCGCCAACGCTCTTCACTACAACACCAGCGCTAGGCCCCGGGTCGAAATCAACTGCCGGCAGCAGGACTCCATGTACCATTTCTGGGTACGCGACAACGGCATCGGCATCGCTCCTGAATTTCATCAGCGTATTTTCGAGGTGTTCCAGCGATTGCACACCCAGCGGGAATACCCCGGAGTGGGTATGGGGCTGACTCATGCCAGAAAAATTGTCGAGCGCCACGGCGGTGCCATCTGGGTGGAGTCCGAACCGGCAAAAGGCGCAGCCCTTCACTTCACCCTGCCGGCAAATCGCCAGTAAGCGTGGCAATATAATAGATTTCTGCTGGTTTCAAAGTCGAGGTGGCCGGGATACAGCCGGAGTACGCCTTTATTTTTTGTTAAAGAGGAGGGAAATTGGCCAACTGCCTCCGGAGTTGGCCTCATGTTCACATCACACTCTAGCCTTTTGCGGACAACTGCGTGCTCTTGCCGTTCGGCAAAGTAAAGAAGAACGACGACCCCCGTCCCGGTTCGGATTCCACCCAGATAATGCCGCCATGGCGCTCGACAATTTTTTTGCAGACCGCCAGACCGATCCCGCTTCCGGGATATCTGTGAGTACTGCCTACTCGATCAAAGATCCTGAAAATGTCGGTATGATTTTCAAAATCAATGCCGATGCCGTTGTCGCGTACTTCGAATTGCCACTCCTCATCGCTATTCTCCGCTGAAATGAGAATTTTCGGCGGCTCTTCAGCTTTAGCGAATTTTAAGGCGTTGCCGATCAGGTTCTGGAACAATTGGGCGATAAGCATCCGATCACCGCAGACCTGGGGCAACGATTGGCGGCAAACGAGTTCAGCCGAGGTTTCGCTGATACGAATCTCAAGATCGGCGACTACCTGCCGGACAATCTCGACGGTATCGACGATCTCGATCTTGAGCTCAGCACTTTCACTGCGAGAGTAGCGCAGGATGGATTTTATCATGCTCTGCATTCTGCCGGCGCTGTCTATGCCCTGGTCGATGAAGCGCAGGCCGTCCTTGTCGAGAACGTCCTCATATCTTCCTTTGAGCACCTGCAGATATCTGCTTATGACCAGCAGCGGTTCGCGCAGGTCGTGGGAGACCACCGAGGCGAAGTGCTGCAGTTCCTGATTGATGCGCTCGGCGTCCCGACGTCGCTGTTCGGCTTCAGCTGTTCGTTCGGCAACCTCTTTTTCCAGTCCTTCTCTTAAGATTTCCAGGTTGTCAATCAAATCGCGCATCCGGTACTGCCGCTTCCGCGACCTCAAAGCCGCCTGGAAGTGAGAAATGAGCGAGGCTTTGGAGACGGGCCTCTCAAGCAGGGTAACGTTGGGCAGTTTGGCGAGCAGCGTACGCGCGGTTCCTGTCGCTACCCTGTCCCTCAACAGAATCACCGGGATTTCCGACCAGTCGGGCTGGCTGTTGAGAAAATCGCTAACCTGCTGATAGATTCCGGCAAGGCACTCCTCCTCAAGCAGAACAGCCCCCGCTCCTTCCTCTAACTCAGCCAGGAGTTTGTGCGGTTCGGGGCTGATGGTATACTCAAGACCGGCGCTTTCCGCCAACATGGCAGCCACCGCTTCATTGGCGTTATTGGTCAGGCACATGTGTATACAGAAATTGTCTGTCATAGAAGCAGCCTATTCCATCAAATTCTTGTTCCTTCCGACGAACCGCGGCTGGCCGGTGAGCACCGCTTCGAATTCGTGAATCGGCTCACCCACCTTGACTCCCTCAGAGGTGAGCTGCAGCTCGCGTATGGTCCTTTCATGGCCGCCGATCCGCTTCTTGACCACCGAGACAGCCAGGCGAATTTCCCCCCTTGCTTCAAAGCGGCGCAGCATGATAACGGAATCGGCAATATAGCTGACATCTATATCCCCTTTTTCCTCGCTGAAAAGTCCGTGTTCGGTCAGAACCATCAGGGTGAGCACCTTTTTCCGGCTGAGATAGGAAAGAATATCGTGCAGATGAGCTATGAGCATCGACTCGCCCGGCATGGAATTGCTGTATCCGGAAATGGAGTCGATGACCACCAAAGAGGATTTATTATTCTCAACGAAGGTCCGCATCATATGACCGAGTTCTCCGGCTGAAAAGTCGCCGACATTGACCTGGATGAAGTCAACAAGCCCTTTTTCGATGAGGGGGGTGAAATCCATGTTCATGCGCTTGGCCCGTTCCTTATAGGTGCGGATCTGTTCGTCGAAGATGAAAACCGCCACATGTTCGCCCTCCACGGCCATTTGGTAAGCATAGAGAATGGCGATGCAGCTTTTACCGGTGCCCGATGCCCCCGCCAGCAGGCAGGCGGTACCCCGCTGCACGCCGCCTTCGAGCATGGTATCGAGCTCGGGGTTGCCGCTGGGGACAACCGTATAGGGGGAACCGTCATCACCTGCGGCTATCAGCGGCAGCGGCGGATACACGACAAGGCCGCCGCTGCGGATGCGATAGGAGTACCTGCCCCCGCTGAAGTGGATGTTGCGCATTTTATGCACGGCTAGAGTGCGGCGCAGCCCGCCCATGGGGGGCAGCTCCAGCTCGAGAACGATAACACCATGAGCCAGGGTTCGGAAACCGGATTGTTCCTCGGCGGTATGGAGGAACAGGGAAGTCACCCCCCAGTGGTCGAACAGCGCCAGCAGATTCATGGCTTTCTGCTGGTAAATCTTCTGTTCTCCAGCGATGAGGCGAAACTGTTCGATGGAGTCGAACACCACCAGCGTCGGCGCGATTTTTTTGACGGCGGCTTCAACCGCCTTGAGCACCTCGTTGAGCTGTATTTCCGAGCTGGGCAGCAGCGTCTGCTGATTCAAGCGGGCCTCGTCCATGGCCTCAGTGGTGAGGATTTCAACGTCGATACCGCTAAGATCCCAGCCGTGAGAGGCAGCCATCTCTTCAATATCCGCTTTGGACTGGAGAATGGAGATGTACAATCCCTTCTCCCCCCTGGCGGCCCCGGCCAGCAAAAATTGGAACCCCAGCGTCGTCTTGCCGGTTCCCGCCTCGCCCTGGATCATATAGGCATGGTCCTTGGGCAGGCCGCCATCCAGTATTTCATCGAGTCCTTCTACACCCGTCGATACACGTTCAATTCTCATAGATCTTTCCTGATATCATTTCCCGCCGGCAAGAACTGTAATATCCGGCCTTGTCATAAAGATTTCCGTTCATCTCGACGCCGGCCGCCTAACGCACGCATTACACAAAACAACTCATAATATTCTACTGACAATAAAAAGACAAATCCGGCTGTTTCTACTTTTCACCTTCTTTTTATCCCATGCGGCCTCATCTCTTCTGCAGATATTTTTCGATCAGCTCCAGAATAGCCTTGGAGGCCGAATCCTTGGTTACATAATCTTCGGCGCCGGCCTTGCGCATGGCGGCCTCCATATCCTCCCGCTCATGCATCGACAGGCCTATAACGACGATGTCCTCTTTAAGTTCTTTGATTCTTCTGGTCGATTCAACCCCGCTCATACCCGGCATGCTGATGTCCATGAGCACCAGTTGAGGATCATACTCCTGCACCATGTCAATAGCCTGCAGACCGTCCTCTGCTTCGACAAAGGTGTACTGGGAAGAGAGATCTTCGAGCATCAGGCGCAGAGTGAAGCGCAAATCCTCCTGGTCGTCAACGATGAGAATAATCGGATTTTCTCCTCCCGCCTCCACCTGCTGGCGGTTATCGGCAAGCAGAGCCTCCTGGATTGCTCTCGGCGCCTCCTCCACCGGAACGGCGGGCTCCACCATGTCGGCAGGCAGAGATATCACCGTCCTGGCACCACCGCCAGGTCTGGAGATGATATTGACATTGCCGGCCATCGCCCGAACCTGCTCGATGATGCTGAGAACGCCAAAATGTTCGTTGAGGGGTGTATTGATCTCTTTGGGGTCGAAGCCGCACCCCCGGTCTTCGACGGTAACCTCGAGTGTGCCGTCATCTTCAAAATTCACGAAGACATCGGCCTGTTCGACGCGGCCATGCTTATAGGAGTTGAACACAAGCTCCCTTATGGAGCGGTAGAGAAAATAGCCGGTCTCATCGGCAATGGAGCGCTCCTCGCCGTCGACGGCGATATTGAGAAAGAAATTGAACTTGGCCTCGGCCCATCGCATTATCCACTGCAGACAGACGGATATGCCGGTTTCAAAAAAAAGCGGCGGACTCAACTCGGTGGTAACGACCCGGGCCTGCTCCATGGCCTCGCTGAGCAGACGCAGGCTCTCGCTCAGTGAAGGCCTGGCCTGGGCCTGCGACAGTTTATAGCTCTTTTCCACCAGCATTTTTGCAGCCGCCAGCGTCTGCTGTATTTCATCGTGAAGCAATTGGGAAAACCGTCTTCTTTCCGCCTGCTCCAGACTGAGCAGGCGGGAGGCGAGATTGCGCAGCTGCACGGTTCTCTCCGCCACTCGTACTTCGAGGTGCTCGTTAAGATCTGCCAGTCTCTTTTCAGCCTCAATGCGGTCGCTGATATCATGGGCCACGACCGATATGCCGATTACCTCACCCACCTCGCTACGAATCGCTGAGAGGCTCATCAGCATGGCTATCCGTGTACCGTCTTTGGTGAGACGGACCGTCTCGAAGGGCTCGATGGTCTCGCCTTCTAACAAACGGCGGTGCTGGGCTGCCAGTTCCTCACGCTTGTCCCGGGGCACTGTCAGATAGAAATGGGTGCCCACCGCCTCTTCGGCGCTATAGCCGAAAAGTTCTTCAGCCCCCTGGTTCCAGTCGGTGATAATGCCGTCGGCGTCCTTGCCGATGATGACCTCGCTGGTAGCGTTGACAATGGCCGCCAGCCTCCCCACCTCCCGCTCGTGCTCCATCCGCTCCGTCTCATCCTGGACGAAGGCGATAAGGCCCTTTACCCGATTATTCTCCACATGCGGTTCATAGCTGATCCTGAGAGTCCTTCTCCCCACTCGTGGCAGGTCAAGTGTTGAGGTATACAACACCGGCTCACCGGCGAGGGCCCGGCTGAAATAGGGCCCGATCTCGTCTACAATCTCATCGCCCAGGACTTCGGCGACGTTCCGGCCGACCACCTCTTCCCTCTCCAGACCAAACCACCTGCGGTAGGCGGCATTGCAGTAACGGTAAATCAAATCGGCATCGATATAGGCTATCAGCATCGGTACCGAATCGGTCACCAGGCTCAGCATGCGCTCGCGTATCTGCAGATCACCTTTGATCTTCTTGAAATCATCGACATCGATAATGGCAATGGTAAGGCCTTCGATAACATTCTGCAGGGTGCGGTAGATTCGAAACTGCATGACATAGTGCCGGCCGCTCCGGCGGTTGACGGCCTCGAGATCCCTCCTCTCGAAATTATCAATGACCCATCTCGCCTCCGCATTCACATCGACCCATTCGAAACACTGCTCTATGCTGTCCGCCGGCCCCCCGACATCCTGCTCGCTCAGCCCCAAGAGCTCGGCCGCTGCCGGCGTATAGGTTTTGATATTCAGATCATTGTCGAGGAAAAGCATGGGGATGCGGGTGGACTCAAAGAAGTTGTAGAGATCGCTGTTGGCCGAATCGAGCTCATTAAGCTTACGGCGCAGCAGGGTATTGACATCCACCAATTTTCCGTTGAGGGACTGTTGGTTCTCCTTGGCCATCAACAGTTCCTCGTTGGCCGTCTGCAGCTCCTCGTTCATGGTCCGCAGTTCCTCGTTGGAGACCCGCAGCTCCTCATTAGCAATTTCCAGGGCCTCGGAGGTGAAGTGCAGATATTCCCTGGTACTCTTCAGTTGGTTTTGAATCCGGCGGTCATCATCGTCCTGGTCAGGGGATTCGCTCCGGTTTTCCCTCACCGGATCGGGCGCCGGGGACGGGCTTTGCCCCTCTGCCGAAGAATCGGTCGTGGCGGGAAGATGGTGCTCCGCCGCCAGGTAGAGAGGGGGTACACCATTCTCTCCTCTAACGGCGCGCGCCGAAATATCCTCAGTGGGCACCTGCAGCAGATTACTGACGAGAATAGAGGCCTCCAGGGCATCCTCACTCAACAGCCGGCCATATTCCTCCAATGAATCGAGATGCCGCAGCGCCATCCTTTTGATTATAGGGTGCAGGACCACCTGTCTTCGCAGATGGCCGAATTCCTTGGCCATCCTGGCACCCAGTTCGACGAAAATGGCAGCCAGCCGGGTGTCGAGGTTGTCACGGTCCAGCGTGTCATGCAGGACTCCGGAGCGCTCGACGGCGGCGGCTATCGCTGCCGGCATCTCCTCGACCTCGAGGATCATATCGGTCAGTCCGCCGCCGATGGCGTTTTCCGGCATGGAATTGTACTGGGCGCTTTGCGGCGTCTGCGCCACAACCATGCCGCCATGCTCCTTGACGGTTCGTGCCCCCAGTACACCATCCACGCCCATGCCGGAAAGTATGACACAAACCGCCCGCGGTCCGCAGTCGTGGGCAAGCGATCTGAAAAAACGGTCGATCACATTTCGGCCTGGTCGCTTCCGCCCCAAATCTTCGGTGTGCAGCCTGCCGTTGTGCAGGGTGAGGGCGACACCGGCCGGAATGATGTAGACATGATCGCGCTCTATCTCCATGCCTTCGGCGGCGGCGGCCACCTTCATATCGGTTGTGCCGGCGAGCAGATCGGGCAGCAACGTCTCATGGTCCTTCTGGAGGTGCTGGATGACGATAAAGGCGAGCCCGGAGGGAGGTCCGAGCCTTTCGAAAAACTGCAGGAGCGGCTCGATCCCGCCTGCCGATGCTCCAATTGCGACGACTATAAGCCCTTCCTTGTCATCCATCCTCGAGTCCCCAAATACCTTTCCGCCTTCAATTTCCCGGCTCAGGCCCGGATTCTTCGCTCTCCCCGATATCCTCGATCTCATTTATGGACCGACGATCGGTCGTAGTCTACCACGAACCCTCTCCGCTGTCTGAATTTTTCTCGGACGATCGCATAGTGCTTGACCAAAACCCTCAAGCTCTATACATTCGTCGTCGATACTCAGCCTGAAACCTGCGGCACGGCGCCTCTGCTTTCACCGGTCTGCAGAGATACAATATAATCGCCACTCAGCCGAAGACAATGACCATAGTCGTCTTTCCCTTCCTAGCCCTCTACACCGCGGTCTTTCTGCTGCTGGCCGGCATAGGCCTGCTCGGCACCTACCTGCCCCTGCAGCTTACCCTTGCCGGGGTACCGGCCCAGACCATAGGTCTTGTCACATCGTCCTATTTCGCCGGCATGCTCGTCGGCGCCTTCCAGTGCCACCGGCTTGTCCAGAGCGTCGGCCACATCCGCTCCTTCGCCGCCTTCGCCGCCCTGGTCACCGCCGTAGTCATGCTGCACGGTCTCTATATGGAGCCCCTCTTCTGGGGAATCCTCCGTTTTCTCGCCGGCATTGCCACCATCGGTCTCTACATGGTGATCGAAAGCTGGCTCAACGAATGCAGCCAGCCCCAGCTGCGCGGCAAGGTGCTGGCAATGTACATGGTCATGAGCTATCTCGGCATGGGCGTCGGCCAGCAGCTGCTCAACTTAGGCAACAGCTACAGTCTGCCCTTGTTTTACCTGGTGGGACTGTTGCTGGCCCTCTGTCTGGTGCCGATAACCCTCACCCATTCGATCTATCCCCAGCTGCCCGCCGTTGAACGCATAAACGCCTTCGAGCTCTTCCGCAAGGCACCCACCGGCATGCTGGGCTGCGTCTGCGCCGGCCTGTTGAGCAGTGCCTTTTATGCCATAGGCCCGGTCTTCTGTCATCAGATCGGCCTAAGCGTCCCGCAGCTGACCACGGTGATGACGGCAACAATTTTTGGAGGCATGGCCCTGCAATGGCCAATCGGCACCGTCTCCGACAGGTGCGACCGGACCTACGTCCTCATTTTTCTGGGATTCATGGTGATGGTCCTGGGCATCGTCATCTTCTTCTTCGCCGCCACCTCCTACGGTGTACTGCTGGTGCTCATGGCCGTTTTCGGCGGCATGACCTTCACCCTCTACCCCGTCGCCGTAGCCCGTGCCCATGATATCTTCGAACCCGGGGACATCGTCGCCGTAAGCTCGGTGCTGCTGTTCTCCTACGGCACCGGCGCCACCGCAGGCCCGCTGCTGGCCTCAATGGTCATGGCCAGCCTCGGCTCGGCCTACGGTCTCTTCGCCTTCTGTAGCCTTGTCGGCGGCAGCTACGCCCTGTTGACCTTGTTCCTGCGTAGCCAAAAAATCATAACCGTGGTCGAGCCGGAGGACAACAGCGATTTCGTCCTTCTCAAATCAAGCTCGCCGGTGGCCGCCAATATCATCGCTCCGGACGAAGAGGAAATCGCCGTAGCGGAAAGGGCCGATACCGGTCAGGAAGCGGAGTAAGCTGCTCTATTTTCTTCCTTCCAGCCCTAGATCGATGAGTTTTTCCAGCAGGGCGCTGAAATCAAGACCATATGCAGCCGCTGCCTGGGGATAGAGGCTGGTGGGCGTCATGCCGGGGATGGTATTGGTCTCGAGCAGGAAGAGTTCGCCCGATTCGGCAAGCATCATGTCCGTACGCGAATAGCCTCGCAGCTGCAGGGCCTTGTGGGCGGCTACTCCATACTCCTGAGCCCTGCGGGTGATGTCTGCATCGACCTCGGCGGGGCAGATTTCGCGGGTGGCCCCCGGTTTATATTTGGCATCGTAATCGAAGAATTCGAAATCCTCGCCTGGAATAATCTCCACCAGAGGCAAGGCAACCGGATCATCGTTGCCTATGACACCCACGGTTATCTCCCGGCCGACGACAAACCGCTCGACCATGGCCCTGCCGCCATGAACGAGGGCTTTGTGCATAGCCTCTTGCAGGTCTTTTTCATCTTTGACGATGGTCATGCCCAGACTCGAGCCGTCGCACACCGGCTTGACCACCAGGGGCAATCCCAAAGTCGACACCAGTTCCGGGGGAGAACAGTCGTCATCCCGATCGGCTACAATGCGCCAGTCGGCCACCGGCAGGCCGTGCAGCCTGTAAAGTTCCTTGGCCAGATTCTTATCCATGGCCAGGGCCGAGCCCGTCACCCCCGACCCCTGATATGGAATGTCAAGCAGATCAAGAAAGCCCTGGACGGTGCCGTCCTCCCCCCAGAGACCGTGCAGCAGAATAAAGGCAAAATCGATCTCTGCGGCGGTAGCGGCAATTTTGGCGAGATCAGTCAGGGGGTCATACCGCACGACCGTGTATCTCGTGGTATCGAGGGCCTTCTCAACTCCTTCGGCCCCCATAAGCGACACCTGACGTTCTCCCGACCGGCCGCCGGCCAACAGGGCCAGAGTAATCTTTTTTTTCTTCATAGCTATTCTCCTCAAAGGTTGAAGGCGCTGCCGCCGCAGCTCGGGCAGTTTCTGCCACAACTCTACGCTAGCAAAGTCGCCTCTATCCGTCAAATGCTATCGCCGACCGCTATCAGAGCAGTGCTGCTCTTTTTCCGCGGCATCGGCGATGGGGCCGATAGCGGCCTCGGACTCTCCAGCTGGTCTTTAAAAAAAGATTGACATCGACACGGTTGTCCTATATAAATTAAAGGTTATTGTTGCGAAACAGGGCGCTTTTCAGCGTACCTTTTTTATATACCAATCGATAAACTACCTGCTAAACGGAGCAAACAATGATCGAAGTCGAAGTTCGTGGAGACCTTGAATACGCCATCAGACAACTGAAGAAAAAACTGCAGATCGATGGCATCAAACGGGAACTGAAGCGCCGCGAATATTATGAGAAGCCAAGCGTAAAAAAACGCCGCAAACAGGCCGAAGCGCGCCGCAAGCTCCGCAAATTCAATCGCATGAAGAAAAACTTCTGATTCCCCAGGGATTTTTCATACGGTACCCTCCGGTGAGGGAAGCTATTCGGACAAAGCACGCAGGTGCAGCACCGACTCATCCGGGTATCTCAATGGAGACGGCAATGTTCACTTCCCCCTGATCATTGCCCAGTCATCCTCAATCAACCGCCTGCCGCCTCTGAAAGAGAAAACGGACACACCAGTACTGAGCGGACATTTCGAACATCTCCATGAGAAATTCTACTGGTACCTTCTCACGGAGAGACGCCTGGCCCGCAACACAGTCGCAGCCTACAGTGCCGATATTGCCGGGTTTCTCGCTTTTCTTCTTGCCAGTGGGATTGAAAGCTGCGTAGCGGTCGACCTGCCCCTCATCCACCGCTTCCTCGAAAACGCCAGAAAAAAAAGAATTTCCCACCGCACCAACGCCCGACGCATATCGGCGCTCAAGGTCTTTTTCGTTTTTCTCGGCGAGGAGCGCCTCGTCGGCTCCAACCCCTTCTTTGCCGTCGATCTGCCCAAAAGCGGCAGAACACTGCCCAAGGCACTGACCATAGACGAAGTGAACCGACTGCTGGTTCCCGCCGTCCCCTCCAGGCCGATCGGTCTGCGGAACACCGCCATGATCTATCTGCTCTACTCCACCGGCCTGCGGGTGAGTGAACTGGTGCAGTTGCCGCTGATCTCCTGTAATCTCAACGCCTGCTTCGTCCGGGTCCTGGGCAAGGGCGGCAAAGAGAGGCTGGTGCCCTTCGGCGAAGCCGCCAAAAACCATCTCCAGCAATATCTCCAGGAAGGTCGTTCCTCCATCCTCGGCGCCAAACGCACTAATGCCCTGTTCGTCACCGCCCGGGGCAAGACCATGACCCGAGGGCGTTACTGGCAGATTCTCAAAGAAACAGCCGCCGCCGCCGGTATAAGCAAGAACATCTCCCCGCATATGCTGCGCCACTCCTTTGCCACCCATCTGCTGGCTCATGGCGCCGACCTGCGCGCCGTTCAGATGATGCTCGGCCATGCCGATATCAGCACCACCCAGATATATACCCACATAGACCACGACCGCCTCAAAACCGTCCATAAAAAGTTCCACCCCCGCGGCTGAAATTCCCCGTGTCCGGGAATTGATTTTCTCCTGCTTATAATGACTTGAAATCTTTTTTAATCGGCGATAGTATCGGCGTAACCATTACCCTCATTGAAACAGCGGGATACGTTCTGCTCCACCCGTGGCAGGCGTTGAAACATGGCAGAATTGTAAAGGCTCATCCGCCGTGATACAGTATGTCTAAGGGGTTATATTTTTTGATTATCTGACGGCATTCCAGCCCCAGCCCATCTGCTCTTGGAGGGGCTGGCCTAAATTTTCACAACCTGTCCTCGAGCAATGCAGATCATCACTACCCACCTCAACGCAGATTTCGACGGCATGGCTTCGATGATCGCCGCCCAAAAGCTTTATCCCGAAGCTCTTATGGTTTTCTCAGGCTCCCAGGAAAAAAATGTCCGCGAGTTCATCGCCGAAAACCTGCTCTACCGCTATGAGTTCCACAAGCTCAAATCCATCGATCTGTCCAAGGTCCGGGAGCTTATCGTCGTCGATACCCGCTCTTCCGCCCGCCTCGGCCCTATCGGCAGGTGTTTGAAAAATGAAGGGCTGAGTCTTCATATCTACGATCATCATCCCAAGAGTCCTGGTGATATGAACGGTGATGTCGAAATTATCGACGACGTCGGTTCGACATCGACACTGCTGGCCAGGCTTCTCAGGAACAATGACATCACCGTCACCGCCGACGAGGCTACCATCTTCTGCCTGGGAATCTACGAAGACACCGGATCCCTGACCCACCTCACCACCACCCCCGAGGATCTCCGGGCTGTGGCCTGGCTTGTGGAAAAGGGGGCGAAACTGGATATCGTCTCCCAGTTCATCACCTACGAACTTACCAGGCAGCAGGTGCAGCTGCTCGGCGAACTGATGAAGGCGGCAAACCGCTACGTCATCCAGAGCGTTCCTATTGTCGTCGTCTCTTTGAGCCTGCAAAACTATGTCGACGATTTCGCCATCATCGTCAGGCGCTTTATGAACATGGAAAACCTCGACACCCTCTTCACCCTGGTTTCCATGGCCGGCAGGATCTATCTCATCGCCAGGAGCAGGGTGCCGGAGGTCAATGTCGGCTTGATCGCCCGCGATCTCGGCGGTGGCGGACACGCCTCGGCGGCCTCGGCGACGGTGCGCGACATGACCCTTATCGAGGCTCAGGAAAAACTGATCCGGGTTTTGCACAAACATGTTCGTCCAGAACCCATCGCCGAAGAGATGATGTCGAGCCCGGTCATCACCATTCCCACCACCACCACCATCGCCGAGGCCAACGACATTCTCACCCGCTACAACATCACGGTCCTGCCGGTGGTACCGGGCCCAATGGAGACGGCAGACGGCAGCGACAGCCGCATAATCGCCGGCACCATCTCCAGGATGGTGGCGGAGAAGGCCATCCACCATGAACTCGGCCATCTGCCGGTGGGTGAGTATATGACCTCCGATATCGAGGTACTGTCACTGAAAGCGACCCTGGCCGACATCCAGGAACTCATCATCGAACACCGGCAGCGGCTGGTGCCGATCATCCACGACGGCGTGATAGTCGGAGTCATCACCCGAACGGATCTGCTCAACAAACTCGTCAACGATCCCGCCAACCTGCCCAAGAACCTGCTGCATGAATCCGAGTACCCTTCGATCGAGCGAACCCGCAACCTCACCTCGCTGATGAACGAGTGTCTCAGAGGCGATACCATCACCCTGCTGCAGACAATCGGCGAGATAGCCGACGAAGCCGGCTACAAGGCCTACGCCGTCGGCGGCTTTGTCCGCGACCTGCTCTTGAAAAAGCGTAATCTCGACCTCGACGTGGTCATCGAAGGCGAAGGCATAGACTATGCCAAAAAACTCGCCGGCAGGCTGGGAGGCAGGGTGCGCACCCACGAACGCTTCGCCACAGCCATGGTGGTAATGCCGGACGGTTTTAAAATTGACATTGCCACCGCCAGGCTGGAATACTACGAATATCCGGCGGCCTTGCCCACTATCGAGCTCTCCTCTTTGAAGCTCGATCTGTTTCGCCGCGATTTCACCATCAACGCCATGGCCATCCAGCTCAATAGCGAAAAGTTCGGCATGCTCAACGATTTTTTCAACTGCCAGAACGATCTCAAGTACAAATCCATCAAGGTACTCCACAATCTCAGCTTCGTCGAAGACCCCACCCGCATTTTTCGGGCTATCAGGCTGGAAAAACGCATGGATTTCATCATCGCCAAGCATACCGAGAGGCTGATGCGCAATGCCGTTAAGATGAAGCTCTTCGGCAAAGCGGAAGATCCCAGATTCTTCACCGAGCTGAAGATCCTCCTCACCGAGGAAAATCCGCTGCCGGCTATTGAGAGGCTGGCCGAATTCAAACTGTTTCAATTCCTCTGGCCCGACCTCAAACCGCACCTGAAAATCGACAGACGCTTCCGTCATATTCTCACCCAGGCCAACAGGGCCGTTTCCTGGTTCAGGCTCCTCTATCTCAAGGATGACCTGCACTCCTGGATGGTCTATCTCCTGGCTGTCATGGGCAGATCCGGCAGCCGTGAGCTGCGCTCTTTCTGCAGTCGTTTCGCCATTCCCCACAAAGTCTCGGAGAACCTCATACGCCAGAAAGAGCACAGCGACAAGATAGCCTCTCTGCTCCTGCGTCGCCGCACCATGAGCAACAGCGAGATCTACTGGACCTTCGAGGAGCTGACCAATGAAAGCCTGCTCTATCTCATGGCCATAGCCCGCAAGAATCATGTCAAGCGTTATATCTCCAACTACGTCACCACCCTGCGGCTGATACGCCCGAAAACCACCGGCAAAAAGCTCCAAGAGCTCGGCTACACACCTGGCCCGCTGTTTAAATCAATACTCAACGACCTTCTCAGCGCCAGGCTGGACAATATCGTCCGGACCGAGGAGGATGAAATACACTTCATCGCAGTGCATTATCCCCTCACCTGACCCATCCTTCACCTGTCGCCGAGCTCAAGAAGTGAAAGAGCGCATCACTGGTCCATAGCGCAAGGCGGTGTGCCCTTACTCCGCCGCCCGCCCGCTGCCCGTTTGTGCCGATGCCTGCACCAGACGGCCGACGGTGAGGCCCTGGACGATGATGGAAAAAACCACCACCAGATAGGTCATGGTCAGCAGGATGTCGCGTTCAACTCCCGTCGGCAGAGACAAAACCATGGCCACCGAAATGCCGCCGCGCAGTCCGCCCCAGGTAAGGATCTTGATGACATGGGGGCTGAAGCTGCGGAAAAAGCCCAACAGCTTAACCGGCACGGCCACGCAGACGAAACGCACCAGCAGCAGTAAGGGAATGATGATGACGCCGGCCGACAGATAACTCGCATCCCAGCTAAGCACCAGCACCTCAAGGCCGATGAGGACGAAAAGGACGACATTGAGTACCTCGTCCACCAGTTCCCAGAAGGTGTCGAGGTTGATTCGCGTCACCTCGGACATGGCCAAGAGACGGCCGCGGTTGCCGATCAGCAAACCGGCGACCACGACGGCCAGAGGACCGGATATGTGCAGCCTGCTGGCCAGAGCATAGCCGCCGGCCACCAGCGCCAGGGTTATCAGTACCTCTACCTTATAATTATCGACACTTTTGAGCAGGCGGAAGGCAATATAGCCCACTGTCAGTCCGAAGAGCAGACCGCCCAGCGCTTCCTTGACAAAAAGCCACAGCACCGTGCCGGCGGTTACGCCGTGTCCGCCAGTGGCTATCTCCAGGAGAACCAAAAAGACGACGACGGCTATGCCGTCGTTAAACAGCGATTCGCCACAGATTTTGGTCTCCAGGCTTTCGGGGACCCCTACCTTTTTGAGAATGCCGAGGACGGCAATGGGGTCGGTGGGCGAAATGAGAGCACCGAAAAGCAGGCAGTAAATACCAGGTACGGGGAGCTGCAGCAGCTGAAGGACCAGCCAGGTAAGTCCGCCGACGAGGAAGGTGGAGGAAATAGTGCCGACGGTGGCCAGGGTGCCTATTATCCATTTCTGCCTCGCCAGCCTGTTGACATCGATGTGCAGGGCACCGGCAAAGAGCAGAAAGCTGAGCATGCCATGCAACAGTGTCTCGTCGAAATCAATGCTCTCGACCAGCTGCAGGGCTCTCTCCTCATAGCCAACGTCAAAGACGCCGAGAAAAACCATGCCCAGCGATCCCAGCAGGGAGATGGCCATGACGCCTATGGTGGTCGGCAGTTTAATGAACCGGTGGTTGATATAGCTGAACAGGGCAGCAAGAGTAATAAGGGCGGCGAGAATATTGAAAAGCTTCATGAAGTTTGGCTCACGCGTGAAAGTGCCCAGTCGACCATGATGTGTAACGCACGGGGCGGCCGCAGCAGCCGACACCAGCCGCCCGGCCAGTCCTCTGGCACTGGCTGGACCCTGGTCTTTTTAGGCGATTTGTCTTGTTTTTCGAGGCCGGGTGATTATGATTGAGTTCCTGACGCAGGCCGATAGCCGGCTCCGGTTCGAAACACCAGCAGGTATTACCGATGAATGAACTCCTGTCAAACATAATCATACTGGCGCCGCCCATTCTGCTGGCGCTGACCCTGCACGAATACGCTCATGGCTATGTAGCCTACCGTCTTGGCGACCCCACCGCCAAGTCTTCGGGCAGACTGACGCTCAACCCCTTGAATCACCTCGACCCCCTGGGTACTTTGGCCTTTTTTCTCATCCATATCGGCTGGGCCAAACCCGTGCCGGTCAACGGCGCGTATTTCCGCAACGGCAGAAAGGATATGCTCTGGGTGGCCCTGGCCGGCCCTATCACCAACCTGGTCCTGGCTGTACTCAGCGCTGCAGCGGCCAAAGCCATCATGTTTCTCGCCCCGCTGATTCCCGCCACCCCCATGGCCCAGGCCGTTGTTCTGCCACTTTTCGAAATGGTGCGGGCCTCGATCTGGATCAACCTGGTACTCTGTATTTTCAATTTCCTGCCGATCCCGCCTCTTGATGGCAGCCGGATTCTCATGGGAATTTTGCCTGACGGCTATGTCCGGCCCTTTGCCTCGCTCGAGAGATATGGATTTGTTCTCATACTCATTTTGGCAGTGACGGGAGTGCTCTCCTCGCTGATTCTGCCGCTGATCTCCTTTGCCGAGGGGCTGCTGCTCTCTTAAGAGATATCGACCTGTTTTCGCCGTCTTGTAGCGGAACATTTGCATGTCAGCATTTGACACCTGCGTTCTTTTCCGCTACCCTCAAAAGAGAGGTTTCATTTCAGGCGCTACCGTCTCAGGCGCGTCTGTCTATCAGAATATGCACTCATTGGCGCGGATTTCTCCAGAAGAAACCGGCGCCGATTAATAGAGAGACGAGTATCCGCCGTCCCCATTCTTACCAGGTCGAGTGCGGAGTTGACGCACAGGAGTTTGCCGCTGCGGGCCGGTGAAAGGAGCATCAGCCAATCTGAATCCTTCTGACAAGGAGCTGCCATGCAAGGGGAAAGTACCGGTAAAGTTTTCCAGAGAGGTTTCGTTCTCCGCATCATACGCTATGTCCTCACCACCTTTCTCATCTTCGGCGTGGCCTACGCCCTGATTGCGGGTATCTATGCCACCAAGACCATCTTCAAGGTCAAGAAGAACTATGCCGTCGTCCTGGAGCGGCTCAGTGGTAAACGCCAGGCGGTAACCGATATCGGCTGGCATGCGCGTCTGCCCTTCTTCACCCGCATCGAGCAGGAGGTGACCCTCATGAACCAGAGGATGTTCCTTGGTGGCCGGATTGAGCCCATGCGCATCATTTCTCAGGAAAATGTGGCCCTGTGGACATCGGGCCTGCTCACCTATCGTATCCGCGACCTCGACCAGTGGGCTATCGAAAACCTCGATCCGATGATACTGCTCCAGGGCGACTACGACGGCATCGTCAAGGACATCCTCCAGGGGCAGTCGGTCAACAATCTCATCAGCAACCGCGAACATATCAAGGAAAAAATCTTCGTCGCCCTCAAATCGCGGCCCATCAATATCGGCGGGCCGTCGCTGGAGGAGAAATACGGTATCGAGGTGGTAAGTTTCGTTCTACGCGACACCCGTTTCGGCGACAAACTCGCCGAGGCCTCGGAGGAGAAAAAGCGGCGGCAGCTTATCGCCGAAGCGGAAAACTACGCGGCCGACCAGGAAGCCAGCAGAATCAAGAAACTGTACGCCGCTTATCTCGATGGCATAAGCGCCCTGCAGAAAGGCATCGGTGGCAGTGTAGGTTCCACGCAAGGGGCCCTGCTGCGTTTTCTCGTCCAGCAGAAATGGGCCGACGCCTATGAGAAGAATCAGACGGGACAGAACACCGTCGTCATCCAGGGCGGCATCGACGCGCCTCCCATAACGCTCCCGCTGCCACCTGCCAGAGCCCCAGAAGAGCAAGCACGCCAGGACCAAGAGGCCGCCCAACAGTAAAATCACCCACGGTGAGCCCATGCCCAAGCGCTATACCAAGAAAACGGAGCACGTACTGCTGCCGGAAAAACGTATTGCCGAGATCGAGTCGCTGGTGGCCTCCTGGTCTTACGACACCAAGGAATTCATGCGCGCCCGCCTCAATCAGTACACACCGCCTTCCGGACCGCTGTATCTTCTGACCACCACCATCAGAAAGTACTTCAACCTCAAAAAAGAAAAAAATTTCGTCATTCTGCGGGAACCGGAGATCCTCACGGACTGGCAGCGGCGTTTCGAACTCTCCGGCGAGACCATCCCCCGCAAGGCCTGGAACACTATTCTCGAGAGGGAGGTCTCCCCCAAAGACCACGCCCTGCTGCTGGCTCTGCTCAACCGGGAACTCGCCGACGTCCATATTCCCCACGAATTCGCCGAACTGCTGGAGAAGATCTACAAGGCCCATATCCGCAAAGAGTACACCTCCGACAGCGCGGTGCCCAAAGCACCCCTGATTCTACTCACCGGCACCAGCGGCAGTGGCAAGACCGCCACCGCCATCGAAGGCATTGAGCAGATAATATTTTCCCGGGACGTCCACGCCGAAGTCGACCTGCGCCAAAAAAAGGCCAGGATCATGTCCTCCCTGCCCCTGTGGAAATCCCTCGAAGAGGTGGATCCGGAACTGGCCGCCGAAATTGAACGGCGCAAAAAGCTCAAGCGCTACAACCTGCTCTCACAGACACCGATAATCAAGTGGATTTTCAAGAAACATATCAGCCGCAACCTCAATGAGCTCGACGAGCAGCACCTGCTGGTGGATTATTCGCGCATCACCCCCAACGATTATCAGACCTCGCTCTCCGGCGAACCCGGGAATTTCCTCAAAAAGGCCTTCGGCAGACCGACGCAGACCTGCATCCGGCATATGGAAGAGGCCCACAGCGCCTTCGCCCGCACGGAGAGCTCCGGCACTGGCTCCGGCGGCGTCGAGCGGCAGCAGCGGACCCTGGTGGATACCTCTAATATAATCATAGACGAGATCATCAACGGCACCAGGGACTGTCTGCTGGTCGCCACCTCGGACCAGCCCGAAGTCTTCGACTCGGCCATCTATCGTCGTTTTGTCGAAAAAGGCGTGATTATCGACATTTCCGAATACTGGATGAAAAAGTCCAACCTCTTCGAAATCATCCGCATCGAATTGCGTCGCAACAACGTCCGCACAACCTCCGGCGAGTCGCGCCAGGAGGGAAAACTTACCCTGCTCAACCAAGACGAGCTGAACCTGGCGGTGGGCAAGTTCTACTCCATTTTCTCGGAAAGAGCCCTGAAAGTGACCCCCGCCTACGTCCGCAAGCTGATCAGTTTTCTCATATCCATCAAGGGTAATTTCCGTACGGAATATCTTGATGATTCACTGCTGGTCCGCAATGCCTTCGAACTTGTGGCCAAGAACGCCTTCGGCGACCTTTTCAAAAAGGTAGTCAGCGGTATCGACCGTAGCGCCCACTGGAGCGACTATGTAGGTGACATAAAAGACACCTTCTCGGAGATGGCCAATAACTGTCTGCTCTACCAGGTAAGCGAGGAAAAAGGGGTGGTGCTCAACGGCCCCCCCGGCAGCGGCAAGACCTTTCTGGTCAGATCCTGGCTCAGTGAAAACGCCAAGATACACGATGTCTCCACCTCGCCCAGCGCCCTTCATAATCCCTCGGACCCCATTGACGGCACCGTCGCCAATCTGAGCAAGGTCTACGACATCGCCAAAATGATCGCCCCTTCCGTGGTCTTCTTCGACGAAGGCGACTCTCTGGCTCCAAAAAGAAGCGCAACCGGCGGCTCGCCCTCGGACAGGCTGACCAACAAATTCCTCTCCATCATCGATGGCGAGACCCCGATGTTCAAGGTTTTTACGGTGCTCACCACCAACCGTCTCGACCTGCTCGACCCGGCACTCATCCGTTCGAAAAGGCTCAAGGTCCTGGAGGTATCGGGGCATCTTGGCCAACGGGATATCAGCGCGATTATCGAATCCGCCCTCGAGCACGTACCCCGGGCCCCGGATCTGAGCGTCGCCTCCATCATCGACGCCGCAAAGGGTATTTGCAACACCCCGGCCGACTATGCCGCCTTTGTGGAAAAAGCACTTTCCCTGCGGACAACGGAACTGACGGTGCTGAAGAAATTCAAGTCCATCTCGGCGATCTCCCAGGAGAAGCAACAAAAATTTCTGGTCTTCAATCTCAAGACCATCAGCGGCATTCTCGAAACCCTGGGGGCCGACCATGATCTTCAGGCCGCGCAGAAGGAATCAGCCGACGCCTTTCTCAAACGCTACAACGATGTCATCGAGCTTTTTTCCAAAGTCAGCAGCGACGACGACTACCCGCTGAGCCACTCCCACCTGCGCAATGTCCGCAAGGAGGCCTCACACAGCCCGACCCGTCGCGGCAAGATCGAGCTCGACACTTTCCTCGAGGCCGAGCTCAGCCAGGAACCGCAGAAAGGCTTCATCGTCGGCGTCGGCGCCAACGATACCGACGGCGTCCTGCTGCCGATAGCCACCAGTCTCACCTATGGCCTGACCTCGGAAAAGGTACTGGTCACCGGCGCCGTCTCGGCTTCGGGATCGGCGACCGCACAGATGGAGATGGCGGTGAAGATGACCCAGCAGTCAGCCCAGGAGGCACTGACACTGGTAAAAAACTATTTCCAGGCACTCGACCCCCAGACCAGCATGGCCAAACTCCTGGGTGAATTTCTCTCCAAGATGACCATCCACCACCAGTTGCTCTCAGCCTCATACAACGTCGGCGGTCCTTCGGCCGGTTATGCTTTGGCGCTCAATACCCTCTCGGCCATTCTCCACATTCCCATCTATCACGATTTCGGTATCACCGGTGCTCCCTGGACCAAGGGGGTAACCAGGGACGAAGTCGGCGGCTCCGTCATCATCGGCGGCCATCGCAAAAAAACGGAAAAAGTGCTCCAGTATCTGCGCAGAATGTACATGCCGCGTCAGAACTACAACAGCCTGGAGGTAGACTTTCTCATCAATTACTGGCAGCAGAACAAGGATATCCTCGGCGTCAGTCATTTCGGCGACCTGGTGCCCGAGACTATCTGGCTGGGCGAGGAGTATGAAAAACTGGTCCAGGAACTGACGGAAAAGCGCATCAGGTTCAAACTGAACAAATACCTGCACCGGAAATCCGACGACGACACCAAGGAAAGCATCATCAGACTCAAATCGACCCTGCGACAGATGGCCGAAAAGGAGATAGCCCGTAAAATTAGAGCCATCCGCAACCACCTGCAGGCCCCCCACAATGATCCGCTCGTCTCCCTGGAGTCGATATTCGAAGAAAAAAACGTGAGCGTCAAAAA
>JGI12210J13797_10620525_pt1 | contig 107627 bp, 82 predicted proteins | sample ElkSlonscriptome_3_FD_13797 | JGI IMG/M metagenome (IMG submission 13797) | reverse complement strand
GAGCCGAACGAGACCGTGAGCGGAAGGGAGCGGAGGACGAAGCGTCCCGGCTCCTCGCCCGCGCTCGTGAAGAAGCCGAGAACGCCCGCAGGGCGGGCGAACTCGAAGGGAAGGACGCAGCGATCCGCCTGCGGGAGGCGTGGGAGCAGGAGGAGGCTCGACGTCGTGAAGAGGTGGGACGCGCCGAACGAAGGGCAGAGGAACGCGAGGACAAGCTCGACCAGACGCTCGATCGACTGAATCAGAGGGATGCGGCGCAGGAGGCACGGGGGAGGGAACTGGCCACCGCCCAGGAGGCGCTGGCGAAACGGCTCTCCACGGTCGAGACCTCGGAGCAGGCCGCTCGCTCCCGCCTCGCGCAGCTCGCGGGTATGACCGAACAGGAGGCACGACGCCAGCTTCTCGACGACCTCGTCGATGAGGCGCGGGCCGATGCGGCGAACCGGGTCCGCGAGATCCGGGAAGAGGCACAGCGTTCGGCGGAGCGTGAAGCGAAGAAGATTCTCGCGAACGCGATCCAGCGACAGGCCGCAGAGGCCACCGCCGAGCTCACGGTCAGCGTCGTTCAGCTTCCCTCCGACGAGATGAAGGGTCGGATCATCGGACGGGAGGGCCGCAACATCCGGGCGTTCGAGCAGGCCACGGGCATCGACGTCGTCGTCGACGACACACCGGAGGCCGTGGTGCTCAGCGGCTACAACCCGATTCGACGGGAGGTCGCTCGCCTCGCGCTCACTCGGCTGGTGGAGGATGGCCGCATCCATCCGGCGCGCATCGAGGAGATCGTGGCGAAGTCGGAAGAGGATGTCGATGCGGAGATGACCGCGGCCGCCGAGGAGGTCCTGTATGATCTCGGAGTGCACAACGTCGATCCCGAGATCGTCAAGATCCTGGGTCGGCTCAGGTTTCGTACCTCTTACGGCCAGAATCAGTTGCAGCACGCACGTGAGGTGGCACTTCTGGCCGGGAGCATGGCGTTGGACATGGGTCTGGACGAACAGGCCGCCCGCAGGGCCGGCATCCTCCACGACGTCGGGAAGGGCCTGACCCACGAGATGGAGGGCACGCACGTCGAGCTCGGATACCGGCTCTGCAAGAAACACGGGGAGGGGGAGATCGTGCTCAACGCGATCCGAGCCCACCACGAGGAGGAACCGCATTACTTTGCGGAGACCTTCCTCGTGACCGCGGCCGACGCGATCAGCGGGTCGAGGCCGGGCGCGCGCCGTGAGATGTTCGACGGCTACGTGAAGCGGCTCGAGAAGCTGGAGCAGATCGCGCTCGACGAGGAGGGCGTGGAGCGCTGTTTCGCGATCCAGGCAGGAAGAGAGCTGCGCGTGATGGTGGAGCCCGAGAAGGTGTCGGATGCCCAGATGGCGCAGATATCCGCGGCCGTCGCCGAACGGATTCAGAACGAGTTGCAGTTCCCCGGCCAGATCAAGGTCGTGGTGGTGCGGGAGACGCGGGCGGTCGACTTCGCTCGGTGAACGAGCAGATTCCAACAGGGACCCATGGCAGCGAACCTCATTTCCGGAACCGATCTCGCGAAGACCATCCGCGACGAGCTCACGTCCCGCGTCCAGGCGCTGTCGGACGCCGGCACGACCCCGGGGCTCGCCACGGTTCTGGTGGGCGAGAACCCGGCGAGCAAGCTCTATGTCGGGATGAAGAACAAGGCGGCCGCCGAGGTCGGGATCCACTCCCGCCAGGTCACGCTCGACGAAGATGCGAGCGAAGCCGAGCTTCTGGGCTTGATCGACGACCTCAATCGCGACCCCGAGATCCACGGAATCCTCGTCCAGCTTCCACTTCCCGAACAGATCGAGGATCGAAAGGTCCTGCTCGCCATCGAGCCGACCAAGGATGTGGACGGCTTCCACCCGATCAATGTCGGGGCGCTCTTCACGGGCGACGAGACGGCGCTTGCGCCATGCACCCCCAAGGGAGTCCTGGAAATGCTCTTCAGGACCGGGAACGATCCGGAGGGAAAGCGCTGTGTGATCGTGGGGCGCTCGAACATCGTGGGACGGCCGATGGCTTCGCTGCTGCTGATGCATCACGGAACCGTCACCGTGGCCCACAGTCGGACCCGTGACCTCGGCGCGGTCTGCAGGGAGGCCGACATCCTGGTGGCGGCCGTGGGCAGACCGGGGACGATCACCGCCGAGATGGTCAAGCCGGGCGCCGTGGTGATCGACGTCGGGACGACGCGGGTCGAGGCTCCGGACCGCCCGAGAGGCTTTCGTGTGGTCGGGGATGTCGACTTCGATGCGGTGTCCGAGGTCGCCTCCTGGATCACACCTGTGCCCGGGGGTGTCGGCCCGATGACGATCGCCATGCTGCTCACCAACACCTTCGAGGCGGCGGAGAGGAGCGTGGAGCGGACCGAGGCGTGAGCGGAAACCATCCCGACCTCTTCGCCCAGGGTGGAGGGTCGACGGAAGATGGTGCCGAGTTCGGCGATGGCGGCGCCGCGGAGATCGACGCACGGTCGGATTCGGGGACCGACGAAATGGTCCTCACCGTGAGTCAGGTGAACCGACAGGTGCGACGTCTTCTCGAGAAGTCCTGGAGCGACGTCCACGTCGCCGGAGAGGTGGGGCAGTGGACCCGACATCGGAGTGGCCACTGCTACTTCGGGATCAAGGACGCCGACGCACAGCTGTCGTGCGTGCTGTTTCGCGATGCCGCCCGCCGGCTCCCCATGGATCCGGAATCGGGGATGGAGGTCCGGGTGACCGGTCGGCTCACCCTGTACGAACCCCAGGGAAAGTACCAGCTCGTGGCTCGCTCCGTCGTGCCGCTCGGCGAGGATGGCTTCTTTCGGATGGCGTTCGAGAAGCTCCGACGCCGACTCACCGAGGAGGGGCTGATCGATGCCGCGCGTCGTCGCCCGCTTCCCCGAATGCCGCGCCGGGTCGGTGTGGTGACGTCCACGACCGGGGCGGCGCTTCGGGACATCCTGCAGGTCCTCGCTCGTCGCGCCCCGTGGACGGAGGTGATCGTCGCCGGAGCGCGGGTCCAGGGCGATGGGTCTTCGCTCGAGATCGCCGAAGCGATCCATCGGCTGGGGCGCGTCGGCGGGATCGACGTGATGATCGTCGGGCGAGGTGGCGGGTCCCTGGAGGACCTGTGGGCCTTCAACGAGGAGCCGGTGGCGCGTGCGATCGCCGCCTCCCCGGTGCCCGTCATCTCGGCCGTAGGTCATGAGACCGACCACACGATCTCCGACCTGGTCGCGGACTTCCGGGCTCCCACGCCGTCGGCGGCCGCGGAATCCGCCGTGCCCGCCCGGACCGCGATCGAGGAGTACGTGGCCCGGGCGCGTCGCGGGCTGCAGACGCATCTCCGTCGGTGGGTGGAGCGACGCGCCGTGTTTCTGGAGCACGCACCTCACCGACTGGCGCGCGGAATCGAGCGCCGCCTCCAGCCGGCGCGACGGCGCGTCCAGGCGGTTCATCAGGGCATGCGGTACGCCCTCCGAGGCGCGGTGGATCGGCGGCGTCAGCGGCTGTCGCGGAGCGAACGGCTCGCACCACTTCTCCGCACCCGGGTCGAACGTCTCCGCGCCCGCCTGCACAGGGGCGCGGGTCGACTCGATGCGCTGTCGCCTCTCGGGACGCTGGAGCGCGGGTTCGCCGTCGCGACGGACCCGTCGGGGCGAGTGCTCCGGGGGATCGACGACTTCGGCGAGGACGGCGAGTTTGATTTGCGCGTGGCCGACGGACGGGTGTCCGCTCGCGTCACGGGAACCGAGCGCATGTCCGCCACCGCTTCGGACGGCGGGAGCGCGACCAGCGGAAGCGAGGACGAAGAGCGATGACCGAACCGAAGCCGGAGTATGGGCAGCAGGAGGCGCCCGGGCCCCCCTCGTCGAACGCCGTGCAGGAGGGGGCCGAGCCGACCCTCGAGGAGCGGATTCGCCGCCTCGAGGAGATTCTGAATTCGCTCGAGAACGATGATCACACCCTGGATGAGGCGCTCGAGCTGTTCGAAGAGGGGATCCGTCACGTCCGAACCTCGGAGGGTCTTCTCGACAGCGCCATGCTGAAGGTGGAGGAGCTTCTGGACGACGAAGGAACCACCCGTCCGCTCGACCGGGAGGAGGAGTGAGCTCCTTCGACCTCGCCGGATACCTCGAGGCGGAGCGCGCGGAGGTGGAGCGCGCCCTCGAGCGCGCCGCCGAAGAGTTCCTCGAGGTTCTCCCGCCGGACCAGGCCGCCGCGGGGCGCCATGGGGTCGTATCGGGGGGCAAGCGGCTCAGACCCATCCTCTGCGCCACCGCGTTCAGAGCCTCCGGGGGCGACGCGCCCGTCGCCGTGCTGTACGACTTCGCGGTCTCGATCGAGCTGATCCACGCCTACTCCCTGATCCACGACGACCTGCCGTCGATGGACGACGCCGACCTTCGTCGGGGAGAGCCGACCACGCACCGGGTCCACGGGATCGATGCCGCAACGCTCGCTGGTGTCGCCCTGATCCCCCTGGCCGCCCGACGGGTGCTCGTGGCCGGGGAGGCCCTCGGGCTCGACGGGGAGACGGCCCGCGAATGCGCCCGCCTTCTTTCAGGGGCGGCTGGTGCAGGCGGGATGGTGGGGGGGCAGGGACTCGACCTTCTCGGAGAGGGGAAGGCGTTGGGCTCCGAGGCGTTGACCGAGCTTCACCGCCACAAGACGGGCGCGCTGCTGATGGCGGCGCTCGAGCTCGGCGCGGTCGCGGCGGGAGCGGACGAGGGGATCCGCGGCGCCCTGCGTACGTACGGGCAGCACGTCGGCCTCGCGTTCCAGATCGCGGACGATGTGCTCGATGCGACCGCGACCGCCGAAGAACTCGGCAAGGAGCCGTCCGACGCGGATCTGGAGAAGTCGACCTACGTCGCGCTGCACGGCCTCGACGGGGCCCGCGCGCTGGCCAGACGCGAAGTGTCCGCGGCGGTCGCGGCGCTCGAGACGGCCGCGATCGACGCACCGGCCCTGGTCGCTCTCGCGGGCTATATCGTCACCCGTCGCAACTGACCCTTATGTTCAGTCGGGACCCTCGGAATGTTGAGTCGGGACCCTCGGGACGTTGAGTCGGGTCCCTCGGGACGGATCGCCGCACGGGCGCAGGTGTACCCGCGGTCCACAGCGCCCCTAGCGAGCGCCCCGAGTGGGGCCCGTCGTCGTCAGGATCATTCAAGACCCGTGTCCAGGCACGGGAGCGGAGAGTAGATCAGCGTGGCACTTCTCGACCTCATCGACAGCCCCCAGGATCTCCGGAAGCTTTCGCGAGACCAGCTTCCCACCGTCGCCCGCGAAGCCCGCGACCGGCATATCGACGTCGTGTCGCAGATCGGTGGACACTTCGGGGCTTCGCTAGGGGTCGTCGAACTCACCGTCGCCCTGCACTACGTCTTCGACACACCGCGCGACAAGCTCGTGTGGGACACGGGCCACCAGGCCTACATCCACAAGATCCTGACCGGGCGTAGCGAGCAGCTTCCGACGATTCGGCAGCGGAACGGCCTGGCGCCCTTCCTGCGTCGGGACGAGTCCGAATACGACGTCTTCGGGGCGGGCCACGCGTCCACCTCGATCTCGGCGGCGTGGGGCATGGCGGTGGGACGCGACCTCAACCAGGACGACTTCAACGTCGCGGCGATCATCGGCGACGGCGCGATGGGCTGCGGCCTGGCGTACGAGGCCCTCAACAATGCGGGCCACACCGACCGCGACTTCGTCGTCGTCCTGAACGACAACGACCACTCGATCGCGCCGAACGTCGGGGCGCTCAACAAGTATCTCACCTCCGTCGTCACGAATCCCGCGTACAACCGGGTCCGGGACGTCGTGAAGGACGTCCTGCACCGTGCCCCGACCAGCGTCGGCCACGTGATGGAGGAGGTCGCGGGGAAGATCGAGGATGGGCTGACGCACTTCCTGACGCCGGGGATGCTGTTCGAGGCGATGGGGTTCCGATATGTGGGTCCGATCGACGGGCACGACCTCGACGCCCTGGTGGAGCACTTCGAGCGGGTGAAGAAGATGCACGGGCCGATTCTCGTGCACGCCATCACCCAGAAGGGCAAGGGGTTCGCGCTCGCGGAGGACGATCCGTGGACCTGGCACGCCTCCGGCCCCTTCGACAAGGTCAGCGGATCGGCGGCGAAAAAGTCTTCGGCCGGCCCCTCGCTTCCCCGATACCAGAAGGTGTTCGGCCGGGCCCTGGTGGATCTCGCCCGCGAGGACGAGGGCGTCGTGACGATCACGGCCGGGATGCCCGACGGCACCTCCACCGACCTCTTCGCGAAGGAGATCCCGGAACGCTATTTCGACGTGGGGATCGCGGAGGGACATGCCGTGACGTTCGCCGCCGGGCTGGCGGTGGAGGGCGTGAAGCCGATCGTCGCGATCTACTCGACCTTCCTCCAGCGCGGGTACGACATGATCGTGCACGATGTCGCGCTGCAGGACCTCCCGGTGGTGTTCGCGATGGACCGGGCCGGGATCGCCGGGGCGGATGGGCCCACACACCACGGTGCGCTCGACATCTCGTACATGCTCGGGATCCCGAACATGACGGTGACGGCGGGGAAGGACGGGGCGGAGATGATCGGCCTGATGCGGGCGGGTCTCCGGCACCGGGACGGCCCCTTCTCGGTGCGGTGGCCCCGAGCCAACGTCCCTACGGAGGTGCCCCGGACGTCGGAGATCGAGGCCATCCCGTACGGGACCTGGGAGATCGTGCGGACCGGGAAGGACATCGCGCTCCTCGCGGTCGGCACCATGGTCCTGCCGGCCCTCGACGCCGCGCAGGAGCTGGCCGCACGCGGGATCGACGCCACCGTCGTGAACTGCCGGTTCCTCAAGCCGTTCGACGAGGCCGTTCTGGATCGCGTATTGTCGACGCATGCGGGTGTGATCACCATCGAGGAGGGCCAGCTCACCAATGGGTTCGGTGCCTTCCTCGCTCGCGAGATCGCCGAGCGGGATGCGGGGGCGGGCGTGCGGACCTCGGCCATGGGGCTGCCCGACCGCTTCATCGAGCATGGGGACCGCGACGGCCTCCTCGCGGAGGTCGGTCTCGACGCTCGTGGAATCGCCGACCACGCCCGAGCGTTCGCCGAGGGGATCGGTGCCACCGGGGCCACGAGAGAAGCGGCCGGCCCCCAGAGCGCCTGACCGATGCCCGTGGACCGGGAGCCGCCCGCGGTCCGAAGCCTCGGGGTCGTGGTGCGCGGTGGTGTGGAGGCGGCCGAGGTTCTGCCGGAGGTCGTGAGGGAGGCGTCCGATCTCGGGCTCGATGTCCGAGTCGAGCCGCTCTCCCGCGCTGTGGCACCCGCCGGCACGGCGGACTATCACGACCCATCCGAGGTGGATGCCGTCGTGTCGCTGGGTGGTGACGGCACACTCCTCCGGGCCGCGCGGGCGCTCGTCGGGACCGGTACGCCGCTCCTCGGCGTCAATGTCGGGCATCTCGGATTCCTCACGCACGCGTCCCTCGACGAGGTGCGAGCCGCGCTCTCCAGGCTCGCGTCGGGCGACTACCTGCTCGAGCCCCGCTTCACCCTGGCGATCGAGACCGGAGTCGCAGGCGAATCGAACCGCGCCCTCAACGAGGTGGTGGTGAACAAGGCCGGCGCAGCGCGCGTGGCCCGCCTTGAGCTCTTCGTCTCGAACGGGATGGACGGCGAGGAGGAGCTCGCGAGCTTTTCCGCGGACGGCGTCCTGGTGGCAACCCCCACCGGGTCCACGGCCTATTCCCTGTCCGCGGGCGGTCCCATCGTCGAACCGTCGGTCGACTGCCTGACCGTGACCCCGATCGCCCCCCACACGCTGGCTCTGCGGCCGCTCGTGCTTCCGCCGCATCTGACGGTGCGGATCGCACCTGTGGAGGGTGAGTCCGAGATGGTGGTGACGCTGGACGGGCAGGAGGGCTTCACCCTGCCCACAGGGGGCGTCCGGGTGTATCGCAGCGACGACGCCGTGCAGCTCGTGCGATTCGCCGGGCAGTCCTTCTTCGACACGCTCCGCAGGAAGCTGCGGTGGGGAGCCCGCCCCGGATTCCCGTCGGGAGGCGCCGACGCATGAGGGCCCGGCGGCACATGGCCTCGCCCATGGTCTGCAGGGTAGACTGGATTCCATGCTGATCGAACTCCGGATTCGCAATTTCGCGGTCGCCGACGACGTGACCGTGTCCCTCGCCGGTGGCCTCAATGTGCTCACCGGAGAGACGGGGGCGGGCAAGTCCATTCTCGTGGACGCCCTGTCGCTGGTTCTGGGTGAGCGCGCCTCCTCGGCCGACGTACGGGCTGGAACGGATCGGGCCGTGATCGAGGCCGTCTTCGACGTCTCGGGCCGGCAGGACCTCCTCGACCGGCTCGATGAGCTCGGACTCCCGGTGGAGGAGGGACTCCTCATCCTTCGTCGCGAGGTCCAGGCGGAGGGTCGAAATCGTGCCTGGGTCAACGGCTCTCCATCTACGGCCACAGTCGTGGGCGAGCTCGGATCCCGCCTCGTCGACCTGCACGGCCAGCACGAGCACCAGACGCTCCTGTCCCGGGTCGCGCAGCGGGACATGCTGGATGCCCTCGCGGGTGCGACCGACCTCGCGGATCGGGTGAGACACGCATACGACCGGATCCGGACGGCACGCGCGCGCCTCGAGGCTCATCTCGATCGAGTGCGCCAGCTGGAGAGCCGGGGCGACTTCCTGCGGTTTCAGCTCGGGGAGATCGAGGAGGCCGAGGTCGAAGCGGGTGAGGATGAACGCCTCCGCGACGAGTCGGCCAGGCTCGAACATGCGCAGGAGCTGGCGGAGGCCGCGGGGCGGGCCTACGACGTGCTCTACGGCGGAGACGAGACCGTGTCCGACCACCTGGCGGAGGTGCGTCAGCAGCTGCGTCAGGCAGCGCGGATCGATCCCGCCCTGGAGGACCTCGCCACCCTCGTGGACGAGGCGTATCACGCGACGGTGGAGGCCGGTCGTGCCTCGAACCGCTACGCGGACGGGGTCGAGATGGACCCGGAGCGTCTCTCCCAGCTTCAGCACAGGCTGGACGCGCTGTTCAGGCTGAAACGGAAGTACGGTCCGGAACTCGAAGACGTGCTGGCGACGGCGGAGCGGCTTCGTGAAGAGGTCGCCGAGCTCGACCATGCGGAGGCGGACGCCTCCGGGATGGAGCGGGACGTCGCCGAGGCGGGGACAGCCCTCGCGGATGTCGCGGCCGAGCTCAGCGCCGCGCGGACCAGTGGCGCGGCCCGTCTTCGGTCGGCCGTGGAGGAGCTTCTGCCCGAACTCGGCATGGCCGGGGCGGTGTTCGACATTCGGCTCGAAAGCCTGGAGGAGATCGGTCCGGGTGGCGCGGAGCGGGTCGAGTTCCTGGTCTCGCTCAATCCGGGGTTTCCGCCGCGTGCGCTTTCGAAGGTGGCCAGCGGGGGCGAGTTGTCTCGCGTGATGCTGGCGCTGAAGACGGTGCTCGCGGAGGTCGACTTCGTTCCGACGCTCGTATTCGACGAGATCGACGCGGGGATCGGCGGCGAGGTCGCGACCGCCGTGGCGCGCAAGCTCCAGCGGCTCGGGGAGGCGCATCAGGTGTTCGTGATCACCCACCTCCCACAGCTGGCCTCGAGGGCCGCGGAACATCATTTCGTCCGGAAGGCGGACGCGGGTGGGGTCGCGGCCACGCGCGTGGAGCGCCTCGAGGGGGACGCACGCATCCGGGAGATCGCGCGGATGCTCGGCGGGGACCCGGAGTCCGCTGCCAGCCGAGACCATGCGCGCGAGCTGCTTGGAGCGCCCTGATCCGGACGGCTCGGTGGTGCTCGTCTCCGGGGGAGCTCAGTCGAAGAGGGCACCGAGCCGGACGGCCCGGTAGATGCGAAGTCGGAGTTCGGTGAACTCGTAGACACGCGGCAATTGGCCGGAGACCGGAACGCCCACGTCCAGGTCGATGCCGAAATCTCCGCGTGCTCGCGGGACCCAGCGGACTCCACCACGGAGCCACTGGATCGCGCCACCGGTCCCGTTCTCGAGAAGCGCAGGGTCACCGAAGGCCTGCGGAGCGGGGAATGCGATCGTCGGATCGATCTGAGGCACGGGACCCAGCCGCCGATACCGATCTTCGCCACGCTGATCGAAGGTGTATCCGATCGCGAGTCTCAGGGGGCCCGCGGGCTGGAATTCCAGACGCGCGTGGCCGAAGGTGCGACGCCCCGGTGTCCAGGTGAGAGACGTTCGGGAGCTGCGCCCGAGAAAGACCGTCTCCACCGGCCCGATTCTGCGGACCACATCCTTCGATCCGTGGAACACCGAGCGGAGACTTCCCGAGAGGGTCCAGGGGCCCGAGGTGATCCATCCGTTGGCGCCCGCCAGCACTGCGAACACACCATTCCCGGCGGCCGTCGTGAAGGGAAGGTCCGGATCCGCCTGGCTCGCCACCGGGACCCGCAACCCAGCGGAGACCCGCAGCCCGTGACCCGTCGAGGAATCGGAAGCTGCCGCGTGACGCGCGTCGCCGAGGAGACCGCGGTGGAGAACGATGTCGACGTCGCCGTTCCTCCACAGGAACGGAACCGGATCGAAGGGCGTGAGACCGTACGGTGAGCCGGCCAGCAGTCCACCGAATTCATCGGGAGTGAGCGGGGCGGGAGCGAACACCGGGCTGCTTCCGACGGGGGCTCGCCCGGCCGCTGAAAGTGCTGCATTCAGGGTGTCGAGATCGGCTCGGATGCGTGTGGCGGCCTCCGAGGACGACGTCGGGAAGAGCGCCGAGGCGCGGTAGGCCGCCCTCCATGCCTCGCCCCACGACTCCCAGTCGCGACCGTCCGACGAGAACCCCTCCGTGGCCGCCACCACCTCGTCGACGAACCCCTGCACGAGCGCGGCGTCGTCGATGGCCGGCGAACGGCCCAACGTCGCATCGGCGTTCGGGAGCAGTCGAGTCTCGGCTTCGAGGCGGGTTCGCACGAAGCGAGCCGTTGCCTCCACTTCGAGACCCCAGGGCAGGCCGGCCCGGAGAGTGAGGGGCATCCGGGTCTGGCTCGTCTGCGCCGACCCCGTGAGTCGGCCCGCGACCAGAGGGGCGTCGCCGGCGCCGAGCCGCTGGAGCGCCGCGCCGAGGCTCACCGACGGGTCGAGTGCGGTCGAGAGATCGTCCGCGCTCAGCAGATCGGCGAAGGTCGCACCGCCATGGTAGGCATCCGCATACCGGAAATTCAGGGTCGCATCGAGGATCACGTCGCCCCATCCCAGCGGTACCCGATGCGGCTGCACGGGCGCATCCCACTGAGCCGCGGCCGGCATCGCCCACGCGAGTGACAGCGCGGCGACGAGCACCATTCGAAGCGGGCGAAGAACGAATGATCGTGCGCGCTGAGGCGTCATGCAGAGGGCGGCGAGAGCGGGGGACCGGGAACGCGCCGAAAGGTAACGAAACGGGGGGCTTCGCGCCTTGACACCCTCCATGTGTATTTCTAGGTTCCGACCCTACAAAATGCGGGAATAGCTCAGTTGGTAGAGCACCACCTTGCCAAGGTGGGGGTCGCCGGTTCGAGTCCGGTTTCCCGCTCTCTCGAAGGGGAGTGACGGAGAGATTGCCGTCTCTCCCCTTCGATGTTTATGGCGCCGTGGCCAAGTGGTAAGGCAGAGGACTGCAAATCCTTTATCCCCGGTTCGAATCCGGGCGGCGCCTCTGCAGTAACGACGCGGGTTCTCGGGATTCCGGGGATCCGCGTTTTTTTGTTTGGGGGCCCCTGGGTCCGGGTCGCGTCGGATCGGCGGCGCGCGTACCTGCCCGCTCCATGCGCCGGCCGTCGATCCGCACGTCCGCCGGTTCGGGCGTCGGGGGTGCCGGGCCGTCCGCGCGAGGCTGGCGGGCGCCCCTGCCACTCACTCCACGATCCCGATCAGAACCCCGTCCCACCCCTCCTCGGAGACGGTCTGCAGGATGGTGGCGTGGATGCCCGGATGAGCCGCCACCCTGGCGTTGAACTCGCGAAGGCCCCGGACGTCTCTGTCGTCGCTGCCGGCGTCGAGCACGTCACCCTTCCAGACGACGTTGTCGGCGACGAGGACGGCTCCCGGCGCAGCCAGCTCGAGCGCCGCGTCGAGGTACGCGGGGTACCCGTGCTTCTCGGCGTCGATGAAGAGCAGGTCGAAGGGCTCGGTCGGTTCGGCGATCAGTCGTGCGAGCGTCTCGTGCGCGTCACCGACGAGGACGCGGACGCGGTCGTGGATCCCGGCGTCGCGAAGGTTGGTGCGGGCGACCTCGGCGTGATGGGCGTCGATCTCGAGGGAGACGACGCATCCGGCCGGACCGACTCCTCGCGCCAGAAAGATCGTGCTGAAGCCCCCGAGCGTTCCGATCTCCAGGACCCGGCGGGCTCCGCGGAGCCGGACGAGCAATTCGAGGAAGCGTGCGTGCGGGCTCGAGACACGGATGTCGGGCAGACCCTCCCGGCTGGATCGTTCGAGTCCGGCGGTGACCGCCTCGTCCTCGAGGGAGAAGAGGGCGGAGACGTACCTGTCGAACTCGCCCCATGCAGGATCACGACCTGCGGGGGAGTCTGCAGAACGCTCCGGTGGGTCGTCTTCCGAGGAGCTCGAAGTCACTGTGTGTCAGCGACCTGAGTCGGCCGTGATGACCTTCGGTGGCAGGTCACGAGTCGAGCGACCGGTCATCCGTGCCGCCGGTCCTGTCCGCACCTGCGATCGAAGAGGCTTCGTTCCGCGATGCGCCGGCCATGCGCGGCGCGACGTTCGCCGGTCCTGCGGTCCGAGTACGACCGTTCCTCCACGAGCTGCTCGCCGCCACTGTCTGTCTCCCGAAGATCCTGGCCCCATCGGTCCGGAGCGCGAGGTCATGCGTCCGAGCGAGTGTACGGGCCTCCTCCCCGTCGGGCCAGAGCGTGAAGGCGGCATGGGGGGCGCGGCGATCGCCGGAGCCGATCGGTCACGTCAGGAGAAGGTAGAACACCGCCATGAGAAGGAAGGGCGCCAGCACGAGAACGATGCGGAAGAGGAACTCGGTGATCCGATTCATCCTGTGGCTCCGGCGGCGACGATCAGGCTCATGAGTCGGTCCAGCTCCTGATCCGTGGTCGCGACGTTGGGAGAGATGCGGAGTGCGTCCGGGCGTCCCCCGAAGGCGCGCAGGACTACACCGTCTCCCGCCAGAAGACCCCCGGCGATACGGGGTGCTTCCCGCCCTCGGATCCCGATCGCGACCAGCGACGCACCGGTGTCCCACCTCCTGGGAGAGTGCCATGTGAGGGATGGTTCGCTCTGCACGGCCGCGAGGAGACGTGCGTGCATCGCTCTGTATCGGTGGAGCTTGGCGTCGGCGCCCAGCTCCTCCTGCACATCCAGCGCGTCTCCGAGGGCGATCACGGCGGGCAGGTTGCGCGTGCCGTAGTCTTCGAATCGGCGTACCGTTCCGTCCCACTGCGCCTGGCCCCACGTCACCCAGGTCGGGCGCAGCCGCTCACGCAACGGCGCTCGGAGGTAGAACAGCCCCAGGCCCTTCGGCGCCTGGATCCACTTGTGCGGAGAGCCCGCGAAGGCGTCGACGCCGCTGTCGTCCAGGTCACACGGGATCATTCCGGCGCTCTGTGCGCCATCGACCGCGACGACCTCGACCCCACGAGCGTGGGCGCCGTCCGCGATGAGCTTCAGGGGGTGCCGGACGCCGATTCGATTGTCCACGTGCGGGAAGACCAGAACCCTCGTTTCGGACCGGATCTCGCGGAGGTGGGCCTCTGCGACATCTTCCGGCGAAAGGCCGGCAGCATCCTCGACGGGGAAGGGGATCCGGCGAACCGAATACCCGCGGCGTTCGCTCCAGTGGTCCCAGCATACCGAGGCGCCGGAGTGGTTCAGTTCGGTGAACAGCACCTCGTCTCCCGGACCGAGGTCGAGACCCGCCGCCAGCTGATTGAAGCCCTCCGTGGTGTTGTGCGTGATCGCGACCGAATCGGGAGAGGTGCCCAGGAGACGCGCCAGGGAAGCTCTGACGGCCTCCCGCGGCGCCTCCCACTCACCCCCCCACATGTGAAGCCACGGGTTCGCCTCGCACGCCCTCAGTGCGGCGGCGTGGGCCTCGTGAACCGCGCGCGGGACGGTCCCGATCGAGGCGTGGTTGACGTACAGGATGTCGGGATCGAGGAAGTACTCGGCGCGAAGTCTGGCGAGGCCTGCCTCGCTCGCCTCCTCGAGAGAGATCCGGGAGCCGCTTGCGGTCGCGGAGACGAGTGGTTCGAACTCCGCACGAAGCGGGTCGGCCACCGCCAGTCCGGCGGAAGCGGCGATGAGACGGCGCAGGAAGCCACGACGGGTGGGCACGGGGAAACTCCGGAATCGGGGGTGGGTTCTTGCCTCCCACCCGGCCTCATGAGAGATTTGAAGTCGGTCGGGGATTCGTGCCCGGCCTCTCGGGCGTTCGCCCGACTGCCGTTCCGGTTCGAAATGTTGTCACACCCGAACCACTCGGACGGCTCCGGCAAGTTGATCGGGGCTCCCGTGCGCCGCCAGTACATCGGGCGTACGAGTGCGTCCATGGGGACGCCAAATAGCCCCGCCTGTCCAATCAAGGCTTTGACATCGTGACCAACGACACCCCGCTGGGCGTCCTCGAGGTACTCGGGGGCGGCTCCGGATTCATTCGGCGCCCCGACTTCGGCTTCGTGCCGAGCAAGGAAGACATCTACGTCGGCGCGCGCGTCATCAACAAGTTCGGTCTCCGCACCGGAGACGAACTCGCGGGGGACGTCGGGAAACGTCCGAAAAGCGGCAAGAGTCCGCCGCTCACCCACCTCCGTTCGGTGAACGGGCATCCCCCCGAGGAGGCGAAGGACCGACCGGACTTCAATCGTCTCAGCGCGATGCATCCCGATGAGCAGCTCACGCTGGAATGCGGTCGCACGATCGCCGGCCAGCCGGACACGACCGGTCGGGTGATCGATCTGTTCGCCCCGTTCGGGAAGGGTCAGCGCGCGATGATCGTGGCTCCGGCGAAGGCCGGTAAGACGACCGTGCTCCAGGCCGTCGCCGAGGGGGTCACGACCAACAATCCCGAGTGCAAGCTCTTCATCCTCCTGGTGGACGAACGCCCCGAGGAGGTCACCGAGATGGAGGCGGCCGGATTCGGCGAGGTGATCGCATCGACCTTCGACCGGGGAGCCGAGCGCCACACCCAGATCGCCGAAATCACTCTGGAGCGTGCACGACGCCGGGTCGAGGGTGGGGACGACGTCGTGATCATCCTGGATTCGATCACGCGTCTGGCGCGTGCCTACAACACGGTGGAGGAGGGCAGCGGCCGAACGCTCTCGGGCGGGCTGGACGCGAACTCACTCGAGAAGCCGAAGCGCTTCCTCGGATCCGCTCGCAAGATCGCGGACGATGAGGGGGGTGGGTCTCTCACCATCATCGCGACCGCTCTCGTGGATACCGGCTCGCGCATGGATCAGGTCATCTTCGAGGAGTTCAAGGGGACCGGAAACAGTGAGCTGGTGCTCAACCGCGAGCTGGCCGATCGGCGCATCTATCCGGCGATCGACCTCAACGCCTCCGCCACGCGGAAGGAAGAGCTCCTGCTGGAGCCGGATGCCCTCGATCTGTCACGCGCGCTCCGCCGGCAGCTGGGAGGCACGCCCACCGCGGACGCCATGACGGAGCTCCAGAACGTGATGCGCAAGATGCCGACGAATCAGGCGCTGATCGACTACTACAAGCAGCGCGTCTGATTGTCGTCCGGTCCGCGGCCGATTCGCGTCGGGTCCGCGGCCGATCTCTGGGCGACCCATCTCCGAGACCGGGGGGTGGACGGACGGAACGGGGAGGTCTCACCCGTCCCGAGGGTCAGCGCTGTTCCACGCGCTGCTTCAGCGACTCGAGGCCCTGTGAGAGCTGGGCACCCTGACGGGGCTCCATGCCGAGGGCGAACCAGCTCAGAAGCGGATTCCAGCCGAAGTCCCCCGATTCGGACCAGGTGACGCGCGTCCCGGAGGAGCCCGAGAGCTGGTCCACCCGGAGCGTTCCACGGGTCTCGAGCCCACCCTCGACGACGACGTCGTAGACCAGGCGGCTCCCCGGGTCGACCTCCCGGATCTCGACGGATCCGTAGCCCCAGCCCGGGTCGTCCCACTCCCGCACTGCTCCCACACCCCGGGTCTCACCGGGGTAGATTCCCTCCACCTCGCCCAGCGGGGCCCACGCGTCCCACTGACGGAGATCGGAGATCCAGGGCCATACCGCGTCCGGGGTCGCGCCGACGGTCACGCTTCGCTCGGCCTCCCAGTCCCCGGGCAGGAGGAATCCCACGCCCAGCATCGCGATGAGGAAGAGCGACATCGCGACGATGAATCCCTTCAGGTACGTCATGCGCCACCCCCGACGATTCGTGTGCGGAGGGTGGGCCAGACCGTCTCGGCCATCCGACGGTGCCCCTCGGCGATCGGGTGGATGCCATCGCCCTGGTTCAGCTCGGCAACGCCGGCGACGCCCTCGAGCAGGAAGTCCGTCACCGTGACGCCGGCTCTGGCGTCCAGGGAGTCGAAGACGGCGGAGAAGGTCTCCACGTACTTGGGGCCCAGGTTCCGGGGTGCTTCCATCCGCGTGACGACGATGGGCGCATTCGGAGCGTACTTCCGCACCGAGTCGACCATCGCCTCCAGATTCGATCTCAGTTCCGTGGTGGGCAGGCCGCGAAGGCCGTCATTGGCTCCCAACTCGAGGACCACGCCCGCGGGGGCCGGCGTGAGCAGCGGGGAGACCCGGCGCAGGCCACCGGCGCTCGTGTCTCCGCTGACGCCGGCGTTCACCACCCGGATCGGCGTGCCTGCATCGGCGGCGAGCTCGCCGACCTGCGCCGGCCACGCCTGCCCCAGCGGATCGTCGAGGCCGTACCCGGCGGTGAGACTCGTGCCGACGAAGACCACCCGCGGCGCATCGGTGGATGGTTCGGTGTCCGGCATGGTCGTCGCCGGGGACCCGGCGGCGGCGGTCGGGGGTTCAACGCCCGTCCCGTCCGCCAGTTCGTCGGTCGTGGGCTCGGACCCGCCGCAGGCGGCGATCCAGAAAGAGAACAGCGGCAAGAGGATGCGCATATGATCGTGGCCCGGGGGCTCGAGAAGATCTACACGAGTGGTGGACGTCCTCTACCCGTACTCCGCGGAATCGATCTGGAGATCGACGATCGTGAGATCGCCGCGGTGGTGGGGCCGTCGGGCAGCGGCAAGACGACGCTGCTGGGTCTCCTCGCCGGTCTCGACGTCCCGACGTCCGGTTCCGTCCGGATCGACGGGACCCGGATCTTCGACCTCGGCGAGGACGAGCGTGCCCGGTTCAGGGCCCGCAACGTCGGCTTCGTGTTCCAGAGCTTCCACCTCCTGCCGGCCCTCACCGCGCTCGACAACGTCCGGGTCCCCCTCGAACTGCTGGGGGAGGGGGGCGCGGAGGGCGAGGAGCGCGCTCGAGCGCTGCTGGAGCGGGTGGGTCTCGCCCAGCGGACCGACCACTATCCGAGCCAGCTGTCGGGCGGGGAGCAGCAGCGGGTCGCGGTGGCCCGCGCCTTCGTGAGCCGACCGCGCCTCCTCTTCGCGGACGAGCCGACCGGCAATCTCGACAGGGTCACGGGTGAGAACATCGTTCGCCTCCTCGAGGAACTGAATCGGGAGGTCGAGACCACCCTCATCCTCGTCACGCACGACATGCAGCTGGCGGAGCGGGCCCATCGGACCATTCGACTGGCGGACGGATCGCTGGTCCGATGATCTCCTTCCTCGCCTCGCGGGAGGCCCGTAGCGCGCTTCCCCGCGTCGGTCCGTACATGCTGTCGATCTCGCTGGGGGTCGCCGCGCTCGTGTCCATCCACTCCTTCCGCCAGGACGTCTCGCGGTCGGTGCGGAGCGAGGCGCAGGTCCTGATGGGGGCCGACGCCCGTCTGACGACCAGCGCGCCTCCGGCCGACGGCCTGACGGCGCTGGTCGACTCGCTGGCTGGAGCTGGGCACGAGATCGGGCGGGTCACCTCCGCGGTGTCGATGGCGGGTGCCGGCATCCGAGAAGCGGTTCGGCTGGTTCAGCTCCGCGCGGTCGAGGGCGGTTGGCCGTTCTACGGGGAGGTCGAGACGCGGCCGGCGGGTGCATGGTCCCGGGTCGTCGAGCCGGGGGTGGTCCTGGTCGACGAGGCACTTCTGACGCAGCTCGCCCTCGAATTGGGGGACACCCTCGCGGTGGGATCCGGCGCCTTCGAGATCGTGGGCGCGGTGCGCGAGATTCCCACCGAGGTCGGGCTGCAGACGGCGGTCGGCCCGCGTGTCTGGATGGGTGCGCCAGACCTCGAGGCGGCCGACGTCGTGGGCCTGGGGAGTCTCGCCCGGTATCAGACGTACGTCGTGATGCCCGACCGGGTCGATCGAGCCGCCGTCGAGACCTGGTATGCGGACGTATTCGCCGCCGAGTCCGCGGAATTCTCGACGGCCGTCGCGGAGGCGCGGGACCTGACCGACGCGGTGGGCTTCCTCGGACAGTACCTCTCGCTGGTCGGCCTGGCGGCGCTCCTGCTGGGAGGTGTGGGGGTGGGCAGCGCGATCCGGGTGTTCGTGAACGAACGTCTGCGGTCGGTCGCCGTCCTGCGGTGTCTCGGCGCCTCCCAGAACCAGGTGTTCGGGGTGTATCTGCTGCAGGCCGCGGGGCTCGGGCTGCTCGGCTCCTTCGTCGGGGCGATCTTCGGGGTGCTGCTTCAGCAGCTTCTCCCGATCCTTCTCGTCGATCTCCTGCCGGTCGCCATCCAGCCGCGGATCGACGCGGTGACGATCATGGCGGGAATCGCCATCGGCGTCTGGGTCTCGGTGGTGTTCGCGCTCATCCCGCTGCTGCGGGTACGCGAGGTGCCACCGCTGCGGGCGCTTCGCGCCGACGTCGACGTCGATGGCCGTGGAAGCCGGCTCCTGCGCGCGGGAGCCGTGGCGCTCCTCGCGGGATCCATCCTGGGCACCAGCGTGCTCGAGGCGCCGTCGACCCGGGACGGACTCGCATTCGCCGCCGCGCTCGCCGTCACCGTGGCCGTCCTGTGGATGGCCGCGCTCGCGGGGATACGTGCGACACGGGCCCTGCTTCCGGAACGAGCTCCCTGGATCCTCCGCCAGGGGGTATCGAGCCTGTTTCGACCCGGGAACCAGACCGTCGCGGTCGTTCTCGCACTCGGGTTCGGCATCTTCATCATCGGTGTGGTCGGGAGCGTGCAGCAGAATCTGGCATCGTCGCTCGCCATCGACGCCTCCACGAGCCGCGCGAACCTCCTCCTCTTCGACGTTCAGACCGACCAGATCGAGGGGGTCGAGGCCCTTTTCCCCGATTCGGTACGAGCCACCGTCGAAACGACGCCGCTCGTGCCCTCCAGAATCGTCGGGGTGAAGGGGGTGGAACGCGCCGCCTTCGACTCCATCCGCTACGACGACCGGCCGGCGTCATGGGCCGTGCGTCGAGAGTACCGGAATTCGTGGCGGGCGGAGCTCGGCCCCGGCGAGGAGCTCGTGGCGGGCCAGTGGTGGGACGACGCGCCCGAGGCGCCGGATGGCGTCGTGCGGGTCTCGCTGGAGAGGGATGTGGCCGACGACCTCCGGGTAGGGATCGGCGACCGGATCACCTGGGACGCCGGTGGCCGCCGGGTGGAGAGTGAGGTGACGAGTCTCCGGACGGTCGACTGGACCCGCTTCGAGACGAACTTCTTCGCGCTGTTCGAACCGGGCACGATCGACGATCTGCCGACGACGTGGGTTCTGCTCGGTCGGGCCGGGAACATCGAGGCCAGGTCTGCCCTCCAGGGGCGGATCGTCCGCGCCTTTCCCAACGTGTCGATGGTGGACCTGGGTCGAATTCAGGACGCGGTCGACCGGATCCTGTCGAATGTGGACCGGGCGATCGGCTTCCTGGCGGGGTTCGCCGCGGTTGCCGGGCTTCTGGTGCTCGCTGGGGCGCTGGCGGTCACACGAGGCGAACGTCTGAGGGAGGCCGCGCTCCTTCGCACGCTGGGAACCGACGGGAATCGACTCCTGGGAATCCTGGGGATCGAGTACACCCTCCTGGCGGGTCTCGCGTGCGTCGTCGGGCTCGGGCTCGCGACGGGGGCGTCCTGGCTGGTCACGACACAGCTCTTCGCGATCGAGTTCTCCGCGGGTCTCGGGCGTCTCGCCCTGCTCGGGGCCGGAGTGCTCGCGCTCACACTGGGTACCGGTTGGTGGGGGAGTCGCGATCTGCTCGCGAATCCTCCGCTCCAGGTGCTTCGCGAGGGCGACTGACCGACGGCTCCTCGCGAGGAGGGTCCGTCCGGGGTCTACGGACCGAGCGCGTCCACGTCGATGACGAGCTCCGAACTCCGCTGGCAGTCGTCACAGGTGACGGTCGAGCGGGGCTTGAGCCGCGTACTGCTGGTGCTGCCGACGTCGCTCCCGCAGTGGGGGCAGGTACTCTCGAACGACTCCAGGGTGAACCGCTCGAGGAACTTGAGCACGGCGAAGGTCGTGCCGGCGACGAGCCCCGCCATGGCCCACACGGCGTGAGGAGGGAGGATCGCGAGAAGCATGATGGAGTAGCCGGCGAGGCCGAACAGTAACGCCCGGCTGAGCCTCCAGCCGGTGGTTCTGGGCGTCACCTCGATGCGAGCCGTCGAGGGCTCGGCTCCGAATGCTTCGAGTCGTGCGGTGGTGGTCATGGCCGTTCGGCGTCCGAGTCGTGAATGCGGCACGCAGGGATAGCGGGATCACACCGCGATGTTCCGGCGGCGCGGCGGTTCGGGGGAGGCGTGGAATCCTAGGAGGAGTTTCCGCCCTCCTCGACGACGCCACGAAGGCGATCCACCGAGGCCAGCGTCGCCTCCACGACCCTCGGATCGAACTGTGTCCCGGACCCGTTGCGCACGATCTCGAATGCGTCGCCCCACGAGCGCTCTGCGCGCCAGGCGCGGGGGCGGGTGACGGCATTCAGCACGTCGGCGACCGCCGCCACGCGCGCCGAAAGCGGGATCGCCTTTCCGCGCAGGCCGTCGGGGTAGCCGGTGCCGTCCCAGTGTTCGTGGTGCCAGGAGGCGACGGCGAGCGCGAGAGCGTCGTCGATCATCGGCTCCAGAATGGCGCGCCCGATCACGGGGTGCCGGCGCATCTCGGCCAGCTCTTCCGCATCCAGCGGGCCCGGCTTGTTCAGGATCGCGTCCGGGATCCCGAGCTTCCCGACATCGTGCAGTTCACAGCCCAGGCGCAGCGAGTGTCTGGGCAGCAGTTCCTCGTCGGGATCCAGGCGGTCGGCGATGATCTCCGCGTACCCGGCCACGCGCCACGCGGACCCGGCGGTGTAGGGATCGCGAGCCTCCACGGCACGTACCAGCGCCCGCGCGCCGGCGAGGACCGACTCCCGTGCCGCCGCGTCCCTCGCGAGACCGTCCGCGGACAGCTCGCGCTTGCGGTCCGCCTGGCGAGCGAGGTGCGCTCGATACTCCAGCGCATCGATGAGGTGCGCTCGAAGCTCCGGCATCCCGAACGGCTTCACGAGATAGCGATCCGCTCCCGCCTGGACCGCATCCGCCGTCGTGTCCGCGTCGTGGACCGCCGTCAGGACGATCACCTGCGTCCGGGGGTGCCGCGACTTCACCGCACGGATGAGCTCCCCGGGCTCCATGTCGGACAGTCGCATGTCCAGAATCACGACTGCATGCTCGGCGGCGAGAGACCGTATCCCGGCCGCACCGTCCGTCGCCTTGACCACCGAGAAGCCGGCCAGCTCCAGGTAGTTGGACAACAGCGTTCGTACCTGATCGTCTTCCTGGACCACGAGCACCGACTCTCCTCCCCCGATCGGGGGGAGGGACATGCGGGCATCTCGTGCGCGCACATGGGCCGCCTCCTTGGGGTCCTCCGCGCCCTCGGTGTACTTCGTGACGATCCGATTTCGGCCCTGGTTCTTCGCCTCGTACAGGGCCTCGTCGGCCGCGCTGAGAATCTCCCTGGGGTCGTCGTGCCCATCGTGGTACTGGGCGACGCCTGCGCTGACGGTCAGCGGGCCATCCCCGAGGTTGAGCGCGACGAGTTCATCCCGCACGCGCTCCGCGTACACCGTCGCACCGTGAGCGTCCGACCCCGCCAGGATGGTGACGAACTCCTCGCCGCCGAGACGTGCTGAGAGATTCATGCGACGGGTGGTGCGTGTGAGCACTTCACCGAAGCTGACGAGTGCCCGGTCTCCGGCTTCGTGCCCGTAGGCATCGTTGAACCGCTTGAAGTGATCGAGATCGAAGATCACGATGCTCAGGAGGCGACCCCGACGAGCCGCCGCGAACTCGTTCGTGAGAAAGACGTCGACGTGGCGCCGGTTGGGGAGGCCCGTAAGGGGGTCGGTGAACGCAAGTTCCTCGACCTCGTCGCGATCCCTGTGGAGGATTTCCGCGAGCCACCCCGTCGCGATCGACACGGCGATGTAGACGACCACGATCCCCGGGAGGAGGTCGGGAACGTCCCGGTCGAGTGTGGTGAGGACGGCTGCCACGACGGACAGCAACGCCATCCCGAAGGCGAAGGCCGTGGCCGCGCCCTGCCAGCCCCGGTAGTACGACCAGAGAAACCCGGGGATGAGCGGGGTGAGCCAAAGGAGAGGCTCGTACTCGATGAGCGCTTCCGGGGACCAGAAGGTACCGAGGACCGGCACGGCGAACGCCGCGACGGACAGGATGGCGGCACGAAGGGGTACCCGGGGGGGCGGAAGATCCTGGCGCGCGGTGCGTTTTGGGCTCACCATGCGTGGCAGTTTCGTGGTCACCCGCGCTCCGGGCAACCTCTCCCCCCGTCTCCGACTCCGAAGATGACGTTCCCATTGCGGCGGGCTTTCGGCTCGATGCTCCTCCTCGCGGTGTTCGGCGGCGCGACGCGGCCGGCGGCGGCCCAGGACGTCCCCGCGCCTCGCGACCGGGTCGCGGACCTTCTCGCGAGCGCGGCTGCGGAGGGCGTGGAGGTCGGGGTATAGTATCGATCGGCCGATGGTCGCGATTCACTGCTCGCGTCCCCGGAACTGCGAATGCATGCGGCCAGCACGATGAAGGTGCCCGTGATGCTCCAGCTGTACCTCGATCACGAAGCGGGCCGGGTGGACCTCGACGACACGGTCCCCATCCGAGCCGACCTCTCGGCGGGCGCTGATCGAGCGCATGATCACCCGGTCGAGCAACCTGGCGACCAACCTCCTCATCGAGGATGTGGACGCCCGTCGGGTCACCGCGACGCTTCGGCGGCTCGGCGCCGATCTTGGTTCTTCGCCGTGGAGGATATTCCGGCGTCCCAGGCCGGCCTCTCCAACACCACCACGGCCCATCCCCGCCGGGCTTCCCCCCGGCGTTCGCGTGGCGAACAAGACGGGGTGGATCACCGGCATCCACCATGACGCGGCGATCGTCTTCCCGGAGGACCGGTCTTCCCTGCGTTCTCGTGGTCCTGATCCGCGGGTGGGCGGGGCAGGAAGCGAGGGCGGACAGCCTCGCGTCGGCGTTTTCGGAAGCGATCTGGCGCCTCCACTCCGCCGAATCCGGCCGGCCGCTCTGGCGAAGGGTGGCCGTCGGCTTCTAGGATCACCTCCGTTCGTTTCGGTTTGCACTCTCAACGCCCCGACGCCATGGCTCGCTCGGCTTTCATTCTCCTTCTGGCCCTCCTGTTCTCGGACGTCCCCCTGGACGCCCAGCGCACCACGGACGCACTCGTCGACCGGTTCGCGGCGGTCGAGGCACGCAATGTCGGACCCGCCGGGATGAGCGGCCGTGTCGCCGCGATCGATGTCGTGCTGTCGGACCGCACGAAGATGTTCGTCGGCGCGGCCACGGGTGGGGTCTTCCGATCGGAGGACGGAGGGCTCACCTGGGATCCGATCTTCGACGATGAGCGGATCCTCGGAATTGGAGATGTCACCGTCTTTCAGGGCGATCCCGAGATCGTCTGGGTCGGAACCGGAGAGGGGAATCCCAGGAATTCGGCCGGGATCGGGGATGGCCTCTACAAGTCCACCGACGGCGGGGACTCCTGGGAGCTGGTCGGCTTCGAGGGGTCCGAGCGGATCCACCGAGTCCTCGCGCACCCCACGGATCCCGACCTGGTCTACGTCGGCGTGATGGGCCCGGCCTGGTCCGATGGTGATGTTCGGGGGGTGTACCGCACCACGGACGGTGGCGACTCGTGGGAGCGCATTCTCCACGTGGACGAGCGCACCGGAGTCGGGGACATGGCGATGGACCCGGCCAATCCCGACCATCTGATCGTGGGAATGTGGGAGTTTCGGCGCTGGCCCTGGATCTTCGAGTCCGGTGGACCCGGGAGCGGGATGTACGTCACCACGGATGGTGGGGAGAGCTGGGAGGAGCGGACCGCGGCCGACGGGCTTCCCCGGGGTGAACTCGGTCGGATCGGTCTCGCCTTCGCCGCGTCGTCGCCGAACATCGTGTACGCCCTGGTCGAGGCCGGGGAAAGCGCCATGCTGCGCTCGACCGACGGGGGCGAGACCTTCGAGACGATCGCGTCGGGCCGTGGCGTGGCACCTCGGCCGTTCTACTACGCCGACATCCGTGTCGACCCCATGGATCCCGATATCGTCTACAACCTGCACTCGTCGATGCAGGTCAGCGAAGACCGGGGGGAGAACTTCGAGACGGTGGTTTCCTCGTCGATCATTCACGGCGACGTCCACGACCTCTGGATCGACCCGGACGATCCCCGTCGTATGATCATGGGCAATGACGGCGGCATCGCCTTCACGTACAACCGCGGGGACACCTGGAGGTTCGTCGAGAACCTCACGCTGGCGCAGTTCTACCGGATCTCGCTCGACGACGACATGCCGTACAACATCTATGGAGGCCTTCAGGACAATGGCTCCTGGTACGGTCCGAGCGACGTATGGGAGAACAAGGGAATCCTCAACGCGCACTGGTTCAGGGTCGGCGGCGGAGACGGATTCAACGTCTACGACGATCCGTCCGGCGATCGCTTCGGCTTCTCCGCCTCCCAGGGAGGCAACCTCTCCCGGTTCGACAAGATCACGGGTGAGCGAAACGGGATCCGGCCCCGATCGGACAGCCTCGACCTCCGGTTCAACTGGAACGCGGCGGTAGCCGTGGATCCGCTCGATCCCCATGCGCTCTACATCGGCAGCCAGTACGTGCACCGCAGCCGAGACCGTGGGGAGACGTGGGAGGTGATCTCGCCCGATCTGACCACCAACGACCCGGAGAAGCAGATCTGGGGTGAGAGCGGCGGGCTGACGCGGGACGCGACGGGTGCCGAGACGCACACGACCATCATCGATATCTCGCCGAGCCCGATCCAGGACGGTGTGATCTGGGTGGGGACCGACGACGGCAACGTGCAGGTCACCCTGGACGACGGTGCGACGTGGACCAACGTCGCGCCGAACATCCCGGGAGTCCCGCAGGGCACATGGGTGCCGGACGTCGAGCCCTCCCACGCCGACGCGGGCGTGGCCTACGTGGTCTTCGAGGACCACCGCCGGGGCGACTGGACTTCGTACCTGTACCGCACGGAGGACCATGGAGCGACGTGGGAGCGCCTGGGTGAGGAGGTCGACGGATTCGGCATCGCGGTCGAGGAGGATCCGCACGAGCCGAACCTCCTCTTTCTCGGGACCGAGCTGGGCCTCTGGGTGAGCGTGGATCGTGGCGCCTCCTGGGCCGTATGGTCCCACGTGCCTCGGGCGCCCGTGGACGACCTCGAGGTGCATGCGCGCGACGACGATCTGGTGCTCGGAACGCACGGTCGTGGGGCGTGGGTCATCGACGACATCACGGGCCTGCGTGCGGTAGCAGCGGCCGAGGGGGCGCTGCACCCCGGGGCGATGGGGTCGGATGTGGAGGCCGTCGAGCCGGGTCGAGTCGGCATCCTTCACCCGGTGGCGGAGGCGATCGGGTACCGGTCCACCGGCATGACGATGTGGCAGGGGGCGACCCGGCAGCGGGGCGTGTTCCTGCAGTGGATCGCGGGGGAAGACGCGGCCGGGGCCGCCCGGGTCGACGTCTTCGATGCGGTCGGACGCCTGGTCGTGAGCGAGTCGCGGCCTTCCTCGCCCGGTCTGAATCGCTGGGTCTGGGATCTGGACGCGGGGGAGGACGAGGGCCTGGCGCACCCCGATCTGGCGCCGGGCGGCGAAGTGCTGCCCGGAGGATACACCTTTCGCGTGACCGTGGGGGGCGCCACGTCGGAGGCCGACTTCGAGGTGATCGACGATCCGCGGGTGGAGCCCCCGTCGATCCAGGACCGGATCGAGGCCAACCGCGCCCGCTCCATCCTGATTCGTGAGCGACGCAGCGGCGCATGACGGGTCCCGACCGCCCGGAGCTTCTGGTCGTCGGCCTCGGCGGCATCGGTGCGGCCGTCGCACACCGTGCGGCGCGCAACGGCCTTCGTGTCGTCGGAGTCGAGCAGTTCCAGCCGCTGCACGATCGGGGGTCGTCGCACGGGCACTCGCGAATCTTCCGAATCGCCTATTTCGAGTCTCCGGCCTACGTACCGATGGCCCGCCTGGCCCTCGCAGGGTGGCGGAAGCTGGAGGAGGAGACGGGATTCGACCTCGTCCGGATCACCGGGGGACTGGACCTCGGCCCCCCGGATGGACGGCTGGTCCAGGGCTCGCTCCGCGCCTGTCGTGAACACGACATCCCGCACGAGCACTGGGATCGAGAGATGCTTCGACGCCGTGTTCCCGGACTGGCTCTGCCCGACGACATCGAAGCGGTCCATCAGGCCGACGCGGCGATCCTGAATCCGACCCGGTGCACCGGCGCTCATGTCGCGGCGGCCCGAGCCGCGGGTGCAGACCTCCGGTTCCGGACCCGCGTCGCAGGGTGGGAGCCGGAGGGCCGAGGCGTTCGAGTGCGGCTGGTACGGGACGGCCTGGAGGAGGATCTATTGGCGGACCGTGTCGTGGTGACCGCCGGATCCTGGCTCGGAGCGGGCCCGCTTCGAGACCGGTTGCCGAAGCTCGTCCCCGAGCGGCAGGTCGTCGGCTGGCTGCCGCACATCGAGGGGTCGGGTGCCGGCCACGAATTTCCCGTCGTGAATGCGGAGCTCGAGGAGGGGCACGTGTATCTCATGCCGCAGCACGCGGGACGGGGTGTGAAGGTGGGCCTCTACCATCACCTCCGGGAGGCGATCGACGATCCGGACCGTCCGGATGCCGCTCCTGCGGCGGCGGACGCAGCGCTCCTGCAGTCGATCGCGGATCGGTACCTCGCGGTGTCCGGAGGGATCAGGCACATGCGGACGTGCAGGTTCACGCTGACCCGCGACGAGCACTTCATTCTCGACACCATCGACGAAGGGCGGATCGTGATCGGCGGTGGGTTCAGCGGGCACGGCTTCAAGTTCGCACCCGCTCTCGCGGAGGTACTCGTCGCGCTCGCCCGCGGCGACACCCCCCCGATGGATGTGGAGCCCTTCCGACTCGACCGCTCCGGCGCGCGGGCGTGAAGCGTGCCACACGCCCGATGTGACGGCATCGGAATGACGACGACGGGCGCAGCACCGTGATCAGGCGAGCCCTGCTCTGGGCCTCCGTGAATCCCTTCCTGGCCGAGCGTTTTCCCCACTACGGTTTCGTCCGCCGGGCGGTCCGTCGCTTCATGCCGGGCGAGTCGATGGACGACGCGCTCCGCGAGGCTGCGGTGCTCGGAGAGCGCGACGTGCCCTCCCTCGTGACGGAGCTGGGCGAGAACGTCGATACGGTCGAGGCGGCCCGCGGCGTCGTGGAGGAGTACCTGGAGCTGGCGCGGCGCATCGAGGCACGGAACCTCGATACCGAGTTGTCGGTCAAGCTCACGCACCTCGGTCTCGACCAGGGGGTGCAGGGGACCGTGGACCATGTCGTGGAGATCGCCCGGGCGACACGCGGGATCGTCTGGGTGGACATGGAGTCGAGCGCGTACGTCGACCCGACGCTGGAGGTGTTCCGAAGGGTCCGCCGGCACGCCGACAACGTGGGGATCTGCCTGCAGGCATACCTGTACCGAACCGAACGGGACTACCAGGAGCTGCTCCCGCTTCGTCCGGCGATCCGTCTGGTCAAGGGAGCGTATCTGGAGCCCCCCGATGTGGCCATGCCCGAAAAGAGCGATGTCGATGCCACCTACGCGCGGCTCGCAGCGCGAATGCTGAGAGATCGGGCCGCCGGTCGGGTCGATCGCCCATGCCTCGGGACCCACGACGCCGCCATCATCGCCGAAGCCCGGGGGGTGGCCGGGCAGGTCGGCCTCGGCGGAGAGGCGTGGGAGGTCGCGATGCTCTACGGGATCGCGACGGGCGAGCAGCGACGTCTTTCGGAGGCCGGTGTGGGCCTGCGGATTCTCATCTCCTACGGTACGCACTGGTGGCCGTGGTACGTGCGCCGCCTCGCCGAGCGACCGGCGAACCTGGGCTTCGTCGTGCGCCAGATGTTTCGGCGCTGACGTGCACGCGTCCGGGGGAGGGAGGGTCGACGGAGGTCCGCCACCGAAGGGACGCTGGGGCGCCCTGGCGCTCCTCTCGCTCGCGGTCCTGCTCGGGATGGCGGAGTGGTTTACCGCCACCGCGGTGGGACCCGCCCTGGCGGATCGCTGGGACCTCACGGGGAGCCAGGTGTCCCTGCTCACGACGCTGGTCCAGCTCGGCTTCGTCGCCGGCACCCTCGTCGCCGCCGTACTCAATCTGGCGGACGTCCTCCCGATTCGATTGTACTTCGCCGGAGCCTCGATCCTCGCGGCCGCCGCGAACGCCGGACTCCTCGTCGCGGACGGGTTCGTGTCCGGCGCGCTCCTGCGCTTCGCCACGGGCTTCGCCCTGGCGGGGGTCTATCCACCCGCCATGAAGATGTGTGCCACATGGTTCCTCCGCGGCCGAGGGCTCGCGATCGGCGCGGTCGTGGGAGCCCTGACCGTCGGGAAGGCGGCGCCGTATCTGATCAAGGCGGTCGGTGGCGTAGGCGAGGTGCCCGTGATCCTGGGGGCCTCGACCGGGGGGGTGATCGCGACCCTGCTGGTGCTCGGGTTCTATCGCGACGGGCCGTACGAGTTCGCTCGCCGGCCGTTCGCCTGGGGCCGGGTCGCGGAGGTGGTCCGCGACCGCCCGACCCGTCTGGCGACGCTGGGCTACGTGGGCCACATGTGGGAGCTCTACGCCATGTGGAGCCTCGTTCCCGGCTTTCTGGCGGCGACCTTCGCAATGCGCGGGTGGTCGGGGGCGGACGCTCTCGGGTTCGGGGTGATCGCCGTCGGCGGCGTCGGCGCGGTCCTGGCCGGATGGTGGGCGGATCGATGGGGGCGAGCGCGCGTGGCGTCCGGCGCCATGGTGGTCTCCGGGGCCTGCGCGACCGTCGTGGGCTTCCTGGGAGGGGCACCGGGTCCGCTGCTCGTGGCGGTCGTGCTGGTCTGGGGCTTCTCCGTCGTGGCCGATTCCGCCCAGTTCTCGGCCCTCGTCACGGAGGTGGCGCCCTCGCATGCCGTCGGAACGGCGCTCACGCTCCAGACGACCGTCGGGTTCGCCGTCACGGCGGTCGCGATCGAGGTCGCCACGCGCGTCGCCGCCGGGCTCGGCTGGGGACCGGCCTTCCTCCTCCTCGCCGCGGGGCCGCTCTTCGGCATCGAGTCGATGAGGCGCTTTTCCGCCGATCGAACTCGAACGGCGGACCATCCGGGGTAGGGGATCCCGAGGTACAGCGACCCGCGCGCGCCCTCGTCGCTCTCCACCCCGACTCCCGATACGTTTCGGATATTCGAACGCCCCCGCCCGGAGACCCATGCGCAGACTTCGTCGTTACCTCCTCGAGGGCCTCGCACTGGTCGTGCCGATCGGTGCCACCGCGTGGATCCTCATGTGGCTGTTCCGCAGCCTGGACGGGATCCTCGCGCCCTACATCGAGCCGGTCTTCGGGCGCACGGCACCGGGCCTCGGCCTGGTCACGCTCGTGGTCGTGCTGGTCGTCGCGGGCTGGGTGGCCGAGCTCGCCGTGGGTCGCCGGCTCAGTCGGCTGTGGGCGCTGGCGGTCGAACGCGTGCCGCTGGTGCGCCCACTCTATCGGGGTACGAGCCGCATCGTGGAGGCGGTGATCGGTGAGGAAAGCCGGGCGTTCAAGGAGGCGGTCCTGTTCGAGTATCCCTCACCCGGCACGTGGTCCGTCGGGTTCGTGACCGGCGACGCTCCGTCGCCACTCCCGTCGGACGTCGAGACGCCGGCCGTCACGGTGTTCCTCCCGACCGCGCCCAACCCCATGTCGGGCTTTCTCCTGATCGTCCCCCGAAGCCGCACGCACACCCTCACGACCTCGCCCGACGAGGCGCTCACATTCGTTCTCTCGATGGGCTCGGCCCGAGTGGACCTGCGCGCACGGTGAGTCTCCGGTTCGTCGGACTGGGGCCGGAGGGCTCCGGCGAGGGGCCCGCGAAGGCCGCGGTGGGGTGGCGAGAGGCGATCGATGGAGGCACCGCGCCGGACGGGAGCCTCTGGGTGCCGGTGGAGGTACCGTCTACGTTCGGCGAGCGGCGGGGCGCCACGCAGCGGGCTTCCTTCGGCGTCTGGGCGGCGGAGCGGGCCCGTGACTGGCTCGACTCCGACGTGGGCGGCGCCGATCTCGAAGGCGCGCTCGATCTGCCGGTGCGCCTCCGGTCGCTCGGCGCCGGGATCGATCTTCTCGACCTGACCCGGGGCCCGACCGGCGCCTTCAAGGATGTCGGGGCACGCTTCCTCGCGGCGTTGTGGAGCGTCGCCGCCGTGTCGGGCCACCGCTCCAGAACCGTGCTCACCGCTACCTCGGGGGATACGGGGGGCGCGGTCGCGGCGGCGGTCGATGGGGTGGAGAGCCTCCGCGCGGTCATCCTCTTTCCGCTGGACCGCGTATCCGACGTGCAGCGGCGGCAGTTCACCACGAGGCAGCCGAAGGTGCGGGCGGTGGGTGTGCGCGGCACCTTCGACGATTGCCAGACGCTCGCCCGTCGCGCCTTCGACGACCCGGACCTCGTCGAGGCCTGCGGACTCGTGTCCGCCAACTCGATCAATCCCGGGCGCCTCCTTCCGCAGGCGCTGTACCATGCGTGGGCGGTCGCGGACGGCGACCCGCGACCGGTCGTCGTGCCGTCGGGGAATCTCGGAAATGTGACGGCGGCCGTGCTGAGCCGGTCGATGGGCGCATCGCTCGGCGAGATTCACGCGGTGGTGAACGAGAACGACGCCCTGGTGCGTGCCGCCGCGGGGAACCCTCCGCGGTCGGGGACGGCGGTGCGGACCGACTCGTCGGCGATGGACGTCGGTCGGCCTTCGAACCTGTCTCGGCTCCGCTGGCTCGCCGCGCGCGAGGGCGTCGACCTTTCCGAGCTGGTCCACCCGATCTCGGTTCCGACGGAGCGGGCGCGAGAGGCCCAGCGGTGGGCGATGGAGGCGTTCGGCGTGATGGTGGACCCGCACACGGCGACGGGTGTGGCCCGAGCCCGTGACCTGGTCGGTGAGCAGCCGGGGGTCCGTCCACTCGTGATCGAGACCGCCCACCCCGCCAAGTTCCCGGATGTGGTGCGGAAGGTTCTGGGTCGGGATGCACCGGACGCGACGTGGCTGCACCGGGCGGGGGAGGAGGCGTGGACCGAGATCGACGCGGACGCCGAGGCGCTGACGGATGTCCTCGAGGAGGGTGCGACACGATGAGCGTGGACGACTTCGAAGTTCGGGTCCCCGGGTCCACGTCCAATCTCGGTCCCGGATTCGACTGCCTCGGGCTCGCTGTGGATCGATACCTGTTCCTGCGTTGGCAGGAGCATGGCGGCGAGGGGCTCGTGCGCCTCGGGTACCTCCCGCCGACGGGCTTCGGCGATCGACTCGGCGGCGGGCTCCAGGACCTCGGACTCCCGCGCGGCGGAACGCTGGAGGTCCGGTCGGAGATTCCGGTCGGGCGGGGCCTCGGGTCGTCTGCGGCCCTGGCGGTCGCCCTCGCCATCCTCTCTGCCGTGCGCGGCGGCCAGCCACCCGACAGGTCGAAGGTGCTCCGGGAGGTCGCGCTCGGGGAGGGGCATCCCGACAACGCTGCCCCCGCGGTCCTGGGTGGCCTGGTGGCCGCGACCATGTCGGCGGGACGCGTTTCGGCGATCCCGCTGCCCCTGTCCGACCGACTGGGGTGGGCGTGGGCCGCACCGAGTCGGCCCGCCGCGACCGACGCGATGCGCGCCGCCCTCCCGGACGGCGTCGATCATGCAGCCGCGGTGCGGAACGGCGCGCGGCTGGCTCGGCTTCTGCCCGCCCTGGCGGCGGGGGACGGAGCGGTGCTGGTGGAGGCGATGCAGGACGAGCTTCACGTGCCGATGCGTCTCCCGCTGATCCCCGGTGGTGCGACGGTTCGCGACGCGGCGGTCTCGGCCGGCGCATGGGCCTGTACCATCTCCGGTGCGGGATCCGGGATGCTCGCCGTCTGCCCGCTGGAGGATACGGCACGGGTGACCCGCGCGATGGCCGACGCCTTCCGTCGCGAAGATCCCGACCCGGAGGGTGTCGTGGCGTTCGAGCTTCGCCCGGACCTGCACGGGGTCCGGTGGGGACCGCTCCTCAGCCCTCCACGAGACCGCGCGGTCGAACCGCCGACTCGACACGGCTGAGCCCGAGATCCACGAGGAGCGCGAGAAGGGCAGCCGGGACCGCGCCCGACAGGATGAGACGCTCGTCGCTCAGCGCGAGTCCAGCCACGATCGGGTCCCCGAGCCCTCCCGCCCCGATGAATGCCGCGAGGGTGGCGGTCCCCACGGCGATCACCGCCGACACCCGGACGCCTGCCATCACGACCGGAGCTGCGAGGGGAAGGCGCACGCGCAGGAGAATCTGACCCTCGGTCATCCCGAGGGCTCTCGCCGCCTTCACGGCCTCCGGGTCCGCGTCGCGCACCCCCGACCACGTATTCCGCAGGATCGGGAATACGGAGTAGAGGAACAGCGCGACGATCGCCGGTCCGGCCCCGATGCCGAAGACCGGAATCATGAAGGCGAGGAGCGCGATGCTGGGAATGGTCTGCAGGAGCCCGGTCGCCCGAACCACCGGCTCGGCGACGCCCGGTCGTCGGGCCAACGCCACGCCGAGGGGGACGGCGAGCAGGGTCGCCGCCCCGAGCGCGATCGCCACGAGCCAGAGGTGCCGAAGTGTCTGGCGGGCCGTGTCGCCCCGACGCGCCCAGAGAAAGGAGCCCAGACCATCCGGCCGCGCGAGTGCCGACGGGACGGCCTCCGTGGATGCGCCGTCGCCGAGCGCGAGGTCGGCCAGCAGGTCCGCCGCGACGCCGGCGGGCGATCGTCCATCCACCTCGATCTGTCGGTTCGCGCGACGCATGGTGGGTGCATCGAGCCGTCCGGAGAGGGGAGCGAGGGCGGCGACCACATCGGGGCGATCTGCGGAGAGTTCCGGGCGGAGGAGTGCGGCTGCCTGATAGGGTGGAAAGAAGTCCGCGTCGTCGGTGAGGACGACGAGCCCATACCGATCGAGACCTCCGTCGGTCGTGTAGCCGTCGATCACATCCACCGCACCCTCGTCGAGAGCGGGATACTTCACCGACTGCAGGAGTGGCCGGGTGTCCGCGAAGGTCAGGTCGTAGCGGTCGGCGAGGCCGGGTAGCCCGTCGGGACGCCCGATGAAGTCCGGCGAGAATCCGGCGATCAGGCGCTCCGAGACCCGCGACAGGTCCGTCAGTGTCCGGACCCCTAGAGAGTCGGCGGTCTCCGGTCTCACGGCGATCGCGTAGCTGTTCTCGAATCCGAGCGGAGGCATCCATCGGACGCCGAAGCGGTCCATGAAGGCGGTCGAGACGACGGAGTACACATCAGCCGCGTCTCCCTCCGGCTCGAGTCCCAGAATCGCCGTGAGGCCTGTCCCGGTGTACTCGGGGTAGATGTCGATGGCGCCGGTTCGGAGGGCGCGGAAGGCGAGGTCGGTCGCCCCCAGCCCGGGCCGACGGTCCACCGGGATCCCGACGGACTCCAGCCGCTGGGCGAAGAGCTCCGCGAGAAGGAAGCTCTCTGCGAAGGGCTTCGACGCCACCACCACCGGCTCGACGCGGGTGTCGGGCGTCGAGTCCGCGCGCAGCGTGTCGGAGGCCACCCGCTGCGCCGATCCCGGGGAGGCCTGAACGGCCCACGCCACCGCGAGCATCGGCGCGATTCGAGCGACGCCGCGGAGCGTCACGGAGTGGCCGCCGTCTCGAGGCCCCGGTCCAGCAGTTCGGTCACGTACCGGGACGCCGGGTCCGACCGAAGCGCTTCCAGGGTCGCGGACTGAAGGACACGCCCCCCCCGCATCACCGTGATCCGGTCCGCGAGCGCGGCGGCCTCGTGCAGATCGTGGGTGACCAGGAGGACCGTCACGCCGGATTCGTGGATGAGCGTCCCCAGCTCGCGCCGGAGGTCCGCGCGGGCCAGCGCGTCCAGCGCACCGAGCGGCTCGTCCATGAGGACCAGATCCGGTTCGGCCGCCAGCGCTCGGGCGAGGGCGACACGCTGGCGCTGACCACCGGAGAGACGGCGAGGCCAGCGGCCCACGAACTCGTCCGGGGGAAGTCCGACCATCCGCAGCGCCCGTCGCGCCGCGGCTTCGGCGTCCGGGTGCGCCAGAAGCGTGGGGACCAGCGCCACATTCCGACCGACCGTCCAGTGGGGGATGAGGCCGCCGTGCTGCGGCACGTACCCCATGGACCGTCGCAGCGCGACGGGGTCCGCCGATCCGACCGGACGGCCTCGAACGTGGACGTCACCGCCGGCAGGCACGACCAGGGCGTTGAAGCAGCGAAGGAGGGTCGTCTTTCCGCTGCCGCTTTCCCCCACGAGGGCCATGCACTCTCCGGCCCGGACGCGCAGGTCCGCTCTCTCCAGCGCTCGCACGTCCCCGAAGGCGTGGGAGACGGCACTCGCCTCGAGAACGACGTCCGACGGGCGGACCTGCGGAGTTGGGGATGCGGACATCGTCGGGAACGGAATGGCGGATTCGGTGATTGGTCAAACAGCCGACGGGGAGCGTAGTCTGCCGCCCCGATGAGACGCAAAGACGTGCCCCGTCGTGGGAAGGGACTCCGACAGATGCATACTTCGCCGGCCCGGCCGCTGACGCGCACCCGGATCACCCAGCTTCTGACGGAGGCCCGTGCACGCACGCTCCTCCTCATTTCGCCCCTTTCGGACGAGGACCTCCGGCGTCAGCACGATCCTCTCATGTCGCCGATCGTCTGGGATCTCGGGCACATCGCTCACTTCGAGGAGGTGTGGCTTCTCGAGAAGGCGGCCGAAGACGAGACGGGAGGAGAGGGGCTCCGTGGCATGTACGACCCCGCCGGCAATCCACGGGCGACCCGCGAGAGTCTCCCGCTGCCGAGCCGGTCCGAGGCGCTGGGATTTCTCGGTGGGGTCCGCCGCGCGGTGCTGGACCGGCTCGCTACCCTCGACATCGACGCGGACACACCCCTTCGCCGGGAGGGCTTCGTGTTCCGGATGGTCCTGCAGCACGAGTATCAGCACAACGAGACGATCCTCCAGACGCTCCAGATGAAGCGGGGCGAGCCCTACCCGGCCTCCCGCGCCTTCGTCGCCCCCACCCCCGAGGGCGCGGACGACCGGGAGATGGTCCGGGTCCCGGCGGGCCGCGTGTCGATCGGGACGGACGACCGTTCGGCCGCCTACGACAACGAACGCCCGGCGCACGAAGTCCGGATCGCCGCCTTCGACATCGATCGTACTCCGGTAACCAACGGCGAATACCTCCGCTTCATGGACGACGGAGGGTACGAGCGGGACGAACTCTGGACGCCGGCGGGCCTCGCGTGGCTCAGGGAACAGCGCATTACCCACCCGAAGTACTGGGAGCGCGACGGGACGGAGTGGCGTGTTCGCCGCATGGACCGCACGGCGCCCCTCCCCATGGACCACCCGGTGTGCCACGTCTGCTGGTGGGAGGCCGACGCGTACGCACGATGGGCCGGAAAGCGGCTGCCCACGGAGTTCGAGTGGGAGGCGGCGGCGCGGTGGGAGCCGGACACCGGTCGCATGCGGCGGTTTCCGTGGGGGTCGGAGCCGCTCACCGCCCGGGTCGCGAACGTCGATCAACTCATGTTCGACACCACGCCGGTGGACACCTGGCCCGAGAATGTGGGACCGACGGGGGCCTACGGGCTGATCGGTGACGTGTGGGAGTGGACGGCGTCGGAGTTCAGGCCCTATCCCGGATATCGGACCTTCCCGTACCCGGAATACTCCGAGGTCTTCTTCGGCGACGAGTTCCGGGTGTTGCGCGGAGGCTCCTGGGCGACCCGGCCCGGGGCGCTCCGGTCCACCTTCCGAAACTGGGACTATCCGATCCGCAGGCAGATCTTCGCCGGCTTCCGGTGCGCGCGCGATGTCTGATTCCGAGGAGGTGCGGCGCATCGCGGACGGGCTCGCGAAGCCTCAGAAACAGGTCGATTCGAAGCACTTCTACGACCAGCGGGGATCGGAGCTCTTCGACGAAATCACGAGGCTTCCGGAATACTACCCGACCCGGACCGAGTTGGCACTGCTCGAGCGGTGGGCCGAACCACTGGTGGAGCGGGTCCGACCCTCCGCCCTTCTGGAGCTCGGCGCGGGAAGCGCTCGAAAGACCCGGCTGCTTCTGGCCGCACTGCAGCGGGTCGTGCCCGGGGCGACGTACATTCCGCTCGATGTGAGCGCGAGCTTTCTCGAAGAGACCGCACGTGAGCTTCGCGCCGAATTCCCCGAACTGCGGGTGACTCCGGTCGTGGGCGACTTCACCCGGGACATGGAGCTCGACGAGCCGCTGCCGCGCCCCACACTCTTCGCGCTTCTCGGCGGCACGATCGGGAATTTCGGGGATCGGAGGGCCATCGGCATTCTCTCCCACGTCCGGGAGCACATGGAGCCGGGCGACCGGCTTCTGCTCGGTGTGGATCTGCGGCCCGGTCCCACCAAGTCCCGTGAGGAGCTGGAGTCGGCCTACAACGACGCGCGGGGTGTGACGGCAGAGTTCAATCTGAATCTTCTCCGGGTCCTGAACCATCGCTACGGGGCGGACTTCGACCCTGCGGATTTCTCCCACCTCGCCTTCTACGACGACGAGCATCACCGTATCGAAATGCATCTCGAGGCCCGGCGCGACACGACGGTGACCCTCCCGGGCGTCGGCGCGGTGAAGTTCCGGCGGGAGGAGACGCTCCGGACCGAGATTTCGAGGAAATACGACCGCCTCGGCGTTGAATCGATGTTCCGGCGTGCCGGACTGGAGGTCACGGACTGGCTGGATGCGGACGGGAGATACGCGATCGCGGTGGGAGAGCGCCCGGTGGCACGGAGCCCGGCATGAGCGAGGAGACTCGAAAGCGCATCGTGCGGGACCTGTTTCGCGCGGCGGAGGCCACGCAGGATCTCCGTGTGGGCGTCGAGATCGAATTTCTATGCATCGAGCGCGCGTCGTTCCGCCCTGCAGCTCCGCTCGAGGCCTCGTGTGCGCCCCGGACGACCCCGGCCACGGTGCCGGTGGTCTCCGGACTTGCCGAGGCTCGTGGGTGGGATCGGATCGATGGCCCCGGGCTTCCGCGGTTCGTTCGGCCGGACGGCACGGTGGTCTCGTGGGAGCCGGGTGGGCAGCTCGAGGTCGCGACGCCGCCGCTGACGTCGCTGGATACACTCGACGCGACACTCGCCGATACGGTCGGCCAGCTGTCGATCGCCCTGGAACGGGAGGGCATCGGTCTGCTCGCCCGCGGCGTCGACCCCCGGACGCCCGTGCACGTCCCCCCCCTCTGGCTCGATCATCCGAGGTACCGAAGGATGAGCGCGCACTACGATCGTGCGGGTGACGCCGGACGGCGAATGATGCGCCAGTCGGCCGCCGTCCACGTGAACCTCGATTTCGGGGAGCGTGCGATCGAACGGTGGAATCGGGCCAACCTGGTGGTCCCCGCGGCGACCGCGATCTTCGCGAACTCTCCGGTGGTCGAGGGACGCCGGGGGTGGCGGAGTGAGCGGGCGCATGTGTGGAGGACCCTCGATCCCGGGCGCACGGGAGCCTTCGCTCCGGATCCGAATCCGTCGGATGCGTACCTCCGGTTCGCCCGGGCGGCCCCCGCCTTTCTGCTCGGAGACGAGGATTCGGCCGCGGTTCCGTGGTCCGAGACCGGGTGCGACGACGAGGCGGCGTGGAGGAATCATCTTTCGACGCTGTTTCCGGAGGTTCGGCCTCGAGGGTATCTGGAAATCCGGTCGATCGACGCGCTGCCGCCGCACCACGTCACGGTCGCCGCCGCCTTTCTTTCGGGCGTCGTCTACGGATCCGCCGAGCCGCCGACGCTGGAGCCGCCCGACGAGGATCGCTTGATTCGTGCGGGACGCGAGGGGCTGGCCGATGTCGGCCTGGCCGGGGAAGCGCTCCGCTGGTGGGATGTGGCGTTCGAGGGCCTGGCGGATCTCGGGCCCGCCTTCGCGTCGGCCCGCGTGCTGCGGCGCGTGGAGGAGTTCCGGAAGACGCTCACCGCCGCCCGACGGGATCCCGGCGACAGGGCAGAGGGGTGGGTGATCGCTCAGGCGGGTTCGATCTCGGCGGTTCCCTGACGAATCCGCACGATCGAATGGTCGGGGACGCGGACCCATCCCTCCGATTCGTCCAGGCGCTCCGAGGCGAGCAGGACGCCATCCGGCGCCATTCCGCCGCGCTCCAGCAGATGGAGCGAGTTCACGGCCCCGTTGAGCGTCGTGTGGAGGGCGGTGACGCCGTCGGGCCCGGACAGGACCATCGTCAGGGGTGCGGTCTCACCCGAGCCGAGCCGCTTCCCGACGAGGTCGCGCACTTCGAGGAGGGCCCGACCCGGGTCGGGGTCCCGCGACAGCGACGTCAGCACGAGGTGGAAGAGCGTTTCCGCGTCGGAAACCCCCTCGAGCCGCGCATAGTGCCCGTCACTGAGATGCGATCGGAGCCCCCGCATATGCCGCGCCCGGAAGGCGGGAACGTAGCCGTTCAGCGCGAAGGCCCAGCGGTCACGGTTCATCGGAAGAAGGCCGGACCGGTCCACCGGCAGCCCGGGCGTGGTGTTGCGGAGGGCGGCCAGCACCCGACCGGCGGCGAGGGTGGCGAGCAGCCGGGGAAGGTCCGGATCGAACCAGATCGGCTCGGCGCGGGCGATTCGCACGGGGCGTTCCGTACCCGGGGGCCACCAGGAGACCCCCCACCCGTCCACATTCACGGATCCGGACAGAAGCTCCTGCGGGGCCCACGACTGCCGGTACAGCGAGTGGGTGCCCCCGAAGACGATTCGTTCCAGAGGCTGCGGGGTTCCGTGGTAGGCGACGAGTCTGCACATGACTGGAAGCTGTCGGCGAACTGGGCACCACGCCAGACGACGACATCGCACGGGATGCCCGTACCCGGCATCCCCGAGTGCCGCGAAGGGCGGCCCGGCGCACGCGTTCCGTTGCCCCCGCGTCACGAAATTGCATACCTTCGACGCGATCCAGCCCCCCTCGGCACAGAGCCCAATGGGGGAGACGAACCTCCTGCGAGAGCCAAGCTGATGCGACGCACACTCGTTCGATTCTCTTCGTTCTTCGGTCTCTTCCTCCTCTTCGGCGCCGCACCGGCGATGGCCCAGCAGGGCACGATCTCGGGTCTCGTGGTGAATGCCGAAACGGCTCAACCGATCGAGACCGCCCAGATCACCATTCTCGGAGCTGGCGACGCGCAGGCGGGCGGCGTACTCACGAATCAGCAGGGGCGCTTCACGGTCCAGCTCCCGCCCGGGGGGTATTCGCTCGTGGTCCGGTTCGTCGGATTCGGACAGGACCGAGTCGACGACGTGCAGGTGACCGCCGGCGCCACCACGGAGCTGACCGTCGAGCTCGAGTCGACGGCGTTGCAGCTCAACCCGATCGTCGTGACGGCCTCACGCCGCCAGGAGAAGGCGCTCGAGTCGCCGTCCAACGTCGTGACGATCGGCGCGGACCGCATTCAGAGCAGAGCGGCCGTTTCGCCGGTCGAAAACCTGAAGAATCTTCCGGGCGTCGACGTGGTGCAGTCGGGTCTGACCTCCGCGAATGTCGTGACGCGTGGGTTCAACAACGTGTTCTCCGGCGCACTTCTGGTGATGACCGATTACCGGTACGCGGCGGTCCCGTCGCTCCGGTTCAACGCGTTCAACATGATCTCGACCAACCAGTTCGATATCGAACGGATCGAGGTGCTGCTCGGACCCGCCGCCGCCGTGTACGGCCCCAACTCGGCCAACGGCGTGATGCACATCCTCACCTCGTCGCCCATCGACGATCCGACGTCGACGATTTCACTCTCCGCCGGTGAGCGTTCGGTCTTCCAGACACAGTTCCGGACGGGTGTCGCCTTCAGCGAGCGCGCGGGACTCAAGCTCTCCGGCTCGTACTTCCAGGGCAACGACTGGGAGTATCAGGATCCCGCCGAGCAGGCGGCCGCCAGTCAGCCGGGCGCGGACCCCCTCATCGCCGCTCGCGACTTCAACTCGCAGAGGTATGGTGGTGAGCTGCGCTTCGACTTCCGTCCGGACGACGATTCCGAGCTGGTCGTCTCGGCGGGTGCCAACAACCTCGCGAACAACATCGAGCTCACGGGAATCGGCGCGGGGCAGGCGCAGGACTGGATCCTCTCCTATGGCCAGGTCCGGTTCACGAAGGGTCGGACGTTCGCCCAGGCGTTCATCAACCAGTCGGACGCGGGGGAGACCTACTTCCTCCGCACCGGGAATCCGGTTGTGGACAAGTCGCGGACGATGGTCGGGCAGCTGCAGCAGGGACTCACGCTGGGAGATCGCATCGACCTCATCGGCGGGTTGGACCTCCAGTACACCGAGCCGCGAACCGAGGGGACGATCAACGGCTCCAACGAGGACGACGACGAGATCACCGAGATCGGCGGGTACGTGCAGACCGAGATCGAGCTCACGGACCAGATCGACTTCGTGGGTGCAGCGCGCCTCGACAGTCACAGCGAACTCGAGGATCCCGTGTTCTCACCGCGCGCGGCACTCGTATATCGACCGGCCGAGAACCAGAATTTCCGAGTGTCCTTCAATCGGGCGTTCTCGACGCCCTCGACCAACAACCTCTTCCTCGATCTGCAGGCCGGGCGGATTCCGCTGTTCGGTGAGATCGGCTACGACATCCAGACCGTCGGGGTCCCGTCGACGGGCTACACATTCGACGAGGAGTGCCCGGGAGGCGTTCAGAGCCTGTGCATGTTCTCGCCCTTCGCGCAGGGCCGACTCCCAGCCAACGCGGCGGGACTCTGGAACGCCCAGTTCCTCACACCGATCCTCACCCCGGCGCTGAGCGGGTCGGTTCCGGACGCACAGATCCCGACGATCATCGGCGCCCTCACGGCCCCGGGCGCGGACATCGGGAGCATCGGGACGGCACTTCGCCGATTCAACCAGCAGGCCGCGGAGGCGGGGGAGTTCCCCTTCCTCGCCGACCCGGCGGGTCCGACCGCGATCGGGCGTATCCAGCCCACGATCTACAACAACTTCGAGGTCGGCTACAAGGGACTCGTCACGGACCGTCTGCTGGTGTCGGTCGACCTCTACTCCCAGCAGATCACCGACTTCGTCGGACCGCTCCGCACCGAGACTCCATCGATCTTCTTCGACGGCGGTTCCGTGGCGCAGTTCGTCGCGGGACGGCTCGGGGGTCTTCTGCCGCCCGAGCAGGTGCAGGCGCTGGCGGCTGGAATTTCAGCGGGTGTGGCGGGCGTCCCCCTGGGAACCGTCTCCCCGGACCAGCTCCAGAGCACCGATCTGCTCCTGACCTATCGCAACTTCGGTGACGTGGACTTCTGGGGGACGGACCTGGCGTTCCAGTTCCTCGCGACGGATCGCCTCTCCTTCTCCGGCAGCTACTCCTTCGTGAGCGAGGAGTGCTTCGACTTCAACGGCGACGGCGACTGCACGAGTGCGCAGGACGTTTCCCTGAACGCGCCCCAGAACAAGGGGTCGCTGGGCCTGCGGTGGTCGGACCGGGTGTCGGGGCTGACCCTCGAGGGTCGCGGACGCTACGTCGACGAGTTCGTGATGAACTCCGGCGTCTACATCGGGACCGTCGAGAGCTACGCCGTCTTCGACGCGAACCTCGGGTACCAGCTGCCCTTCGCGCCGGCCGCGACGGTCACCCTCACGGCGACGAACCTGTTCGACAACATGCACCAGGAGTTCGTCGGCTCCCCGGAAATCGGCCGCCTGCTGCTCGCGCGTCTGACCTACGAGTTCTGAGGTCCACCGGTCCGCTCGCGCGGATCGGGCACTAGATTACGGGGCCCGGGGCAGATCGCTCGGGGCCCCGTTTCGCTTCTCATCGATCTCTATCCGTCCGGACCACCATGACCACGTCAGACAAGGGCGCCCTGTGGGGCGGCCGCTTCGAAGGCTCGATGGACCCGACGATGGTTCCGCTCAACCTGAGCCTCGACATCGACCATCGTCTCTGGCGCGAGGACGTACAGGGGTCGATCGCCTGGGCACGTGCGCTCGGTGAAGCGGCAGTGATCCCCGAGGAGGCCGCCGCGGAGATCGCGGACGGTCTCGGGCGGGTGCGGCAACGCCTGGAATCCGAGGGCATCCCCTCCGACGCGCCGGACGAGGACATTCACGCGCTGATCGAGCGGCTGCTGGGGGAGGAGGTCGGTGTTCTGGCGAAGCGGCTGCACACGGGAAGATCGCGGAACGACCAGGTAGCGACCGACCTGCGCCTCTGGGGGATGAAGGCCACAGGCCTGCTCGAGGCCGATCTGGCAGGCGTGCAGCGGGCTCTGCTGGATCTTGCCGACCGGGGCATGGAGATCGTGATGCCGGGCTACACCCATCTCCAGCAGGGACAGCCGATTCGGGCTGCCCACTGGGCCATGTCCCACTTCTGGCCTCTCGAGCGGGATCGGGTCCGCCTCGGTCGGGTGAAGGCGGCCGCCGGCGTGCTTCCCCTCGGGTCGGGCGCGGTCGCGGGGTGTCCGTTCCCGATCGATCGCCGGGCGCTCGCGGCGGATCTCGGCTTCCACTCCATCAGCGAAAACTCACTCGACGCCGTCAGCGATCGGGACTGGGTCGTGGAGCTGCTCTCGGCGGCTGTACTGGTCGGACTCCACACGTCACGCCTCGCGGAGGACCTCGTCCTGTTCAGTACGAAGGAGTTCGGCTTCCTGAGGCTGTCGGACGGCTTCTCGACCGGGTCGAGCCTGATGCCGCAGAAGCGGAATCCGGATGTTGCGGAACTGGCTCGTGGGCGCACCGGACGGCTGGTCGGGTCGCTCACCTCGGTGCTCACCATCCTCAAGGGCCTTCCCACCGGCTACAACCGGGATCTCCAGGAGGACAAGGCGGCGATCTTCCAGGCATTCGACTCGCTCCGGCTTGTCCTGCCCGCGGTGGCGGGTGCGGTGGCGACCGCGGAGTTTCAACCGGGCCGAATCCACGATGCGCTGGCGGGCGAACTGCTCGCGACGGACCTCGCGGACTACCTGGTCCGCAGAGGTGTCCCGTTCCGCGATGCGCACGAGGCCATCGGCCACCTCGTCCGGCGTGCGGAGGAGCGGGGCTGCGCGATCGAGGACCTCAGCGATGCGGACTTCGAACGCGCCAGCGACGGGTTCGACACGGATGTGCGCGACGTGTTCGACATGACCGCTTCGGTGGAGGCCCGTGACCTGCCGGGCGGGACGAGCCGCCGCGCCGTGGAGGAGCAGATGATCGCCGCCAGGGCCGCGCTACCGGATGGCGACGGAATCGACTGAGGTCATCCGGCGCCGGCGATCACGCGCCCGGCCGCGTCCGCGAAGGGACGGAGACCGGCCATGAGCGCCTCGAACTCGTCGAAATCGAGGGACTGCTCTCCGTCGGAGACGGCACACTCCGGATCGGGGTGTACCTCGACGAGGAGGCCATCCGCGCCCGCCGCGATCGCGGCGTAGGAGAGTGGAGCGACCAGCGGTCGCGATCCGCCGGCGTGGCTCGGATCGGCGACCACCGGCAGGTGGGTTTCCCGCTTCAGTACCGGGATCGCCGCCAGGTCGAAGGTGTTCCGGGTCGCGGTCTCGAAGGTGCGGATCCCACGTTCGCAGAGAACCACGTTGGTGTTGCCCTGGGCCATCACGTACTCCGCGGCCAGCAGCAGGTCCTTCACGGTCGCGCTCATTCCCCGCTTGAGCAGGACGGCGCGCTGCGTTCGGCCCACTTCGGTGAGCAGAGCGAAGTTCTGCATGTTGCGCGCGCCGATCTGGAGCACGTCGGCGTAGCTGGCGACCAGTTCGACCTGGCGGGTGTCCATCACCTCCGTGACCACGGGAAGTCCGGTTTCGGCCCGGGCGTCGGCCAGGATCCGGAGCCCCTCCTCGCCCAGCCCCTGAAAGGAGTACGGAGACGAACGTGGCTTGAAGGCCCCCCCGCGGATGCCCCGGGCCCCGAGGCGCCCGGTGCGCTCGGCGGTCTGCCGGAGCATCTCGCGATCCTCCACGGCGCACGGCCCGGCGATCACGATGAACTCCTCGCCCCCGATCTCGGTCGGACCGAAGGGGATTCGGGACGGTTCGGCCGCGAAGGCGCGGGAGGCGAGCTTGTAGGGCCGCAGAACCTCGTGGACCGCCTCCACCCCGGGAATCGAGAGCAGCGGTACACCCTGCAGCACCCGCTCGTCGCCGATGCACCCGATCACCGCCCGTTCCTCACCCTCGGAGAGATGGGTCCGGAGTCCCAGCCCCTCGATACGTTCGCGGATGTGGTCGATCTCCTCGCGGCTGATGCCGGCGCGGGTGACGATGATCATGGTGTTCTGGCGCGGTGGGGGATGGAGGTGGACGCCGGATCGCGGTGGCGACGGGCGCCGTTCTCGAGGCCCCAACGGATGCGCAGGCGAGCGGTCCGCGTCAACCCGCGGCCCGAGGGTGGACCCTCGGGAATGGGCTGCATAGCTTGCGGCTTCGACAGGTCGCCGAGCCCGACCGGGCGAGCGCGACTCCCCCGGAAACGCGACACGGCCGATCCTGCACACTCCCGAGGTTCGCCGGAGCTGGTACTTGACGACCCCAGACACCACACACACTCGGTCTCCCGACCCGGAGACCCTGAAACGACGCGCTGCGGCGGAGGCTCTGACGCGCGTGGAGTCGGGGATGACCCTCGGTCTGGGTACCGGCTCGACCATGTCACACTTTCTCGACCTGCTGGGGGACGCCCTGGCCTCGGGTCGCCTCACGGGCATCGTCGGTGTGGCCACGTCCGAGAGGACGGCCGAGCACGCGACCCGGCTCGACATTCCGGTGGCGGAGCTGTCCGACGTCGGCGAACTCGACCTCGCCATCGACGGGGCGGACGAAGTCGATCCCGCACTCGATCTCATCAAGGGTCTCGGGGGTGCGCTCCTCCGAGAGAAGATGATCGCCCAGGCGGCGGCGCGGTTCGTCGTGATCGTGGACGACCGAAAGGAGGTGCCCCGGCTCGGCACCCGGTCGCCGCTCCCCGTGGAGGTCGTGCCCTTCGCGTGGGCTTCGCACCTGCAGTTTCTCCGGACCCTCGGAGGGCGCCCCGTGCGGCGTGAGCAGGAGGGCCGACCCTACACGACCGACAACGGGAACTTCATCGTGGACGTCCATTTCGACGCGGGGATCGAACTGGCCGCGGAGATCGATGCGGCCCTGCACGCCAGGGCCGGCATCGTCGACACCGGCTTCTTCCTGGACCTGGCCGACGAGGTACTCGTCGCCGAACCCCGAGGGACGACGGTGCGGCGCCGGGGGGCATGGTGAGCGCCCTCATCGCGCCCTCGATCCTCTCGGCCGACTTCGCGCGGCTCGGCGAGGACGTCTCCACCGTCGTGGACGCCGGGGCGGACTGGATTCACGTCGATGTGATGGACGGTCACTTCGTCCCGAACATCACGCTGGGCCCCGCGATCACCGCGGCGGTCCGGCGGAGTACGGCCACGACGGTCGACGTGCACCTGATGATCGAGAATCCGGACCGCTACATCGGCGAGTTCGTGGAGGCCGGTGCCGACGTCGTGACCGTTCACCAGGAGGCCTGCCCACATCTCCACCGGACCCTCCAGTTGATCCGCGACGCCGGCGCCGAGGCGGGCGTGGCGATCAACCCGGCGACGCCGGTTTCCCTGCTTCGCGAGGTGGCCACCGACCTGGATCTGGTCCTGATCATGTCGGTGAACCCGGGATTCGGCGGGCAGGCGTTCATTCCGTCGACCGTCCGCAAGGTCCGGGAGGCACGGAAGCTCCTCGAGGCCGAGGGGTCCGACGCGCGGATCGAGGTGGACGGCGGAGTGGACGACTCCAACGCCGCTCGTCTCGCCGCTGCGGGAGCGGGTGTTCTCGTGGCTGGTTCGGCGGTATTCGGGCACCCCGACGGCGCCGCAGCGGGGGTACAGGCGCTGCGGGACGCACTCGCCTGACGGCGAGGCGCGGACGGGATCGGGGGTCGATCCGTCAGACAGGCGATTGCTCGCCTTCCGTACCCGCCGTAGACTGGCCGCATGGATGACCTTCCGATTCTCGACCAGGAGACGCTTCATCGGCTGGACGAATGGGGTGGCCAGAAACTCCGGCACCAGATGATCCGGCTGTACCTGGAGAATTCCCCGGCCCGCCTCGACCAGCTGGATCGTGGAATCGCGGCGGAGGGCGACCTCGATGACGTCGAGATGGCCTCGCACTCCCTGAAGGCGTCCGCCGCGAATGTCGGCCTGATGCGGGTGAGCGCCATCGCCGCGCGCGTGGAGGAGGCCGCATCGGAGGGCAGAGCCCCGGACCTCCCGGAGCTCAGGGAACGGCTCACGGCCGCTGCCCGGGAGGGCGAGACGGCCCTCCGTGACCTCCTCTCGACCGGGGAGGTCTGATGGCTCGGATCGCCGTCGTCGAGGACAATGCGGACAATCGTCTTCTGGTCACCGCCATCCTGGGACACATCCACGAGATCTCCGAGTTCGAGACGGGAGCCGATGCCGTGGAGGGTCTCGAGGGCGCGGAGCCCGACCTCATCCTCCTCGATATCTCGCTTCCCGGGATGGACGGAACGGAGGTGCTTGCGTGGGTGCGAAGTCACGCCGTGCTGCGGGACACGCCGGTCGTCGCGCTCACGGCTCACGCGATGGCGGGTGACCGGGAGAAGTACCTGGCCCTCGGCTTCGACGAATACGTGACGAAACCCATCGTCGACGAGGATGTCCTCTTCGCAGCGATCGACCGGTGCCTGAGCCGGACGGGATGACGGGGTCCGCTCCCCGCCGGGAGAACGCCGTCGATCCGATGGGCTCGGCGATCTGGGAAACGGAGGACGAGCGGACCCCCGCCCGGGCCACCGTCTACTGGGTCCTCGTGGTGCTTCTCCTTCTCGGCGCCGTTCTGATCCGGGGCGAGGGCCGCCTCGCGTGGGCACCCTTCGTACATCTGGCTTCGGAGTCCGTCGCGGGGATGCTGGCGATCGTCCTCGGGGCGCTCGCCTTCGTACGGTACTACTCGGGGCGGCGCCAGACCTTCCTCTTCATCGGGACGGGGTTCGTCGCCGCCGGCGTCCTTGACCTGGCGCACGGGTTCCTGGCGTCCCAGGCGCTGCTCGGAGTGGTGCCCTCCGAGCCGGTGGATACCGCGGCGTGGTCGTGGGTCCAGTCACGGCTCTTCCTCGGGCTGTTCGTGTTGATCTCGCTGCTGACGTTCCGCGACGACGACATCGCGGGGGTCAACCAGGTATCGGCGAGGCGGGTCATCGGACTCGCATTCGTGCTGACCCTCGTCACGGTCACCTTCTTCCTCCTGGTCGGGCTGCAGGGAACCAACGCGATCCATCCGGACTGGATCTATCCGCGACCCCAGGAGCTGCTGCCGGGCGCCGTCTTCGCCGTCGCCTTCGCCGGATACGTCATCCGGGGAGAGTGGCGGACCGACATCTTCGAGCACTGGCTCGTGATCACGCTCCTGATTTCGGCGCTGGCGCATATCGCGTACATGGGGATGTCGAGTACCTCCGGTGACGCCCTGGACATCGCGGCGCACCTGCTCAAGCCGGCGTCCTACCTGGCGCTTCTCGCGGGGGTCCTGTCCTCGTTGTACACGACGTCGCAGCGCGAGCAGGCGGCGCTCGGGACGATCCGCCGGATCAACGCCACCCTCCAGGAGCAGGTGCGGATCCGCGCCGGGGCGGAGAAGGTCCTGCAACGGAGCGAGGAGCGCCTCCAGTCCTTTCTCGACGGGGCCCACGACCTGATTCAGAGCACGGATGCGCAGGGACATCTGGTGTATGTGAATCCGGCATGGCTGGAGGCGTTCGGATATCGCCACGACGAGCTCGACGACCTGCGGCTGCAGGACCTCGTTCATCCCGACGACCGCACCAGAGTCGCCCACCACTTCTCCCGGGTCTTCGCCGGCGAGCGGCTGCCCCGGCTGGAACTCGACTTCGTGACCGCGGATGGTCGTTCGATGACCTGTTCCGGCAGCGTGACGCCGTACGTGGGCGACGAACAGGCCGTGACCGCCCAGGGCATCTTCCGGGACGTCAGCGCACAGCGCCGCGCGGAGCATGAACTCGCCGCGTCCCAGGCGAATCTCGCCGCCGTCGTCGAATCCACCGGTGACCCGATCTGGTCGGTGGATCACGATCAGCGGATCGTGACGATGAACACGGCTTTCGCGCTCGGGATCGAGGCACGTACAGGCCGGGAGCCCGCGATGGGAGACGGTGTGGAGCAGGTCTTCCCGGCCGACGAGGTCGCCTGGTACCGGGAAGTTCAGCAGCGCGCCCTGGACGGGGGACGGTTCAGCGAACTCCGCGAGGAGCCGCTCGGGGGTGAGACGCGGTTCATGGAGATCTACGGCCAGCCGGTGCAGGGTGCGGGAGGGGTCGCGGGAGCGGTGATGTTCGCCCGGGACATCACGCGACGGATCCGCGCGGAGGAGGGGCTGCGGATGGCGAAGGAGGAGGCGGAATCCGCCAATCGGGCGAAGAGCCACTTCCTGGCGAACATGAGCCACGAACTCCGGACCCCGCTCAATTCGGTGATCGGCTTCGCGAACGTGCTCCTCAAGAATCGGGGAGGCAATCTGGGCGAACAGGACCTGAATTTCCTCGACCGTATCCTCGTCAACGGACGCCACCTCCTGAGCCTCATCAATCAGGTGCTGGATCTCGCGAAGGTCGAGGCGGGCAGGATGGAGCTCGACCTGGACGAGTACGACCTGAGTGGACTCGTTCGCGAGACCGTTCGCCAACTCGAGGGCCAGGCGAAGACGAAGCAGGTTTCGCTGGATGCCGACGTTCCTCCGCAGCCGGTCATCGCGGAGATCGACGTGGCGAAGCTCCGTCAGGTCCTGATCAACCTCGTCGGGAACGCGCTCAAGTTCTCGGAGGGTGGGGAGGTTGTCGTGCGGCTCGAGGTGGACGGCGATCGACGACCGGTCGCCCTCCATGTGGCCGACACCGGCGTCGGAATCCCGGACGACCGCCTCGAGGCCATCTTCGACGCATTCGGGCAGGCCGACGCCACGACCGCCCGTGAGTTCGGCGGGACGGGATTGGGTCTGGCGATCTCCCGATCGCTCTGCCTCCTCATGGGCTACGATCTCACGGCCGAATCCGAGGTGGGGGTCGGATCCACCTTCAGCGTCCGGATGGAGAGCGTCCACGGACCTCGACCCGGTGGCTCGGACAGAGCGACGCAGCAGGATTCCGGGACGATGATCGAGGCGGCGGCTGTCGCCATCGGCGCCGCCACCGCGCAGGCTCGGGCGGCCGCGGCCGCCGCCGAAGAGGGCGACCACGAGGCGGGCGACGGGCTTCGCGTCCTCGTCGTCGACCATGAGACGAAGTCGCGGGGGAGGCTCGCCCGGCTACTCGACGAGTTCGGCTGCTCGATCGAGATGGCGGGCACCGCCGAAGACGGGATCGATCGGGCCCGAACACACCGTCCGGACCTCATCCTCCTCGACCTGGAACTTCCGGGCACGGAGGGTTGGGAAGCCCTGCGCAAGTTCAAGGCGGACGACGACCTCCGCGGCGTTCCGGTGGCGGTCATCAGTGAACGCAGGGCGCACGAGCGCGGTCGGCTCCTCGGTGCCGTCGACCTCCTGACCAGGCCGGTCCCGCGCGAGGCCCTGCTGCGGCTCCTCTGGCGCCATGTGGTGAGAAGCCATGGCGGACGCGTGCTCATCGTGGAGGACGACGAGGATACCCAGGAGCTGCTTCGAGAGCATCTGGAGACGGCCGGCCTGGAGGTAGAGGTCGCCGGCGACGGTGAGGCCGCGCTGCATGCGATGAAACAGTACGCGCCCGACGCCATCCTCCTCGACCTGATGATGCCGGTAATGGACGGGATGACCTTCCTCGGACGCATGCGCCAGGATCCCTACACGCAGGGGCTTCCGGCGGTCGTCCTCACTGCGCGGGATCTGTCCCCGGACGAGGAGCGCTACCTCGGAAGTGCAGCCTCCTGGGTGATCCGGAAGGGCGATGACGTCGAGGCGGAGCTCCATAGGGTACTCGGCGCCATACTGCCGCTCTCGCCGGGCTAGCGCCTGTTCCCACCAGACGGATGCGCTCTGCCCCGAACGGGGCGCGGCCTGACGGGTAGTCGCCTCCATGACTCACTCCGTCCCCGATATTCGCCTGCGAACCCTCAACGACGCGCCCATCCGCGATGGTGCGTCCCACGTGCTCTACTGGATGACCGCATTCCGGCGGGTGTCGTGGAATCACGCCCTGGACCGCGCGGTCGAGCACGCCCGCCGTCTCGACCTGCCGCTGCTCGTGTTCGAGGGGCTTCGCGTGGACTACCGGTGGGCCAGCGATCGCCAGCACCGGTTCGTGATCGATGGCATGCGGGAGCATCGAGCGGCGCTGGCCGGGTCACCCGTGGGCTACCTCCCGTGGGTGGAGAGGGAGCCGGATGGCGGAGAGGGGCTGCTCGAGCGACTGGCCTCGGACGCGGCGGTGGTCGTCACGGACGACGCACCCTACTTCTTTCTGCCCCGGATGGCGCAGGCCGCCGCGGAGAAGCTGGATGTGTGCGTCGAGGCCGTGGACTCCAACGGGATCTACCCGATTCATCACGCCGAACGCACCTTCACGACGGCGGCCTCCTTCCGACGCCACCTCCAGAAGAAGCTGCCCGAGTTTTTCGGTGACGCCCCGTCCGAGCTTCCGGAGCTGGATGGCCTTCCGAGGTTCTCCGGCCTGGACGAGCTGCTCGGCGGCGAGTGGGCACCGGTGTCGGAGGAGCTGATGGAGCCCGAAGGCGACGCCCTCGGGGATCTCCCGATCGACCACGGCGTGCCGCCCGTGCCCTTCCGCGGAGGCACGGAGGCTGCCCGCGAGCGTCTGAACCGATTCCTGGAAGAGCGCCTGCCGGAGTACCACGAACGACGGAACGAGCCGGACGACGAGACGGGGAGTCGCCTTTCTCCCTACCTGCACTGGGGCCACATCTCGTCCTGGGAGATCTTCTCGCGCCTCACCGATCGGGACGACTGGACGCCCGCGCGGCTGGCCGACAAGCCGAATGGCAGCAGGGAGGGGTGGTGGAACATGTCCGAGGAGGCGGAGGCCTTCGTCGACGAACTGATCACGTGGCGCGAGATCGGCTTCAACTACTGCACGCGTGAAGACGAGCCCGACCGGTACGACTCACTCCCGGAGTGGGCGAGGGAGACGCTGCGCGAGCACGAGGACGATCCGCGCCCGCACCTCTACTCGCGGGAGGAGTTCGAGCGTGCGGAGACGCACGACGACCTCTGGAACGCCGCCCAGCGTGAGCTCCGCCGCGAGGGCACGATCCACAACTATCTGCGGATGCTCTGGGGGAAGAAGATCCTCGAATGGAGCGAGACGCCGCGGGAGGCGCTCGACACGATGATCGAACTCAACAACCGCTGGGCCATCGATGGTCGCGACCCCAACTCGTACAGCGGCATCATGTGGGTCCTCGGCCGATACGATCGTGGATGGCCGGAACGCGAGGTGTTCGGGAAGGTGCGCTCCATGACGTCGCGGTCGACGCGCCGGAAGGTCTCCGTGGACGAATATCTGAGGCGCTTCGGGCCCGACGGGGGTCCGGATGCGGATCGCGATGCGGATCCCGGCGCGGGAGAGGACAGCCGATGAGGAATGTGAGTCGTTTCACCTCCGAGCTCCCGGTCGATCGGGTGACGGCGTTCTCCTGGCACGAGCGTGATGGAGCCTTCGAACGCCTGACCCCGCCGTGGGAGGACGTCCGCCTCGTCGCCAGCGAGGGCGGGATCCGAGATGGCCGGGTGACCCTGCAGATCGCACGGGGCCCGGTGAAGCTCACGTGGAAGCTCCGGCACGAGGACTTCCGACAGGACGAGCAGTTCGTGGACGTTCAGGTGGAGGGGCCCTTCGAGCACTGGCGCCACATCCACCGTTTCGAGGACTCGGGCCACGGGACCTCCGTGCTGCGCGACGAGATCGAGTGGGAGCCCCCGCTCGGAGCGGCCGGCGACAAGTTCGGGGTACCCATCGTGGAGAAGGACCTCGATCGGATGTTCCGATTCCGACACACCCGCCTCGTCCAGGACCTGCAGCTTCACGCCCGCTTCGCGGACCGTCCGCGGATGCGGGTCGCGATCTCGGGTGCCTCCGGCATGATCGGGTCCGCTCTCGGTCACCTCCTCACCACCGGAGGGCACACGGTGGTCCCGATGGTCCGGGACGAGGCGTCGGCCAGTGCGGGGGAGGGGATCCTCTTCGATATCGCGGGGGACCGGATCGATGCGGAGGCGCTGCGGGAGGTGGATGCGGTCGTCCACCTGGCGGGTGAGCCGATTCAGGCGATCCGCTGGACCGACGACAAGAAGCGCGCCATCCGCGAGTCGCGCGTCAGGGGTACCGAGCTTCTCTCGCGCACCATGGCGCAACTGTCGGACGGCCCGGATACCCTCGTGTGCGCCTCAGCCGTGGGGTACTACGGCGGGCGCGGCGACGCCTTCCTCAACGAGGAGACCTCGAAGGGGCGGGGGTTCCTCGCCGACACGGTCGAGGCGTGGGAGAATGCGACCCGGCGTGCCAAGGGGGCCGGGCTCCGGGTCGCCCACGTACGCCTCGGCCTCGTACTCAGCACCGAGGGCGGTGCCCTTCCGAAGATGCTCTGGGCGTACAAGGCAGGAGTGGCCGGCCGAATCGGCAACGGGCGTCAGTACGTGCCGTGGATCGACCTCGACGACGCCACGGGGATCTTCTACCACGCGCTCATGGACACATCGATACGCGGGGTACTGCTGGGGACCGCTCCACAGCCGGTTCCGAACGCGACCTTCACCGACGTACTCGGACGGATCCTGAACCGACCGACGATCATCCCGGTGCCGTCTCTCGCCGTGCGAGCGGCGCTGGGTCAGATGGGCGTGGAGCTGCTGCTCAACGGGCAGCGCGCCCGACCGGAGCGCACGCTGGAGTCGGGATACGAATACCGGTTCGACTCGCTCGAGGACTCTCTGCGACACCAGCTCGGGCGCGGCTCGACCGCCATCGTACCCGCGCGGGGCTGATCCGGGCGGGAATCAATCGCCGGGGACCGGGGTCGACTCGGGCGCCGCGCCCTTCGCTTCGACGCCGTCGGGCATCCGATCGGCGCCGAGACGCACGGTACCCTGTACATCCCAGTCCCACTGGTCCTGCAGCCCGAAGTCTTCGGCGATGCATCCATACGTCGTCTCGGCGGACAGGACCACCCCCGGGACTCCCGCGCCTGGATGCGTCCCGGCGCCGACGAGGTACAGCCGATCGATATCCTCGCTCCGATTCTGCGGCCGGAAGTACGCGGTCTGACTGAGCCTGGGCTCTATCCCGAAAGCATTTCCATACGTCGAGTTGAGACGTGACTCGAAGTCGTCGGGGGTGAAGATGTGGAGAACCTCGAGAGACTCTCGGAGGTCCTCCATTCCCCACTCCTCGAGGAAGTCGATCACGGTGTCCGCGAACTCCTCACGGATCGGCTCCCAGTCGATTCCCGACTGATTGTTCGCCACGGGGATGAGGACATACATGCTTTCACAGCCCTCGGGAGCCATGTCCTGGTCGGTCGCGGTCGGGACGTGGAGGTACATGCTGAAATCGTCCGGGAGGATCTTCCTGCGAAAGATGTCCTTCACCAGCTCCTTGTACCTCTCCGCCAGGATGAGCGTGTGGTGCTCGAGCTTCGGGTACTTCTTGCGGGTGCCCAGGTAGAGCAGGAAACAGGACATCGTGTAGTCCTGCTTCATGACCTTCCGATCCGTCCAGTGCTTTCGGTGCTCCGGCGCGATCAGCTTGCTGTACGTATGCCCGACGTCGGCGTTCGTCGCGACGAGATCGGCGTCGAACCGCTCGCCGTTCGCGATCGCTCCCACCGCCCGGCCGTCCTCCACCACGATCTCCTCCACCTCGTGCCCCGTCCGGAGTTCACCGCCGAGTTCCTCGAAGAGCCGGCCGTACGCCTCGACGAGCGAGTACATGCCGCCGCGGCTGAACCAGACGCCGCCCTCGCGCTCGAGGAAGGGGATCATGAGGTACACGGATGGGGCGGTGAAGGGGTTTCCGCCGACGAAGAGGGGGTGGAACGAGTAGATGAACCGGGACCGGAAGTCCCGGAAGTACTTCTTCACGAAGCTGTGAACGGGTCGCCACGCGCCCAGCTTGATCACCTTCGGAACGAAGCTGGCCATGGAGCCCACCGTGTCGAACGGCTTCGAGCCGAGGCGGTCTCCGATGACGGCATCGTAGATCGGCCGCACCTTCTCGATGAAGGCGTCGTAGTTCTCCGCATCCCGCTCGTCGAATCGCGCGAGCTCCGCCTTCATCCTCTCCGGATCACCCACATAGTCGATGTGTGTGCCGTCGTGGAAGAAGATGCGGTAGTACGGGTCGAGCGGGATGAGGTCCACGTAGTCGACGAGGCGGCGTCCGGCCGCCTGGAATACGGAGTCCAGGATCGCGGGCGCCGTGATCAGACTCGGGCCCATGTCGAAGACGTACCCGCGGTCGGTGAGCTGGTAGGCACGCCCCCCGATCCGGTCCCGCTTTTCGAGAAGTGTGACCTGGACGCCGGACGCCTGGAGACGACATGCGAGGGTGAGGCCGCCGAAACCGCTGCCGATGACGACCGCGTGACGTGTGGAGGAGTTCGTGGGCATGGTCTTCAGGAGGGTGTGGAGCGGGTCGGGGGAGGTTCGGACAGCGAGCGCGGCTCCGCTTCCTGCACGCTTCCCCGACTCGCTGCGGGAATTCGAGCATCCGGCCACTCGGTGAGTACATCTTCGCCCCACTGGTCCAAGCGGAGTCGGATCTCATCGAGGCTTCGGGCGAGCCGGTCCTCGAGGACGTCCCGGGGCAGGGTGTCCCCGCGGGAAACGTCGAGCGGCTCTCCGAGCCAGAGCAGCGGAGTCGGGCGAACGGCGACGAGCGGTTCGATGTGAATGCCGATGGGGACTACGCGGATGGGGGCCAGGACCCGGGTCACGGCCTCGATCCCGCGCCGGAGTTCCAGCGGACGCCGGGAGGTCGGCCAGATCCGTCCCTGCGGAAAGTAGCTGAAGACGGTGTCCGGATCGTGGGCCCGGAGGCTGCGAAGTGTCCGCAACATGCGAAGCACCGAGGCTGGCGTGGAGGGATCCACGGGGACCCCGCCGAGGCGTCCCAGCATCGGGTGGGCGGCGATCTGGTGCTCCACCACGACGGTGTGGAAGGCAGCATGCCGACGCACCTCACGCTGGATCTCGCGAAGAAGAAAGCCGTCCCACCAGGACACGTGATTCGCCACGAGCAGCAGCGGGACGCCGTCCGGCGCGGCAGGCCAGCGGCCGCCGACCCGCGTTCCGCGGATGAACAACCGCCGAAATACGGCGAACCCCGCATCGAAGGCGCGCCAGACGAGTGGAGAGTGACGCACCTCAGCCATCGGCCAACTCGAGACGGGTGTCGGCGAGGGCCGCCTGCTCCGAGAGGTCACGCAGTGCGCCCCAGCCGAGCCTCAGCTTGTGCCAGAGGCTGGTGTAGGCACGACGCCGGCCGTTGTCGTAGCGATTCTGTCGTATGACGTCGTGGATCCCCTGATAGACCCGAGCGGCGACGGCGACCGGTCGCGCGTAGTGGCGGGGCAATCGCGGGATCGCCTCGAAGGCATGCTGGTAGTGGTGCTCGGCCACGAGGATCAGTGACTCGATGAGGTCTCCGTAGGCGGCAGGGACGGGCGCGCCGTCGGATGCGACACGTCCCACCACCTCGATCCCGACGCCGTACTCGTCCAGCAGCCTTCGGGGGAGGTAGAGGCGGTCCCGGCGCCAGTCCTCTCCGACATCCCGGAGGATGTTGGTGAGTTGCATCGCGTGGCCCAGCGAATAGGCACGCGACAGCAGATCGGGATCGTGCAGGCCGAACTGCTCGGTGATCCATCCTCCCACGACTCCGGCGACCCGATACGTGTAGACGTAGAGGTCCTCGAGTGTCTCGAAATTCAGCGGCTCGAGATCCATGGCCACGCCGTCCAGCAGATCGTCGATATAGTGGAAGGGAGCGCCCCCGCGAGCCATCCGGGTCATCACGACGTCGAGAAGCGGGATCCCCGTTTCGTGGCCCTGGTATGCAGACCGCGCGAGCCTCCGCCATGCATCCACCCTCTGGCGGGCGACGGCCACGTCGGCTTCGGTCTCGTCGACGAGATCGTCGGTGAAGCGGCAGAAGGCGTACACTCCGGAGATCGCCCGGCGATGCGGACCCGGGAAGAGCCATGCGGCGAAACGGAAGGACTTCGAGTGATGTCCGAAGTAGCTGGGCCACGCACGCTCCGGGCCGAGGGCCAGCGCGGCGTCGGTGACGTGACGAGCGGGATCGGCGAGCGCTCCGGACGTCACGAGGCCTGCTCCAGCTCCAGCTCCGCGCCGCGCCCCGGTGGCCCATCGGCCGCGAGGTCTCGTTCGACCTCTGCCCGGGCGGTGGCGCACCAGGCATTCAGGATTCGTGCAAGGTCGTCGGCGTCGCCGACCGTGCGCTCGGCGTCCGACACGATGCGGGCCGCCCGGGCGTCCAGGGAGGCGACCCCGCGCATCAGCACCGGATCGGGCCCCGAGCGCAGGGTATCGCACAGCTCGGCCGTACTGAGGTCCCAGCTATCCACCGCGGCGAGCCCGAGCGGGAAGGTCCACTTCCTCTGCTGCCAGTCCTGGAGAGATGGCTTGCCGCGATGCCGCGCGACGCAGTAGTCGAGGAGGTCGTCGACCCGCTGATAGAGCGACCCGATCCGCACCCCGAGCTCTACAGGCACGGGCTCCCCACCGATCACAGACGCCAGAACCGCGGCCGCACCGAAGAGTTCGCCGGACTTCCCGCGGATCACGGATTCGTAGCTGTCCTCGTCCAGGATCATCCCGCGCGCGCGGTCCTGGCGGAGTTCCCCCTCCACGGTGCGCTCCACCGCGCGTGCGAAGCGCTCCATGAAGACCCGCGACCGGACGTCCATCGCGACCACGTACGAGCTGGTGAGGTACCGATCTCCCGCCACGACGGCCGTCCCCACGCCGCGACGCTCATGGAGAGCGGGGGCACCCCGGCGCCGAGGTGCGCGATCGACAACATCGTCGTGGAGCAGAGAGGCTTCGTGCACCATCTGGATGGCGAGGGCCCCCGCCCAGAATGCGGCGCCCGGATCGCGACGGCGGTCCGCCGGAAGAAGCGCCCGGGCGACCATCGGGCGGAGGAGCTTGCCGGACACCGGGGGCACCCCGAGATCACGGTACGCCCGAGCGCGGGCCTGCTCGCGGAGACCCGACCGGACGAGCTCGATCGTATCCTGCAGCCGGTCGTCCCTCTCGGCTGCGGTCACGATGGCGCTCCCGCGGCCGCCCCTCCTGCGTCGGCGGCCGGTCCACCTGCATGCGAGGTCGACGCGACTCGGTGCACACCGTAGGCGAGAGCGCCCGCTCCGAGGGTGGCGATCACCGCCGGCCACGCCCCCGCCGCCGTGAGCATCCCGAGGGGCATGAGAACGATCGCCACATGGTACAGAAGGGCCCAGCGCACCGTGACGCCCCCAGCCCAGTCGAGACGACGATCCAGAACCTCCAGAGCGACCATCAGCACGATCCCGGTGCCGTACCACCCGGCGAAGTTGACCCAGGGCATCCCGTAGTAGGGCCCGGGGGTCTCCCACACCCAGTAGGTGACGAGGTGGCTCATCGCGGGGTCGAGCGCGACGTCCCAGAGCATCAGGAGATAGCTCGCGAAGAGGACCCTGGGAATGATGCGGCGGGGGAAGCTGTGCCGAGCGAGAATCCACGAGGGCGCAGCCATCAGGAACCAGCTGACCGGAATGAGCCAGGGCACACGGTCGCCGATGCGCGGTCCCAGCAGTCCCGTGTAGGAATAGCCCGAGAAGGGGAAGCCGGTACCGGTGCCCACGTGCTCGGCGAGGAAGGAAAGCACGAACACGCTGAACAGCGCGATCAGCCACTTCCCGCCTGCCCGCATGAAGAATGCGGTCGCGAGGACCACCGTCGAGATGATGATGTGGACCCGCGACGACAGCGCGAACGAACTCGCGAAGAAGCTGCGGGCGAAGTCCGTATCGGGGAGCCGCTCCGGGTTGAGAGCGAAGATTCCGTAGCCGAGTACGGCCAGCAGCGTGAAGAGGTAGAGCACCGCGAGCGTCGCGCGCTCGGCCGGCTTCAATGTTCCCTGTCCCATGGCAATCTCAGACGGCTGTGTGTCGGGGGCGGCCCAGCCCGTGGTCGAGAGCTTCGCCGAATGCGCCCAGCGACGTGAAGATCCTGATCTCTTCGAAGGGGGTCTGTCCTCCCTCCGTTTCAGGAATTGGATGCACGTTGCCCCCCATGACAAGGGACCAGGGCGAGGCGGGATCGTAGAACTCGCTCAGAATGCGCAGACAGCGCTGCATGTCGGCACCGGTGTTCGGCGGCGCGAACGATACGCAGACCAGGCTCGCATTCTGCTCCCGCTGGATCGCCGCGAAATCCTCCACGGGGACATCCGCTCCGAGGTAGAAGACGTGCCACCCGCGCCGCTCGAGCATGATCCTGAGACAGAGCGAGGCGAGATGGTGCCGATCTCCCTCCATCGCTCCCACCACCGCGACACGTTCCTCCCGCCCCCGACCGTCGGCCATCCGAGCGGCATCCGGGGCGCCCGCACTTCCAGCTCCGGAGCGACCGTCGCCGTTCCCGGAAACGGCGTCGGTGGGGCCGCCCTCGTCCCGAAGGCGCAACAGCGTCTCCACGAGCATTTCGGTCGCCATGTGCTCTTCGCCCGACCGAAGTTGACCCGAACGCCACAACTCTCCGATCCTGACCATGAACCCGCGGATGCACTCGTCGCCGAACTGCTCGAAGGAGATCCGCGGATGACGCCCGATCTCCCGGAACAGCCAACCCATGCGCTGGATCCTGCCGCGATCGAGCCAGCCCAGCGCGAGCGCGTGGACCCTGTCGAACGCCCCCGTCTCGACGGCCTCGTTCACCGCGGTCCAGACGTGCGCCTCGTACGGGGTGAAATGACGGAGCATCGTCCGGATCCCCCGCTCCTCCGAGAGATCGAGAACGTCCTCCAGGTGGATCCGCCGATGGCCTCCATCCGTCTTGTCGAAGGCCAGGTCGCCGTCGTTGCACCATCGCTTCACCGTCGACGGATGCACGTCGAGCAGCTCGGCGACCTGAGAAGTCGTCATGAAGAGCGTGTCGTCGAAGCGTTCCATCTTGGCCTTTCGAGCGGATCCCGAGGAGTACAACGGGTTACGTGACCCATCGAAACGCTCATGGCGCTCCGAATGCACGCATGATGGTCCGCATTTCGGGCTTTGTTCCACCCTTCTTCAGGGAAGTTCACGTGGCCCCCGCACCCGCCGGTCCCACCGGTGTCCTGAGTCTCCGACCCGAAGGACTCTACTGCGAGGCCGGCGACTTCCACGTGGACCCGTGGAGGCCCGTCGAGCGGGCTGTGGTGACACATGGCCACGCGGACCACGCCCGCTGGGGATGCGGATCCTATCTCGGTGCGCACGAGGGGCGGACGGTGCTCAGGACGCGGCTCGGCGAGGACGCGGACATCGAAACGCTCGGCTGGAGCGAGCGGCGGCGGATCGGAGGGGCCGTCGTGTCTCTCCACCCGGCGGGCCACATTCTCGGTTCGGCCCAGGTCCGAATCGAGGTGGCCGGAGAGGTCTGGGTGGTGACCGGAGACTACAAGACCGCCCCGGACCCGACCTGCACCCCCTGGGAGCCGGTCCGCTGCGACGTGTTCATCACCGAGTCGACCTTCGGCCTGCCGGTGTTCCGGTGGCCGGACGAGACCCGGGTGTTCGAGGAGATCACCCGGTGGTGGCACCGGAATCGGGAGGCGGGCAGGACCAGCCTCCTGTACGGGTACGCACTCGGCAAGGCGCAGCGACTCCTCGCGGGCGTCGACCCGTCGATCGGGCCCATTCTCGTCCACGGGGCGGTGGAGAAGCTCAACGAGGCCTACCGGGCGGTGGGCGTCGAGCTGCCCGAAACCCTGCCGGCGACCCGAGAGACCGCCGAGCGGTATGCGGGTGAGGCGCTCGTCGTCGCACCCCCCTCGGCGGGGGGGTCGACATGGGTGCGGAAGTTCGATCCCGCCTCCGACGCCTTCGCCTCGGGATGGATGACGGTGCGAGGGACGCGTCGGCGCCGCGCGGGGGACCGGGGATTCGTCCTCTCCGACCATGTCGACTGGCCCCAGCTCCTGGACGCGGTCGATCAGTCGGGCGCAGAGCGGATATGGGTGACGCATGGATACACCGACGTCGTCACCCGCTTCCTCCGGGAAGAGCGCGGACTGGATGCGCGCCCGCTCCCTGCGCGGCAGGGGCGAGACCCGGAGCAGGGATGAAGCGGTTCGCCCAACTCATCGAGGAGCTCGATCGCACCACCCGAACCGGTGAGAAGGTGGACGCCCTCTCGCGCTACTTCGGGCAGGCGGATCCGGCCGATGCCGTCTGGACCCTCCGTGTACTCTCCGGGCGCCGTCAGCGCCGCATCGTCTCCGGCCGCCAGCTGCGGATCTGGGCCGCCGAGTGGGCCGGGCTTCCGCCCTGGCTCGTGGAGGAATCGTATTCGGTGGTGGGAGACCTCGCGGAGACGATCGCACTCCTCGTCGCCGGGGATGCGGGAGGGGTCGAGCGGCCGCTTCACCGTGTCATGGAGGAGGACGTGCTCGGGCTGCGGGGACTCACGGACGAGGAACTCCGCGGCAGGATCCGGACGCGATGGAGCGAACTCGGGTTCTGGGAGGCCTTCGTCTGGCACAAGCTGCTGACCGGTGCGTTCCGCGTCGGCGTCGGGAAGGGGTTGGTCCTTCGGGGTCTCGAGAAGGCCACCGGGATCCCCCGAACGACCCTCGCGCACCGCATGGCGGGCGAGTGGGAGGCCACCCCCGAGGAGTGGGCACGCATTACGGGGCCCGAGCAGGAGGAGGACGATCTCGCTCGTCCGTATCCCTTCTTCCTCGCCCACCCACTCGAGCAGGAGGCCGAGGCGCTAGGGCGGATGGGCGCGTGGCAGGTGGAGTGGAAGTGGGACGGGATCCGGGGTCAGGTCGTGCGCCGCGGTGAGCTCGTTGCGGTGTGGTCTCGCGGCGAGGAGCTGGTGACGTCCTCCTTTCCCGAGATCTCCAAGGCTGCGGCGGCTCTTCCGGACGGGACCGTCCTCGACGGGGAGATTCTCGCGGTGGATCGACACGGCGAGTCGCCGATCCCCGATACGCCGAAGGTCCGTCCCTTCTCGGATCTCCAGCGTCGCCTCAACCGGAAGCGCGTCGGGCCGGGCCTCCTGCGCCAGGTGCCGGTCCACTTCCTCGCCTACGATCTCCTCGAGGCGGGTGGTACGGACCTTCGGACTCTGGGGACGGCCGATCGCCGCCGTCGACTGGAGGCGCTGCTGGGGGATGCGGCGCCTCTGGTCGGTGCGGGAATCACCGCTTCGCCCCTTCTCGAGCCCACGGACTGGGAAGAGGCGGCGAGCCTCAGGGAGCGGTCGCGGGAGCTGGGTGTGGAGGGACTGATGCTGAAGGAGGCGTCGGCGGAGTACGGTGTGGGCCGGACGCGGGGCCCGTGGTGGAAGTGGAAGGTCGATCCGCTGTCCCTGGACGTGGTCATGGTGTATGCCCGGGCCGGCCGCGGTCGACGGGCGAACCTCTACACGGACTACACCTTCGCCATCCACGACGGGGAGGAGCTGGTCCCGATCGCCAAGGCCTACTCCGGACTGGACGACGGGGAGATCCGCGAGGTCGACCGGTGGATCCGGGACCATACCCTCGAGCGATTCGGACCGGTTCGGGCCGTCGAGCCGGATCTGGTCTTCGAACTCGCCTTCGACGGGATCCGTCGCTCCTCCCGACACAAGTCCGGAATCGCGCTCCGTTTTCCACGGATCGCGCGCTGGCGGAGGGACAAGCCGGCGGGCGAGGCCGATACACTGGACCGCGCGGAGGCGCTCCTCCGGATCGGACCCGACTCCCCGCCGAGCCCGACGGCACGGGTGGAGGAACTCTCCCTGTTCGATGCGGCGGATCCGTGAGCACGGAGGGGGCCGCAGCGCGCGGCGGCGCCGACCGCCTCGAGGAGTGGTTCGCCGACCGCGGGTGGGAGCCGTTCGAGTACCAGCGGCGGGTGTGGAGGGCGCAGCGCGATCGCGAGAGCGGCCTGGTCCAGGTGCCGACGGGACTCGGCAAGACGCTGGCCGCCATCGGCGGTGTCGTGCAGGATGCCCTGGAGCGGGAAGATAAGGGAGGCGGCCTCCGGGTCCTGTGGGTCACGCCGCTGCGGGCGCTCGCTCGGGACACCGTACGCAGCCTTTCGGAGGTCCTCGACGGGGTGGAGCTTCCCTGGCGGGTCGAACTCCGGACCGGGGACACCGGGAGCGCCCGGAAGAAGCGCCAGCGGACCGATCCCCCCGAAATTCTGGTCACGACCCCCGAGAGCCTGGGGGTCCTGTTGAGCTTCCCGGAGCGAAACGAGATCTTCGCCGCCCTGGACACCGTCGTCGTGGACGAGTGGCACGAACTGCTCGGGTCCAAGCGCGGCGTGCTCCTCGAGCTGGAGCTGGCCCACCTGCGCCGCCGCCGCCCCGACCTCGTCCTGCGCGGACTGTCCGCCACGCTCGGGAATCCGACGGAGGCACTTCGGGTCCTCACGGGAGACGACTCGGGCCGCATCGACAGCGGTCCGCCGGCCGGCGAGATCGAGATGGACATCCTGCTGCCCGAGGATGTGCTGCGCTTTCCCTGGGCGGGTCACATCGGCCTGGCCCTCCTCGACGAGGTGGTCGACGCGCTCGAGCCTGCGGAGAGTGCGCTCGTATTCACGAACACCCGCGCGCAGGCCGAACTCTGGCATCGCGCGCTCGTCGACGCGCGGCCCGACTGGAGGGAGCGCATCGCCCTGCATCACGGCTCGATCGCCCGCGCCGACCGGAGGCGGGCGGAGGAGGGAATCGCGGATGGTTCGCTCAAGGCGATCGTCTGCACCTCCTCGCTGGATCTCGGCGTGGACTTTCAGCCGGTGGAGCGGGTGTTCCAGATCGGCAGCCCCAAGGGGATCGGCCGGATCCTGCAGCGAGCCGGACGGTCCGGCCACCGCCCCGGCGCGACCCGGAAGCTGATCGGCGTACCCGCCCACGCCTTCGAGATCGCGGAGTTCGTCGCGGCGCGCCGTGCCGTGCACTCCGGGGAGATCGAGCCGCGGACGTCCGTGCGGGGCGCCCTCGACGTTCTCGCGCAGCACGTCGTCACCCTCACCGTCGGTGGCGCGGTTGCCGCCGACGATCTCTTCCAGGAGGCCCGCTCCACCTGGGCCTTCGCCGATCTGGACCGATCGGAGTGGGACCGGGTGATCGATTTCGTCACACGCGGTGGGGAGGCCCTCGCGGCATACGACCGGTACCACCGTCTCGTGCTCGGGGACGACGGAGTCCTCCGACCCGCGAGATCTCGACTCGGCCGCGAGCATCGGCCCACGATCGGCACCATCACCGACGATGGCGCGCTCGAGGTCCGCTTCATGAAGGGGGGGCGACTCGGGACCATCGAGGAGAGCTTTCTCGGGCGCCTCTCGCCGGGCGACAGCTTCCTGTTCGCGGGCCGGGTGCTGGAGCTCGTGCGGATCCGCGACATGCGAGCCTACGTGCGGATCGCGCGGAAGAAGAGTGGCCCGGTCCCGCGATGGGCGGGGGGACGCCTGCCTCTTTCGTCCCATCTCGCGGATGCGGTGGCGGGTGTGCTGGAGGAGGAGCGCATCCCGGAGCCCGAGGGGAGGGCGCTCGACGCACTCCTGGCGGTGCAGGATCGATGGTCCGGCCGTCCCGGGCGGACGCACCTGCTGATCGAACACACACGATCCAGGGAGGGAGACCACGCCTTTCTCTATCCCTTCCTCGGCCGGCTCGGCCATGAAGGCCTGGCCATGCTCCTCGCCTGGCGATGGACGCAGGACTCGCCCCGCACGGTGCACGTGTCGATGAACGACTACGGCATCGAACTGCTGTCCGACGGCGGGCTGCCCGAGAACGAGGCGGCGTGGCGTCACCTGCTGCGTCGTGGAGATCTCGAGTCCGATCTGGTCCGGGCGATGAATGCAGGCGAGCTCGCACGCCGTCGATTTCGCGAGATCGCGCGCGTCGCCGGTCTGGTGCACGTCGGGCTGCCGGGCCGGAGAAAGTCGGCGCGCAATCTCCAGGCGTCGGCGGGGCTCGTCTTCGATGTGCTCGATCGATACGACCCCGAGAACCTCTTCCTCGGACAGGCCCGGCGCGAGGCGCTCGACATGGAGCTGGAGGTCGGACGGATCGCGGCGGGTCTGGAGTCGATGGCGGACCGCGCGATCCGATTCCGGGCGACGGAGCGGCTCACGCCCCTCGCGTTCCCGATCTGGGCCGAGCGTATCCAGGCGCAGGCGTCATCCGAGTCGTGGCTCGAGCGCGTCAGGAGGGAGTCGGCGAAGCTGGAGAGGGCGGCCGGGGACCGGCGGACGGGGACCAGCGGACGAGGACCGGCGGACGGCATGAGTAGGTCGAGATGATCACGGCGGCGGACTCGCAAGGCGACTCGGGCTCACCGGGCCCCCGGGAAGGTCCCCGAATTCGGGTCGGGACCCGCACCCTCCTGCTCGACCACTCCGGGGCCGCGATCGATCCGGGGTCCGGGAGGTTGTTCGTCGCGGACCTGCACCTCGGAAAGGGCGGCACCCTGCGCCGCGCGGGCGTGCCCATTCCGGCGGGCACGTCCCGGGAAACCATGGAACGCATCTCGCGGACGGTGGCGCGGGTCGGAGGGAGCGTCCGCGAGGTCTGGGTCCTCGGAGACCTGGTCCATGCTGCCGCGGGCCTCGACGAGTCGCTGGTCGGCGAGGTCGCCGAATGGATCGCCGGACTCCCCGGCGGCGGGCTGCATCTGGTCCGCGGAAATCACGACCGATCCGCGGGTCGACTGCCGGCGGAGTGGCACCTCGAGGCGCACGACGAGCCGCACCTTCTCGACGGCCTGTACGCCGCTCACATCCCCCCCGAGCCCGGGCGACCGGACCCGTCCGTCGACGACCGTGCGATGCTCGCGGGGCACCTGCACCCGATGGTCCGCGCGGGGCGGGGGAGGACACGGACGCGGAAGATGCCCGCCTTCGTCGGGTGGGGTGGGGCGATGGATCGTCCACGGGTGCTGGTCCTGCCTGCGCAGGGTCGAATGGTGGACGGCGCCGTGATCAGGGGGCGGCCGGGTCTCTACGCCTGGGTCTGCGCCGAGGGAGAGGTGGTGGCGCTCGCCGAGGGGGCGTGGTGAAGCTTCCGGGTCAGATCCAGGATCCGTCCTCCGCGAGGTCGGGGTAGGGGCGTCCCTCCCGTCTGAAGTTCCGTGCCTCCCTCGGATAGGCCCACTCGAAGAGGGTGCGGTCGAACTCGTCGGACTCCAGGCGGCTGGAGTCGTACATTCCGGCGGCGGCTCGCTGATGGCGTGCCTCCATGAGAAGAAGCGCGGCTGCCACCGATACGTTGAAGGACCGTACGAATCCCTCCATCGGCACGACGACCTGCTCGTCCACGGAATCCAGCCCTTCGTCACTGACGCCATGCAGTTCCGCACCCATCACGATGCAGGTCGGGCGCGTGAAGTCGACCTCGCGGTAGTCCACCGCCTCCGGACCCGGGTGCGCGGCCAGAAGACGCAATCCCGACTCCCGGACCGCCTCGAACGCAGCCGCGGTGGAGGCGTGGCGCGTGACGGGAACCCATCTCGTCGAGCCGGCCGCGATCTGGTGATGAACGCCCACCCCCCCATCCGGCGGAACGACATGGGCGCGAAGGACTCCGGCGGCATCGCAGTTGCGGAGGATCGCACTGAAGTTGTGTGCCTTGTTGACGCGCTCCATGAGCACGGTGAGATCGGGCTGCCGGCGGACCAGCACGTCACGGAGGCGGCGGAAACGTTCGGGGGTCATCCTGGCGGCGAATTTCCCGGGGGGCTGGAAGTCGAGTGGGTCCGCAATGTAATGTGGTCGACGTACGCTCCCCATTCGACCGGACCTCCCGTGAAGAGATTTCTTGTTGCGCTCCTGGCCCCCGCCTGCCTGCTGAGCTTCCCCGCCTGCACGTCGGACAGCGGCGACATCATCGCGCCCGACACGGAGCTCTTCGAGTCGTTCTCGTCAGGTCTGGGTGCCTGGATGCCGCTGGACCTGGACCTGGCGCCCGGATCGAGCTTCACCGTCGTCGAGGAGGGGGAGACGGCTCGTTTCGACTTCGACGCCGTCGGGCCCGATGGGGAGGGGATTCTGGCTCGGGAGTTCATCGTCGCCCCCGGAGTGGACTATACGGTAGTGCTCAGCTTCCAGATCGAGACCGGGGACACGGTGGATGTCGTAGAACCCTGGGGACTGGTCGTCGGGACCTCCGTCGAGGGAGGTCCCTGGGTCTTCAACGACGAGCTCGACACCGCCACCTTCGGGCCGACCGCCGAGATCCTGCCGGTTCAGGGCGACCTCAGCGTCACCAGCGGCGCGCCCACCGGTGACGACGATTCCACATCCGAGGTGCGGGTGGCGATCGGATTCCGTCCCCTGACCGCCGCGATCCGAACCTACAGACTCGACAATGTGCTCGTCCGGTTCTTCGACGCCGCCGGGGACTGAGCGGGTCTCCCGAGCGGTGTGACGGGAATCGCCCGCGGGAGGGATCCTCGCGGTGTCCACGCCGTGTCGAGCCCGCATCAGCAGCCCGCGTCCCTTCGAGCGCCCGCGGGGGGTGTCCCAGTGCGTCCGGAATCCAGCGTATAGCGCCATTCGAACAGCGCGATCGCCAGCACTACCGCCGCCTCGAAGACGACGTATGCGACACCGAGCCCTGTGATCCGATCACGTAAGATCACGACCAGCGCGAGGGTCGCCATGACGAACAGGGCGTTCCCTGTCGCGATGACGCGAATGGCGGGCACCCACCACTCGGGGTTCGCGAGCGCCACGAGAGATGAGTAGGCACAGTAGGCGGCGGCGACGATCGCCAGCCACCCAAAGACCGGCGCGGGGATGCCGAGTACACCGGCGAAGCGCGGAAGCACAACCCCGTGAACGCTCGCCGTCAGGAACGCTCCGGCGGCGTCGAGGGCGAGGAGGCTACGGGGGGATACCTTTCCGGCGAGCTGGTCGAAGCGCTCCGTGATCCTCGTCACCGGTCTGCACCCGAAGTGGTGGGAGCGTACTCGATCTGGATATCCACGAAAGCGCGTGTCCGCGCCCCGTACCGGTCGCCGCTCTCCGTGAGAGTTTTCTCGAGCGTCAACACCTGGGCAGTGTCTCGAGCGGGGAACAGACGATCGACCCCGATCCGGATCTCGGCAATGCAGCGAAGATCCGCCGCGAGCGGAAAGTCGTGCACACCGTCGACGGGCCCGAGACCGATCGTCTCCTTCTGCCGGAAGGCGCGCCAGTTTGACACGGCGGCCCAGAAGTGACCGGCGTCCAACCCGAACCGATCGCCTTCGTGCGATGCGCACCACGACGACGAGCCGCGGCGACCTACCAGTGAATCCGTTCGGGCCGCCCCTCCGCTCGCCTCAACGAGCGTCACGAATACAGGGATGGAAGCCGCCCCATCCGTTGTCATGACCCTGTCGGCATCGGCAACGAATCGCGGGTCCCGGATCTGAAGAGTGTTCGCGAACCGCTTCAAAAGGCGATCTCTAGAGTACCACTGCCCAACAGCCTCGCGACCGTTCGGGCTGCCCGCGTAATCGCGCGCGCACACCTCGCCGCAGATGCCCACCACGAGCGCTCCCTTCTCCGCCTGTTCGCGAATCCACCGTACGAGTTCCGGATCGTCAGGATCGTGGAGTGCGGGCACGATGACGACGTCGGCTCCGTCCGGCGCCGACCGGTTGAACTCCGCAACCGTCGCCTCCGGGTCGATGGTCAGGGGAGGGAAGGAAGAGGGTGGACCAGCCTCCGTTCTCAGCACCTTCACATCTGCCGCTCCGCATTCGGAGAGCACTCCGAACGGCACCATGTACTCCGTCGCTTCGGTGCTGGCGTTCGCACCCACGGGGGTGACGATCGGTCGCTCCCTCCAACGGTTCGGGACGATTGGCCGAATCGCGATCAAGCTGTCCACCCGGCCGGCCTCCCCGGTGCCCCGCCCGGATCGAGCGCGCCGTGCCACAGCAATGTCTCCGTGCACGTCAGACTCTGTGCGAGTGATCGGACGAGCGCATCCCGCGAGAGTCGCCAGCACACGCAAGTCCGTGGCAGCGAAGACGCGCCGGGCGTAGGGGGCGAGCGTACTGTGGAGAGTCATCTTCCTGGGGAGCGAGGGCGATCGAATGACCGGTACCGCGACGGAGTGTCCGCACATCGGAGGCGGTACGGGCCGCACACAACACCCTGAAGCTAGGGGGTCATCCGACACGGCGGCATTCGCATCCGGCCACACGTGCGGAACCCGCGTCGCGTTGCCCTCAGCTGCACTCGCCCCTGGGGGTCCGAGCGTCCCTCACTCAGATTTCGCACCCGTCACGCGATGGCACTACTTCGACCGATCCGGGGGTTCCGGATCGCTCCCGGGCGCGAGCAGATACCGACGCACCAACTGCCGCGCCTCGTGCGCCACCGCACCCGATCGGAGAGCGCTGGGCGCCTGTGCCGCCGCGCGCTGCACAAACGCGTCGACGGCAGCTACCACGGCGATGCTCGCCAACCGGGGGTTGCGAACGGCCACTAGATCGTCATGATCGAGAAGGATCTCTGTGAATGCGGCGACGGAGTCGACGCCCAGTTCCTCGATTTCGGGCCGCCAGGACGCGCTCCGGCACTCTCGATACAAGGCGGCCGAGAGCCCAGGGTCATCGGAGAAGACCCCGACGAACGCATCGACGAGGCGGTCCAGTATCTCGGGGAGAGGGAGACTGGAAACTTCCGAGAGCACCGACACCAGGGCCGCGCGCTCCCGTTCGAGGTGCGCTTCGACGAGAAGGGCCATCAACTCGTCGACGCTCGACACGTACTGGTATAGCGTTCCGATCGACACGCCCGCCCGCTCGGCAACACGCGTCGTCGTGAGGGCCCCGCGCCCATACTCGGTCAAGAGCTCCTCGGCCGCCTGGCGAATCCAGGCCATAGTCTCTCGGCTGCGCTCCTGCGTCGGGCGCTTGCGGGGTACTGGAAGCCGAGGAGGCAGGTAACCGTCGAGCATGTCTTGCCGGGGTGGGTAAGCTGTCCGCAACAGATGGGGACCGACCGAAGTTGTTCGTAGGCCGAAGTGAGGAGATCGTTCTTGTCAAACTCGGCGGCTCGAGAATTCGGGGTGTGATGGGCGGAACGCCCCGTCTCTGCTAAGGTTTCACGGGGTACGCCGGGGTGGTGAAATGGTAAACACAGGGGACTTAAAATCCCCCGGGCTTCGGCCCTTGCGGGTTCAAGTCCCGCCCCCGGCACTCGAAGCGAAATGCGGCTTTCCGGCCGCGGCGCCCGGCATCAGGAGGTCGCGGTGTCCCCGGGTGCGCAATCCAGATCCGCGTTCCGCTGGACCGTGACCGTCCACTGTCCGGACCCGGTGGCGCGAAGTTCGATATCGCCATGCACATTCGTGCAGTAGGTCTCGGCCGGCCGGCCGAGCAGGGCGTTCAGGGCGGCGATGCGCGGATGGGTCGACCCATTCGAACTCACGAGGTGGACCGCGGCGGCCGTATGCTCGAGCCATGCGATGCCGGAGCTCGAGAAGCCTTGATCGAAGACTGCATCGTTCGCCCCGTGGTGCCCGACCTTGAGCACGGTAAGGTCCGACGTGAGAGACGCGTAGTCCCTACGCCAGCGGAGGTTGGCGTCCACCTCTCCGTCTCCGGTCACGAACATCGAGAAGGCACCCTTCGTCACGGATGTTCCCAGAGACCCGTCGTTGAGGTCGCTGCCGTCGTTGGTGTCGACATTCAGGTTGTCCGGGAGCCCGGGGATCATGGTCAGGACGGTCGGCCCGCTCCCGAGACCGAGCGAGCGAGTTTCCGTGGTCGTGGGAATCGTCACCGATCCCGCGCGGGAATTGGCAGCGGACGTGATCTGTTCATACCCGAACAACGACCGGTTCTGGCCGTTGTAGACGAATTCCTCGACGGTCGTCCCATTCACCACCGGGAGCATTCCGCCGTAGTGGTCGGAGTGTGCGTGGGTCAGGACCAGCACCTCGAGCGTGTCCACACCGAGCTGGGCGAGTCTCCGCTGGACGAACCCGGGGTCCGCCGCATTTTCCCCAGCGGGACCTGCATCGATGAGGGCGTGACGCATCCCGTTCGCGGAGGAGTCGGTCACCAGAAGTGCGTCGCCGCCTCCACCCGCACCGTTTTCTCCCAGGTTCAGCATTCGGACGATCAGGAGACTTTCCCCCGAGAACCGAATCTCGAAGTCGATCTCGAGGGAGGACGTCCCGCCCTGGCTGGCCGCATCCACTCTGAGCACGTAGGAACCCGGCTCCGAGACGGTCTGCCCGGAGAAGAAGGACTCGCCGTTGAGCGTCGCCACGAGTGTCCCGCGGTCGATCGTAACGGAGATTGTTACCGCCTCCTCATAGACGCCTCCGTTCTCCACACCGGCGACGTTGATGACCGGGGCCTCGACCGAGGGACCGGCGGAATCACTACCGGCGCAGGCGGGGACCACGAGCAGGAAAGCGAACAGGAGAAGGCGGATACGCGGCGATCGGAGCGGGCCGGCGGAGCGAGCGGGAGAGCTTTGGCGCATCGTATCGGTTGTATTCCAGACGAAGGATGATTTCATTGGTCGCGGGGTTCGAAGACGTTCCCCGGGCACGCCGGAACGTACAAGGTCGGCGAGTCGGCTGGAATCGGGCAGGGCACTCCTGCGCCACGCCCGACGAAATCGTGTCATGGTGTCCGCATCCCACGTCCAGGAGAAGGTTCTATGGTCCGCCGCTTCCATCCGCGGCTGTTCGCGGTAGCCGCCGCACTCCTCGCCGTTTCAGCGTGCGACGAGTCGTCGGTGATCCTCTCGTCGGGAGCCTCCTCGAGTCTCACCGTCGCCGCCTTCGTCGATGTCGACGGTGACGGCGTCTTCGGGGCTGGGGACCAGGCGATCGAGGGCCTGACCGTGACCGCGACCGGCGCACAGGCCGCCTCGGCCACGACGGGAGCGAACGGTGTCGCGACCATCCCCGAGCTTCAGCCCGGCAGCTACACGCTGTCCGTCGCGGGAGACCTGCCGGACGGGGCCGTGCTGTCCACGGCGTCGACCCCGACCGTGGTGGCTTCCTTCCAGGGAGACGAACTCACGGCGGAGTTCCGGTACGCCTTCGAACCCGGATCGATATCTGGACGCCTGTTCCGAGACGACAACGCCAACGGTGAGTTCGACCCGGATGCAGACCTCCCGGCCGCCGGCATCGTCGTCACGGCGGTGCGCCAATCGGACAACGCGGAGTTCACGACGACGACGGACTCGGACGGTGCCTTCGTCATCTCGACGCTTCGCGCCGATACCTACGTCGTCAGTTTCGGGCTTCCGGACAACGCCAATCTCGTCGGCGGCGATGCGGTCACGGTTTCGGTGGGCGCGGACGCGGCGGCCGACGTGACCGCGGAATTCGAGGGCCAGCTACTCATCGACATGGCCGACGCGCGCACGGCCCCGCTGGGCCAGTCCGTCACGGTCGAGGGCGTCATCACCTGGGCGCCGGGCTTCGATGACCGCGTGCTCTTCGTACAGGATGCCACGGGCGGCCTTTCCGTCTTCGACTTCGGCCTCCCCAGCGGACTCCAGATCGGCGACAACATTCGGATGACGGGTGAGGCGGGCGCCTTCGACGGCGAACGCCAGGTCGGATCGATCACCGCATTCGAGGTGCTGTCCAGCGGCCCGTCACCGGTCCCGGTACAGGTCACGGGTGCCAGCATCGCGGCAGACGAGAACCGTGGTGAGCTGGTCACGATCAACGGCACCGTCGAGCAGGTCGATGTCCTGAGTTTCGGCAACCAGATGGTGCTTCTGCGGGACGAGAACGGCGACACCTTCAACGTCTACGCGGACAGTCGCACGGGCGTCGAGGATTCGGCATGGCAGATCGGTGAACTTTACGGCGTCACCGGCCCCCTGGGGACAGACGAGAACGTCGGGGGCACGGACCTGGAGGACGGCAACCCCAATCGAGTGGAGCCCCGCAGCCTCGACGACGTCCAGCAGGGCGGCGCAACCGTCGCGATCGGTGATGCTCGGACCGCGATCGGGTCGACCGTGGCGATCGAAGGGGTGATCACCTGGGTGCCGAGTTTCGACGACCGCGTGCTCTTCATCCAGGACGCAACCGGCGGAATCACGACCTTCGACTTCGACCTGTCGGACTTCGAGCCGATGGGCGGCTTCCAGCGGGGGCAGCTGGTCCGCGCGGTTGCCGAGGTCGGTTCGTTCCGTGGCGAAGCCCAGCTCGGAAGCTTCTCGTCGCTCGAGGTGCTCGGGACCGTGCCGGTCCCCGCGCCGCAGGGTGTCACCGGCGCGAGCATCAACGCCGGCGACGACCAGGGTGAACTCGTGACGATCACGGCCACCGTCAACGACGTCACCAATCCGAGCTTCGACAACCAGGTCGTGGGCATGACCGACGAGGCGGGCACGACCTTCGTGGCCTACGGCGACGGGCGGTCCGGCTTGCAACTCTCGGATTGGACGGTGGGTGCGCGCTACCGCGTCACGGGGGTGCTGGGCTTCAACGATCAGAATCCACTGGCTCCGTTCTTGGAGCTCCGTGGCCCCGCCGACCTGGTGGAATCGCCGGGTGGCGGAATTTCAATCGCGGAGGCACGCGGACTCGGGGGTGAGACGGTGACGGTCACCGGCACGGTGAGCCGCGCGCTCGGGTGGACGGACCGGCAGGCCTTCATCCAGGACGAGACGGGGGGCATCACCGCCTTCACCTTCGATGGTCTGCCTGCGCTCGCTCCGGGTGATGAAGTCGAGATCACCGGCGAGATCGGTGCCTTCAACGGTGAGGTTCAGATCGGACCCGACGCCGTGACGGTCACCGCCACCGGTGGTGCGGAGCCGACGCCGATCGCCGCCACCGGTGCGCAGATCAACGCCGGTCTCTTCCAGGGCCAGCTGGCAACCTACTCCGGGACGGTCACGACCGCAGAGGCCGCGAACAGCTTCGGCTCGGCCGAGCTGACGGTCACGGACAGCGACGGCACCAGCGTCACCGTGTTCGTCGACAACCGGTCGGGACTGGACATCGACGACTTCAGCGCCGGCCAGGAGCTGGTGATCGTCGGAGTGCCGGGCTTCTTCGACGGCAACGACCCCGGCGCTCAGCTCGAGGTCATCGTGGACACGGACGTCACTTTCGTGAACTGAGGGGACAGGAAATCATGAACGACAGGATTCGCCGAACCGCCGGTGTCGCCGGACTCGCCGCGCTCCTCGGTCTCACGGCCTGTGATGCCTCGATCTCGCCGCAGTTCGAGGTCGATGGCACCGGAACCGTGGAGGGGCTTCTCTACTTCGACGCCGACAACGACGAGATCTTCGACCCCTCCGATGGCGACGAGGCCGTATCGGGCGTCGGAGTGGCGGTACGCGTTCGGGACACCGACGCGGTCATCGCGAGCGGAACGACCGGGCAAGATGGTCGCTTCGAGATTCCGGGCGTACTCGCCGGGACGCACGACGTGTTCTTCGACGAGGCGAGCGTTCCCGCCGGCGTATTCGTATGCGAGAATCCGGTGCGCACGACCGTCGCGATCGACGCTCCGTCGTTCGTCGGCGTTCCGTCGCGCAACGCCTGCCTGGTCCCGATCGTCGACGTCCAGACCGATGCGGCCGCGGGAGACTTCGTAATCGTCCGCGGGATCGTCACGGCATCGCCCAGTCAGTTCGACGAAGACGACGCATTCATCCAGGACGAGACTGGGGGAATCGCGCTGTTCACGGGCGCTCTCAACGGACTGGGGATCGAGGTGGGCGACGTGATCGAGGTCGGCGGCACGGTCAGTCTGGCGGTGCAGGCCCTCCAGCTCGAGAACGTGTCTCTTCGTGATGTCGTGCCGGATGCCGGCGTGGTCACGCCGGAGGCCACGACTACCGGTGCGATCGCCGCGACCGGCGGCACACCGCGCGACCCGCTCCAGAATCGCCTCGTCGTTATCCGGGGGGCCGAGCTCCTCTCGCCCTTCGATCAGGGTGGTAGCCGCAATGCGTCGATCGACGACGGAAGCGGCGCCACGGTCATCCGGGTCGAGAGCGTTCTCAGCCCCGACAGCGGTGACGGTATTCTGACCACGACCGGGCTGGCCGTAGGCAACTGTTACGACGTCACCGGCGTCGTGTCCGCCTTCTTCGGAACGGGCCAGATCTTCCCACGGACCGTCGCGGATATCGTGGAGGTCCCATGCAGCTGAACCGACCGAGTTCTCGAACCGACCGAATCGTCATGCATCGACTCGCCGCATTCGCCGTAGTCCTCCTCACCGGCTTTGCCTTCGCAGGACCGGTGGCGGGGCAGGCCACATCCACCACCGGCCAGATACAGGGGCAGATCCTCCAGCAGTCCGGGACGCCTGCGGCCACCGCGATCGTGACCGCCCGGAACGAGGGGACGGGTCTCGAGCGGACGGCCCTGACCGGCGAAGACGGACGCTACGTCGTGCGGCTTCTTCCTCCCGGACAGTACACGGTCAGCACCCAGGTCATCGGCTTCGCCAGTTCCGTCCGGCAGGCCGTTCCGGTCTCGATCGGACAGACCACGACGGTAGACTTCACCATCGCGGTCCAGGCGGTCGAGATCGAGGGGATTCAGGTCCAGACCGAACGCAACCGCATCGATGCGTCGGGGGCGAATGTCGCCCAGCTCGTGAACGTCGAACAGATCGAGTCGCTGCCGTCCCTCGGCCGCGACTTCGTGGACTTCATCGAGCTGTCGGGATTCGTCACGTCCGACCCCGGGGAGACGACCGGCGGTCAGTTCTCCATTGCGGGACAGCGGCCCTCCGGGACCAACGTCCAGATCGACGGTGTGGACGCGAACAATTCCTTCTTCGGTGAGAACCGGGGTGGTTCGCGTATTCCCTTCGTGTTCTCGCTCGAATCGATCGACCAGTTCCAGATCATCACCAACGGGTACGATGTCGAGTACGGCTCGTACTCCGGTGGAATCGTGAACGTGGTCACGCGCGGCGGAACCAACGAGTTCGAGGGGACGGTCTACGGAAACTTCCGGGACGATGCCTTCGTGGCGTCGGGCTTCGAGGCCGAGGATCCGGGAGCCTTCGAGGTCCAGCAGTACGCCGCTCGCATCTCGGGGCCGATCGTTCGCGACAAGGCGCACTTCCTCTTCTCGCTCGACGGGCAGCGCCGCCGCGAGCCTCAGGTTCCACTGTCGCCCGCCAACCAGGAGGGGATCGGGCAGGAACTCGATCGCTACTTCGACATTCTGGAGACCCAGTACGGTGTCGAGAACGCTGCCGCCGGCTACGCCCCGTTCCAGACCCGGAACGACGTCCTCACGCTGTTCGGACGTGTGGACTGGAATCTGAACGACGACAACCGTCTGACGCTGCGACACAACTTCGCCGACCACGACAACGGCAACGAGTACAACGACTTCTTCGACTTTGCGTATGGGCGTTCCCGGGCGGAGAACTTCTCGAGCCTCTCCAACTCCTTCGTCGCGGAACTCCAGTCGGTTCTGGGCGACAACGCCTACAACGTCTTCCGCTTCCAGTGGGCGGACGAGAATCGCCCGCGCGCCGGGCAGGACGTCCGGCCCACGCTGACCGTGCAGGTTCCGGGAGCGGACGCGCTCAACTCCAACGACGACGGACTGCTGCGATACGGCGGGACCTTCGTGGCCTTCCAGAACCTCCTGGACGAGAGCAAGCTCCAGTTCATCGACAATCTGACCTACACGACCGGAGATCACACGCTCAAGGTGGGCGGTAACGCGCTCATCACGACGGCGTTCAACCGGTTCCAGGCTCCGATGAGCGGATTCTCGGGTCTCCAGGGTGCGGGCGAGTTCGTGTTCGAGAGTCTCGACGACTTCGCAGCCGGGAATCCGGTCGAGTTTCTTCGACCGTTCCAGCAGGGCGAGCGGATCCCCGGCGACGAATTCGACGTCGTCGAGTGGGCTGCGTACATCCAGGACGAGTGGCGGATGACCGACAAGCTGACGGCGACGCTCGGGATCCGGTACGACCAGCAGAGCTTCAGCAACAATCCGGACCCGGTTGCCGGAATCGAACAGGCCTTCGGGTTCACGACGGGGTTCGCTCCGACGGACTCCGACAACTTCTCGCCGCGTCTCTCGCTCGCCTACGATCTCGATGGCGACGGGCGCCGTGTCCTGCGCGCCGGTGCCGGATACTTCTACGGTCGCATCCCGCTGGTTCTCGGCGGCAACGTGATCCAGACGCAGCGCCCCCTCGTGGAGCTGCGCTGCTCGGGCGAAGCGGGGGATCCGACGGCGCCGCCGTCGGTCGACGGCTACTCGAGCTGGTCCACGGACGGGTCCGACAACCCGTTCAGCTGCCGCGGTGGCTCGGATGCGTCGGTGCCGACTCCGACCTACACCATCTGGTCCGAGGACTTCGAGTATCCCGAGACGTTCCGGGCGAACGTGGGCTACGAGACGACCGTCGGTGAGGGCTCGCGGCTCAGTGTCGACCTCCTGTTCTCACAGGGGTTCAACCAGTACAACCTGCGAAACCTGAATCTGCGTCCGGAGCAGTTCCGGATCGAGGGGGAGAACCGTCCGGTCTTCACGCCGATCGGCGTATTCAGCCCGGGTGGTCAGAACGACGTCCCGTCTCGGATCAACACGGACTTTGCGAACGTGTACGGAGTGTACAGCGACGGCCAGAATCGCGCCTACCTCGCGAACGCCGAGTTCAGTCACAACTTCAGCCCCACGACACGTATCACGACGTCGTACACCTTCAACCGTGCGTACGACAACATCTCCGTCTCGTGCTGTACCTCGAACGGTCTGTACGAGGATCCGCGTATCGGCGCCACGAGCCCGAACGATCTGGGCGACATCGGCGACACCGACAAGGCGTGGGGAATCAGCAGCTTCAGCCGGGACCACAGCGTCATCATGAGTGGTCAGACGGAGCTGCCCTTCGGCATCGAGCTGGCCGGGTTCTGGCGCCTTACCAGCGGCCGCCGGTATACGCCGGTCGTCGACGGGGACCTCAACGGAGACGGGATCGACGACAACGACCTTCCGTTCATTTACTCCGCCGAGAATCTCCCGCTCGCATCGGCGGGGACGGCAGACGAGGCCGAGGATCGGGCCACCTACCAGGCACTGCTCGACGAGAACCCCTGCATCGCGGATCAGACCGGTTCGTATGCGCAGCGGAACAGCTGCACCGGCCCGTGGACGAACCGCCTGGACATGAAGGTGTCCCGGTCGTTCGAGACCTTCGGCGGTCAGCGCGCCGAGCTCCAGCTCGACTTCTTCAACATCGTCAACGGAGTCGGTCGGCTGTTCTGCGATTCGGACGATCAGGCGAACGATCCCTTCGGTGGTGCCTGTGGCTGGGGCAGGATCACGACGGTCACGGGGGACGAGCTGTACAGCGTCTCGAGCTTCGACCGCGCCAACCGGAGCTATCAGTACCGGGTGGACTCAGGATTCGGAGAGGAGCGGACGCTCGGAAACGATCTGCTGCTGCAGTTCCAGATGCAGATCGGATTCCGGTACTACTTCTAACCGAGGTCCGAGCGCATGGCCCGCGTCTGACGCGTCGGGTCCACGAAACACCGAACCCCCGGTCGGGCAGCACGCCCGGCCGGGGGTTCGGCCGTTTCAGGGGACGCCGGTCGAAGGGAAGGGCTGGCGCATCCGATCTCGTCCCGAGAAACTCACGGGAGTGCGCCCCATGTCCGCCCTCCGCCCCCATCGAGTCCGTGATGACATATCGCCTTCTCCTCATCGCCACCGCGCTCTTTCTGACAGCCGCGCCCCTCGCGGCTCAGGACCACGACGCAGTTGCACGTCGCGTCCTCTCGACGACGCCGCTGATCGACGGCCACAACGACCTTCCGTGGCAGATCCGCATCTCGAACGATCCACTCGACGTGTCTGCCTTCGACCTGCGCTCCCGGACCTCTCTCCACACGGACATTCCGCGGCTGCGCGAGGGGATGGTGGGCGCCCAGTTCTGGTCGATCTACGTTCCGATCGACGCGGTCGAGGAGGGTGCGGCCAAGGTCCAGCTCGAGCAGATCGACGTCGCGAACCGGCTCTTCGATACCTACCCGGAGGCCTTCGAGCCGGCCTATACCGCGTCGGATGTGGAACGTGCGTTCGGGAATGGGCGCATCGCCTCGCTGATGGGGATGGAGGGAGGTCATGCGATCGAGAACTCGCTCGGGGCGCTGCGGGCCTTCTTCCAGGCCGGGGCGCGCTACATGACGCTCACGCACTCGGACAACACGGACTGGGCGGACTCGGCGACGGGGCTGCCGATCCACGACGGGCTGACCCGATTCGGCGAGGAGGTCGTCGCGGAGATGAACCGGATGGGAATGCTTGTCGACCTCTCCCACGTCGCGCCCTCGACGATGAACGACGTGCTCGATATCGCGGAGGCGCCGGTCATCTTCTCACACTCCTCCGCCAAGGCGGTCACGGACCACCCGCGGAACGTGCCCGACGACGTTCTCCGCCGCCTTCCGGACAACGGCGGCGTCGTGATGGTGACCTTCGTCCCCTCCTTCATCACCGACGACGGGAACGCGACGCTGGCCGATGTGGCCGACCACATCGATCACGTGAAGACCGTGGCGGGGGTCGAGCATGTGGGAATCGGGAGCGACTACGACGGAATCACGTCGGTACCGGCGGGCCTCGAGGACGTGTCGACCTTCCCGGCGCTCTTCGCCGAGCTGTCGCGGCGTGGATGGTCGGAGGACGAACTTCGCATGCTGGCAGGGGAGAACCTCCTCAGGGTGATGCGCGACTCGGAGGCTGCGGCGCGCCGGCTTCAGCGCCTGCGACAACCGTCCACGGCGACGATCGAGCAGCTGGACGGTCCCTCGGCTCAGCGGTGACCCCGCCTCTCCTCGGAACTTGCCGGTGTCGATCGGCTTACCACGTCGTGAACACGACGGCCCCACACCTCTGGTGATCCTCATGCCTCGGATATCGATGCGCTCCCACTTTCGCTGCGGCACCCTGCACGCGTCGGGCATCGGCGCGGCGCTGCTCACCCTGGCGATGGCTCTCGTCCCGACCACGCCGGGACCCGATTCGGACGCCGCTGCGGACCTGCGTTCGGCGATCCGCTCGTCCGCCGGCACCCTCGAGGATCCGATCGAGCTCAGCTGGCGCCAGCTCGCCGAACTCGACTATGAGAATGGGGACATGAGCGAGATCCTCCGCGAGGCGGATGGGAAGGTGGTGAAGATCCCCGGGTTCACGGTGCCGCTGGAGGACTTCGCCGACAGGGCGACCGAGTTCCTCCTCGTCCCGTACGTGGGCGCCTGCGTCCACACGCCCCCGCCCCCGCCCAATCAGCTCGTCTACATCGAGATGGCGGATGGTGACGCGACCCAGCTCTACGGGTGGGACCCGGTCTGGCTCGAGGGCACGCTCCGGATCGAGATGACCGAAAGCGTCTACGGCTCCGTCGGATACGTGGTCGAGGGGACGCGGCTGTATCCGTACGAGTACAACTGACGTGACGGAGACGGCCCTCGCCGTCGAGCTCGAAGGCGTCCGCTTCTCGTACGGCGGGGGACCGGTCGTTCTCGACGTCCCGAAGCTGCGCCTCGAGGCCGGCACCCGCACCTTCCTTCACGGCCCGAGTGGAAGCGGCAAGACGACGCTGCTCGGCCTCTTCGCGGGCGTTCTGCGCGCAGATCAGGGGTCGGTGCGCGTGCTCGGTGAGAACCTGACCGAGATGTCCGGTGCACGGCGCGATGCCTTCCGTGCCCAGCACATCGGATACGTCTTCCAGATGTTCAATTTGATTCCGTATCTGTCGGTGATGGAGAACATCGTTCTTCCGGTCCGGATGCACGGCTCCCGGAAGGCCAGAATGCAGCAGGGCACGCCCTCGGCGGAAGCACGCCGCCTCGCGTCGGCTCTGGGGATCGACCACGCGCTCGCATCCTCCGTCGGTGCCCTCAGCGTGGGGCAGCAGCAGCGCGTCGCGGCCTGCCGCGCGCTCATCGGCGCTCCGGAGGTGATCATCGCCGACGAGCCGACCTCGTCGCTGGATCACGATCGGCGGGACGCCTTCCTCGACCTCCTTCTCGAGGCCTGCGAGAGCGCTGGGAGTACGCTCGTGTTCGTCAGCCACGATCGGACCCTCGCTTCGCACTTCGAGCAGGAGGTATCGCTGGCCGACGCGAATCGAGCAGGATCCGGCGCACCGGCCCGGGCGGGGGGGGCGGCCTGATGCTCGTGCTCGATCTGGCGCTCAAGTCGCTCCGGAATCGTCTGCTCGTCACGAGCCTCACGGTCGGATCCATCGCGCTCAGCGTCGCGCTGCTGCTGGGGGTGGAGAAGACCCGCGTCGGGATGCGGGAGAGCTTCTCGAACACGATCAGTCAGACCGATCTGATCATCGGGCCGAAGTCGGGCACGATCCAGCTGCTGCTGTACTCGGTGTTCGGAATGGGGTCACCGACCCAGAACATCAGCTGGGATGCCTACCAGCACTGGGCCGCGCACCCGGCGGTCGACTGGACGATTCCGTACGCCCTCGGCGACAGCCATCGTGGATTTCGCGTCATCGGCACCGACGAGAATTTCTACGAGCACTACCGGTACCGTGGTGGCCAGCCGATCGAGGTTTCGGAGGGGGAGCCCGCGCTCGGCGTGTTCGATGTGGCGATCGGATCGCAGGTGGCGGAGGAGCTCGGCTACGGTCTCGGAGACGAGATCGCGGTCACCCACGGGATGGGCGGATTCATCCAGCACGACCAGACCCCCTTCACCATCTCCGGAATCCTCGCACCCACCTACACCCCCGTGGATCGGGCGATCTATGTGACGCTGGAGGGCGTCGAGGCGATGCACGATGGGTGGGAGGATGGGGTACCGCCCGCGTCGGCGATGTCCTTCGGCGGCGGACCTCCGGCGGGTGGAGACGAGGCGGGAGCGGGTACCGAACGTGCCGCCTCCCTGCCCGACGATCCGGCGCACGATGGTGAATCGCCGGAGGAGAATGCCGCCCACGCGCACGAGCCGACCCAGGTCACCGCGTTCTTCGTGGGCGCGACCAACCGCCGGGACGTGCTGAGCCTGCAGCGGGATGTGAACGAATGGTCGGAAGAGCCTGTCATGGCTGTACTTCCCGGTCTCGCGCTCAGCGAAATGTGGGACGGCCTGGGCTACGCCGAGGAGGGGCTCCGCCTGGTGAGCATCTTCGTCGTGATCGTCGGCCTTCTGGGTATGCTGGTGTCTCTTTACACCTCCCTGGACGCACGGCGACGGGAGATGGCGATCCTGCGCGCGATCGGCGCCGGGCCGGTACGGATTCTCTCGCTGCTGGTTCTCGAATCCGCCCTGCTCGCGGCGCTCGGCGCCCTTCTGGGCGTAGCAGTCGTCTACGGAGGGCTGGCTCTGGCTCAGCCATGGGTCGAGTCGCAGTTCGGACTCTATCTTCCCGTGGCGGGCCTCTCACCGATCGAGTACGGGTATCTCGGCGCGGTGGTGGTCGCAGGGTTCCTGATCGGCCTGGTGCCCGCTATCAAGGCGTATCGCACGGCTCTGCACGACGGACTCGCGGTCCGCGTCTGAGGCCCCGCCCATGATGCGATCCGTCGTACGGGGCGTCGGGATCGCCGCGCTGCTGGCCGCCCTGGTCCTCTCCCGGTCGTGTGTCGAAGGCGAGCCCTCGGTCCGCGGGGACGCGGGGCAGGGGGGTGAGGTCGACGTGGCGCAGCTCGGGTTCTTCCACGGAGAGGCCGCCGCGCCGCTTCAGATCGTCGAGTTCACGGATCCGGCCTGCCCCTACTGCGCTCGCTTCCACGCCGAGGCTCGCGACTCGCTGTTCCGGACCTACGTGGAGACCGGCCGGGCCCGGTGGATCACGATTCCCTGGGTCAGTGGGCAGTACGCGATCTCACGACCTGCCGTGGTCGCCGTCGAGTGCGCCGCCACCCCCGAGCAGGGCGAGGCGGTCACCGCCGCGCTGTATTCGGCCCGGGAACGGTGGGTCGGCGTCCCCCGCGCGACCTCCGCCGAGGTCGTCCGTGAAACCGCCATCGCCGTGGGCCTCGACGCCGACGACCTCGACCGCTGCGCCGACGATGTCGCCCTCGCGTCCCGTATCGACCGTGCCGACTCCCTCGCAACCGCGCTCGGTGTTCGCGGGACCCCGACCTACCTGGTCGATGGCTTCCCGATGATGGGGGCGGTACCCTTCGACTTCGCCCGCCGTGCGTTCGACGAACGGCTGGCCACACTGGCGACCGACTCGGCGCGCTGACGCCCTCCTCACACCCCTCCGCCCGATGCTGTCCGTCCTCTCCGACCCCGCCGTCTGGGCCTCCCTCTTCGGGATCACGCTGATCCAGATCGCGCTGGGAGCCGACAACCTGATCATCATCACGATCATCGCGAACAAGCTTCCGCAGGAGGAGCGCGGCAAGGCGGTCAAACTGGGGCTGATCCTGGCGATGGTGTTCCGGATCATCCTGCTCGCTCTCGTCAGCCTCATCCTGACCGTGGCCACCGCGAGCCTCTTCCAGCTGGACGTATCGTTCGCCTGGGTCACACTCACCGGGGATGTGACCGGGAAGGCCGTGATCCTGGTCCTCGGCGGGCTCTTCCTGATCTGGAAGGGCGTGAAGGAACTTCGGATCAAGCTGAAGGCGAAGGGTCACGATGTCGGGAAGGCCGCGAACTTCCGTGATGTGGTCGGGCTGATCGTGGGGATGAACCTGCTCTTCAGCGTCGACTCGATCCTCACCGTGGTCGGGATGACCGACATCTTCCTCGTGATGGTGATCTCGGTGGTCGTCTCGGTGGCACTCATGCTCGCATTCGCCGATGCGATCGCGACGTTCCTCTCATCGAATCCCGAGTTCGAGATCCTCGGCCTCTTCGTCCTGCTCCTGATCGGCTTCGTGCTGGTACTCGAGGGGGGACATACAGCTCACCTCGAAGCCAATGGATCGGCCTTCCCCTACATCCCGCAGTGGATCGTGATCTTCATGCTGCTCCTGATGTTCGCGGTGGACCTGTATCAGAACTGGTGGGAGCGCAAGCAGGAGAAGGAGCCCGTCAAGCTCCATCATCGGAGGGAGTGAGCAGGTCTCGTGCGGTTTCCAGGAGCTGCGCCGGGGTGAAGGGCTTCCCCAGAAACGAGATGTCCGGCGGGATTCCCTTCCGGCCGCCGGGCGACTCCGCCGCGTACCCCGACATCACCGCGACAGGGAGGTGCGGGCGTTGCTCACGGCACCAGTCCACGAGATCCCGACCGCTCTTTCCGGGCAGTCCCAGATCGGTCAGCACACCCTCGGCGGGCCACCCCGAGTCCAGAAGGTCCACGGCCTCTTCGGCCGACCCGACGCTCTCGACCTCGTATCCGGCCCGCTCGAGCATTCGCGTGACCACCCGGCGCACGCTCTCCTCGTCCTCGACGAGCAGGAGACGGCCGCTCGCCGTGTCCGACTCCGGCCGTGTCGTGGACGCCGACGACACCGGAAGCGCGTCGCGATCCACCGTAGGGAACACGATCCGGAAGGTGGTGCCCTCGCCGGGTCGACTCTCGAGCGCGATGTCGCCTCCGCTCTGGCGAACGAACCCGTACGCGGTGGCCAGTCCGAGTCCGGTGCCCCCCTGTTCGGTCTTCGTGGTGAAGAACGGCTCGAACGCGCGTGAGGCCACCTCCGGGCTCATCCCGACCCCGGTATCGGACACGAGCAGTTCGGAGTACACCCCGGGTGGGATGGCGGAATACTCGTCCGTGCCCTCCTCGATTCGTCGCTGGCGAGTCCGGAGTGCCAGCGTGCCCCCCTCGGGCATCGCGTCGCGGGCGTTGATCGCGAGGTTCAGTAGAACCTGCTCGAGCTGAGCGGGGTCGAGCATCACCGTCGGGAGGTCGCCCGGGAGATCGGTCTCGAGCGACACGCTCGGACCGATCACTCGCTCGACCATTCTCGCCACGCGGCCGACCACGCTGCAGATGTCGACCGGCCGTGGTTGAAGCACCTGCTCGCGACTGAACGCGAGGAGCTGACTCGTAAGCGTCGCGGCCCGATCGACCGCCTCCTCGATGATCTCGACCTCCTCGATCGTCGCCGGGTCCTCCACGTCGAACTTCAGAAGGGAGGCCTGGGAGCGGATGACGGTCAGGACATTGTTGAAATCGTGCGCGATCCCTCCGGCGAGTCGGCCGATCGCCTCGAGTCGCTGGCTCTGTTCGAGCGCGCGCTCGAGTTGAACGCGTTCGGTCACGTCGCGCGTCGCCACGAGGATTCCCTTCACGCCCGGATCGTCGATGAGGTTCCGCGCGATCGACTCCACGTGACGCTCCTCGGAGGTGGTGTCGAGGAATCGGTATTCGGCACGGGTGGAACGACCGGGCTCTGCCGCAACCCACCGAAGAAGCTGGCCGACGCGCTCGCGATCCTCCGGGTGAACGATCGACAGCGCGTTCAACTCCTCGAACTCCTCGGCGGTGAACCCGGTGTTCCGCGACACCGATGCGGTGGCGAAGCGCACGTCGCCATTCGGCTCCAGCACGTAGAGTGCGTCGGAAATCTCGCGGGTGATGGCGGCGAGGCGTTCCTCCGCCCGCCGCCGCTCGGACACGTCGGCCGCGATGCCGATCACGCGCGTCACCGCTCCCGAGGCATTCCGCACGAGGAAGGTGCGGTCGTGAATCCAACGGATGTCCCCATCGGGTCGGACGATCCGGTACTGGATGTCCCGCTCTCGAGGACCGGTGGTGCCCGTGAGCGTTCCGTGCCGCGAAACCCGATCGACGTCCTCCGGGTGCATCGCCTCGAGCCAGGTCGTCGGATCCTCCAGGAGACGGTCGGGATCTCGGCCCCACACCTCCCGGTACGACGGGCTCACGTATTCGATCACTCCCCGCTCCGGCGAGCCGATCCAGAGTATATCCTCGAGGTGTTCGGCGATGACCCGGAAGCGTTCCTGCGAACGCAGCGCCTCCTCGCGGGCGCGCTCCGCCTCGGTTCGGTCGCGCACGACGCTGACGGCGCCCGCCTCGAGGCCGTGCTCCGGATCGAGGAGGGTGACGGTCTGCTCCGCTGGAAAGACCTCCCCATCGGCTCGGCGCATGTCGAAGGACGCCCGGAACACCTCGCCCCGCTCGAGCACCGCCTCGGATTCCTCGCCGAATGCGAGGAAGCTCTCTCGATCGGTGTGGAGCTTCTCGGTGGTGGAGCCGACGAACTCCTCGCTGGTATACCGAAAAATGCGCTCTGCGGCCGGATTCGCGGCCAGGATGGTCCGGATGTTCGAATCAACGAGGAACACCGCGACGTCGAGCGCCTCGACCGTGCGGTGAAGACGCCGCGCGGTCCGCTCCCTCGAGATCGCGTCCTCGACGTTGTGGGCCAGCGACTCGAGCAGGTCGCGCTCCTGCGGCAGGAAGGGAGGCTGCCCGACCGGCACAGCCGTCCGCACCACCTCGAGGTGACCGGGCTCGAGTCCCTCCACGTCGACGGGTTCGCCGATGCTGTGTTCGGCGGCGCGATACCCCTCCGACCGGTACGTACGCCCGTCGAAGGTCAGGCAGGTCGCGGTGGTATCAGGGTCCACCCATCCGGCGGGGATCCGATCCACGAAGGCCTGGAGTCGCGTGTCGCGGTCGAGGGTGGAGTCGGCCAGGATCTCCGTCGCCTCGATCAGCGTCTGGAGTTCCTTGACGCGTTCCCCGAGATCGAACTCGACCTCCCGGAGTTCGGTGAGATCCGAGGATACGCCCACCATCCCCACCGGGTCGCCCGAATCGTCCCGAATGACGGCGTTGGTCACGACCCCGATGAAGGTCGAACCGTCCTTGCGCGTGAGCTCGAACTCACCGCTCCAGGAGCCCTCGCGTCGGATCGTCTCCATGATCCCACCCGCGCGCTCGAGCCCCCTCTCGGAAGGGGTCAGGCTCACAACCGGGGTTCCGATCGCCTCCTCGCGGGTCCATCCGTAGAGCGCCTCGGCCGCCGGACTCCAGTAGATGACCTCGCCCTCGAGGTCTGTGGCGATGACCGCCTGGCCGATCGCGTCGAGAATCGCCAGGGCGCCTCGCGGGACCCCCTCGACCACGGGGCCGGCGGCGGCGCTCGCATCCTCATCGCGACCTTCTCCTGACTCGCGTATGCTCATGGACCACCGGGGAATCGAGGCGACAGGCGTCCTTCAACCCTCTCGAAAATGGCGCACCGACGTACCGGATGCCAGTTCGGTCCCGGCGGACACCGGGGTGGATCGGGATGCACGCCGGCAGTGGATCGGGCCCGGAGGCGGTCGAGGTCCGGCAGAGTCGGGGTGGCCCGGGGTCCCCACAACCATCTAGCTTCCGGGCGCCTTCCCACGACCAACGGAGTTTCACCGTGCGCCGCTCCACGACCCACACCGGACGCCGGAACCTCCCGGCCCACCGTACCCCCGCCCTCCGCACTCCGGGGTTCCCGTCGGTCCTTCTCCTGCTGGTCGCGACCATCACTCTCGTCCAACCTCTCCCCGCCCAGCCTCCGGGCGACGACGACGCCCTGAGCGCGATCCTCGGGGGACTCGAGGCACGTCACATCGGGCCGGTAGGGAATCGCGTGAGCGCGGTTACCGGAATCCCGGGAGATCCGAACACCTACCTGATCGGGGCGGCCTCCGGCGGAATCTGGAAGACGACGGACGGGGGACACGGCTGGGAGCCCGTCTTCGACGACCACGAGGTCCAGTCGATCGGCGCGCTCGCGGTGGCGCCCTCGGATCACGACGTGATCTGGGCCGGCACCGGTGAACCGTGGATCCGTTCGAACGTGAGCCACGGGAACGGCGTCTACCGGTCGGACGATCGGGGAGAGTCGTGGCGGTTCGTCGGCCTGCCGGAGAGCGGCCGCGTGGGGCGCATCCTCGTGCATCCCGACGACGCCGATGTGGCCTATGTCGCGGCCCTCGGGCACCTCTACGGCCCACAGGAGGAACGAGGCGTCTACCGGACCAGGGACGGCGGCGAGACGTGGGAGCGGGTACTGCACCCCGACCCGATGACCGGTGCCTTCGACCTCTGGATGGTGCCGGGTGAGCCGGAGACGATCTTCGCTTCGACGTGGACGATGCATATCCGGACGTGGGGCCGGTGGAGCGGGGGGCCGAACGACGGAATCTGGCGGACGACGGACGGGGGGGACAGCTGGGAGATGCTCGAGGGCGACGGCCTGCCCGCCGGCACGCTCGGGAAGATCGCGCTCGGAGGAAGCCCAGCGGACCCCGACCGCCTCTACGCCATGATCGAGACGAACGTCAACTCGGCGAACGGGCCCCTCGATCCGGGCGGCCCGGACCCCGACGAGCACCAGGGTGTTCTGTGGCGCTCCGACGACCGCGGCGCCACCTGGACCATGGTGCAGGCCGAGCATCGAATCCAGCAGCGGCCGCACTACTACACGCGTCTACACGTCGCGCCCGACGATCCCGATCAGGTGCACTTCATGGCCACCGGGTACTCGGTCACCGACGACGGCGGACCGAGCCTGCGGGGCGGGGGCGGCAACGGCGGAGACTTCCACGACATGTGGATCGACCCGACGATGCCCGACCGGATGATCCTGGGGCATGACCAGGGGCTCTCGATCTCGACCACCCGCGGGCGCGACTGGTATCGGCCGCTGCTCCCGATCGCGCAGATGTATCACGTCCAGGTCGACGACGAGATCCCCTACAACGTCTACGGCAACCGTCAGGACGGTCCATCCACGATGGGTCCGTCTCGGGTGCTGTACGGTGGGTCGATCCCGGTGGGTGAGTGGCGAAGCGTCGGTGGATGCGAGAGCGGATGGGCCGTGCCGGACACCGTGAACGACGTGGTCTGGTCGGGCTGTTACGAGGGCACGCTGGACCGCCACGATCTGGAGACTCGGACGTCCCGCGCAGTGACCGTCTGGCCGGACAACCCGGAGGCATGGCCCGCCGGACCGCTGCGGTACCGCTTCCAGTGGACCTTCCCGATCGTGGTGTCGCAGTTCGCGCCTTCGACGGTCTACGTGGGCAGTCAGCACGTGCACCGGACCACCGACGGGGGCCAGAGCTGGGACGTCATCTCGCACGACCTCTCGACCGGACAGGATTCGCTGCTTCGGAAGACCGGTGGCCTGACGCCGGACGACGCGGGACCCACGTACGCCGCAGTGATCTTCGCGATCGCGGAGAGCCCGCTGAACCCCGCCGAGTTGTGGGCGGGCACGAACGACGGAAAGCTCTGGAGGACTCGGAACGGCGGCGGCGACTGGACCGATCTGACCGATCGGCTGCCCGACCTGCCCGTCTACTCGACCATCTCGAGCATCGAGGTATCCCGGCACGACGCGGGCAAGGTATACGTCGCGGTGGACGGACATCAGATCAACGTGTTCGACCCGATCCTCTACCGGACCGACGACGGCGGTGACACATGGACGCGGATCGACGCCGACATCCCGCGGAGCGCGCTTTCGTTCACCCACGTGCTCCAGGAGGATCCGGAGCGGGAGGGCCTCCTCTACGCAGGCACCGGAAACGGGCTGTACGTGTCGCAGACGGACGGCGAGTACTGGGTGCGCTATGAAGGCATTCCCCCGGCCCCGGTGCATTGGGTCGAGGTGCAGGATCGCTTCGACGACCTGGTGATCGCGACCTACGGGCGCGGCTTCTGGATCGTGGACGACATCAATCCGTTGCAGGATCCGCCGGAGATCTCGCGCTTCGTTCCGTACGAGGGTCAGCCGACATCGGATGAGATGCCGGTATACTCCATCCGTGAGGACGACCCGCACCTCCTCGCGCCTCGCGACACGTATCGCTGGGTCTCGAAGGCCTCGCCCTTCAGCCAGCCCGGCGTGCCGGCCGCGGGGGACAGCGGACCCGACGATGCGATCATCAGCTACTGGCTGCCGGAGGGCGACCACGACGTCTCGATGGAGATCCTCGACACGAACGGGACGTCCATCGCGGATGTACGCGCCCCGAGCGACGCCGGTTTCCAGCGCACGACGTGGAATCTCCGGCACCGCTCGTCGGACTACCCGACCATGCGGACCGCGCCCCTCGAGCATGCGCACGACGGGCTGTCCGGGGACGGGACACGAAGGCCGGGTGACGGAGGCAGCGTCTCACCCGCGGCGATCCCGGGCACCTACACGGTACGCCTCACGGTGAATGGGGAGACCCACGACCGACCCCTGACCGTCCTCCCCGACCCGACCTCCACCGGCTCGATGGCGGGGATGCGGGCCCAGCTGGACATGGCGCTGGAGCTCCGCGACATGACGAACCGGGTGGTCGCGCTGATCGACTCGCTCGAGGTGGAGCGGGCCCGCCTGCTCGAGGTCGACGCCGAGCAGGGGCTGACCGACGCCCAGCAGGCGCGCTACGACGCGCTCACCGAGCTCGAGATGCAGCTGGTCGACCTTCGACTCACCGGGGGCCAGGACTCTCTGTGGTGGGGCCGTCAGCTCTTCGCGAAGATCACCAGCCTCGGGGGGTCCATCTCGGGATCGGATCACGCCCCGACGGACCAGGCCCGAGAGGTCCAGGAGCTCTACACCGACCTCTTGGAGGCGGCCGAAGCGGCGTGGGAGCGCCTTGAGGCGCGGATCGTCGCGCAGCAGGAGGGGGGCGGAGCGTGACCGTGGTCGAACGCGGGCCGGTCGATGCCTGGGGAGTGAGCTCGGAGGTGGGGCGCCTGAGGTCGGTGCTGCTCCACCGGCCCGGACAGAGTCTGCGGCGGCTGACTCCGCGTAACCGGGAGGAACTCCTGTTCGACGAAGTCATCTGGGTCCGCCGTGCGCAGGAAGATCACGACGCGTTCGCGGATACCCTCAGAGAGCGTGACGTGGACGTGCTCTACCTCGAGGAGCTGCTCGCGGAGGCGTTGGCTGTCCCCGCGGGGCGCGCGTGGCTCCTCGATCGCCGCGTCAGCACGACCGAACAGGGTGCGCTCGCCGATGAACTCCGCGCCGCGCTCGACGAGATGGACGGGGAAACGCTTGCGGAGTCGCTGATCGGCGGCATGACGCTGGCCGAGTCACCGGTACGGGGCACCGGACACGGGAAGGGTCTGGTCGGAGCCGCCTTCGATTCCAATCATTTTCTTCTGCCCCCGCTCCCGAATCATCTGTTCACGCGCGATCCGTGCGTCTGGATCGGCGGCGGTGTCGCGGTGAGTTCGATGGCCCACCCGGCACGGGTTCGGGAGACCCTCAACCTCGAAGCGATCTACCGATTCCACCCGGACTTCTCCGCCGGCGGCGTGACCCACTGGTTCGGCGACGGCGGCGGTGCGGGACTCGGGTGCACGCTGGAGGGGGGCGACGTCTTCGTGCTCGACGACCGTACGCTGATGGTCGGTCTGAGTCAGCGGACCTCACCTCAGGCCGTGGAGCATCTGGCGGGCTCGCTCTTCGAGGCGGGCGAGGTGTCGAGAATTCTCGCTGTCTCGGTGCCGAAGGTCCGCGCATACATGCACCTCGACACGGTGCTCACGATGGTCGATCGGGATGCGTTCTGCATCTTCCCGGGCGTCGCGGAGCAACTTCGGGTCTGGTCGCTGCGCCCCGGGACCGAGGGTGAGCTTCACGTCGAGGAGGAGGACGACCTCTTCGATGCCATCTCGGACGCCCTCGACGTCGGCGGCGTCCGCGTGGTGACAACCGGGGGCGACGAGTACCAGGCGGAGCGCGAGCAGTGGGACGACGGCAACAACGTCCTCGCGATCTCACCTGGAGTCGTGATGGGATACGACCGCAATGTCGACACCAACGCGAAGCTGCGGCGGGCCGGGATCGAGGTGCTCACGATTCCGGGCGGCGAGCTGGGGCGGGGACGTGGTGGCGCGCGGTGCATGAGCTGCCCGCTCGTCCGAGACCCGTGAAGATCGTGATCGGGCTCGGCGGCCATGCGCTGCTGAGGCGGGACGAGGAGGCGACGGCGGCCAACCAGCTCGCGAACATCGCGAGCTCGGCCCGGGTCCTCGCCCCGCTCGTTCGGGATCACTCCGTGCTGCTGACCCACGGCAACGGTCCGCAGATCGGCCTGCTGGCGCTCCGCGAGTCGGCGGTCGCGCCCGAGTCCGCGCAGCCCCTCGATGTGCTCGGGGCGCAGACCGAGGGTCTGATCGGCCATCTTCTGGCGCAGGAGTTCCGGACCCATGTGCGTGGCGTCGATCTGGCGGTCGTCCTCACCCAGGTTCGCGTCGACCCGGACGACCCCGCCTTCGATCGCGCCACGAAACCGATCGGACCCGTCTACGAGGAGCAGGAGGCCCGCGAGCTGTCCTCCCAGCGTGGGTGGGAGCTGGTGGAGGAGGACGGGGGGTGGCGCCGCGCCGTCGCTTCGCCCACTCCGCTGGAGGTGCTCGAGCTGACCTCGATCCGTCGCCTGTACTCCGCGCGGACCCTCGTGATCTGCGCCGGCGGAGGGGGCATCCCCGTGGCACGCGATCGCGATGGACGTGTCCGCGGGCTCGAAGCGGTCGTCGACAAGGACGCCACCAGTGGTCTTCTCGCCGCCTCGCTCGATGCCGATCTTCTCCTGCTGCTGACCGATGTGGATGCGCTCTACCGCGACTACGGGACGCCGGACGAGAGCCCGGTGTCCGAGATTCGCGCCGGCGAGGCCCTCGCCTGGGCCGGGGACCTGCCGGAGGGGTCCATCGGCCCGAAGCTCAGGGCCGCGGCGGCCTTCGTCGCCGCGACGGGGCGCGAGGCGGTGATCGGGGCGTTGGACGACGCCGAGCGAATCGTCGCCGGAGAGGCGGGGACCCGCGTGCTCCCCGATCCGGATTCGAGGCGTTCGAAGCCGTCCTGACGTGGCGCCGCAGGAGAATCGCGTCCGGCTGGCCCTGCGGACGCGGGAGGCGCTCGGTGGACCCGGTCCGAACCCCTCACAGGGAACCGACTTCCGGTTAGCTTCTCACCCATGTCGGACACCGCCCCCCATCGCACCGAGAGCCCTGCCTCCACGCAGGGAAACTCCTCCAGGATCGACCGCGAGATCGCGCGTCGACGGACGTTCGCGATCATCTCGCATCCGGACGCCGGAAAGACGACCCTTACCGAGAAGCTGCTTCTCTACGGGGGCGCGATCCACCTGGCGGGCTCCGTGAAGGCGCGCCGCGCGACGCGACACGCCACCTCCGACTGGATGGAGATGGAGAAGGAGCGAGGCATCTCCGTGACCTCGTCGGTCCTGCAGTTCGACTACGACGGGTACCGGATCAACCTCCTGGACACCCCCGGCCACCAGGACTTCAGCGAAGACACCTATCGAACGCTCGTCGCGGCCGATGCGGCCGTCATGCTTCTGGACAACCGGAAGGGGGTCGAGGAGCAGACGCGCAAGCTCTTCAACGTCTGCAAGCTGCGTCGCACGCCCGTGTTCACCCTCGTGAACAAGTGCGACCGTCCCGGCGAGGACCCCTTCCAGCTGCTGGACGACGTCGAGGCGGACCTCGGGGTGGAGTGCTACCCGGTCACGTGGCCCATCACCGACAGGGGTCAGTTCGTGGGGGTCGTGAACCGGAGGACGGGGGAGGCGGTCCTCTTCCGCAAGGGGGCCGATCATGGACAGACGCAGGTTCAGACGGATCGGTATCCACTCGACGACGATGCGGTGACCGAAGCGCTCGGGTCCGAGATCGCCGATCGGATTCGGGAGGAGATCGCGCTGCTCGACATGGCCGGCGCGGAGTTCGATGCGGATGCGATCACCGCGGGCACGCTGTCCCCGACCTTCTTCGGCAGCGCGCTGACGAACTTCGGCATCGAGCCCTTCCTGCACACCTTCCTCGACTACGCACCGCCACCGCCGCCACGGGAAACCGTCGACGATGTGGTTCATCCCGAGGAGGACGACTTCAGTGGGTTCGTCTTCAAGATCCAGGCGAATCTGGACCCCCGCCACCGCGACCGCATCGCCTTCGTGCGCATCGTGTCCGGCCGGTTCGACGCGGGCATGGAGGTCGACAATCGTCGCAGCGGGCAGAAGGTGCGCCTGGCGCAGCCGCAGACCTTCATGGCCCGGGAGCGTCAGGCCGTCGAGGAGGCGTGGCCGGGCGACGTCGTCGGGATTCACGACCGGGGCAGCCTCAGGATCGGTGACACACTGACCGCCGGCCGGAGCCTCGAGTTCAGGGACATCCCCCGATTCAGCCCCGAGCACTTCGCGCGGATCTCCGTCGAGGACCCGCTCCGACGGAAGCATCTCGACAATGGGTTGAGGCAGCTCAGTGAAGAGGGGGCCGCGCAGGTCTTCTACGCCCCCTCCATCGCGGGTCCCGCCCCGATCGTGGGGGCGGTGGGGCCCCTCCAGTTCGACGTTCTGCTGCATCGGCTCGAGCACGAATACGGCGTGGAGGCCCGCCTGGAGCGGCTCCCGTATACGCAGGCACGCTGGATCACCGGCTCCGACGCGCAGGTCCAGGCACTCGCCGCGGGCTACGACCGTCAGCTCGTCCACGACTCCCGCGAGCGTCCTCTCATCCTCTTCAAGACCGAGTGGTCGATGCAGCGGACGATCGAGAAGGGTGCGGACGGCGGCGTCGAGTTTCATTCGGTCGCGCCCTGAGCCGAGCGGCGGGGACATGCCTCGAACACCTCATGTCGGAGGGGTGAGGACCCCATGCCCGCCAAGGATTCGAACGCATCAGGGAGCGCGCCTTGCCGCCGCCGTGCGGTCGGAGATACCTTGCATGGCGTGGATCTTGCTATGACGGACCCCGAATCGGTGCCCGACAGGGCTCCTGGGCCCGGCCGAACTCTCGGGGTCATCCCGGCTCGGCTGGCGTCCTCCCGCCTCCCCCGGAAGCCACTTCACCCGATCCTCGGGCGTCCCCTGCTCGCATGGGTGTGGGACCGCGTTCGGTCGATGGATCTTCTGGATCGTGTGGTAGTCGCGGTAGACGACGCCGAGCTGGTCGACGCCTGCCGGGAGATGGGGGCGGAGGCGATCCTGACCGATCCGGCCCATCCGTCCGGTACCGATCGGGTGGCGGAGGTCGCCCGACGCGAAGAGTTCGCAGCGTACGATACCGTCGTGAACGTGCAGGGAGACGAACCCCTTCTGGAGCGGGCTCACATCTCGGCCACGCTCGATCTCGTGCGGGAGGGATGGGACGTCGCGACGTGCGCGACACCGATCACCGACGACGGGGAGTGGCGGGATCCGTCCTCCGTGAAGGTGGTGCGGGACGACGAGGGGGGCGCGATGTACTTCTCCCGCTCGGCGATCCCCGCGGACCGGGATGGCGCATCCGGGCCGGACGTCGCGGACCCCGGGACCTTTCTCCGGCATGTCGGACTCTACACATACCGACGGGAGGCCCTCGCCCGCTGGGTCGCCCTCCCCGAGGGTCGGCTGGAGCGCCTCGAGCGACTGGAGCAGCTTCGGCCTCTCGCGGCCGGAATCCGGATCGGGGTCGCGGTCGTCGAGGCCGCCGCCCCCGGAGTCGACACGCCGGAGGACGCCGCACGCATGGAGCGGCTGCTCGAAAAGCAGCATGGAAGTACGGCCAGACGCGCCTGATCGCACACGCCCGACTGCACATGCCCGACGACACCAGCCCGATGACACCAGACTCACGATCGAGACGAAGCGGATGACCGACCCGTCGAACCCGACCAAGTACATCTTCGTGACCGGGGGAGTGGTTTCCTCCCTGGGGAAGGGGATCGCCGCGGCCTCCCTCGGCCGCCTTCTCAAGGAGCGAGGGTATCGCGTCACGCTTCAGAAGTTCGATCCGTACATCAACGTCGACCCCGGCACGATGTCGCCCTTCCAGCACGGAGAGGTCTTCGTCACCGACGACGGGGCGGAAACCGATCTCGACCTCGGTCACTACGAGCGCTTCATCGACGAGTCGCTGAGCCAGGCCAACAACATCACCACGGGTCGCATCTACTCGGACGTGATCGCGAAGGAGCGGCGCGGCGACTACCTCGGCTCGACGGTTCAGGTCATCCCGCACATCACGGACGAGATCAAGTCGCGCATCCACCTCCTGGCCGATGACAACGATTTCGTCATCACGGAGGTCGGCGGAACGGTGGGCGATATCGAGTCGCTGCCCTTTCTGGAGGCGATCCGTCAGTTCCGGCAGGAGATCGGCCGCGAGAACGCCATCTTCATGCACCTCACCCTCATCCCGTACATCGCGGCCGCGGGGGAGCTCAAGACGAAGCCGACACAGCACTCGGTGCGAGAGCTCATGCAGATCGGCATCCAGCCGCACATCCTCGTCTGCCGTACGGAGCATCCGCTCGAACCCGAGATCCGCAACAAGATCGCGCTCTTCACCAACGTTCCGCTCGATGGCGTGGTCGAGGCCCGCGACGTCGAGACGATCTACCAGGTCCCGATCGAACTGAAGCGGCAGCGCCTGGACGACACCGTACTCCGCATGCTCGGACTGGAGGCACCGGAGCCCGATCTGGGCCCGTGGCGGCAGATGGTCAACACCATCAAGACACCCGGGGGAGGGCAGGTCCGGATCGCGGTGGTCGGGAAATACACCGAGCTCGTCGACTCCTACAAGTCCGTCCAGGAGGCGCTCCTCCACGGAGGCATCGCGAACGATGTGAAGGTCGAGATCGACTGGCTCTCCTCGGAGCAGTTCGACGAGACCAACGTCGACAAGCTCGAGAAGTATCAGGGGCTGCTCGTCCCCGGCGGATTCGGCGCGCGGGGTATCGAGGGCATGCTCACCGCGATCCGGTGGGCTCGTGAGCGTGAGCTTCCGTATCTCGGCATCTGCCTTGGACTTCAGTGCGCTGTCATCGAGTTCGCTCGCAACGTCGTGGGACTCTCCGATTCGGACTCGTACGAGTTCCAGGAGCACGCGGACAATGCCGTCATCTGCCTCATGGACTCGCAGATGCAGGTGACCAACAAGGGGGGGACGATGCGGCTGGGCGCGTATCCGGCGAAGCTGGTCGAGGGATCGCGAGCGGCGGAGATCTACGGCACGACCGAAATCAGCGAGCGGCACCGCCATCGGTTCGAGGTCAACAACGAGTTCCGGTCGGTACTCGAGGAGCATGGGCTCTCGATCTCCGGGACGTCCCCCGACGGTCAGCTGGTCGAGATGGTCGAGCTTCCCGATCACCCCTTCTTCGTGTCCGGGCAGTTCCACCCCGAGCTGAAGAGCCGTCCCATGCGCCCCGCGCCCCTGTTCGCGGCGTTCATCGAGGCGGCGGTGGAGCGGGCCCACCTGACAAATCCGAGTCAGGTCGAACCGATCGCGGCGGGGGACTGATGTTCGACCGCTTCACGCTTCTCGCGGGGCCCTGCCAGCTCGAGGACCACACGCTCAACCTCGAGGTGGCGCAGGAACTCCTCCGGCTGTCCAGGGAGCTAGACCTCGCGATCGTCTTCAAGTCGTCCTTCGACAAGGCGAACCGATCGAAGCTCGACTCGGAGCGCGGGCCGGGTCTGGAGCGGGGACTCGACCTGCTGGGTCGGGTCAAGTCCGAGACCGGCCTGCCGCTGGTGACCGACGTCCACGAGCCTCACCAGGCCGCGCCGGCCGCCGAAGTGGTGGACATGCTCCAGATCCCGGCCTTCCTGGGCCGCCAGACCGATCTCGTGGTCGCGGCCGGCAAGACGGGGTGCGCCATCAACATCAAGAAGGGGCAGTGGATGGCTCCGGAGGAGATGGCGGCGGCCGTGGAGAAGGCTCGTCGCTCGGGTGCGGGACCCATCGCCACGACCGAGAGGGGCACCTTCTTCGGGTATGGCAACCTCGTGGTCGACATGCGAGCCTTCGCCCGAATGCGAGCGGCGACCCGCGTGCCCGCGATCTTCGACGGGACCCATTCGGTGCAGCGTCCGGGCCAGGCCGACGGATCGAGCGGGGGAGATCCGGAGCACATTCCGGCGCTCGTGAAGGGGGCCGTTGCGGCGGGATGCGACGGACTGTTCATCGAGACGCATCCGGCGCCCGCGGGGGCCCCATCCGACTCGACCAACATGCTTCCGCTCGCCGAGCTCGAGCCGCTTCTGCGGCAGGTGCTGGCGATCCGCGAAGCCCTCGGGTACGAGAATCCGGAGCCGCCGCTGGAGGCGCAGCCCGCCGCGACCACACCCGTCTCCGATCGGGGCGAGGGATGATGTCCCGGTCACGAAGGCAGCTGCCGGAGGCCGTGGCCGCCGCGGCACACACCATTCCCGCCGCAGTGGCCGAGCGGATCCGTCTGGTCGTGTTCGATGTGGACGGCGTCCTCACCGACGCGGGCGTCTACATCGGTCGCACCGCGACCGGCGAGCAGGTTGAGTTGAAGCGATTCGATATCCAGGACGGCCTGGGGATGAAGCTGCTCGAACAGGATGGCGTGGGGGTGGTGCTCATCTCCGGCCGGGTCTCGGCCGCCACCGCCATTCGGGCGGAGGAGCTCGGCATCGAATACCACCAGGACGCGGGATCGAGGAAGCTGGCCATCCTGCAGACCATCCTCGAGCGAGAGGGGATCGAGTGGGGCGAGACCGCGATGCTCGCGGACGACCTCCCGGACCTCGCCGTCTTCCGACGGATGGGTCTCAAGTGTGCGGTCGCGAACGCGCAGCCGGAGATCCTGGAGGCGGCGGACTGGGTATCGGAACGTCGAGGCGGGCATGGTGCGGTCCGGGAACTCGCCCGAACGCTTCTCGTCGCCCGGGGCGCGTGGGAGCGGATCGTGGACGATTATGTCGCCCGCACGTCCGAAATGATCGACACCTCGGAAATTCGATGAACAGGGCGTCGACGCACGGGGCGTCGGACAGTGGGGCGTCGGAGCCCGCGACCGACCGGGCGGCCGAGCCGGACGAACGGATTCTCGACGAGGGTCGCCGGGTTCTGCGGCTGGAGGCCGACGCGGTGCGTGGGATGTCCGACCGACTCGGGAGCGAGTTCGTGGCGGCCTGCCGTCTCCTCGTCGAGGCGCAGGGCCGGGTGATCGTGGCCGGGATCGGCAAGAGCGGCATTATCGCCCGGAAGATCGCCGCTACCCTCACATCGACCGGTACGCCCGCCACATTTCTCCACCCCGTGGAGGGACTTCACGGAGATCTGGGAATCGTCGGACCGGACGATGTCGCCATCGTGCTGTCGAAGAGTGGGGAGACGGAGGAGCTGGCCGGTCTGGTCGACTACCTGCTGCGCGCCGGGGTTCCCATCGTGGCGCTCACCGGAAACCCCGGGTCCTCGCTCGGCCGGAATGCGCGGTTCGTTCTCGACTGCGGCGTGGGCGAGGAGGCCTGCCCGATGGATCTGGCTCCCACGTCGTCGACCACGACCGCCCTCGTCATGGGGGACGCCCTGGCGGTGGTCGCGCTCCAGCTCAACGGGTTCGAGCCGGACGACTTCGCCCGCTACCACCCGGGAGGTTCGCTGGGCCGCCGGCTCACGGTCTCCGTCGCCGACGTCATGGTCGCCGACGACTTCCCGCTCATCGGACCGGATGCGTCGATGCGTTCGGCGGTGGTTCCGATCGCCGAGAAGCGGGGCACCGTGCCGGTCGTCCACGAGGGCTTCCTGGTGGGCGTGGTGACGGCGGGAGACCTGACACGGCTCATGGAGCGCGATCCCGATGGATGGACCCGGGTCACGGTCCGGGACGTGATGACCGACGACCCCCTCGTGGCGTCCCCGGACGAGCGGGGGAGCGCCGTCGTCCACCGGATGGAGGAGCGCGGGGTCATGGCGCTCCCCGTCGTCGACGAAGACCGCCGTGTCCGCGGCGTCGTGCACCTCCACGATCTGATGCGGGCCGGGGTCTCATGAAAATCCGCTCCACCGGCTCGCGACGAGCCCTCGTTCCGCTGGTCGCCACGGTCGCGGTGCTGCTCGCGGCTTGTGAGGACGAATCCACGGGCGTCGTCACGGATCCAGCGGGCTTCACCCCGACGGACTACCAGATCACGAACGGATTCGGATTCACGTCCACCGTGGAGGGCGTTCGCAACGCCGAGGTGGTCGCGGACTCCACTTGGCAGTGGAGTGACTCGACATCCGTCCGGCTGTTCGGCGTGCAGATGAACTTCTTCGACACGCTGGGCGTCGCCAGCGCCCGCCTGACCTCGCAGGAGGCCCGGCTGGACATGGAGACGCAGGACCTCGAGGCGCGGGGCAACGCCGTGCTCAACGTCTTCGCACGCCCGGCGACGATCCAGAGCCCGGTCCTCTACTACCTGCCGCAGCAGGACGAGATCAGGTCGGACACGGTGACCCGGGCGGTCATCGACGGGGATCGGCTGACCGGGTCGACCTTCGTCTCCGATCTCCAGTTCCGGAACATCACCGTGAGCCAGCCGGTGGGGAACATCCCGGCCGCGATGGTCGACACGGTGCAGACCGCACCCACTCCCGCCGGGTCGCGTCGCGAGGGTGGGCCTGAGGGGCGGGACGAGGGCGACCGCGACCGATGAGTGTCGTCCGGATTCGTACTGTCGTTCTCCTCGGGATCGCCGTGCTCGCCTCCGCGCCCCGGCCGGCGGCGGCGCTGCAGGCGATCGGTGGGGACTGCATGTTCGAGTCGGGTACCGAGCTCGTCGACCGGCAGGCGTCCGGTGCCACGATGATTCTCTTCGTGAGGATCGCGCGCATCCGGTGCGCCGGCGGGGTGATTCTTCGTGCGGATTCCCTCACCTACTACGACGCTCGCGGATACGCGGAGCTGATCGGCAACGTCTTCTACCAGGACACGACGCGGACCCTCACCGCCGCCCGCGCCTCCTACTACCGCGATGCGGGACGCCTGATCGCGAACGGCGACTCGACGACCGACGTGGTGGTGACCGACCTCATCGAGGGAGGACGTCTGCACGGCCGCAACCTCGACTTCATCCAGGCCGTCGGGGGGCGTGCGCAGGACGAGATCACCGTGACCGGGAATCGTGCCGATGGGGGGCGTCCGAATGCGGTGCTCCCCGTGGATCCGCCGCCGGAGGCAGAGCCCGACGCACCCGAACCCGACCCCTTCGACGTGACCGCGGACCGGATATTCCTCCGGGGCGAGAACTACTTCGAGGCGAGCGGGGACGTCGACGTGGTCCGGGACTCGCTGGTGACCCACAGCGACTCGCTCGTGTTCGATCAGGTGTCGACCACGCTCGACCTGCGTGGAGATGCCGAACTCGTGCAGGCGGGGGACAGCATCGCCGGGAGACGTGTACGGGTCCGACTGCCGGAAAACGAGATTCGCGAGATCGAGGCGTACGGGGAGGCGTCGCTGGTGTCGCGTGACCTCGACCTCGACGCGCCGTGGTTCAGAATCGACTTCGTGGATGGGCAGGTGGACGGCCTCTGGGCCGCGCCGCTGAGCCGCCAGGGACTTCTCGCTCGCGATTCGACCCCCGCCGATGCAGCGGACCGCGAGTCGTCGCCCGAGGCTCTTCCGCAGACGGAGCGGAGGGAGGAGACGGAGGACCGGGAGATGACGCCACGCGATTCCCTCGACATGCTTCAGCCGGTCGCCGTGTCCGGGGGGACTCGCATTCGGGCGGATTCGCTCGACGTGGCGGCGACCGTAGGCGTACTCGACTCGCTCCGGGCCATCGGACGCGCACACGCCGTGTCCCGCCGGGATTCGATCGACGCCTCGATGCTCCCGGACATCGCGAAGGAGGACTGGATTCGCGGTGACACCATCGTCGCGACGCTCACCGCGAGCGCAGTGGGCGATTCGACCGTGTACAGCGTCGACCGCATCGTCTCCGCCGGGAACGCGTCGAGCCTCTATCGCCTCCAGCCGGACACCACCTCGCAGCAGCCCGACAGCGCGGCCGTCTCCGACTCGGTCGCTCCCCTCGCGCCCGACACGGCGACCGGGGTGACCACGCCCGGCGACTCGCTCCCCGGTGGCGTTCTCCCGGGAGACTCTCTCGCGGACGACTCCCTCGCGCGACCGGATTCGCTTCAGGAGGGCGGCGACGGCGACGCGGTGGTCGTCCTTCCGTCGGACGCGCCTGGCGTGCACTACGTCGTGGCGGAGCGGATCATCCTGGTGTTCGAGAACGACGAGGTGCGCCGCATGGAGATCTTCGGCCTGCGAGAGGGTGTGCACACGGAGCCCCGGAGACGAGCCACGACACCAGCTCCCACGGCCCCCGGAGGCCCGCCATGAACGAGCACGAGGCCACCCCGTCGATGGACGGTGGGGTCCACGGAATCGGGACCCGGAGTCGTTTCCGCGCCGAGGGGCTCACCAAGGCCTTCAAGCGACGCACCGTAGTCGATGACGTCGACATCGAGGTACGCCAGGGCGAGATCGTCGGTCTGCTCGGTCCGAATGGGGCGGGGAAGACCACGACCTTCTACATGATGGTCGGGCTCATCGCCCCGGACAGGGGCCGCGTTCACCTGGACACCCGGGACGTGACCCGAGTGCCCATGTACAAGCGCGCCAGACTCGGCGTGGGCTACCTCGCGCAGGAGCCCTCGATCTTCCGGAAGCTCACCGTCGAGGAGAACGTCCTCGCGATTCTCGAGACGCTCGACCTGTCGAAGTCGGAACGGAAGGAGCGGCTCGAGGAGCTGCTTCGCGAGCTCTCGCTGGAGCGCCTCAGGAAGTCGCGGGCGTACGCACTGTCCGGGGGTGAGCGTCGCCGGCTGGAGATCACCCGTGCGCTCGTGCAGCGGCCGAAGTTCATGCTTCTGGACGAGCCGTTCGCGGGGATCGATCCCATCGCGGTCAGCGATATCCAGGAGATCGTCGGAGAGCTGAAGACCCGGGATATCGGCGTGGTCATCTCGGATCACAACGTCGAGCAGACGCTCGAGATCGTGGACCGTGCGTACATCATGTACGAGGGGCGGATCCGAATCGCGGGCGGGGTATCGGATATCGTGTGGAACGACGAGGCTGCCGAGCTCTACCTCGGTCCCTCACTGACCGCGCGGATGCGTGAGCGTTTTCCGCCGCCGGAGGGTGGCGCCGAGCTCGACGTGGCCCCCGACCGCCTTTCCGAGGGTGGCTCCGACGCCTCCGACGTGGAGACGGCGCCGTCGCGCGCTCCATCGCACGAGCCTCCTCCACCCCGGGAATCGTCGTGAGCGGCTTCGACACCCGGCTCTTTCAGGGCCAGCAGATGAAGCAGGAGATGCGGATCAATCCGCGTCTCTACCAGGCGATGGAACTGCTGTACATGCCGCTGCAGGACCTCGAGCAGCACCTCAAGCAGGAGATGGCCGAGAATCCCTTCCTGGAGCTCGAGCAGACGGAGCAGTCCCAGGATCTCGAACTCGCGGAGGAGCAGCCGGAGGAGCGGACCGACGAGGAGATCGACTGGGAGGAAATCCTTCTCGACGGGTTCGACGCCGGAGGTCGGAAGCAGGAGTACGAGCACAAGGAGTACGTGCCCCCGACCGCCGTCGTCACAGAAGATCTCGAGGACTTTCTTCTCGGTCAGCTCCACCTTCTGGATCTCGACGAGCGGGACATGCGCCTCGGAGAGGAGCTGGTGGGCAACCTCGACGATGCGGGACTCGTCGCGTGCAGCCTCGACGAGGTGCTCGACTCGGCGAACCAGTGGCTCGAGGAGGCCGAGGTCCCCGCCCGCCGGAACGCCCAGGCGATCGAGGAGGAGGCGGAGCGCGAGATCGAACTGGCCGAGATCGAGCGCCTCTTCCGTCCCTACACCATGGAGGAGGCGGAGGCGATCCTCACCAGGATCCAGCGGTTCGACCCGGCGGGTGTCGGTGCGCGCACGATCCGGGAGTGCATCCTCATCCAGATGAGGCAGGCGGGGATGGAAGATACGCCCTCGTGGACACTCGTGGACGAGCACTTCAACGATCTCGTCAACCACAAGTGGGCCGACATCGCGCGGGCCACCGGGATGTCGAAGCGGGACGTCCAGGCCGCAGCGGACGAGTTGCAGCAGTTCGATCCCAAGCCGGGCCTTTCCAAGAACCACGATCCCGAGCAGTACGTGATCCCCGATCTCGTCGTCGAGAAGATCGACGGCGAGTACATGGTGTTCGCCAACGACGGTCGCATGCCGCGCCTTCGAATCTCCCAGGCCTACCGCGAGGTCGCGAAGAACAAGTCCGACTACAAGGGCGAGAACAAGGAGTTCATCACCTCCAAGCTGAACGCCGCCAACTGGATGATTCAGGCGATCGAACAGCGTCGACAGACCATGCTCAAGGTGATGCGCTTCATCGTCGATCGGCAGCGCGAGTTCTTCGAGAAGGGTGTCCAGTCCCTGCGACCGCTCACCCTTCGCGAGGTCGCCGATCACATCGACATGCACGAGTCGACGGTCTCCCGCGTGACCAACGAGAAGTACGTGCAGACCCCGCGGGGGGTCTTCTCGCTGAAGTACTTCTTCTCCTCCGGTCTCGCGACCGCCTCCGGCCAGGACATCTCCGCCCGTGGCGTCCAGGACAAGATCAGGATCCTGATCGAGGAGGAGGATACCTCGAAGCCGCTCACCGACAGCGCGCTGGTCCGGAAGCTCAAGGAGGACGGGGTGAAGATCGCCCGCCGGACCGTGGCCAAGTATCGCGACCAGATGAGCATTCTTCCGGCCCGCATGCGGAAGCGGGTCTGATGCACACGTCGCAGGCCCTCGAGCCGGAGGTGCTGGAGGTGGCGGAGACGGCCGCCGCCTCTCTCACGGAGGAGATGCGCAGCGACTTCTGCGTCGTGGTCCCGGCCTACAACGAGGTCGAAATGATCCCGGAGCTCGTTCGGGAGCTGCGTACGGCCTTCGATCGGTACGATCTCAGGGGCGAGGTCGTGCTGGTCGACGACGGGTCGACCGATGGCACGGCCGAGAGCGCGGAGATGGAGTCGGAGGGGTGGGACGCATTCCGGGTCGTGCGCCATCGGATGAATCTGGGCAAGACCGAGGGGATGGTGACCGGTACCGAAGCCACCCGAAAGAGGTGGATCCTGCTTTTCGACGCCGACCTCCAGCACCTGCCCGACGAGATTCCCCGCTTTCTCGAGAGGCTCCAGGCGGGGTGGGACATCGTGACCGGTCGGAAGATCGGGGCGTACGAGAAGCGCGGCGTCTCCGCCGTCTACAACGGTCTCGGCAGACGGCTGTTCGATGTCCCCGTGTCCGACATGAACTCGATGAAGGCGTTCCGTCGCGACACGCTCCTGGACCTCCATCTCCGACACGACTGGCATCGGTACTTCGTGGTCCTGGCGCACGCCCGCGGCTGGTCCGTCACCGAGATCGACATCACGCTGTTCCCGCGTCGGGCGGGGACGTCCAAGTTCACGGGGCCCTGGCGGGTCGTCATCGGCGTCCTGGACCTGCTCGCGGTCGGGTTTCTTCTCCGGTTCTCCCAGAAGCCCCTCGTCCTGTTCGGGTCGGTGGGTGCGGCCCTGTTCGGGTCGGGCGTCCTGGTTGGACTCGTGGCGCTCTGGCTGCGATTCGTGATGGGGATGGGGTTCCGGCCCCTCCTCTACCTCGTGATCCTGCTCACGACCATCGGTGTCCTCCTGGTCGGAGTCGGTTTCCTGGCGGAGATGGTCGCGCAGTTGCGCGGTGAGATCGCCGATCTCCGGCGACAGATGCGGCAGGGCGGGGGAGACGCACCATGAGCGACGCCCCTCCCCGCGTCCTGGTCGTGGTCGGCACACGGCCGGAGGCGATCAAGATGGCGCCCGTGATGCGTGCCCTCGTGGCCCGCGGCTCGGAGGTCGAGCCGCGACTCGTTCTGACCGGGCAGCACGACGAACTCGTCCACGGAGTCCTCGACGTCTTCGACCTCGAGCCGGCGCACGACCTCGAGATCATGTCGCCCGGACAGACGCTGTACGACGTCGCGCACCGATGTCTCGACGGGCTGCGGGACGTCGTGCAGGCCGAGCAGCCGGAGGCGATCCTCGTGCAGGGCGATACGGCGACCGTCTGCTTCGGCGCGCTCGTCGGCTTCCTCGAGCGCGTCAGGGTCGGTCACGTCGAGGCGGGGCTGCGCAGCCACGACAAGTGGGCCCCCTGGCCGGAGGAGATCTTTCGACGGGTCACCGACGTGCTCAGCGACTGGTACTTCGCTCCGACGGAAGCCTCCGCCGCGAACCTCAGGGACGAGGGTGTTCCGGGTGGAGCGCTGCACGTGACCGGCAATACGGTGGTCGACGCTCTCCGGCATATCGGAGCCGAGGATCGCCCGATCGCGGACGACGCCCTGCGCTCCGCCGTCGAGTCGGACGACCGCCTCGTCCTGCTCACCGCGCACCGCCGCGAGTCGTTCGGCGCGCCGATGCGCGCGGCCTTCGGAGCGGTACGGAAGCTCGCGGACCGGCATTCGGACCTGAGGATCGTCTACCCCGTGCATCCGAACCCGAAGGTGCGCGAACCTGCCCACGAGATCCTCGGCGGGCACCCACGCATCTCCCTGACGGACCCGGTCGACTACTTCGATCTCGTCGCGGCGCTGCGTGAGGCGGACCTGGTGCTCACCGACTCCGGCGGAATCCAGGAGGAGGCTCCGACCTTCGGGGTGCCGGTCCTCGTGCTCCGGACCGTGACCGAGCGTCCCGAGGGCGTGGACGCCGGAGTCGCGCAGCTGGTCGGTACCGATCCCGACCGCATTCTCGCGGCGGCGGAGCTCGCGCTGGAGCGTCGGGCGCCGGGCAGCGAGCGGTCGACGGAGGATGCGGGCCGCAGGCCCACCTCCAACCCCTACGGCGACGGCGCAGCGGCCGAACGGATCGCGGATATCGTGGTCGCCGACCTGACGGGCTCGAAGCGGGTCACCGGCGACTGGATCCCGGACGGCACCGTCCCCCCCGAGGGGGCCTTCGCCGGATCGGGGCGCGAGGGGTCCGAGTGAATGCCCGTGCGCCCGTGAGCCGACCGCTCACGATCCTCATGCACTGCGTCTACTTCCCGCCGGAGGTGGGCGGGCTCGAGAGCCACGTCTTCTACCTCTGCCGGGCCCTGGCCGGGATGGGCCACCGCGTGGCCATCGTGACATCGAAATCCCAGCGCGGGCTTCCGACACACGAGGTGATGGATCGTGTCGAGGTCTACCGCACATGGTTCCCCGCCAGAAACCCGATCGGATGGGGACTCCACGGGATGTTCTCGACACCTCGGACGGCCGCGCTCGCCCGCGACGCCGACATCCTCCACGCCCAGGCCTTCGCGTCGGTGATGCCCATGCTCGTGGCCCGCACAGGCCGCGACCAGCCTCTGGTCACGACGTGGCACACCTCCCACTTCCTCATGCGCGAGCAGTCCCCGTTCTGGCGACCCATCTTCCGCCGGATGATCCAGGCCGCCGACCACAACCTCGCCGCCAGCCGCGAGATCGCGGACGTGGGCGAGCGCATCGCGCCGGGCTCGACGGTAGAGGCGCTCACCAACGGTGTGGATACCGAGCGGTTCTCTCCGGTCGATCCGATGCTCCCCGAGCCCGAGGGCGGGCGGCGCCGTATCGTCGTCCCCCGTCGCCTGTTCGAGAAGAACGGGGTCGAATACGCCGTGCGCGCTCTTCCCCTGATCGCCGAATCGCACGACGTCGAGATGATGTTCATCGGGGACGGGCCCGAGCGAGCCCGCCTCGAGTCGCTGGCCGGCCAGCTCGGCGTGACCGAGCGCACGACCTTCCTCGGCGCCCGGCCGAACACCGACATGCCGGGACTGCTCAGGTCCGGGGAACTCGCGCTCTTCCCGTCGCTCATGGAGGCGACGTCGGTTGCAGCGCTCGAGTGTCTCTCCTGCGAGGTGCCCGTGGCCGCCTCCAACGTCGGTGGGCTTCCGGAGATCATCGACGACGACGTGGGCGGGCTGTTCGAGCCCGCCGACCCGGAAAGTCTGGCCGCACGCGTCTCGACGCTGCTCGACGATCCGGATCTGTCGCTCCGTGGCATCGAGGGGCGCCGCCGCGTCGTGAGGAGGTGGAGCAACCGGCGACTCGCCGAGCGTCATCTGGACATCTACCGGACACTGCGCTCGAATCGCACCGCTCACCGAT